>Ga0265297_10001140_pt1 | contig 65241 bp, 65 predicted proteins | sample Munlanlwell13791_FD_192502 | JGI IMG/M metagenome (GOLD analysis project Ga0265297, IMG submission 192502) | Leachate microbial communities from a municipal landfill in Southern Ontario, Canada - Leachate well 137-91 | ecosystem: Engineered > Solid waste > Landfill > Unclassified | place... | reverse complement strand
AAAGATTTGACGCCCGACCCGATCAAGTTGCCGCGACGTCCGCCAGACAAAGGGTATGTGCGCCCGCCCCTCTCCGAACAGACTTTCGTGCCCGACTACTACTGATCCGGCAGGCAAAGGCGGCGAGCGCAGGTCAGCCCCTGCCATTTATGAAACTGACATCGCATTTGAAAACACTGCGATCGGCAGCAGTGATTCTCGCTTTGGCGACTTCATGTCTCCCTGCGTTTTCGGCCAATCGCCAAACATCGCAGGGTGCGGATGGCGCACAAAAGAGCTCCGGCAATCATCAGGACATCGTCGAACTTGGCAGCACTGAATTCTCCTCGACCGTCAAGGTGCCCGCAGCCGCGGGAGGGGATGTTTTCATCAATTTTCGCGCCACACTTCGAGTCAGCCGGGACGTGGCCAGGAAGATCAACGAAGGAATATCCGCCGGACGATTTCAATCGTCGCTCGAAACCAACAGGGAATTCATGGACCTGATCCTGAGTTCAAGGCCGGGTTCTTTTGAGGTGGAGTTCCTGAAACTGAACAAGGAATCGCGCTTCTATTACTTCTTCGAACAGCAACTCCAGAAAGTAAAAACTTATCCAGGCATGCCGGAGGGGTTGCGCAAGCGAACGAACACGCTGGCACAGAATGCCAAGAAGCTGGTTTCCCAGGCAGTCCGGCCAAACGATTACGTGGGAGCCAGGATCGTCTTTGAACAAGGGTTGGAAGGCGGAAACATCATTTTCCTGGGCTCGACCAGGCGAAACAACAAAGAGGTGGGAAGGGTGACGTTCACGGCCCAGGAAGAACCGATTCTGGAAGCGATGAGGCGCGTGCTGACGGAACAAAAGCCCGGTCCCCGGCCTCCTTCTGTCTCTGCAGAAGGAAGCCTTGATGAGATAATCAAATCCGCCCAAACGAAGGGCATTCTGGGTTCCAAGCCCTGATCACGAGAACCGGGGGCGTTGCAGAACCGACCCGCCCTCGCATTTTTACGGCTTTGCGTGAGCCTCCGTCCGATTCCGTAATCCGAACTTCGCGTCCGCCGATTCTTCTCCTCAGGGCTCCACAACTCCAGCACTCCCACTCCGCCGACCAACTGCGAACCACGGATTACCAGTCACCCGACTGGAGTCAGGAATTGGCGCCACCGACTTCTATTCCACAACTATGATCTCATGCAGTTTCACTTCATCAACATTCAACCGAATGTTGCCGTTCTCATAAGCATGACCGCACTCCCGGCTGCCCGGCTCTAAAAGCACGCGCTTGGGTCTCGTTCCGAAACGGATCGTCACCGACAGTGGCCCGACGCGCGCAATCGAGGAAAGCAAAGCGGATTGCTCGTGAGGACCGGATGTGTTGACCAAATGCACGGCAAGCCCGCCCGCCGGAGTTCGCATAGCGGAAACGTCGAGATCGTGGGAACCGGTGACAACCGCGATCGGATTGGGAAACAACGTCTTTGCGGCAACGCCGATCAGATCCCGCACAACAGGATCAGCTTTTTTGGCATATTCAGCGCCGATCTGTTGGGGAAGGACGCCAATCATTCCTTTTCCGAACGTGTAGCAAGCAAAGGACTGAGGGGACAGGCCTTGAGGCATCTCATGCTTTTCCGCTCCGCCGATCTCCTTGCCGAATAGCTTGACCATCCCGTCACCGATCAGGAGAAGCTTGCCGCCCTGTTGCACGTAACCGGCTACCCGATCCCGCAGATCAGGTTCGAGATAGTCCTGCTCGCAAATAACAACCAACGGGTATTCATGGAGCCGTTCCAACAGCCGCGCGCTATGAACGACATCAACCGCGTATTGGTTATCCAGCAGGCCAAAGGCAATGCCTGCATGCATTCCCTCGTAAGCAAATAGCCTGTCGCCCACCTGACTCATCTTCCGATATTGTGCCCCGGTCGAAATCAGCACCGCGATTTGAGGCACGGTCTTCGCCTTGAAACACACCTTTTGGCGCTCCCGGCAGAATTTCGCGACCTCGCCCATGGGTTTGAGTTTTTCCAGGTCCACACTGCCGTCCCGGACAGGCCGCCTTCCAGCTCCCGCCTGAGAAAAGACAGCCTGATACCCAATCCCCTGTGCAATGCCGCTGGCAGCTTCCCGCATCAACTGGACGGCCGGTTTCCGTGATTCCGGCGGATCCAGGGTGCCAAGGCCCCACTTCGTGAAACTCCAAGACATGAGATCACCCGGAATGCCCTGGGACGCCATGAAACGGGAATAGAAACGCATATGGTTCAGGTCCATGATATCCGCGGAAAGAAAATCCACACCGGCGCTGACCGGTTCCGGCATGGGTATCAGAAAGGAGTAGTTCGAGCAGAACTGAAACCACGGAGCCTTCTTCTTCACCTCCGAGGTATGATGCCGGAGGTATTTTCGGAAAGCCTCCCGGTGGAACTGCGTCCATGTGAACCACTCAGGATCGCCCGGTTTTGCCGGGATCGCCGTGATCCCGGTCTGTTGGGTAAACGCTCTCTTCGCGGCAGCCGAATAATCAACCGTCGCGCCCATGCATTCCGCGTCAACCCAGGCGCCGTCGAGTTTGTAATCAACGGCCAGCTCGATGAGCTGCGGTATCAGCAGCTTGTCCGCATACGGGCCGGAAAGCGACACGTAGGCGTTGTTCGTATGGCCCTGCGCGTCAACGCACGCCCAGTCGGGATGGTTCTTCATGGCACACCCGTCACACAATCCGGAATGGTGCGCATACAAGGCAACGCCTCGCCGAGCGGTCACTTCCCTCCATACCTTGAGCGGGTCACCGACAAAACTCCCGCCGTGGTTCCCGACCCGGGTCGGGTAACTCGAAAGACCGGGATGTCCTTTGGTGTCAACCTGGATGAAGTCAGGCTGGATGAGGTCAATCATCTTGTTGACCATTTCCGGCGTGGTGTTCTGTCCGATATTTTTGTCTGACGGCTCGGCATGGAAATCAAAATGAACGCCGAAGTAGCAGTCCTTCCGTTGTAATCGCTTGGGAAGCTCCTGCCGGTCTTCCGCCAATATTTGCATCGGAACAGCCGCCAGGAAGATGCTGAGCAAGAATAGATGCGTTCGCGTCATCATTCTATTTTGAGCGTCCAGTCGCAACCACGTCGCGCCTCTCAGGTCCGTTGCCGCCTTGGGCTTGCCGTGGGGAAATTGGGAGTCGGGTCTCAACAATAGACAATTCCTCTCACGCGGGGGAATTGGGGGTCGGGTCTCAACAATAGACATTTCCTCTCACGCCTTCTTTGCCAACTCGGCGCTGTGGGCTTGGATCTTGCGGATGGCGTCGAGGATGTGGTCCATGGCGCTGCGGTCGGCCATGAGCAGGCTGTGGGAAAAGCACACGACCGTCTCGCAGGCTTTCTTGGTGCCCTTCAGTTCGTTGAAGCTCTCCCGATACGCCTTCAGCCGGTCGGCGCTCCAGAGGCGCTTGTAACCGGTCGAGTTGATCGCCTCGTCGATGATGCCGTCGTTATACTGTTCACCGTAGCCGGCGCCGCAGGGGATTCCTTCCGCGCCGAGCGCGCGAATGAACCTGGCGCGCGGCAGTCCGTTGAATTGCTGCGCGTCGTATAGGAACGGGAACAGATAATACGTCCCCCAACTGTTCTCCGGCAGACGCGCGGGGGCGATGCCGGGAATCTTCGCAAGGTTGGCGTTGAGATAGCTGGAGTTGGCATGACGAATCTGGGTTTCCTTCTGCAAATAGTCGAACCGTTGCAGGAGCATGGCGGCTTGGAAATGTTGCATCCTGTAGTTGGTGCCGCGGGCGAAACAGCCGTGGCCCTTGAAGCTGCCGACGGAACGGCCGCAGTTGTGGAACGAATGACAGCGGTCCAGCAGCTCGTCGCTCATGCCAACGACCGCGCCGCCTTCGCCGGCGGGCATGTGCTTGGAGTTCTGGAAACTGAAGCAGCCGAGGTCGCCGAGCGTGCCGCACTTGCGGCCTTTGTATTCCGCCATGTTCGCCTGGCAGGCGTCCTCCACGACGGCGAGCTTGTGTTTTTTGGCGATGGCGTTGATCGGGTCCATGTCGCAGGGCATGCCGTAAATGTGGACCGGCAGGATGGCCTTGGTGCGCTCAGTGATCCGGCTCTCGATGGACTTCGGACACATCGTGAGCGTCTCGGGGTCGGTGTCGGCAAACACCGGCAGGGCTTTCTGGGTCAGGATGACGTTGTAGGCGGCGTTGAAAGTAAAAGGCGAGACGATGACTTCGTCGCCGGCGTCCACTCCCACGACATGGAGGCTGGTGATGAGCGCGGTGGTGCCGCTGGACGTGGCGAGGGCGCGTTTGACGCCGAGGAGTTTGGCCCATGCGGCCTCGAACTCCGGCACCTGGCCGCCAACGCCTGCGCGGCACCATTTTCCGCTGCGGAGCACGTCGAGGACCTGGGCCTCCCATTCCTGATGCCACTCCGGCCACTTCGGCCAGCCGCCCGTGTGGGCGGGCTTGCCGCCGAGGACGGCGGGTTTGGCGGCGTCCGCTGCAAAGACGTTCGGGCCGCTGTGCCCACCAAGCCAGATGAGCGCGGCGGAGCCTGCGGCGGCGGTTTGAATGAAATGGCGGCGGGTGAGTTGGTTGTTCATGGGGAGAGGGAACTCCTTTAGTCAGTTGAGCGAGTCGGGTTGATACGCAGTGGATGGCGGCGGTCTTCAGGCTTTCCCGCCCAGTTTCTCGAGCAACGCTTTGCGACCCTTGTCGTAAGCGGGGTGAGGTTTGCCGCCGCAGCCGTCGCGCCAGATGGACTGCGCGGCCAAGCCATCGATATCCAGCGCGCACACGCCTGTCACGGTCGGGATTTTCTCAAAAATCAGCAGACACAGGTCGCGAGCCTTCATGGTGGAACCAAAAGTCAGCCCGAGACGTTGAAGCACGTTGAGATCCTTCAACTCGTTGTATAGGCCACCCGACTTGATCGCGCCGCACACGCAGGCATTGGTCGCCGCGACGCGCGAGGGACAGGGCGCGCACATCATCCAATCCGCGCCGCGCACGAATTTGACCGGCACGTCCGGCCGCTCGGTGAGGATCATCTGCAAAAGCTCCGGGAGATTGTCAGGCTTGAATGGGGGACGTGTGCCGCCGCCATACTGGCACACCGCACAAACAAGGATATGAGGCCGGATGGTGACTTCTTTGGCGGATTTCAGCGCGGCGATCGAAGCTTCCTTCTCGCGCGTCATCTCCGCCTCGTCGCGGGGCGGGATGAGCAGGGTCAAGCCCTGCTTCTGCGCCCGTTCGTAACAGCCGCTCGCGGCTTTGGCACAACCTTTCCAGGCCTCCGACGTGACGCTGCTGTAGGCACATAGTCCCGCCACCGTGGAAATCCGTTTGAGCAGCATGGCCAGCCAAATCCGCGCCGGTTGCGTGGCGCCGGGCGCGGCGTCGAGCTTCAGCAGGATGTCGAGGTCGCGCTTGCGATTGTAATCGCGGCCCTCCGCGGTGTCCGCTTCGGTGCCCGGGTCTTGGTAGGAGTAAACATCGCCCGCATTGCAGCATAGCGTCAGCGGAATGTCCGGCTGCCGCCGGATTTTCTCCAGCGCAGCCGCGAGTTTCGCATTCTGAGGACAGCCCCGGTCCCCGCCGAGGGAACACACGAGGCAAAGGAGTTCGTAAGGCCGCAACGTGAAACCGGATTTCCCGGCAGCGGCCGCCCCGGGACAACCGGAGGGTTGAGATGCGCATTGCGGCCGGTTCTCCTGCGCGCAGGCGGTTTGCGGTGCGAACACGTCGCTGAAGAATGCCCCGGCCGCAAGACATGCTCCTTCGCGGACGAATTGAGTTCGGCTGATCTTGTGTGTCTTCATGGGGAATCTCCTTCAGTCATGTATGTCAGTTGCAGCCGGCCGACAGTAATTGTGCAAATCCGGGCGTTGCCTTTCGCTCCTTGGTACTCTCGCGATACGCTCTCACCTTGCTGCTGCGCAGCCTACGCCCGTGTTCCAAACCGTCAAGGCCAAACCCAGATCGCCGCAACGTATGAAAATGGACGCACACGAATCACGAGTCACGAGTCACAAGTCATGAATCACCTGTTACCAATGCCGCGCCTTCGGCTCATTCCGAATCCCTCCGGTCCCACCACTCCAGCGACCCAACACTCCACTCCCCCTCGCCACCGGAAGGACCAGGAATCCGTCCAGAGTCAGGCGTTGATCACGCCGACAGTCACGGCACCTGTTTTAGTTCCAGCGTGAGCGACATGGGAGACCGGCCGGCAGTATTCTCCTTGGCGTAAAACTTGAAGTCGCAGTCCATCCCCGATACAGCCTGCGTTCGACCCGGACCTATGGCGAGTGTGATAACCACGGGTCCGGTGCGACTGATCTTGCTTCGCACGAATGCGCACAGCTTGCCCTCTGGATCCGGGAACTGCAAAAGACTGCCGGCAGGTGTCGCGGACGTATTGAATCGCAAGACCTCCAGCGACTGAGCCTGACTGCCGAATGTGAAATTGACACTGCCTGAAGCCGAGTAATCGGTTATCACGCCGTGGCCCGTGGCATCATGCACGGCATTGTAGGTAACCGCGGCAAGATCAGGATTCACGCCGAGACCCAGCACCTCCAGCTCTATCGGCCTGGCTGGCGCCCAACCGGGCATGCCATACGACTTATGGTTCTGAGCAACCTCACCCGCAAGCCGCGCGGCGGTCACATTCCAGCCAGCGGGAAGTTGAGGCAAGGCAAACTGAACCAATCCCAAATGGCCTGCGTCCAATGTTTTTCCGGCCCCGGTGAGGTCGGGATGATATCGGCTGTTTCGAATGTAAATCTGATGCGTGCTTCCATTGACGTTTGTGCCGGGGTTTGAGCAGTCAACGAAAGTGTCCTCCACCAGCTTTGCGGATAACACTCTCGTCCCGGTTGACTCGACAGAAGTCGTCGTCGAAGGCTTCGGACTGGAAACCGGGGTAGCTGAATAGCTGACAGAGTCCAGGACCATCCTTCCACTGGCCCTATCCGGCTGGGTCGCAGTGCCGGTCCACTCCAGCATGGTCAGCGGCATGTGGGGCGGATGCACGGTTGACTGCGAGTCCTTCACTACTCCGTTGATCGAGACGCTGGAACCGTTCGAGTCCCAATGGAACACAACCACATCACCCTTGGCCAGCGAGGACGCAATGACCGGGCCTGTGTAAGTCTTCGAGCCGCTTCGAACGTGAAAACGCCAGCCTGCCCCCTTGTCGGAAAGAATGAGGAACGGGTCACCGTCGTCAATGTCACCCAAACCAAAAAGCCCCTGCGACGAGGCGGAGGGCCCGCCGATCACGAACTTGAAGTCACCTCCAGAGAACATCACCGAAGACGTAAGATCCGACTCGTTCAATATGGTGTTTGTGCCGTCCACGCCATCCAAACCTCCTCGCCACCATTTCGCCCGGTCGAGAGTGGTGTTGGGCCACGAGAAATCATCGTAGAGAACATACTCCGCCTGTGCAGCGCTGCTCGCCGGGCACGTCTCCACCGCATGCTGAGGCTCCGCCGCGCGCGAAACCGCTGTCACCAAAGCAATGACCAGTAATGTCTTTTTCATAGTGGTGTTCGGATGACGGTCGATCTCGATATATTCGTTCCTTCAGATGCCGCACGTCCTCCGGCCGACACTCTACTACTCCACCACTCCGATTCTCAATCTGTCCACCGCTCTATCCTCCGCCACCCACCGTCAAGGGTGATCCCAATGACCAATAACTAATGACTGTGCTCCAATTCAGTCGCCATACAGTTTCCAAGCCTCCTCCGATGAGCGAACAATCCGGAATTCCGCCTTGTGTTGTTCCCACCATTCGACCCACTGTGCGACAAAACCAGGATTCGAAGCGCTGTCAGAGGACTGTCGTTTCATCCAAGGTTCAATTGGCAGATTTGAACGTCGGACCATATTCACTAGCTCAAGGGCGGAAAAAAAAGAGTCTCCAGCAGGCAGAGAACGCACATTCGTGATAAGAACCTCGAACGCGTCTTCACTCCCAATTTGACTCAACGTCCAAGAGATTCGGAAACCTGCATAGCCTTTGAGTATCGCGCGCTTGAGAGCAGGGATCGTTTTCGCATCGCGGAGGTTACAGACTGCTTCCCCAAGGCCTGATCCCAGTTCATTCAAGACTGGGTCGTAATCGGGGTTGCCGCCGTAAGGGATATAACGTGGCAGTTCGTCAAGTGTCATGCAGATCGCTGCGACCGAGCGTGGGTCCTTTGCCCACGAAAGAAACCGAGCAGCAGCAGCGCGAAACTTGCGGTCTTTATGCAACAGCCGGAGCATGTCAATGGCAATCGGCACTGCATCCCGGTCGAGCATCAAACCCAACGCATGAAACGAGGCTTGGACGACCTCCAAATCCTCAGACCGAAGCCGTGCCCGCAGAAACTCAGCGGCTGCCTCTGAAGAAAGATCCCCGACACGTGTCTTCCAAGTCGTATCTACCGTTACACTGAAAGCCGCCGGGAGTTTGTTCTTCGCCTGACTGGCCTCTTTTTCCAGATAGCCTGAGTCATGAGCCTGACGAATGAGGTGTGCAATAGGCCCTTTGACATCAAAAGGCTCCATCTGAAGCATTGGTTTTCGTGTCGGCACAAACGTGAACTTGAGTGTGAAACAGATGTGCTCCCAAGGGATCTGCTCGTAGTTTCCGCTAAAACTCCTCTCCAAATCCGGCAGCCCCGGCGCTGAGACGCGAGCGGCGTAAAACAGATAGCCGAGCAAGTTGATTAGATCAATGTCGTCCCGGTATTTCTGCGAGGAAACGAACGGCGCGGGGTTGCGCATCATGGCGAGCAGTTCAATGACGCGCGGTTTGACTTCCAATGTCTGAAAGCAGGCGGGGTGAAACGGCATGATTCGCTTCATCCAATCAGTGTGGAGAAAAATGAGACGTCGAGGCGACGAGACCAAATCCTCAAGTGCCAAAAAGGTCTCCATATCAAATACGTAGTTTCGCGTCTCGCGTCCTTCTTTCGTCTTGTAGGACGATGACCAGCATTGTAGAGCGAAGTTCTGCGGCAAAGTCCCCTTCAGAACTTCCTCTACTGTCACATCAAGTTTCTCCCCGTTAGGGACCAGCTTCCCGAGGATGATCAGTTCGGACCGTTGCACTGCTTCACCCAATCTCATCGGCCCATGATCCCCATGCAGAAGAGGAACCGTCGTGACGATGAGCATCCATACTGAGACAACTCCCCGCAACTTGTAAGAGATTCTCTTCATCGCGCTCTCAAGATGGCGCAGGCGTCTCGGCTATACCGCTGCTGTTGTTCGTTGCAGCAGTTCTGCCGCAGCCTTCGCAGCCGACTTCCTACGCCTTCTTCGTCAGCGCGGCGATTGGCTGAATGCCGCACCGTACATCGTCATTCGGCACCGCCGAAGAAACCGTCCTCGATCCAAATCGGTTTATAACCTTGTTCGGTGACGTAACGGAGTGCCGCTTCCCAACGATCAAAGTTGTCCTTCTTGTAGTTTTTGTAAAAGGGCCACCAGTACTGCTCGTGTCCGGCGATGTTGATCAGGGAATTTAGTTTGGGGTTGTCGAGCTTGCGATGCATGAGGGGAATCGTCTGCTCAACCGGAGTCCATTCGCAGGTCGCAGGCAAGGCTCCATTGTAGAAAATGACGCCGGAATCGAAATCCATCCAGCCCTGGTTCTCGCGGATGTAGGCGGTAATCGAGTTCGGCAACATGAAGTCACAGAACTTATCGCCGGACGATGGATGTTTCCTGCCACTTGTCTGGAGCATTTTTACGCCCCGCTGCGCCAACACTTTGTAGGAATCGGCCCGAACCATCGCGAAATGGATCTGCAGGCCGGCAGTGTAGGCCTTTCCGGCGATCCGCTTAAGTTCTTTGGCAACCAGGTCGAAGTCCGCCGCGAGCTTTTCCGGCGGCGCTTCGCGATACGGCTCACCCGGGAATTCGTTTTCCGAATGAAACGCCAGCCGGAGCCAGTCGGCGTTGTCTTCGAACTCCGGCTTGTACTTATCCGGAAACATCGAAAGGGTGAAATCCCGTTCCGGCGTTGAGTTGAAACAGTTCAGGTTGAACTTCGTTTTATAGCGCCGGTTCAGTTCCCGTAACTTGGCCAGATAGAAACAGTCGAAAAGACTCTTGTAATTATTCTTCAGGATGTCGCGGAAAAAGAAACTGTGGTCATCAATGTAGCACCGGTAGCGCTTATAGACGTTTTTCGCCCAGACGACCCGGCAAACGGTTTCGACCTGCTTGCCGTTGCGCTTGCCCCGAGCCTTGATCGGCGTGACGCGCTCCTTGAGCAAGACCGTGCCCATGTACAGGCCGGATACCATGCTTGTCGGAACGACCTGTCCTTCGGGCATGACTACTTCCAGATTCGACACGCCGGAAGCCTTGACGACGACATGGACCTTGAGGCGTTTGACGCCGTCGGTTCCCATCTCGGCGCCCAAGACAGGATAGCCGCAGCCTTCCTGGAGAATGCCTCCGTCGAACGGATACTCGAACTGGAACGCAGGCGGCTCCTTGTAATAGAAGGCGTCGAAATAATGCTGGCGCGGATCTTCGGCCCGGGTGGAATCGGCAGCCGACACGGAACCGGCGCCCAAAAACGCGGCCGACGACTGAAGAAAACAACGACGTGATGTGTTCATAAAATTCTTCTGGATCCTGTCAGGAGCAAAAGGACGAGAGTTGTTAATTCTGTCCACCCGAAGGAACAGCGCTGGTTTGAGTTATTGAGTCGAGTCTCAACATCAAGGGAGTCTTCTCACGCCTTCTTCGCCAGCGCGGCGCTGTGGGCTTTGATCTTGCGAATGGCGTCGAGGATCTGGTCCATCGCGCTGCGGTCGGCCAACAGCATGTTCTGGCCGATGGCGACAGTGGTCGCGCAAACCTGCGCGTTGCCCTTGAGGTCCTTGAAGCTTTCGCGATAGGCCTTGAGCCGGTCGGCACTCCAGAGGCGCTTGTAGCCGGTCGAGTTGATCGCTTCGTCCAACATGCCATCGTTGTATTGCTCGCCGTAGCCGCCGCTGCTGGGGACGCCTTCCTTGCCGAGAGCCTGCATGAACTTGCCGCGCGACAGGCCGTTGAATTGCGCAGCGTCGTATCGCATCGGGAAGAGATGCCACACGGCGCGGCTGTTCTCCGGCAAACGCACGGGGACGAGGCCGCCGATCTGGTTCAGGCCGGCGATGAGGTAGTCGGCGTTGGCCTGACGGTGCGCGGTCTCCTTGACCAGTTTCTCGATCTGTTGCAGGAGGATGACGGCTTGGAAGTGCTGCATCCGGTAGTTGGTACCGCGGGCGAAACAGCCGTGGCCCTTGAAGCTGCCGACGGAACGGCCGCAGTTGTGGAACGAATGGCAGCGATCGAGCAGCTCGTCGCTCATGCCGGTGACCGCGCCGCCTTCGCCGGAGGGGATGTGCTTGGAGTTCTGGAAGCTGAAGCAGCCCAGATCGCCGAGCGTGCCGCACTTGCGGCCTTTGTATTCAGCCAGCCACGCCTGGCAGGCGTCCTCGACCACCGCGAGTTTGTGTTTCTTCGCGATGGCGTTGATCTCGTCCATGTAACACGGCATGCCGTAGATGTGGACGGGCAGGATGGCTTTGGTGCGCTCCGTGATGCGGCTCTCGATGCTCTTCGGACACATCGTGAGCGTCTCAGGGTTGGTGTCGGCGAAGACCGGCAGGGCCTTCTGGATGAGGATGGCATTATAGCTGGCGCTGAAGGTGTAGGGCGAGCAGATGACTTCGTCGCCGGCGTCCACGCCTGCGACGTAGAGGCTGGTGATGAGCGCGGTGGTGCCGCTGGCGGTGCCGAGGGCGCGCTTGGCGCCGAGGAGCTTGGCCCAGGCGGCCTCGAACTCCGGCACATGGCCGCCGCCGCCCGCGCGGCACCAACGGCCGCTGCGCAGCACATCGAGGACCTGCGCCTCCCATTCATTGCGCCACTCCGGCCACTTCGGCCAGCCGCCGGTGTGGGCGGGTTTGCCGCCGAGGATGGCGGGTTTGGCGGCGTCGGCTGCGAAAACGTTGGGACCGGTGCGCGCGCTGAGCCAGGCGAGTGCGGCAGAGCTTGCGGCGGCGCTTTGGATAAAATGGCGGCGGGTGAATTGATTGTTCATGGGGGTCTTTTCCTTCAGTGCGTGAGGTGAGTCTTGCAATGCGCAGCGGATGGGAACAGCGGTCTGCACTGGTGTTGGGGGTCTTGCTGCGACATTGGCACCGTCATGGTGATGTCCTTGTTAACCTTCGCGGCAGTGTAGCTCCTGCCGTGCGCTATACAACAGCAAAGTCAAAGCCTGGCCGCGACGCAAGGGATCGCTGGATTCGCGCACGCCGCTGTCCTTGCGCCTGACCAGCGGCCGCTGATTCTCATCGCGCGCTTCAGATCTTTAGAAACACCCGCTGCCGGTACAGCCACCAGCAGATCATCCACAGCACCAGCAGCACGGCCGATTGCTCCCAGATCGGGCCGTAGGCGCCGCTGAAAAATTCCTGCCCGATGTGCGCCTTCAGCAATGTCCTGATCCATCCCGGCCAGAGCTGCGCCATCAAGTAGATCGCAATGGAGTTCATGCCAACAACCAACAGTGGGAAGCTCCAGCGCCGCCAGCCCGCCACATCAATCACCAGGTAGAACGCCGCCAGCAGCCACAGCGTCCAGCCTGCGCTCCAGAGCGCGAACGACGGCGTCCAAATCCGTTTCACCATCGGGCAGATCGTGAGGCTCGCAACCCCGCCGAGTACGAGGCATACCGTGCCGGCCACGGCGAGCCAGCCCAGCCGCCGGCGGCTGTTCGTCTCGCGCCGCAACATCTCCCCCGCCATCAGGCCGAGAATCATGTTCACTGCCTCGGGCACGAAGTTCAGCGTTTGGTAGCCGCCGCTGTTGAACTCGAACCGCTTCGCCTGCGGCAGAAGGTTCAGGAACCACCGGTCAAAGTCCGCGGCGAGGTTGGTGTTCTTGCTCCAATGCGCCCAGAAACCGGGCAACACCTCCGCGCCCTTGGCGCCAACCTTCGCATGATCGAAATCCTGTGGCGGGAGCGGATATGCCGCGAACGCCAGCCAGTAGCCCGCGAGAATTGCTGCAACCACTCCGAGCTGCACGCGCCAACTGCGACCGATGAGCAGGAACACGAACGCGTAGCCCAGCCCGATCTGCGCGAGCACATTGGTGAACACGTAGGCGCGCGTGGTTTGTCCGTAGAGCATCGCACCCAGAAACACCAGCACCGCCGCCCGGACCAGCGCGTGCCGCCATTGCTGCCCAAACGACTGGCCATCGGCCGCGCGCCGCGCGAACGAGAACGGCATCGCCACGCCCACGATGAACATGAACGCCGGCTGAATCAGGTCCCATGCGCTGCAGCCAATCCATTCCACGTGTTGCAGTTGCGGCGCGATGCTCGCCCAGATCGAGTCCGGCATCTTCTTCGCGACCGCAATGATGCCCAGCCCGCTGGAGGCCATCGCGAGCATCGTAAAGCCGCGGAACACATCGAGCGACATCAGGCGCGGCGGTTTGGAGGAGGCAGGTTTGGAAGGGGCAGGAGTTGAACTCATGTCATACTGCTTCTAGGGGAGCCGCCGGGTTGGCTCAAGCCAAATATGACGCGGACGAGCCGGACTACTGTTCCGGGATTCTCCCCGGCTCGCGGACGCCGTCGCCTTTGCGCTTGGTCAGATTGTCGCCGAGATCGGCGCGCATCTTTTCGGCGAAGGTTCCCAGCCGTTTCACGATGTCGGGATGCCCGGCGATGATGTTCTTCGTTTCACCCACGTCGTTCTGGAGATCGTAGAGTTCGGGCTGTTCGACCCTGCGCTGCTCGTATTTGACCGGGATGCCGTCCTTGCCGCCGGGTCTGCCGCCGAGCGTGCGGTAAGCGTGCGGGAACAGCAGTTTCCAACGGCCATCGCCGGTCCCCACGCCCTGCAATTGATTGTTCGCGTAGTAGAACGCATAGGCCTCGTGCGAGTTCTTCGCGCCTTGATTGCCGGCGATGACGGGCCACACGTCGAGGCCATCAATTTTATGCTCCGGCAGTTTCGCGCCGATCAGTTTCGCGATCGTCGGCAACAAATCAATTGTCATGAACATCGCGTCGCTCGACTTGCCCACGCCCAGTTTGTCCGGCCAGCGCATGATGCACGGCACGCGCGTGCCGCCCTCCCACTCGGTGCCCTTGCCCTCGCGCAACGGCCCGGTCGATCCCGCGTGGTCACCGTAGGAAAGCCACGGCCCGTTGTCGCTGGTGAAGATGACCCATGTGTTGTCGGCGACGCCGCAGCGCTCCAGCGCGGCGAGCACCTGGCCGACCGACCAGTCAATCTCCGAGATCACATCGCCAAACAGCCCGCGCGCCGTCTTGCCGCGGAACTTGTCACTGACGTGGAGCGGCACGTGCGGCATGGAATGGGCGAGATAGAAGAAGAACGGCCGGTCCTTGTTCTTTTCGATGAACCGCACCGCGCGCTCGGTGTATTGCGTGGTGAGTTGTTCCTGATCCTTGTGGTCGAGGCCGACCTTGATCGGTTTGTCGCCTTCGATCATCGGCAGGCCGGGATACGTTCCTTTCTTTGCCTCCGGGTGACGGGGCCACATGTCGTTGGAGTAGGGCAGGCCGAGGTATTCATCGAAGCCGTGATGCACCGGCAGGAACTGCGGATGATGGCCGAGATGCCATTTGCCTGCCATGCCGGTCGCGTAGCCTTTCTGTTTCACGAGCTCGGCAAGCGTCATCTCGCTGTTGGCGATGCCGTGGTTCACCTTCGGACTGAGCGCGCCGTGGATGCCAATGCGGTTCGGATAGCAGCCGGTCATTAGCGCCGCGCGTGACGCCGAACAGACGGCCTGCGGGACGTGGAAGTTGGTGAAGCGCACGCCCTGCGCCGCCATGCGGTCGAGGTGCGGCGTGGTGTAGCCCTGGGCGCCGAAACAACCGACGTCCGCATAGCCCATGTCATCGCAAAAGATGATAACGATATTGGGCAACCGATTGGCGGCGTCGGCCGCCGCGCCCCCGGTCGCGGGACACAGCCATGCCGTCGCCATGACAGCGCAGAGGATGGAGCAGAGACTGCGAACGAACGTGCGAGCAAACATTTGGGTCGTCATGATGATGTACTCCTGACCGTCATACTACCGCCGGGGCCGGCATCGTCCACGCCAAATCTTGCAGAACACGCCCCTGCGGTTGAAGCTGGATTCCATCGAGGTCGGATGATAAGAGTTCCACCGTCGGAGGCATTATTATGAAATTGATTCGCTCGTTGCTCGTGCCGCTGGGTGTGGTTCTCGTCCTCTGCTTCGCCGGGAATGCCGGCGCGGCTGACGGCAAAAAGAAGATCGTCTTCCTCGCCGGCGCAGGCAGCCACGGCTTCGGCTCGCACGCGCACAACGCCGGTTGCCTGCTCCTTGCGAAGGCGCTGAACGATGCGATGCCGGACAAGCTCCACGCGATCGTTTCGCGCGGCTGGCCGGCCGACGCAAAGGCGCTCGACGGCGCTGACGCGATCGTCATTTACTGCGACGGCGGCCGGTTGCTCAACGAGCACCTTGCCGAACTCGACGCGCTGATGAAAAAAGGCGTCGGCCTCGCGTGCCTCCACTACACGGTAGACCCCGGCAAGAAGGAAACGATGGATAAGATGCGCGACTGGATCGGCGGTTGCTACGAACAACACTGGTCCATCAATCCGTCGTGGATCGCCAAGTTCAACAAACTTCCGCAGCACCCGGTCGCGCGTGGCGTGAAGCCGTTCCGGATTCACGACGAGTGGTATTGCCACATGCGGTTCCGCGAAAACATGGAGGGCGTGACGCCGATCCTCAGCGCCGTGCCGCCCGACAGCACGCGCAAGCGCCCCGACGGCCCGCACAGCGGCAACCCCGCGGTCCGCGCGCGGATGGGAATGGCCGAGGACGTTGGCTGGGCCTATCAACGGCCCGACGGCGCGCGCGGTTTCGGCTTCACCGGCGGCCACGTCCACTGGAACTGGGCGCATAATGATTTCCGTAAAGTCGTTCTCAATGCGGTCGTCTGGATCGCGCGGCTTGAAGTGCCGGCCGACGGCGTGCCGTCGAAACAGCCAACCGTGGACGACCTCATCGCGAACCAGGACAGCCCGATGCCGGGCAACTGGAACGCCGCGCTGATCCAGCGGTTCATCGACGATTTTAACGCTCCCCCCGACGCAGCGAAGTAGGCACTCCGCCGTCAACCCGCGGTATCGGGATACAATCCCAGTTCCGCCAACACCGCCTTCACCTCTTCAACACCGCGCGCACGGCGGGCGTGAAGCCCCAGCCGCTGCGCCGCCTCCACGCACTCCGGGTTGTCGTCGAAGAAGAGGATGTGTTCCGGAGCGGTTTCAAGATCGCGAACCACGTAGCTGAACGAAGCTGGATCCGGCTTCATCAGGCCGATCTCCTGCGAGAGATAGCACCGGTGAAATTTCCCCGGGAGCACCGTCTCGTCGCAAAGCCGGTTCCAATGCAGCTCGTTGTTATTGCTGAGACAGGCCAGGAGGAAGCGCGGCTTGAGCGCGTCCAGCAGGCTGAGCGCGCCGTCCATCGGGCCGCGGTCCCAACTCACGAACTGTCGCAGGAAAACATCCGGCGCCATCGTGAGGCCCAGCTCGGCAACGGCGCTGCGGGCGAACTCCTCCGCGCCGCACTTCCCGGTTTCGAGTTGGCGGACCGACGGCGACGTGAGCCAGAACCGGCGGGCGCCTTCCTTGTCCAGCCTGTTGCCGGAGAGGGCGATCAACGGCGCGATGCCGTCGAACTCCACGAGCACGCCACCGAGGTCGAATAGAATCACTCGAATCGTGTGGTTCGCAGCGGGTTCGTTCATTTCAACTGTGGAATCGGCTTCGGCCGGAGCGCAGGCAGGCGCCTGTGCCTACTCCAATCCCCGCTCTTTCAGATCGTCCTCGTTCAGGCCGAGATAGTGGCCGATCTCGTGGAGAAGCGTCTTACGGATTTCGACGAGGAGTTCCTCCCGGTCGACAACAATTTTCTCCAGGTTCTTGCGAAAGATCATGATGGCGGTCGGCACGGGCTGCTGTTCGCCGTGGGTGTTGCCGGTGAACAATCCGAGGATTTGCGGGCCGAGCGTCGGGTTCTCCAGCACAAACTCGCGCGACGGGAAATCGTCCACGATCACCGGCACGTCGCGGATGGCGTCGCGGAAATCATCCGGCAGCTCCTCCAGCGTTCGGACAGCGATGCGCTCAGCCGCCTTCGCCGAGATCGGCACCGGCAGCGGAAAATCCTCCGGATCCAGTTCGTGCGCGCGCTCGAACGCCCGGTGGGAGGCAACCTCCTCGCCCAATTTCTCGATCACCAGGCCGTAATCCCACCAGATGCCGGGATCGTCGCTGTCAAGTTGCAGGCATTTCTCGTGGGCGAGCTTGGCTTTCTCGTAGTGGCCGCTCTCGAAAAGCACATGCGCTTTCCAGCTCAGCAGTTCGATGTCGCCGGGCGCATCGCGCAACGCGGCGTCAAGCAGGGCCAGCGCCTCGGCATCGTTGCCGAGACGGAAGTGCGCCTTGGCGGCAAAGTAACGGGCGTCGCGCACGTCGTTGCGCTTGAGATTGCGGCGGGTGAGGCCCTCGCAGATGGCGACGGTTTCCTCGTGGCGTTCGAGCACGTCGGTGAGCAAGGCGGCGCGGTTGATGGCGATGCCGGCGTTTTCGGGGTCAAACTTCTGCGCGGTGTCCAGCGCACGGAGCGCGTCGCGATGGCGCTCCAGCGCCCACAGGCTCAGGCCGAGTCCCTCGTAGCCTTCCGGCGCATCCGGTTCCATCTCGATATGTTTCTGGTACAGCTCCATGGCCTTCTCGAACTGGCCGGCGTCGTAGGAGGCGTCGGCGCGCTCGATGTAGCCTGGTTCGCGCGGCATGATCATACGTCTTGCTCGTTCCTGTTTTGTTTCATAACGTGGACGGGAGAATCTAGGACAATGGTTTTGTGACTGCAAGATGGACGTGTGATGTGCGATGAGTAACTTGATGAACAGCTTTCGATTGCCACTGGCGCCCGGTGTGTCGGTGGAACTGCCGGTGCTCTACGAAGACGACGCGCTGATGGCGGTGGACAAGCCCAGCGGGTTGATGATTTCGCCCGACACTTATGATCCGGAGAAACCAAACCTCATGTCCGGTGTCCGGCGCGCGCTCGACACCGGCGCGGCATGGGTGCGCGAGCGCGGCCTGAGCATGCTCGCCAACGTCCACCGGCTTGATGCGGACACGAGCGGCGTGTTGCTGCTGGCGAAAACGCACGACGCGCTGCGCGAGCTGTCGAAACAATTCAACGACCGGACCGTCGGCAAATCCTACGTGGCGTTGGTGGAAGGCGAGCCGGCGGAAGATGCCTTCGAAGTGGAACTGAAGCTCGGCCCCCATCCAGCGCGGCCGTGGCTGCAGATCGAGCTCCGCCACGGCGGCAAGCAGACGCTGACGCGGTTTCGGGTGCTGGAGCGGTTCCGGCTGCGGGCGTTGCGCGGGCAGCGGGAGAGCATGCCTTTCCTGAGTTGCACGCTGGTGGCCTGCGAGCCGGAGACGGGGCGGACGCACCAGATTCGCGTGCACCTGCGGCACGCGGGGTATCCGATCCTTTGCGACAAGGTTTACGGTGAGGGCGAGCGGAGCGCGTTGTACCTGTCGCAGCTCAAGCCCGGCTACAAGCTGCACTCGGAGACGGCGGAACGCCCGTTGCTGGGCCGGCTGGCGCTGCACGCGGAGCGGTTGGCGGTGACACATCCAACCACCGGCCAACGGCTGGAACTGGTGGCGCCATTGCCGAAGGATTTCGCGGTTGCGCTGAAGTATCTGAGGAAGTTCACGGCAACGCTTCCGGGCGTGGCCGATCCGCTGACGCCTCCCTAATCGCCAGCCGGGAGATTCACGCACGGGGCGACGCTGAAGTGGATGCCAGTGGCACTCTCCCGCTCGAAGGTGAGCAGGGTGGAGCCGATGCGCAGTTGGTCGCCCTGGTGCAGATCCGCTTCCGTGACCTGTTCCCCGTTGACGAACAAACCGTTGCTGGAATCGAGGTCGCGCACGTGCAGGCCCTGGGGTGTGACGGAGAATTCAGCATGTCGGCGCGACACCATCATGTCGGCAATCAGGATATCGGCCGGCGTATCGCGCCCGATGACGAGCGGCTTGGTCATCAGGAACGCGCGCTCTTTCGGCTCGCCGGGGAACCGGACCCAGAACGCCATCATCGCCCGCGACGGTCCGGCGGTTGCGATACGGCTGCCGTCTTTCGTCGTGCAAATATGCGGCTGCGCCCCGGCCAACGGCGCCGGGGCCTGTACCACCGTCTTGACCGACAGCCGGTCCAACAGCGGCGCAATGGCTTGCCAGCGCTCGGCAGGATTTTTGATCAACGCCGCGTTAATCAACGCCTCCAAGTCCGATCGCAGACCGGGACAATACTGTTGCAGCGGCGGCGGCGCGATCGTCTGATGCGCTTCCGCCCATTCCTCGTAGGAGTCAGCCGTAAACGGCGAACGGCCGGTGACCATTTCGTAGAGCATGATCCCCAGATTGTAGAAATCGGCGGCCGGGTCGCCGCGTTCGCCGGCGAAAATCTCCGGGGCGCCGTAACGGGGTGAAATGGCCACGCCGCCGAGGTCCACCGTGGGACCTTTGAGGGGCACGGCGATGCCGAAGTCCATGAGTTTCACAACGCCATCCTGGCGCAACATGATGTTGTCCGGCTTCACGTCGCGGTGAATGACACCGCGGGCATGAGCTGCGCACAAAGCCTGCGTGATGCTGCAGGCGATGCTCCATACTTCATCCGGGGAAAGCCTGCCCTGGCTCCCCACCCAGTCGCGCAGACTGCGGCCCTGGACGTATTCCAGCACGAGGAACATGGTGCCGTATATCTCAATGGTTTCGTAGAGTGAGACGATGTTCTCGTGCCGCAGGCCGGTCATGACGTTGGCTTCCTGGCGGAACTGTTCAAGGAAACCGGGGCGGGTTACGAGTGAATGAGGAAGCATCTTCAGCGCCACCACGCGGCGCTCCGGATCGTCCGCCGGAACGGTGTTGCAAATGGCGCGATAGACCCATGCCATGCCGCCTTCACCGATCGGGGCGATCACGGTGTAGGAGCCGATGCGCCGCGCCAGAACGTCGCTGCCGGACCAGCTCAACCGATGCGCCACCAGCCGCGTCAGGACCATTTTCAGCACGGGCACCCGGCCGCAGAGCGATTCGAAATCCACCGCCGACAGCCGGTCCAGTTCGCAATCGGTGGTGGCGATGACGTCGGCGTTGCGCGGCTCGCGATTCAGCAGCGCCATCTCGCCGACCACGTGGCCGGGGCCGAGCCGGGCGAGCACTTTCCGACCGCCGCTGCCATCGGGCGACGCCACGCACACTTCAGCCTCACCCTTGCGGATAATGTAAAGACAGTCGCCGGGTTCACCGGCGTGGATGAACAGGCCACGTGCCTTGATGGAGAGGGTCGTGAGCTTGGAAGAAAGCAATGCCGCCTGCTCGGAGGTGAAACCCTCCAGCAGATCGAACGTCGCGGGTTTCGCGACACTCGAATCATCCGGCGTTTCTGTCGGCGTCTGCATGGCTTCGTTCCCTGTTGCTCGCAACATCCCTCACGCGGTGGCAGCGGACCATTCCAATTCGTGTTGGGCCCCGGCTCCGCCGTGCCGGAAGGTTTTTATACTAGAACTTGTCGGTCTTGTCGAAACGGTCAATGGCCTTGAGTTTCTCCATGTGGAGCTTGTCCTGCACCGGGCTATAGCCTTCGCCGTCGCGGAGCGGCATGGTGCGCAGATCCTTGCTCTTCTCAATGCGACCCCAAGTGTAGCGCTGCGCCTCTTCGACGGTGCGGATCACCTTGGGACGCAGGAAGAACACCAGTTCGGTCTTCGCATCAATCCACTCCGTCTTCTTGAAGAGGTAGCCCAGCAACGGGATATCGCCAACGATCGGCACCTGGTTGATTATTTGCTTGCGGACGGTGGAGGTCAACCCGCCGAGGATGATGATTTGCCCATCCTTACAGGTCACCGCCACCGCTTCGGCTTCGCGGCGGCTTATGACCGGCACCTGGTTGCCATCAATAACCGTATAGGTTTTCACGTCGTCCACCGTTTGGTAGATGTTGAACGTGACAACGCCATCCGGGTTGATCAACGGCGTGACCTCCAGACCGACGCCAATGTCCACATTGTCATAGTTTGACCGCGAAGCGATGCCGCTGCCGGCCGAGTCGCTCACCGTGGAGGTGACGACGGGGCGCGACTCGCCGACGAATATGCGCGCAGTCTGGTTGTTGGAGGTGTAAAGATGCGGCGTCTGAAGCACCTTGAAGGTGCTGTTCTCTGCCAACGCGCTGATGACGGCACGCAGATCGCCGCCGAAGAAGCTCGCAAAGTAGGTCAACCCACCCGTCAAGCCGGCGCCTGCCAAAGCCTGCGGGCTGGTGATGGTGCGCGGATCAATCAACCGCGAAAGGGTGTTCGTGGATGGAATGCCGCCGCCGTCCGGCGTGGAGATGCCGGCCCCCGCCCGTGAAGGGCTGGTCACCGCTTTCTGGAACAGATCGACGCCGACCGTAGTATCCTTGTCCAGACTCACCTCGGCCACAACCACATCGATGGCCACCTGCGGCGGGAAAACATCGAGTTGCTTGATGACATCGGTGAGGGATTCCAGATCCTGCTCTGGCGCGAAGACGACCAGCGCGTTGTTGCGCACGTCGGGGATGATCTCGATCAATTGCTGCGGCACGTTGGCGCCGGCGGCTGCGCCCGTCGCTCCCGGCACGGAAGGGGTCGTGGACCGTCCGGCGGTCGCGGCCCGCGAGGTGGAGGTGTTCCGCGAACTGCTGGTTCGGGAACTGGAGCCGGAGCGGCTGCCACTGCTGCTGCTGCGCGACCCGGTGGTGTTGCCGCGTGAGCTGCTGGTGCTGCCTCCCAAGCCTGTGGAGCGCCCGCTGGTTCCGGTCGTGCCGGTGCGACTGCTATAAGGCGAGGTGGTTGTTCCACTCGCTCGCCCGCCCACGGCCGTTGGCTCGGCGCCCTGGACCAACTGGTAGAGCATGTTGGCCATGTCTGTGGCGTCGGCGTAGTTGAGGAAGAAGACGCGCGTCTTGAAATCCTGGTTGGTTTTCACGTCGAGCGCCTTGAGGATCTTTTCGAAGAACGCGAAGTTCACCTCCTGCGTAATGAGGATGAGGGCGTTGGTGCGCAGGTCGTAGTTGATGAGAACGCGGCCCATGATGACACTCTCCTCGATGGAGGTGACACTGGGCCGGCTGCGGCCTATGGAAAATCCCCCGGCGGGCATGTTCCCCACAATCTGGCCCGTCTGCCCCCCCGACGCGCCGGTGCCTTGGTCGGCGGCAATCAATTGCTGGAGAATACCATAAACGGCAACGGCGTCGGCGTTCTCCAGGACATAAACGCGCGTCTCCATCTTCGTCTCGCTGGTGGTATCCATGTATTCGATGATCTGCTTCAGGCGCGAGACGTTCAGCGCGGTGTCAATCAACAACAAGGCGCTGGAGCGCGGCAACGGAATGATCTGGCCGTAGGGATGCATGAAGACGCGGCCGCTGGCGCCGCCGCCGGCCGCTTGCGGAGCGCCCTGCATGATGGGCGCGCCGGTGGTGCCGCTGCCGCCCAACGCGCGCGCCACGTCGGTAGGGTCGAGGAACTTGACGCGCACCACCTGCGCCACCAACCGGTCGAACTGCTGCATCTTCGCGTCCTCGGTGAAGACCGGCAACCCTTCCTGCGGGCCGTAGGGTGACGGCACCACCTTGAAAAACTTCTCGCCCATCGGGACGATGGCATAGCCGTTCACGAGCAGGACGCTCTCGAGCGCGCCGATGGCTTCCTCGACGCTGAGGGGGCCAGAGGAGCGGAAGGTGATCATGCCCTGCAAGCCCTGCTGCATAATGGCGCTGCGACGGGTCAGCTCGCTGTATTTGGCGAGCACCTGTGAGAGGTCGGCGTTCATCCAGTCGAACTCAATCGGCTCGTCGCCGGTGAGGGTGCTTTGGTGGAACGTCTGCTTGGGAGCCGGCTCGACAACGGCTGGGGCCGGAGCGGCCATGGGCGCGCGCGGCGGCGCTGTGACGGGCGCCGGACCCGGCGGCGGAGGCGGAGTTCCCGGAACGGGAGCCGGACCCGGCGGCGGCGCGCCGGCAGCGGTTGGCCGCGAGGACGCAGCCGGGGACGCGGCCAGCGGCGCAGCGGCGACCACAACCGTATTGCTGCCTTGGGAAGACTGCCGCATCAGGTCGCTGGCGCGGATGCGGATCGTCGCCTTGGCGGCGTCCGCGTTCGGAGTCTGCTGCGCCCGAGCGCTGACGGCGCACAGGAACGCGAGCGCTACTAACAGCCCTGTTTTCATGACCAGACTTCTCCCTCAGTTAAAGCGGCAACGCGGCCGGAGACTGCCGGCTGATCTGCCAGGTTCCGAGCGTGTTGTTTCGTTTTCATTTTCCGATTTTGTTGGGTGACACCAGCCTACTCCTGGGAGTTGGCCTTCTCCAGCATCTGGATGTAATTCTGCAACCGCTGCTTCGCCGCCGGGTCGGCGGTGCTTTGCATCATCTGCCGCAATCGCGTGATGGTTTGCTCGCGCTGTTCTTTACGCGACACTTGCCGGTTCGAATCGCCGGAACCACCGGCGGTGACAGCCTGCGGCGGAGTCCTGGAAGGGAAGGCGCCGGTTCGAGAACCGGGGGGCATGCCGGGTTGCGGCGGCGTTGGCGGCATACCGGGCCGTTGCATCATCGCCGAGCCCGGCTGGCCAGGCGCGGCGGGCATTCCCGGTGCGCCGGGTTTCCCGGTCGTGGGCGCCGCCATGGCTTCGCTTTCGTATTCGAGCCGGCCTTCTTCGTCACCTTTTTTCAGCAACACCGCGCGGCCGCGCAGATCAAAGCCGACGACTTTGATCTCCGTGTCCGCAATCATATCGCCCATCTTGACGAACATCTTCTTGTCCGGCTCGTTACGATCTTCGAGACTGGCCTCGATGACGTCGCCGTGTTTCCAGAACCCGGTCACCCGCAAACCGCCGGCGAAGGTCGGGCCGAGATCGCCAGCGCCGCCGCTGCCGCCACCGATTTCGGAAGCCGGCACGAAGAGCGAGTGTTCAAGCAGGTTGGTGTAGGATTGAAAAGCCGGATCAGCCTGGATCGTGTCAACCAGTGAAACGGTGTTCGTGGCAGGCGGCGCGATCGCAACCTGGCTGACGGCGTTGGTTTGCCGTGCGGCGGCGGGAGCAGCACTGGCCGATGACGCCGCAGCCACCGGGACGTTGGTCTGCGCCGACGAGGCAGCCGCATACGCAACAAGCAGCCCGCACCCGACGGTCGCCAACCGTTGCGTCGCGGTCGAGTTTCTACGTTGTTGTTTCACCGGGGCCGCCATGATCATTTTTCCGCGTCGTTGACGGGTTTATCCTGTCGCTCTGGCCCTGAAGTGTCCACGGGTTTCTTTCGCGTGGCGTTGGATTCGTTGCCGGTCAGGTAATAAGTCACGATGGTCATGTCGCCGGCAAGCTGGTTCGGATCCCGGGTCTCCGCGCGCAACCGCAGCGTGGTGACGCGGTAGATCTCCGGCTGCTTGGTCAGCGCAAACAGGAACCTGACCAGACCGGGCCACTGGCCCTGGAACGTGAACGTCGCCGACTTCTCGGTATAGCGATCGCGATCCACCGGCGCCGACGGCGCGCGCTGGTTGAAGTTGAAACCCAACTGGCTGCCGACTCCTTCGATGCGCGTAATGACGTCGGCGCCGCTCTGGCCGGGATCGCTCCGTTTCAGGCGCGTCCGCAACTCGCGGAGTTGGGTCTGCCACTGCGGCTCCATCGCCAGCGCAGCCTCGTAGTCTTTGATCCTCTGCCGGGTCTGAGAGAGTTTCTCCTGGGTCTCCTGCCAGGTATCCATGGCCGGGCCGACCGCGAACCAATTCAGGCACACGAACACCACCGCCGCCGACGCGCCGGCCAGGATTTTTTCTCGTTGAGAAAGCGCCATGGTTCTCTGTGTTTGTGTGTTACCGCGGACGCCGGCGTCCGCCCGGCGTCTCGTGTTTCGCCGACTTCTTGATCTTGCACTGGATGGTGAACCGCACCACCACGTTGCCGGCCATTTTCTGGTTCGTCAGCGGCGAGAGCACCGTCCCGCCGGGGAAATAGGGCGATTTTTGCAGCTTCGCCTCGAACTCGCTGACGACCGAGGCTGACGAGGCGTAACCACTCAGTCCCGCCTGCTCGCCATCGGTAAAATGAAACTCCGTCAGACACACCGCGTCCGGCTTGAGCTTCTGCAACTCGGCGAGAATCTCCAGCGGCACGCTGCGATTGCTGACGTATTCCTGCAACACGCGCAGGTCGGCTTGCAAAGCGCTGGCGCGTTCGTAGGGGGATTTCAGGCCGTCGGCCTTCTCTTCCAGTCCACCCAGCTGATTGAACTGATAAGCGAAGCCAGCCACCGCAGCCACGATAAGCAAACCGTAAAGCGCTCCCAGCGCAATCCCTGCCAGCCTGAGTTGCCGTTTCCGCGCAAGGCGGTGGCGCTCCGCCTGATACTCGGCGGGCACGAGGTTCATGCGTGCCCGGCCTGACCCGGCACGCACACAAAGGCCGACCGCGCCCAAACCCACGCGTTGTCGCTCGCTCAAGTCCAGCGGTTCGCATGGGGTCCCGAGCCGTTCGGCTAACGCAGCACCGAGAGTTGGCAGGTTCAGCCGGGCCCCCAGCGTGCCTTCGGCCGAGCGTTGCAACAGGCGCACCACCGGCCAGGCCGCCGTGGGCTGCGACGCCTGCACAGCGGTTTGCGCCAAATGAAGCGCGCCAGCGATCTGCGTGGCCGCATCGGACACCGACACGTCGCTGCCCAACGGCACCGCCATGATCGAGTGCGGCTGACCCTCGTGCACCAGCAGCAGTGTCGCCGAGTCGCCTTCCAGAATCACCAGCGCCAGCGCCGCAAGTTCCCTGTCGCGCAAGGGTTTCTCATGTCCGAGGAAACCCAGCAACGCCAGCGCGTCAAGGTCGAGCGTCTCGACGGCAAAGCCCGCCTCGCGGAGCTGTTCGAGCCGCTCCACCACCGCCTCGCGCCGCGCGATGGCCACCAACAAATCCGATTGTTTCTCCGTCTTGCGAATAACCTCGAAGCCGAACACCACCTGCTCCGTCGGCAGCGGCGACAGGTTCTCCAATTGCATCTCCAACATCGGCCGCAGCTCAGTCTCGGCGGCCGTCGGCAGTGTCACAAGCCGGCAGAACACGTCCGCCGATCGCAAGCCGACGCACACCGGCACGCCTCGTGCCGCTGCCGGCCGGAACGGTTTGAGCTTCTCGACCGGCCAGACTGGGCCGGCCGTTGCGGCCTTGCCGCCGTTGGCCGCCGCCGCTGGCGCGGCAAACGTCTCACAGCGCACAACGCGCAACTGCCCGCCGTCATACGCCACTTCGGCAACGTCAAGCCCCGCGGAACCGAACGCGATGCCAAGACGATGGGGAGTTTTCGATTTCATCGGTGCGTATCAGCGCGGCGTCAGTTCGTTCCAACTGATGGTCTGGAAGCTCCCTTCAGTGTTGCGGAAGAGGGTCACCACAATCATTCGGCGGACGCTGCCGACGGTGCCGGTGGAATAGATGGTGAAGTAGGAGCTTGAGACGCCCAGAGAGTTGGCCAGTGCGCGCATCGCGTTGCGCGACATGGTGCCGCTCCAGACGTTCGCGATCGCGCCCACCTCCAGAAGCGGCTTGTCATCATCGGTGCCGTCGATGCCGTCGTCGCCCTGCCGGTAGCGGATGAGTTGCTCGGCCATCTGAGCGGTGACGCCGGGCATGCATTGGAGCACCTGGCTGGAGGCGGTGTTCACGTTGACCTTGATAAACGGCATGGTGGTCAGGAACTGTGCGAGACCCGTGTAGGTTGTCTCGCCGCGCGATTGTCCCAAATGACCATAGAAAATGTCCGGTGTCATGCCTCGAATCAGCAGCAGTTCTTCAATCCTGTCCAGTGACGCGTTCTTGCAATGATACGGCCCGCCTTGGTCGGACGACAACCCCATATAATAATCGTCTTCGGCTCCATTAAGTTTGTTTGAGCTATTTGTGTCTATCCAATCGCCGATGGAGTCAACAATCATGTTGGAGGTTTCGAGGTCCACACCGCTGATCTGCAACAATATCTTCCACTGTTCCGGCGTGATGGCATTTGCGTTTAACTTGGACTGTTCGTCCACCACTTGCACGGTAAAAGTGCCATCCTCCACGGTGCCCGTGATCGCACGATCGATCAGGTCGGGGTTGTTATGCCACGGCTCCGAATAGTAATCGGCGGTGGTCGAGGAGAACTGGCGCACCGAACCATCAGAGCTGTTGATTTGCCCGGCCTTGTTGACTTTCGCCGCCAGCAGCGCCTTCTCGAACTCGATGCCCGCCATGGCCAGCGCTTTTGCCTTCAACTCGCGGTCGTGATAGCTCGTCAGCCGCGTCTCAATGTGCATCGTAAAGGCAAACGTGCTGACCATCAACGACAGCAGCAGGACGACCCAGAGCACGACGATCAGGATGGCGCCGTGTCGCCGTTCCACGTCCCGCTGAAGTTTGAAGCCGCTGCGATTCATCTTTTTCGTCTCAACTGCCGCTGCCACGTCCGCTGCTTGTACCACCGCTTGCCCCGCTGCTTGCGCCGCCGCTGGAGCTGCTGGTCGTCCTGCTGCTTGACGCCGTCGGCACGGTGCCGATCTGCGCCGCGGCGTTGCAAGGGATATCAATGTTCTTCACCAGCGTCACGTCCGCCTGGGTGGGATTGGAATTCGCCATGGTAATGGTCAGTTCAAGCGATCCGGGCATGGTGGTGGCATCGTCCCATGTGTCCATCCATTGGTCATTGGCCGCGTCATAGTAACGCATGTTGAAGCTCTTCACCCAGTCGGCCAGCCGGATGGTCTGCCCTGCGGTATCCACGTCGGCAGCCAGAAAGTTCCGCGCGTGCGCCATCAGGACCAGTTCGTTATGCTCGCCCGGCTCCAGCCAGAACTGGATGCGCTGCGGCACGCCGCTCGTTTGCGCCATCGCCCCCACCGCTGGCACGTCCGTGGCCACGAAGCTGACGGAGTCGCTCTCGCCGTTGTCCTGGGTGTCCCAGGCGTACCAAGTGGCGTTTTCCTGCGAAAAGATCGCCGTGCGGAACGATCGCGAGATGATGTCCGTCAGCGCGCGCTGGCGCTGGAGACCTTCTGTCAGGTCACGGCTCCGTTTCAGCGCCGCCAGTCCGGTGTTCCATGTCATCAACACCGCCGCCAACATGCTCGCCATGATCGCCGTTGCCAACAGCAGCTCGATCAGCGTGAAGCCGCCGCGGCGGGAAAATGGAGCGATGGAATCGTTTCCGCTCATCAGCTTCCTCCGGCGGCGGACCGGCCGCGGTTGCTGGGACCCAGCGCGTTGCCCATGGTGTTGGAAGTGGAGCTTGGATTATAGAGAATCGTGTTCATCGTCACATCGTATTCGCGATTTCGCTCGCGCCACTTGATGACAAGGGTCTGTTTGTAGAGCGATTCGAGCTGGTTGTCGTCAGCGATAATCTCGCGCTGCCATTGGAAGTTGGGAAAGCCGTCGCCGAAATCGCCGGTGGTGATGCCCATGGTGAAGTTGGTCGGATTGCTGAATTCCATCAGCTTCATCTCCGCCAGATCGTGCGCGACGGTGTAGTTGCTCGCGTTCTTGGCCGAGTCGGTGCAGCGGCCGATGGCCATCGCAATGGTGAAAAGCGCCGTGCCGACGATGGCCACCGCCAACATCACCTCCAGCAACGTGAAGCCGGAGCGAACAACGTGAGGCATGAAACGTGAAACGCAGCGCATGGGCGTGTCATCTCATTGGCGCATTGGGCAGCAGTTTTGAGAGCGACGTCATGGGGTCCAACTCAATCGCGACCGTGTCGTCGTCGGCGCCGCCGAGGAAGAAGGCGCCGTTGGGATAGAACACGATTGAAGCAGTGCCGCTGGCTGTAACGGTGTCATCCGCGGCTTGCACTTGCAGCAGGCGCGCCGGCGAAACCATCTCATGGCGGGTGGACGTGGGCAACGCGGTGATGACGGCGTTGGTGGAAAGGTCGTCGGCTTGCAGTGCGGTTTCGGGCACCGTGCCATCGGCAAAGGCCAGCGCATTGGTACTGAGGCTCAACACCTGCAATACCAGGTTGGTCTCCGTGATGTCCGGCATTTCAATCCAGTAAACTTGCTCCGAAAAATCCATGTTTAACGACATTGCGCGCTGGCGGACGATAGCCTGATAGCGCGCGTGCTGGATGGTGGATCTCAACGTGCTTGTCTCGCTGCGCAGGATCTCACCGCGATAGGTTCGCAAGAACGTCGGCATGCCTACGCCGACCGCCAGCATGATGATCACGATCACCGCTATCGTCTCAATCAGGGTGAAGCCGGAACGTGCAAAGTGACGAGGGGGGAGTGACGAGTGACGAGTGACGAGTGATGAACGGCGCAAAGCGGGGGACGAACGCAACGTCAGGAGAGATGTCCAACGCGCGCGAGGTGCTGGCTGCTGCCGTCCATTTGGCCCCGCTTCACTCATCACGTTTCACCTGCCACGATCCCTCATCTCCAACTCACGATATCGTCGTCGGTATTCGGGCGGCCGTCGAGACCGGAGCTGTAGAGGTCGAAGCCTTCGGGGTCTGGATTCTGCTGCGGGGGGCAGACGTAGATGTAGGCCCGGTTCCATGGATCGGGTTTGATGACGGCCGGGTCGGTGTAAGGGCCGTGCCACTTCGCCGGCACCGGTTCGCTGGTGGGCGCCGCAACCAGCGCTTGCAAGCCCTGGTCGGTGGTGGGGTAGATGCCGTTGTCGAGGCTGTAGGTTTGCAGCGCCATCTTGTAGGCGCTGATTTGGTTTTTCGCCTGGGTTTCGTATGCCTTTTTCCGCTGCGGGCCGATATTGACGATCACCGTGCCCACGAGCAGGGCAATGATGGCGATGACCAGCATGATTTCGATGAGGGTGAAGCCCGATTGCTTGTTCCATCTCAGTTTCATCTTCAGTTCTCTCCTATTTACCGATTCAATCCGGACGTGATGCTCATGACGGCGCTGAGCACGCTAAACACGATGAAACCGACCACCAGCGCGATCATCACGATGACGGCAGGCTCCAACAATGTGGTGAAACGTTTGACATCCTGCGTCAATTCTTGTTCATACAAACTGGCGACGTTGTTGAGCGCCGTCGGCATATCACCGGTTTGTTCGCCAATCGCCAGCATGTCAATCAGCAGCGAAGGAAAAATCTGGCCGGCCGCCAGCGGCGCGGAAATGGTGGTGCCGTCGGTGACGCGCTCGCGGGCCTTCGCAATTTCGCGGGCGATGACGAGGTTGGTCATCGTATCCTCGGCGATCTTCAGCGCGGTGAGCACCGGCACGCCATTGCCCAACAAAGTCGCCAGCGTGCGGCTGAACTGCGCGAAAAACGCCGCCTTCAACGTATTGCCGGCCAGCGGAATGTGCAGCTTCCACCGGTCCAGCATCAACCGCCCCTCGACGGTCCGCATGGTGCTCTTGTAGCCGAATACGATGGCGAAGATGACCGTTCCCAGCCCGGCCAGGAACCAGATATTGCTGGCGAGATTGCCGACGCCGATCAGGATCCGGGTTGGCAGCGGCAACGTCGTGCCAAGGTCCTGGAACATCTGCGTGAATTTCGGCAGCAGAAACACCATGAAAACGAACACCACGATGATGCCCACGACGAGAATGATGGCCGGATAGAGCAATGCCGAGGTCACCTTCTCGCGGATGTCGGCGAGCCGCTCGTAGTGTTCAGTCAGCCGCCGCAGCACCTCGGGCAACGTGCCGCTCTGCTCGCCGGCGCGGATCATGTTGGTGTAAAAACGGGTGAAAATCTTCGGATTCCGCGCCAGCGCGTCGGAGAGATTGGCGCCTTGCATGATTTCCTCGCCGACCTGCTCCAGGATTGGGCCGAGCGACTTGTTCTTCTGTTGCCGCGTCAAGCACTCCAGCGCCTGCTTCAGGCTCATGCCGCTCTTGAGGAGGTTGGCGAGTTGCTGCGTGAACAACATCACCTGCCGGGAATTGACGCGGACCTTTTTTGCCGCAGCGCCGGTCTTGGATGCCGGTGTCGCGTCTTTCGCTTTCGAGGATCGGGCGAGCGCGCTTTTCTTCTGCACCGCCGCGTCCACAGCGATGGGGAAGTAGCCTTGGGCGACCAGTTGCGTCAGCGCTGCCTTGCGGTCCGGCGCGGTCAGCAGGCCGCTGACCGCCTCGCCGCTCTTGCTGCGCGCACTGTAGGAGAAGTCTGGCATCGGAAATAAAGTTTCGACCGCCGACCGTTAATCGTCCGTGTAGGCTTCGTCTTCCTGTGTGATGCGGAGCACTTCCTCCAACGACGTGATCCCCAGCGCCGCTTTGCGCATCCCGTCGTCGCGGAGCGTTCTCATGCCGTGGGCGACGGCTGCCTTCTTCAGTTCAGCCGCGGGACGTCGATCCACCACCAAGGGCCGCAACGAATCACTCATCAACATGATTTCGTAAATGGCGGTTCGGCCCTGGTAACCGGTGCGGCGGCATTCTTCGCAGCCGACGCCGCGGTAAAATTTTGTGTGCCGGTATTTTTCATCCTTGCCGCCAAGCCGTTCCATCAGGTCCTCGCTCGGCTTGTCCTCGACCTTGCAGGCAGGGCAGAGGGTGCGCAACAACCGCTGGGCGACAATCGCTTCGATGGACGATGTGATGAGGAACGGCTCAATGCCCATGTCAATGAGCCGGGTGAAGCCGCTCGGCGCGTCGTTGGTGTGAAGCGTGGCGAAGACGAGGTGGCCCGTGAGCGACGCGCGCACGGCAATCTCAGCCGTCTCCAAGTCGCGCACCTCGCCGATCATGATCACATCCGGATCCTGGCGGAGCAGGTGGCGCAAGCCGCGCGCGAAGGTCAGCTCGATGTCCGGCCGCACCTGCATCTGGATGATGCCCCGGAGTTGGTTCTCCACCGGGTCCTCGACGGTCATGATGCGTTGGTCAATCGTATTGATCGTGCTGAGGCAGGCGTAGAGCGTCGTGCTCTTGCCGCTGCCGGTCGGGCCGGTGACCAGGATGATGCCGTGCGGACGTTCGATCAGGCGGCGGAAAATCTTCTCGTCCTCAGCAGCCATGCCGAGCTTGTCGAGGCCCAGCAGCATCGTGCTGCGGCTCAGTAAACGCAGGCTCACGCTCTCACCGTGGATGCTGGGGATGGTGGAGACGCGGATGTCCACCTCTTCGCCGCCGACGCGGAGGTTGATCGCGCCGTCCTGCGGCAGCCGCTTTTCGGCGATGTCCATGTTGGCCATGACCTTCACGCGGCTGATGATGGACGCCTGGAACCGCTTCAGCACGGCCGGCACAGGCACCTGCACCAGCACGCCGTCAATGCGGTAGCGGATGCGCAGGTCCTCCTCCATCGGCTCGATGTGGATGTCTGTGGCGCGGTCGCGCTTGGCCTCGGCGATGATCTGGTTGACGAACTTCACCACGCTCGCCTCCTGCGAGGCTTCGTCAATGTCGCCGATGTTGATCCGCTCGTTGGCGGGAATATCTATGACGCCGCCGGCGGCAAGCATCTGGTCGAGCGTGTCGGCGCCAACACCGTAGTAGCGTTTCTGCGCCTTCTCAATCTCCTCGCGCGTAGCCAGCGCCAGTTGCACGCGCTGGCCGGTGAGCCAGCCGATGGCGCTGCGGGCGGCTTCGTTGAACGGGTCGCAGGTGGCGACGCAAAGGGTGCCGTTCTCGGCCTTGATCGGCACGACCACGTGCTGGAAGACCACCTTGGGCTGGAGCTTGGAGGTGACGACGCGGTCCAAGTCCATCTCCGCCAAGTGGACAAACGGCAGACCGAGCTTCTCGCCGATCGCACGCAGCAACGGCTCCTCCTTCACCTTGTGCGTGGCGACGATGATCTCAATGAGCGACTTGCCCGGTTGCTGCTGGCGCTCAGTGAAAATACGGTCAAGTTCTTCCGGCGTGAGGGGCGCCAGCGACTGGAGCAGTTCGCGCAAATTCAATGCGGTAGGTTTGGTCGCAACGTTATCCACAACAGCCACCCACTATAGTCAGTTCCGAAAGCCGGGTCAAAGCGTTACCATGAACCAACGCCAACCGCACGGAAAAGTTTTGCGGCGAACAGCGCAGGTCACGGCTTCGCAGCCGGAGTTGCCGGCGTCGCAGGCGTGGCCGGCAGCAACACCTGCGGGATCGTCGCCGGAGCGCTGGCCGGCTTGGGCGGCGGCGTCAGCGACTCGCCGCGCGCACGGGCCTCGCGGTCCAAGGTGATGATGCGGCTGCGCGCGCGCTCGGCCAATGAGGAGTTGGGCTGAGCGGCGATGAGGTCTTCGTAGCCCTGACGCGCCTTCTTCCACTGTTGGGTGGCCTCCAGGCAACGACCGATGGCCATTCGGGCATCGAGTCCGTGCACAGGGTTGGGGGTCTCCGCGACGCGCTGATAAGAGCTGATGGCGCCGGCGTAATCGCCCCGGCTCTCGCGGGCGGCGCCTATGCCATAAAACGCCGAGTCGAGCATCGGGTGTTTCGGATACTCCTCGGCAAAACGATTGTAGGTCTTCTCAGCGTCGCTGTATTTACCGTCCTGGTATTGCTGGTCTGCCAGCAGCAACAGTGCAAACGCGCCGACGTTCTCTCCCTTGAACTGGCTGGCCACCGCCGCGTAATCCTTGGCCTCTTTGGCGCCAGCCAGCGCGCGGCCTTGCTCTTCGCGCTGCTGTTCCATCCACCGGTCCACAGCCAGATAAACACCCACGCCAACCACGATGGCGCAGACGGCGGCAATGACGAGCTTCTTGTTCTTGTCCCAGAAATCCAAAAGCTGGAGGTCCAATGGCAACTCCTCCGGCTCGGCGGCCGTTTCCGGCGCCGGCGCGGGCTTACCATCGGCGGGCTTGATCCTGTCGTTCGGCTTGTTAGCGTTGGGGTTCATCGCTTGTTCCACACAAAGGGCCGCGATGATTTGCGACTGGCGCGCGAAACGCAAGAGGGAAATGCGGTGAAAATGCCCCGGGGCGTCTCCCCGACCGGCCCGTCGCCCGCCAAACGGAGCCGCGGTCAACCTGCGTTGAGTGTTCCCGCGTGGACGATCAGCAGCGGAATCATGGAGCGGTGGCGGACGTGCTCGATGGTGCTGCCGTAGAAAATGTCCGCAAGCAGCCGGTGGCCGTGGGTGGTCATCGCGATCAGGTCGCACTGCTCGCGTTCGGCGGTCTTGAGAATCTCATTGGGCGGATCGCCAAGAGCAAGACAGGTGTCAACATTTAAGCCATTGCTGCGCAATTGGTTAGCCGTCTCATCGAGGTAGGCGCGGTCATCAACCATCTCCTGTGACTCGCGGAGCTGGAGCTTGTCGTAGTTGCGGGCGACCCAGCCGTCAGCGACGTGGACCAACAACAGCTTCGACTTGTGGAGTTTCGCCAGTTCGACGATGTGCGGCAGCAGGCTCTTGTCGGCCTGGCTGTTTTCCAATGCAACGAGGATCTTCTGATACATGACGGCTCCTATGTGAACAGCGATGTCAGCCACGCGGTAAGGCCAGAATAATCGGTGATAAATTTTACGTTGAGCACGACGATGATGGCGGCAGCCACCCACGCCAGCGTGGCGACCCAGCGCGGGTTGGTGAACTCACCCATCTTGGCGCGTTCGCCGGTGAACTTCACGAGCGGGATGACGGCGAACGCAAGCTGGAGGCTCAAGACAACCTGGCTGAGCACGAGCAGCTTGCCGGCGCCGGCATCGCCGTAGATGGCGATGGCAATGATGGCCGGCGTGATCGCGATCGCGCGCGTGAGGAACCGTTGCAGCGCCGGCTTCATGCGGAAGTTGAGGAATCCCTCCATCACGATCTGGCCCGCGAGTGTGCCGGTGAGCGTCGAGTTCTGACCCGAGGCGAGGAGCGCCAGCGCGAAGAACGTGCTCGCCACACCGACGCCGAGCACGGGCGAGAGCATCTGGTAGGCATCCTTGATGTCGGTGATGTTGTGGTGGCCTGCGCGGTGGAACGAGGCAGCGGCAACAATGAGGATGGCGGCGTTGACCAGCAACGCGGTGGAGAGCGCGATGACGGAGTCCCAGATGGCAAAGCGGATGGCCTCGCGTTTGCCGTCGGGCGTCAGCTCGTATTTGCGCGTCTGGATGATGGAGGAGTGCAGGTAGAGATTGTGCGGCATCACCGTGGCCCCGAGGATGCCAATCGCCACGTAGAGCATCTCCGGGTTCTTGAGAATCTCGGTGCGCGGGATGAAGCCCGTGAGCACGGCGACCGGGTCCGGCTTGCAGAACCAGATTTCCGCGACGAAACAGGCAAGAATGGAGAAGATGAGCGTCACCACCAGCGCCTCGATCCAGCGGAAGCTCTTGTTCTGGAGATAGAGGATGCCAAACACATCCAGCGTGGTCAGGCACACACCCCAGATCAGCGGCAAGCCGAGGAGCAAGTTCAACGCAATAGCCGACCCAAGCACCTCGGCGAGGTCGCACGCGCAAATCGCCACCTCGCACAGTGCCCAGAGCGTGATGGCGACCGGCTTCGAGTAGTGGTCGCGGCACGCCTGCGCGAGGTCGCGGCCGGTGACGATGCCGAGTTTGGCCGCGAGTGTCTGGAGCAGGATCGCCATCAGGTTCGACAACAGGATCACCGACAGCAGCGTGTAGCCGAACGCCGAGCCGCCGGCGATGTCGGTGGCCCAGTTGCCCGGATCCATGTAGCCGACGGCCACCAGATAGCCCGGCCCGGCAAACGCAAGCATCTTGCGAAAGAAACCGGCGGAGTGCGGCACCTCGACCGAGCGGTGGACTTCCGACAGGCTGGTGGAGGCAGATGTCCGTCGCCAGCCGGTTTCGGCGGCGGGCGCAGGCGCTGGGTTGTTGGCGTTCTTTTCCACTCGTACTCCAAATTGACGTGCCTGACAAAAACCTGCTGCACCTGTTTTGTCAACCGACAAGCGGTGGCGCCTTCGGGCTGTCGTGGGGCAACACGCCCTTCCTGTTTCGCTTCCTAAAAATGGCAGGGACTTTTCATATTGACATTTCGTCATACGACGAATTATAGGGTGTGTCATGCGCGAGTTCATGAGAATCACCAAGGCGCTGGCCGATGAGAATCGGGTGCGCGTGTTATTGGCGTTGAAGGCCGGCGAGCTGTGTGTATGCCAGATCGGCGAGCTGTGCGAGTTGGCGCCGTCCACCATCTCCAAACACCTGTCCATCCTCTATCACGCCGGGTTGATCGAGTCCCGCAAGGAGGAGCGGTGGGTGTATTACCGCCTGCCGGGCAAAGAGGCCAGCGTTGCCGTGCGCGAGGCGATTGAATGGGTGCAGAAATCCCTGGGGAACACGCCGGAAGCCGCTGAGGGCCGTAAGAAACTGAAACAAGTTCTTAAAACCGATCCCACGACGATATGCCAACGCCACCTCCGAAGATAAAGATCCTGTTCCTTTGCACCGGTAACTCCTGCCGCAGTCAGATGGCGGAAGGCTGGGCGCGCCATCTCAAGGGCGATGTGATCGAGCCGTATTCCGCCGGCATCGAGAAACACGGCATGAACCCGCACGCTGTTCGCGTCATGGCCGAGGCGGGCGTGGACATTTCGAGACAGCATTCCAAGATGCTCGATGAACTGACCGGTGTGACGTTCGACCACGTCGTCACCGTCTGCGGCCATGCCAATGAGCACTGCCCCGTCTTTCCCGGCAAGACCAGAATGATCCACGTGGGTTTCGAGGATCCGCCCAAGCTCACCAAGACCATGGACGATGGCGAAGCCAAGCTGGCGGTTTACCGGCGCGTGCGCGACGAAATCCGCCGCTTCGTCGAAAGTCTGCCGAATGCGCTCACCGCCAATTAGTAGCAACTGATGATGAACCCTGTGCTGATGAATAGCTCGCATGACACATAGACCATTGAGAGACCAATCCCTATGAGCAACAACCGATCCTCGATTGAACCTGAATCCGTGCGGCAGAAAGTCCGCGATGGCTATGGCAGGATTGCCGCCAGCAGCGGTTCCTGTGGCTCCACCAAGCCGGGTTGCTGCGGCTCCAATGCAGCGGCATCGGCGGAACTCGTCCAGCATATCGGCTACGATGCCGGGGAACTGACTGCGCTGCCGGAAGGCGCGAACATGGGCCTTTCATGCGGCAACCCGACGGCGCTGGCTTCGCTCAAACCGGGCGAGGTCGTGCTGGACCTTGGCGCGGGTGGCGGCTTCGACGTATTCATCGCCGGGCCGAAGGTCGGCGCGACGGGTCGCGTCATCGGCGTGGACATGACGCCGGAAATGCTGGCCAAGGCGCGCAAGAACATCGCCACTTACCGCAAGCGCACCAAGCTCGACAATGTCGAATTTCGTTTGGGTGAGATCGAGCGCCTGCCCGTGGCCGACGCAAGCGTGGACGTGATTATCTCCAATTGCGTCATCAATCTCTCGCCCGACAAGCCACAGGTTTGGAGGGAAATCGCGCGGGTGCTCAAGCCGGGCGGGCGAGTGGCAGTGTCGGATCTCGCGTTGATCAAGCCGTTGCCTAAAGCAGTGACGGGGATGATCGAGGCGTTGATTGGTTGCATCGCCGGCGCGGTGCTGGCGAGCGAGACCGAACGCATGGCGCGGGAGGCCGGTCTGGCCGACATCAAGCTGACACCGAAGAGCGACTACGTCGACGCGATGACCGACTGGAAAGACCCTCTCTACCGGAACCTTCTCAAGCACCTGCCGAAGCGCACGAAGCCGTCGGACTACATTACGAGCCTCAACGTTCAGGCGAGCAAACCGGCAACCTGCGGGTGTGGTGCGAGTCTGGTTACGCCGGCAGTCAACGAACTGGTCGCCATCGGAGCGGCCATCGCCGCGAACTGCGAGCCTTGTTTCAAGTATCACTACGGTCAGGCGCGCAAACTCGGCGTGTCAGCGCAGGACATGGCCGTGGCGGTGAAAACCGCCAACTCCGTCAAACAAGCGCCCGCGAGGTCTGTGCTGCAACTGGCCGAACGCTTCCTGCAAGGTGACTTCACGCCCACGGCAGACAAGGTCTGCTGCCCCGGCCCAGCCTTGTCGCCCAACAAGAAAGGAAAATGCTGCGGATGAAAACTCATGGCCAGACCGAAAAGCGCCTCGCTTTCTTTGAGCGTTACCTGACGCTGTGGGTCTTTCTCTGCATGATCGTCGGCGTCGCCCTTGGCAAGCTGCTGCCGGACGTGACCGCCGCGTTGAGCAAATGGGAGTTCGGCCAAGGCTCGCAGGTCAATGTGCCCATCGGCGTGCTGCTGTGGCTGATGATCTACCCGATGATGTTGAAGGTGGACTTCAGCGCTATTGGCGGCATCGCGCGCAAGCCGAAGGGGCTGATGGTGACGTTGTTTGTGAACTGGCTGGTCAAGCCGTTCAGCATGGCGTTGCTGGCGTGGGTTTTCATGCAGCACGTCTTCGCGGCGTGGATCGATCCGGAAACAGCGAGGAGCTACACCGCCGGTCTCATCATCCTCGCCGCCGCGCCGTGCACGGCCATGGTGTTCGTGTGGAGCTATCTCACCGATGGCGACCCGGCCTACACGCTCGTGCAGGTGGCGGTCAACGACCTCATCATGCTCGTGGCCTTCGCGCCGATCGTGATGTTTCTCTGCGGTGTCGCCAACGTCGTCGTGCCGGCCAAGGTGCTCATCACCTCGGTGGTCGTCTTCATCGTCATCCCGCTGGCGGCAGGCTGGGTCACGCGCACGACGCTGCTGAAGTCGCACGGCCTCGCTTGGTTCGAACAGAAGTTCCTGCCGAAGTTCCATCCCGTCATGATTGGCGCGCTGCTGTTGACGCTGGTGCTCATCTTCGCGTTTCAGGCGGAGAACCTGACCACGCGCTGGTTTGCCGTGGTGCTGATTGCCGTGCCTATCCTCATTCAGGTCTATTTCAACTCCAGTCTTACCTACGGGCTGATGCGCTGGTTCAAGGTGCCGCACAACGTGGCATCGCCGGGCGCGCTGATCGGCGCGAGCAACTTCTTCGAGTTGGCCGTGGCCGTAGCCATCACTCTCTTTGGCCCCAGCTCCGGCGCGGCGCTGGCCTGCGTCGTAGGGGTGCTGGTGGAAGTGCCGGTGATGCTCTCGGTCTGCAATGTTTGCAACCGGTCGCGCAGGTGGTATCAATCAGCATAGGCGTTGCCGCCGGATTAAGAATGGACCACCTGATGAAATCCAACCCAACCCGTTTCCTGCAACTCAGCCGCCGATCCCTCAAGTGGCTGATTCCGGTTCTGTTGGCGGGCTTCGCCATCCATCGTTTTGTCTTTGCCCCAACGCCCGTGGTGACTTGCCGGGCTGCAATGGGGCCACTCGTTGCCGAGGTTATGGGCACCGGCACGCTGGAGGCGCGCGTCAAAACCACCATCAGCCCGCGCATCCAGGAGCGGCTCGCGGAAGTGCTCGTGGACCAAGGAGACACCGTCAAAGCCGGCCAGTTGCTGGCCCGGCTCGATGACGGCGAACTCAAGCAGCAGGTCGAGGTCGCCGCCGCCACCCTCGCGGCAGCGCGGGCCAGCTTCGAACGAGTCAAGACAGACGAGGCCCGCGCGCTGGCCGTCGCGCAGCAGGCGCGGCTGAACCACAAACGCGTGTCCGAGTTGCACGGAAAGAAGGTCTCGTCCGAAGATGAACTGGACAGGGCGGTGGAGCAGTTGAACGTGGCCGAAGCAGACGTAAAGCGTGCTCAAGCCGCCATCGTTGAAGCCGAGCGCCAAGTCGCGACGGCCGAGAAGAACCTCCTCTATCAGAAGGAACGCCTCGGTTTCACGCAAATCGTCAGTCCCTATGACGGCCTGATTGTGCGGCGTGACCGCGACCCCGGCGGCGTGGTGGTGCCGGGCGGTTCGCTGCTCCAACTCATCTCCACCAACGAAATCTGGGTCTCGGCCTGGGTGGACGAGACCGCCTCCGCCACTTTGAATGCCGGCCAGCCGGCACGCGTGGTTTTTCGGTCGGAACCGGCGAAGAGTTATTCCGGCGAGGTCGCGCGCCTGGGCCGCGAGACCGACCGCGAAACGCGCGAGTTCCTCGTGGACGTGCGCGTGAAGGAGCTTCCAAAGAACTGGACCGTTGGCCAGCGCGCCGAGGTGTTCATCGAGACCGGCCACAAGCCGTCGGCGCTGGCGGTCCCGCAACGATTCCTCCAATGGCGCGAAGGCAAGCCGGGTGTGTTCGTCAACGACGGCGGCAAAGGGCGATGGCGCGCCGTCACCATCGGATTGCGCGGGAGCGACACCGTTGAGATTGCCCAAGGCGTCTCCGCCGCCGACCTGCTGGTCAAGCCCGCCGAGCCAAAGGCGGAACTCGTCGACGGCCAGCGAATCGTCGCGCCATGAATCTGGCCATCCACGACATCCGGCACAATTTCGGGCGGTTCACGCTGACGACCGTTGGCGTCGGCCTGTTGCTGATGATTGTGATGGGCATGGGCGGCATCTATCGCGGGCTGATTCGCGAGGCAACGCTGCTGGTGGACAAGATTGGCGCGGACCTCTGGGTCGTGCAGGGCGCCACGCGAGGCCCATTTGCGGAGATTTCACGCATCCCGGCCAACATCGAGGACCGCGCCCGCGCCGTGCCGGGTGTCGCCGGGGCGCTACGGTTCGTCTCGCATACCATCCAGCGCGAGCATCGCGGACGGTCGTTGCGCATCGTGGTGCAGGGTATCTCCTGGCCCGACGACCGGGGCGATTGGATTCCGCTCGTCGCCGGACGCCCGCTGCGACAGGCGCACTACGAGATGATCGCGGACCGCTCACTGGGCTTGGCGCTCGGCGAAAAGGTGAAGCTCGGCAAGGATATTTACGAAGTCGTCGGCCTCACGAAAGGCATGTCGGGAATCGCGGGCGACGGGCTGGGCTTTTTCACCGTTAGCGACGCCGCCGTTATCCAGTTCGATGTGCCGGGCGAAGCGACGCGGCTGGAGCGCCAGTCCCGGCGTGCCCGCGCCGAGGCGCTGGACATTGGGAAGGTCCAGCCGCTGTTGCTCGAACGCGCCGCGGGGCCAGCCAGCGGCATTCCAGCGCTGGCACCGCCGCAAGTGAGCGCCGTCACGGTCATGCTGAAACCCGGCGTGAACGCAGCCCAAGTGGCGGCGACGTTCGCAACGTGGCCGGACATCACGGTCTTCACCCATCAACAACAAGTGGACCTCCTGCTGTCCGGCATGGTGGATCGGTCGCGGCGGCAACTCGGCCTGTTTCGCACGCTGCTCATCATCATCTCCACCATCATCATGGCGCTGATCATCTACACGCTCACGTTGGACAAGATTCACGACATCGCCATGCTGAAGCTCATCGGCGCCCGCAACGGCGTCATCGTTGGCTTGATCCTCCAGCAATCGCTGCTCATCGGCGCGCTTGGCTATGGCTTGGCGTATTGGCTGGGCAGCTTTGCGTTTCCAAACTTTCCGCGTCGGGTCGTCATTGAAACGCCCGACCTGCTGGCGCTGGCCGGCATCGTGCTAGCCATCTCCGTGCTGGCCAGCCTGCTCGGCATCTGGAAGGCGATGGGCGTCGAGCCGAACAAGGTCTTGTCGTGATGAACTTCGCTCCCGACAACACACCGGCCATCGAGGTTTCCAACCTGACGAAAGTCTATGGCAGCGGCAACACCGAGGTCGTGGCGCTCCGAGACGTGTCGTTGCGGGTGAAACGCGGCGAAGTCATCGCCTTGCTCGGCCCAAGCGGCGCGGGCAAGACCACGCTGCTGACCGCCATCGGCCTCATCAATCCGCCCACCGCCGGCCGCATCGTCATCGGCGGCGAGCCGGTCATGGACGGCGACCGGCCACTGGTCAACCTCACGGCGTTCCGGCGCGAGCATCTCGGCTTTGTCTTCCAGAAGGCCAACCTGATTCCGTTCCTCAATGCGCTGCAAAACGTCCAGGTCGCGCTGGAAATCAATGATGCCCCGCCGCGCGCGGCCCGCCGCCGCGCGATGGAACTGCTCGATTACCTTGGCATGGCCGACCGCGCCCACCATCTGCCCGACGCACTCTCCGGCGGCCAGCAACAGCGCGTCGCCGTGGCCCGCGCGCTCGCCAACGAGCCGAGCCTCATCCTTGCTGACGAACCGACCGCCGCACTGGACAGCCACCGCGGCCGGCAGGTGATGGAGCTTTTCGCCAAGGTCGCCCACGAACACGGCGCGGGCGTCGTCGTCGTCACTCACGACCATCGCTCGCTGGACGTCTTCGACCGGACCTGCGAGATGGAAGACGGCCAACTTCGCCCCTCTCAGAGCGAGAACAAGACAGGGTCCGCAGCCCCGGACCAACGGAAAGAAACACCGTGAAGCAAGACATCGCGCGCAGTTACTTCGGTCACACGGCAGGCGGCGGCGTGGCCAGCGCAGTAATCCTCACGTTTTTGGGGGTGGACCAAGTTGGGGCACTCACGCGGAAAACGGATGCTTGACATATTTAGGCAAATGGCTAAATATACCGCTGTCATTTATGGCTCAAACATTGCCAGCCAAGTTCAAGGCACAGGCCGCCGTCCTCAAGGCGCTGGCTCACCCCACGCGCTTGTTCATCGTGGATGAACTGGCTAGGGGCGAGCGATGTGTGTGCGAGTTGACGGAGATGGTCGGATCGGAAATGTCCACCGTCTCGAAACATCTCACGCTGCTGAAATATGCCGGCATCGTGGAGGATGACAAACGCGGCGTGCAGGTGTTCTACCGGCTCAAGACGCGGTGCGTGATGAACTTTTTCCAGTGTGTGACCGCCGTGCGACAGAACTCGGCCAAGGAGGAAGAGCTGCAAACGCGGTGATTTTTTATTTGCCGAATACTTGGCTAGTTGGCTAAATAGCCACGCTTTCCTTCGGCACAAAGAAAAGGAAAACAACATGAATGAGGGCGTAAAGAAGGAACTGAAAACCTTCGGCTGGATCGCGGGCATTTTCCTGGTCGCCTACTTCCTGCCGCTGGCCAATCCGAAGATCAACGCCGCCATCATCGAAGCGTTCAAGCTGCTCCAATGGTATGTCCGCAACCACACGCTGGCGTGCGTCGTACCGGCGATGTTCATCGCGGGAGCCATCAGCACGTTCCTCTCGCAGCAGGCGGTGCTGCGCCATCTCGGCCCGAAGGCCAACAAGGTCACGGCCTACAGCGTCGCGTCGGTGTCCGGCACGATCCTGGCCGTCTGCTCGTGCAGTGTGCTGCCGATGTTCGCGGGCATCTACAAGCTCGGCGCGGGCCTCGGCCCGGCGGCGGCGTTTCTCTACTCCGGCCCGGCGATCAACGTGCTGGCGATCTTCCTCTCGGCCCGCGTGCTGGGCTTTAACATCGGCGTCGGGCGTGCGGTCGGCGCCATCGCGTTCTCGATCCTCATCGGCCTGCTGATGGCGTTGATCTTCCGGCGCGAAGAACAACACCGCATCAACGCACAGCCACAAATGCCGGACGACGACGCGCCGCACCGTCCGCTCTGGAAGACTTCCACGTTCCTCGGTTGCATGGTGGCGTTTCTGGTGTTCAGCGATTGGTTCAACCCCGGCAACGTCGTCGTGCGGACGAACGACGGCGGCCAGTTTGCCGCCGTTACACTGCAAGAGACGAAGGATGAAGTGGTATTCCAGCTTCAGCAGGATTGGAAGGGCCAAGCCAGCGGCGAAAAGGTGACGCTGCCCAAGAAAGACATCGCGCAAGTCGAGGAAGCCAAAACGTGGGTCATGTCGGTCTATCACGCCCGCTGGTATCTGGCGGGGGCGATGGGTTTGGCTGTGCTGTGGATGTCGTGGCGCTGGCTGACGCGTGACGAGATCGGCTCGTGGATGACCAACACTTGGGACTTTGCCAAGATGATCGTCCCGCTGCTCTTTGGCGGCGTCTTCGTCACCGGCTTCGTCGGCGCTCTGCTGCCGGATAAAGTGGTTGCGGGTCTGGTCGGCGACAACTCGCTGCTCTCAAACCTCGTCGCCAGCGTCATCGGCGCGTTCTGGTATTTTGCAACGCTCACCGAGATTCCCATCTGTGAGGCGCTGCGCAAACTTGGCATGCATTCCGGGCCGATGATGACGCTGTTGCTGGCTGGGCCAGCCTTGTCATTGCCGAGCATGCTGGTATTGCGTAGTATCATGGGATTGAAGAAGACTGTCGTGTTCACGGTGCTGGTGGTCATCATGGGCACAACCACCGGCATGCTTTTCGGATACTTCTTCCCTTGATTTCGATGGAAAGGAAAACGATGAAGAAACTGCAAATTCTCGGAACCGGTTGTGCAAAGTGCACAAAACTGGCGGAGACCGCCGAACAAGCCGCCAAGTCGCTAAACCTTGATTACCAACTTGAAAAAGTCACCGATATCAACGCCATCATGAACTTCGGCGTGATGATGACCCCGGCGCTCGTCGTGGACGGCGTCGTCAAGGTTGTGGGCAAAGTGCCGTCGGTGAATGACGTCAAAAAGCTGCTGGCCTAGCCGCGTCTGTGGAATCTGGAGAAACCATGATCAGCCTGCTCGTACTTGGACCTGGTTGCAGCCGCTGTCAGCAGCTGGCACGCGCAACGGAACAGGCCGCGAAAGAACTCGGCTTGGAATACAACCTGGAGAAGATCACTGACCACAGGCAGATCACAGCTCTGCGCGTGATGATGACGCCGGCGCTGGTGATCAACGGTACTCTCAAAATCGCCGGCAAAGTGCCGTCGGTGGAAGAAATCAAGAAGCTACTCGCCTGATCCTCGCGGCCCGCAGCTTGGCAACGATGAAACCATGAAACGAAAGGAAGCCATGAAACCGAAAGTGAATCGCAGACAATTCATCGGCGCGGCCGGCTCAGCCGCCGCCGGCGCTTTGGCCGTCACAGTGGCCAGAGGCGCGGAACAAACGTCGAAGGACACCAAAGCCAATGCCGCGCCTGTGTGCGCCTGCGGGGTCGCGCCGAAATTGATCTTCCCCTGTTCCGGCTCGGCGGACGTCGGGGCCATCGCAGACCAAACCGCGCGCAAGCTCATGGCCGAAGGCGTGGGCCGGATGTTCTGTCTGGCCGGCATCGGCGGGCGCGTGCCCGGCATCGTGGAGACAACCAAATGCGCGGCGAAGGTGCTTGTGATAGACGGCTGTCCGTTGGAGTGCGCCCGCAAGACGCTTGAAGTCGCGGGCTTCTCCAAGTTCGCCCACTTGAAGCTCTACGAACTCGGCATGGAGAAGGGCAAGACGCCCGCCACCGCCGAAGCCATCGCCAAAGCCGCCGACGCCGCGCGGCCGATGCTCCAGAGCTGATCCTGCTGGATTGTGTTCCTCCCATGAAAACATCAGCCAAGGCTATGATCGTCGTGGCGCTCATCGCGCTTGTCGCGGGAGTCGTCGTGCTCAAACAGAGCCGGCTCCCTGCGTCCACCGGTGTTGCCAGCCCGCCGGCAACCCAATCTGCCGCAAAGATTCCCAGACTCCTCGATCTTGGCGCGGACAAGTGCATTCCCTGCAAAGCGATGGCGCCCATCCTGGAAGAGATGAAGAAGGAATACGCCGGCAGGCTGGACGTGGAGTTCATTGACGTGTGGAAGAATCCCGACGTGGCGCAAAAACAGGCTGTCGAGATCATCCCGACGCAAATCTTCTTCAACGCCGACGGCAAGGAGTTGTTCCGCCACACGGGATTCTTTGCCAAGGAAGACATGCTGGCGAAGTGGAAGGAACTCGGCTTCGACTTCGGCGGAACAAATCGCCTAAAGTGAGGGAGCTTTGAAACAGACACCCGACCAGGTTGCAGAACGAGCTGCGGAACTTTTCCAGCAAGGCTTCTGCTGCGCCGAAAGCGTGCTCCAAGCCATCGCGGAGAGCCTCGACATCCGTTCCGAAATCATCCCTCGAATTGCGACGGGCCTGTGTGGCGGCGTGGCGCGGACAGGTGACATCTGCGGCGCCGTCAGCGGCGGCGTCCTTGCCATCAGCCTGGCGACAGGCCGAAATCATCCCACGGAGCCGCGCGAGGATAACCAGCGGCTGGCCCGGATGTTTCTGGACGAATGCGAACAGCAGTTCGGCTCGACCCACTGCGAGAAGCTCATGGGTTGCCGTCTCGATACACCCGAAGGCATGAAGTTTTTCAAGGAGAACAAGCTCCGGGAAAAGTGCGCATTCCTCACTCGCGAAGCCGCGCGCATCGCAACCCGTTTAGTCAAGGAACACGAGTGCGCCAAGACAGGAACCCAATAGCCGGCTGGCATGGAACAACTCTTCACCCAACTTAGCCAGGCCGTCGAAGGCTCTCCGCTGATTGCGCTCGGAGCGTCGGCGGTTTGGGGCGTGCTCAGCGTTCTTCTCAGTCCCTGCCATCTTGCGAGCATCCCGCTCATCGTCGGTTTCATCAGCGGCCAGGGCCGCGTGAGCACCGCGCGCGCGTTCTGGATTGCGACACTGTTCTCAGTGGGCATCCTGCTGACCATCGCCGTCATCGGCGTCGCCACCGCCGCCGCTGGCCGGATGATGGGCGACGTGGGCGGGTGGGCGAACTATTTCGTCGCGGCGATTTTCTTCCTCGTCGGCCTGCATCTGCTCGGGGTCATTCCCATGCCGTGGTCCGGGCCGGGTCAGGTGAACATGAAGCGGCGCGGACTGCTCGCGGCGTTCATCCTCGGCCTGGTCTTCGGCATCGCGCTCGGCCCATGCACGTTCGCCTACATGGCGCCGATGCTGGCGGTAACCTTCAAGCTGGCAAAGTCCGCCCCTCTCTATGGCGCGTCGCTGTTGCTGGCCTACGGCATCGGCCATTGCGCCGTCATCGTGCTGGCAGGCACGTTCACCGAGATAGTGCAGCGATACCTGAGCTGGAACGAACAATCCAAGGGACTCGCCATCGTGAAGAAAACCTGCGGCGTACTGGTGCTCCTCGGCGGCCTCTGGATGATTTATTCCGCACCGTGATTTCGCGGAGAAGCGAATCCAAACGGGTGTTCAGTGACAACAACTGCATCCGCCACCGTGCGAGGGGCGGCGCGGCGCGGCCGACGGCCCTCCGCGGCTGCCCACACCAATCAGGCCCAAGCCGCCCGTGATGACACGCCGGATCGGCTCGCCCGTTTCCGGGTGCTTCGTCAGCGGCGCATCCTTCATACTCTGGCGGATTTCGTAACGGCGCACTTCACCGCCAGCCGCCGGGATGGTTTCGTAAACGTAGGTTGCCATGACAGCTCATTCCTTCAGCCAGCCGGCCACTTTCTCGCCGCGGGTCAGATCTTCGGCCGTCTGGCGCGCACGAACGACGGCGTAACGGCTGCCGTTGACCAGCACTTCGGCGGCAAGCGGACGCGAGTTGTAGTTTGAAGCCATCGCCATGCCGTAAGCGCCGGCGCTCAGCAAGGCAAGGCCGTCGCCCTCGCGCACGGCGGCGACCCGGCGGTTCTTGGCGAAATAATCACCACTCTCGCAGATCGGTCCAACCACATCGGCCACGAGCGTGCCGCGTGTCTTCCGCAGTGGGACAATCTGGTGATACGAGTCGTAGAACGCCGGCCGGATAAGGTCGTTCATGCCAGCGTCCACGATGACGAAGGTTTTCTCCGGCGTGGACTTTACATACTGCACCCGCGTCACCAAAGCGCCGGCGTTGCCGATGATGAACCGGCCCGGCTCGATGAGGATGCGCAAACCGAGCGGCGCCAGCAACGGCACGATGCTCGCGGCGTAACGCTGCGGCGTGAGCCAGGTGCGGGCCTTCGGATTGCGCCGCCACCATTCCGGTGTCGCGCTCTCCAGCGCCGGGTCGTAGCAAATGCCAATGCCGCCGCCGATGCTGAAGAACTCAATATCGTAGAGATGCTTGAGTTCCTTCACGAGCGCCAGCGCCTTCTTCACCGCCTTCACGAAGGGGCCGACGGAGGTGATCTGCGAACCGATGTGCATCTGCACCCCGCGGATGCGGATGCCCGGCAGTTTCGCGGCGCGGGCATAGACCGCCGCCACGTCTTCGATCGCGATGCCGAACTTGTTCTCGTAGGTGCCGGTGGTGATCTTCGCGTGCGTGTGCGCCTCGACGTTCGGGTTGACGCGGATGGCGATGGGCGCGCGCTCGTTGATCTCCTGCGCGAGCCGGTTGATGCGCTCGATCTCCGGCACGCTCTCGACGTTGAAGCAATAGATGCCCTGCGCCAAAGCGTAGCGGATTTCCTCATCCGTTTTGCCGACGCCGGCGAAGACGCATTTGTGCGGATCGCCGCCGGCCTGCACGACGCGATAAAGCTCGCCCGCGCTGACGATGTCGAAACCGCCGCCGAGGTTGGCCAGCAACCGCAGGATCGCGGCGTTGGAGTTGGCCTTCATCGCGAAACAGACGAGACGATCCGGCAGCTCCGCCAGCGCCCGGTCGAGCTTCTGGAAATGGTCCGTGATGGTGTGCTGGCTGTAAACGTAAAGCGGCGTCCCGCATTCGCGTGCAAGCCGCTCGAGCGCGATGCCCTCGCAACAAAGCCGGCCGTCCTTGAATCTGAAATCGTGCATGACGGGATTTTATGAGCCACAAGGAGGCACAAAAGCCACAAAAAACTGGGAGGCGGCTGGCGCGGGCTTTCAGCCTCGCTTTCGTTTCCGCGGAATCTGGACCAGTTCGATGCCGAACTCCTTCGCCAGCGCGAACGCCAGCTTGTCGCGCTCGTAAACGTCGCGGAACACAATCCGCTTGATGCCTTTGGAGGCAATGAACGTCATGCAACTCCGGCACGGCAGCAGAGTGACAGCCAGGAACTTGCACTCACCGGGACCGACCGACCGCAACGCGTTGACTTCGGCGTGAATGACCCGCGCCAGCCGGGTGTCACGGTCCGACCAGTCGATCTCAATCTTCGGCGGCGGGCCGTTATAGCCCAGACTCACCGAGTTGTCCTGCATGACAGCACAGGCCCCGACCTGCACATAGGGATCCTGCGACCGGCAGTGTGCGATGGTCTCCGCGAGAATGAGCGCGGTCTCTTCCCATGTTTTGCGGTTGCGTGGTTTCATGGTCACTTAAAATGATCCTTGGCGGCGAATGGATGAAAACGCAGCTCAATGCGCGCCACCCGCTACATTCAGAGCCACCACACCGCCGATGATCGCCAACGTCCCAACAGCCTTGATGACAGTCATCGGCTCACGAAAAAAGATGACGCCAATCACGGAAATCAGCGCGACACCGACCCCGCTCCAGACAGCGTAAGCCACGCTCACGTCGATCTTCTTGAGGACCATCGTCAGCAAAAAGAAAGACACCCCGTAAAATACCGCCAGAAGCACGGACGGCAGCGGTTTCGCAAAACCCTCCGAGAGCTTCATGCAAGTTGTGCCGGCAACTTCAAAAACGATGGCGAGCGAGAGATAGATCCAATGCATATGAAGCGATTCCTTTGCGCGTAAAGCGGTGCAATGATTTGCCCGTTTGCGTCCAACGTACGGCAGCAGACTCCTGTCATCATGTGTTCTTGCTCAACATCTTCTCCCACCGCTTCAACTGCCGCTGCACGTTCGCGGGGGATGGGGCACCGGTGACGGTGCGCGCGATAAGCGCACGGCGCACGTCGAAGACTTGCCGCACATCGGGGTCGAACTTTGGCGAGAGCGCGCGGAATGTTTCCATCGGCAACGCGCTCAGCAGTCTGCCCTGCTTTTCGGCTTGGGCCACAAGGGCGCCGACGATGTGATGGGCCTGGCGGAAGGCGACGCCTTTCTTGACGAGATAATCGGCGAGGTCGGTGGCGAGCAGCGCGGGGTCATCGGCGGCGCTTTCGCAGCGTTCGCGGACGGCGTGTGTGTTCAGCAGCATGTCGGCCAGCACGCCAAGCGTCGAGTGCAGCGTGCCGGCGGTGTCGAAGAGGCGCTCCTTGTCTTCCTGCAAGTCGCGGTTGTAGGTCATCGGCAGACCTTTCAGCAGCGTCAGCAGCGCAACGAGGTTGCCATAGACCCGGCCGGTCTTGCCGCGCGCCAGCTCGGCGATGTCCGGGTTTTTCTTCTGCGGCATCAGCGAGGAACCGGTGGTGTAGGTGTCGGCAATATGGATGAAGCCAAACTCCGCCGAAGCCCAGAGGATGATATCCTCGGCCAGGCGCGAGACGTGCAGGGCGATGAGCGCGCCGTCGGCAAGAAACTCGACGATAAAGTCGCGGTCACTGACGGCATCCATCGAGTTCTGCGTAACGCCGTCGAAGCCGAGTTCCTTTGCGACGAATTTGCGGTCGAGCGGCAGCGTGGAGCCGGCGATGGCACCGGAACCGAGCGGACAAACGTTAACGCGTTTGAACGCGTCGTCGAGCCGGCCGTGGTCGCGGTCGAACATTTCGACGTAGGCCAGCAGGTGATGTGCGAACAACACCGGCTGCGCGCGCTGGAGGTGCGTATAGCCGGGGATGACGATGTTGTCGTTGACCGACGCCAGCATCAGCAGCGACCACTGAAGGTCGCGCAGGTCGCGTTGGACGAGCCGGAGTTGGTCGCGGACGTAGAGGCGCACGTCGAGCGCCACCTGGTCGTTGCGGCTGCGGGCGGTGTGGAGCTTCGCGCCAGCCGGAATACGGCGGGTCAGCTCGGACTCAATGTTCATGTGGACGTCTTCGAGGTCGGCGCGCCACTTGAATTTGCCCGCGGCGATCTCCATGCTGATCTGTTCGAGGCCTTTGACGATGGCGGCGCACTCGGCACGGGAGAGCACACCGATCTTCGCGAGCATCTTCGCGTGGGCGATGCTGCCGCGGATGTCGTAAGGCGCGAGCCGGTGGTCGAAGGAAACCGATTCGGTGAAACGCTGGACAGCTTCAGCAGGCCCGGCAGTGAAGCGCCCGCCCCAGGTGGCGTGTTTCTTGGTTGGCATGGCGCAAACTATAAGGAATGGGCGGCGGAAATCCAAGCCGGCGGTTCAGCCGCAAGGCGGATTTTCCGCGGAGGCTCAAATAGCCTGGGAGCGCCGGCCCGATGCCGATTCAGCGCCGTCAGTTCAGCGGCCAGTTGCGCATGAACTTGACGAGGTCGGCCACGGCCGGACTCTTGCCGGTGCGGACATAGAAGCCGCTCGTGGAAACGCCCACCAGCAGCGACATCTCCTTGTCGAAACCGAGGAGGTTGCCGAGGCAGAAGCCGGCGTTGAAGTGGTCGCCCGCGCCCGTCGTGATCAGCGGCTTCTCGCAGAACGGCCCGTCCACGAGCGCCGAGCCTTTCGCGTCCACCGCCACCGCATAGGCCGTCGGATGCACCACCAGCCGCTCGATCTTCAGCGCAGCGAAAATCTGCCTGGCCAGCTCCTGGATCGAATCCTTCGACTCGTCGGCGGTATTGAGGCCGAGCACCTCGCCGATTTCGTGCGCCTCCTTCTGGTTCAGGCCAAGAATGACGCGGTAGAACCCGCCGAACTTCTGGATCAGGTCGAGCGCGCCGCGAATGTCAGCGGCGGTGCGCTTCTCCGGATCGGCGAGATCGAAAAAGACAACCGGCTTCTGTTTCGGCTCGGCCTTCGGCAACGCCTTGGACAGGATTTGCCGCCAGATGTCACTCATGTGCGGCAGCATCGTCCAGTTGACGTAGGCGACGAACGAACTGCCCGTCAGCAGCTTCTTGAGCGTCGGCAGGCCCACGCGCTTGACGATGTTCTGCCAGTTCACGTCGCCGAGCGTTTCGTGTTTGCCGAGCATGATCTTGCCATCCTCAAACTCCAGCGCGTCTGTGTGGCCGGGGTCGGCAATGCTGATGACCTTCGCGCGCTTCGCCATCGGCTCAAAGACGGAATGGAGGTTCGGGAAACCGAGGTTGCCGATGTAGGTAACCTTCAGGCCCATGCTCGCCAGCGCGTTGGCCATGATCGGGCCGTTGCCGCCGAGTTTCATCATCTGGACGACGAGCTGCATGTTGGTGCTCTTGCCCGCCGCGCCGGCGACCTTCTCGGCCAGCTTGGTCATCGTCGGCACGAAGGTGTATTTGTCGAGCGCCTCGCGCTTGTCCACCACGCGGATGATTTCATCCACGAAACCGTCGAAGCCGACGGTGGCGGTGAGCTTGGGCACAAGGCCCTTGGCGGCGGCGAGTTTGGCGGCGACAAATGGGCGAAGTTCTTCTGAATTCATGGCGCGCGAGAATAGCCGCCGCCCGTTTGGAATCAACAAACTTTTGCAGTAGAGTCGCATTCTATTCATGAAGCCCGCCGGTTAAGATGCGCGCCGGCGCCGGCACATTTTAGACTTGCGAAATGACTTGAAAAGAAGCGAAAAGGAAGGCCGTGAGTAACACAAACGTTTCACCGCTCCCCGACTACATCACCAGCGCAAAGCCCAACCCACAGGGGAATCGAGCGCCTTGGTATAAGAACACCGCGCCGACCTACGCCGGCATCTTCCTCTGGTTCGTGTTCTGGCAGGACGCGGCCAAGGCGGCCAATCTCGGTGGCACGCTCGCGCAGGGACTGGGTGTGGCCCTCGGGGGACTGGTGATCTCGGCGCTGATTTGCCACTACCTGTTTTATCTCGTGCCGGGGCTGCTTGGGATGAAGACCGGGCTGCCGCTCTACATCGTCGGCACCTCGACATTCGGCGCCAAGGGCGGTTTCTTCATGCCCGGTTTCCTGATGGGCGTGCTGCAGTTTGGATGGTTGGGTGTGAACACTTATTTTGCCTCGCTGGCCCTGGCGAAAGTGATTCCCGTCCCGGCTCAGGTTCTGATGGTGATTTGGGGATTGCTGGCGGCGTTTGTCGGTCTGAAAGGCATCCAGTATGTCGCCAAGGTGGCGACGTTCCTGCCGCTGATTCCGCTCATCACGCTGCTGCTGCTGTTGGCCAAGACCGCGGGTAGCATCGGGAGCTTCGATCCCGCCAAGCTCATCACTCTCCAACAAGCGGCCGAGCCGGATACGTCAGCCGCGTTGGGCGTGTGCGGCGTGGTGGCGATGATCATGACCTACGTGGTCGGCTTCTTTGCGACGGCGGGTGCGGCGGGGGTGGACTTTGGCACCAACAGCCGGGACAAGCGGGACGTCAGCATGGGCGGGTTGGTAGGCGTTGCGCTGGCGATTGTGTTCACGGCGGGCATCTCGATGCTGGTCGTGGCGGGTGTTTATGGTTCGCCCGAACTGAGCGCCAAAGCTGTTGCGGCGGGCGTGCAGAAGAAGAGCTTCATCCTGGACTCGTTCAATCTCATTCCCGTGGTGCTGGGCGAAGATGTGGCCAAATGGATGATGTTCGCGTTGGCCGTGGCGGCCTTCCCTCCGGCGTGTTTCTCGTCATTCATCGCTGCCAACAGCTTCAAGACGACGCTGCCGAAGGTGAATCCGTTCATTTCGGTGGGCATTGGCGCGGTGGTGAGCGTCGTGCTGGCGGTGACTGGACTGGCGGGTGATGCAGCCGGTGTGTTTGTGATCATCGGCGCCTCTTTCGGTCCGATCTGCGGGGCGATGATGGTGGACTACCTGCTCAATGGGGGCAAGTGGAGCGGCCCGCGAGCGGGCTTCAATCCAGCGGGCTGGGTTGCGTGGTTGCTGGGCTTCATTGTGGGCATCCTGCCGAACGTGGGCGTGAATGTGCCCGCAGCGCCGGTGACAGCGTTCATTATCGGCGCCGTGGCTTACTTCGTTTGTGCCAAGGTGGGTCTGCAATCTGCCGTGGTGCCGTTGCCGGCGAAGCGGTAACGACTGGCGGACAAAACGATGGTTGTTGCGAAGGGCGGTTCCACAAAGAACCGCCCTTCGTCGTCATGGGATGACATGCTTCTATTCCATCCTGGCCGACGCGATGCTGATGCTGCACTTTGCCTACGTCGCGTTTGTCGTTGTCGGCTTGTTGGTGATCTGGACTGGGTATTTTCTCCGCTGGAGTTTCGTGCGAAACTGTTGGTTCCGCCTCGCGCATTTGGGCTGCATGGGCGTCGTCGTGGTGGAATCAGTGTTCGACGTAACCTGTCCACTGACGACTTGGGAACAGCAATTCCGCGTGTTGGCCGGCAACGGGCAGCACTACCAGACATCCTTCCTTCAGCACTGGGTGCACCAGATTCTCTTCTACCGCGCCTCTGAAGAGGTCTTTTTGGTCATCTACGTTATCTTTTTTGCCGCTTTGTTGCTGAGTTTGTGGATCGTCAAGCCGCGATGGCCCGCGAGCCACTGACGAGGCCGCAAAAGAAGGCAGAGGGAAGAAAGCCTTGACAGCCCAACGGATTGTGTGTTAGCCGTGACAGAGCCACAGCCCGTAGAGGTCTGTACATCATGCTCTGTCCAAAATGCCGGCATGTAGATGACAAAGTCATAGACTCCAGGATGTCGCGCGACGGGGCCGTGATCCGACGCCGACGGGAGTGTCTAGGCTGCGGGCATCGCTTTACCACCTACGAGGAAACCGAACGCGCTACATTGCTGGTGGTTAAGCGCGACGGGCGGCGGGAGGATTTCGACCGGCGCAAACTTGCCGCTGGCTTGTTGAAGGCGTGCGAGAAGCGGCCGGTCAGCGTTGAGAAGATTGACCGGACGGTCGAGGAGATCGTCGAAAACTTGGGCAACAAATACGACCGCGAGGTGCCGGCGACGGCCATCGGCGAGGCGGTGATGAAACACCTGAGCGAACTCGACGAAGTGGCTTACGTGCGGTTCGCGTCGGTTTATCGCCAGTTTCGGGACATCAACGAATTTGTGCACACGATCCAGGAACTGAGCAACAAGTCTTGAGCCGGAGCCGCGGGGCCGGCAACATTGGAGAAACATGATTGACGTGCGCGAAGATGTGATTTTTGTGGTGCGGCCAAACGGCCAGTGCGAGCCGCTTACGCTCGAACAACTCGCCCATCAGATCACCGGGCATCCGAGCATCGGCAAGATCGAGCTTTGGGTGGCGCGGCAGATTGCCCATGCGGTGATGCACTACTTTCACACCGATCTCGACCGCGATATCGTGGATGAGTCGGCGCTGAACGAGGTGCTTGAGCGCGTGCTGGCCTGCTGCTGCGAAGTCATTGACAGCGACAAGCCGGCGGCGTTCTCGGCTGACCTGCGCAAACTCGCTGTGCAGGCGGGCTACGGCTTCGAGCTGGTGTTCTTCAAGGAATTGGAGAAGACCGTGCACGACCTGCGCGGTCACCCGGCGCGGTTCATTCAATTCACCGGCTTGCGCCCGTGCGTGAAGCTTCTCACCGGCAGGAAGAACTGGAGCAGCTCCTGCAGCCGGCTGGAGAACGAAATCCTCGACTTCCTTCGTCGCAAGGTGGAGAACGAAAGCAGCGAGCGCCAAAGCCTGCTCGTGGTGCGGTAGGCGGCCGCGGTTTACTTCCTGGCCCCATGCGGGCGATCCGTCGCCTCAATGGCGAGCCATGCGCTCACGATGCTGCCCAGCGGCGAAAAGGCTGTGACTTCGTCGAATCGGCCACGGCGGACGACGCTGGTCAACAGCGGTTGCTGCGTTGCGGTTGACACCCCAAACGTTGTCGCCAGCCGTGCCGTGTCCGCAAAGAACCACCACCAGCCGCCATTCGCTGCGACGGTTGTGTGCCGTTGGATGCCGGCGCGCAACGTCGGCGTGGCGCCCTGCGCGGTCTGGCTCACACGTTCCAGCGAATCCTTCGAAGGCGACAGCCAGAGCCAATCGTTGACGATGCGCCAGTGCATCGGCGGCGGCTGCGCCTTGTCAAACCGCCGCATAACGGCCTTCAACCGGTCCGGTTCTTTCAGCGGCGCGCCGAACAACACGGCCAGTCGGCGCTGGCCCGGCGGCCAATCCAGCGCCACGGCCGTCGGCGTGCCGAGCGTGCCGAGCACGTCGCCGGCAAAATCGGTTTGTTGCGCGATCCATCCGGCTTCGAAAAGCGTCAACACTTTCATCCATTCCCGATGGCCCAGGGTGAGCGTCGTCCGGATGATGGAATTATAGACTTCGCCAGCCGGCATGTCGGCCATCGCGTAGGCGACACACGACGCCGGCAGGCGCTCCAGCAACATCGGCTTGAAGTGATGGAGCGATTGTTTCGGAGGGGTTTTGTGCGCCACCGTCACTGAATCCAAAACCTGGCTGCCATCGAAGACCTGTGCCGCGCCGACGGCGTCGAGTTGTGCCAGCGGTTTTGCGAGTGTCTGCAATTGCGGCAGCCATTGCAGAAACGGATCGAGCATGTGTGTCAAAGGCCCCGTCTGTGCCACCAGCAACCAGTCGGCGTTCTCCGGCAACCGCGCGCGCATTGCGCGGAACGGTTCGCTGCGGGCCAGCGTTTCGCGCGATGGATCGCGATGACGATCAATCACCTCCATCATCGGCGCGGCGCCGAGCGTGAAGATGAGGCGGTCTCCCAGCATGGCGGCGCAGATTTCCAGTCCAGGCTCCAGTCGCCACTGTTGGTAGTCGGTCTTGAAATACCGTTGGTCGCTGAATGCCGTCGCCGGAAATTCGCGCTTCAACTGGCTTTTGAGCTGATCGAGCCACTCGCGTGCCTGCGAACGCCGGGCGCCACACTGGATGGAGACCACCAACAGCGGCGCGATGCGCGGCGAGGTTTGCAGGCCGGTGAGCGCCACGAACACCTCGCCGTCCGCGAGTTCCGCCGCCCCGCGCACGACCGCATCGAGCAGGTTGCCCCAGCGTTTTGTCATCAACCCGCCGACTCCCTTGGAGGAGGAAACTTCCCGCAGTTTCGCCACCATCGTCGCCGCGGGCGTTTGCTCCCAGCGAGCCGTTGTGGCGGTCATATTGGAAACTTGTGCGAAGATCGGCGTTGTGGCGGGAAGAAGATCAGCGCAGCCCAGTGCCCGGCGCGGCCAAAACCAAACGATCGCCGCAACAAGACCTGCCGCTGCGACTGCCAATCTAATCGTGCGCCACGAGAATCTCACCAGCGCGCGACTCTCACGGGCAAGCGATGGACCGTCAAGTGTTTTCCTCACTTTACAGCGCGGCGGGCGGCGTTAGAGTGGGCAACCGAAACCGGCTTCGACGCGTTGTTGAGCCGGAACTTTTGATGAACAAGAACATCCGGGTAGTTGTCGGCATGAGCGGCGGCGTGGATTCCAGCGTCGTTGCCAGCCGTTTGCTCCAGCAGGGCTATGAAGTCATCGGTATCACGATGAGACTCTGGCCGGAGGCCTGCCAAAACCGCGTCGAGGAGAAATGCTGCGGCCCGCAGGCCGTGGCCGACGCGCGAGCGGTGGCGCAGCAACTCGGCATCCCGCACTATGTCATGGACGAGCAGGCACAGTTCCAGAGACGCGTGATCGACTATTTCGTGGCTGAGTATCGCGCCGGCCGCACGCCGAACCCGTGTGTGCTCTGCAATGAAGGGTTGAAATTCGGCGCGCTGCTCGACAAGGCGCGCTCGCTCGGCGCTGAATGTGTCGCCACCGGCCACTATGCAATCCTCGAACACGGCGACCGGATGCGCGTTCGCAGGGGGCGCGACGAACGGAAGGATCAATCCTATTTCCTTTTCTCGCTCAGCCAGTCGCAACTGGCACATGCGCTGTTCCCAATGGGCGACATCACGAAGCCGGAAACTCGCGCCATGGCCGCGCAACTCGGCCTGAAGGTCGCCACGAAGGAAGAAAGCCAGGAGATTTGTTTCGTCGCCGACGATTACCGGCGGTTCCTGCGCGCGGTGGGTGTGGCGGAACACGCGGGCGACATCGTGGACTCCGCCGGGCGTGTGCTTGGCCGGCATTCGGGAATAGAATTCTTCACGATCGGCCAGCGGCGCGGGCTGGGTATTGCCACCGGCCGGCCGTTGTACGTTGTCGCGATCGATGCCGCGCGCAACCGCGTGATCGTCGGCGACGACGCAGCGCTGGCGAGTACGGAATGCATCGTTGAGCGGTGCAACTGGGTTTCCATCCCCGCGCCGGACCAGCCGCGCGAAGTGAGCGTCAAGATTCGCAGCCAGCACAAAGGATCTGCCGCGGTCATCGAGCCTTCTGATGGCGGTGCGCGCGTCCGCGTGCGGTTTGCCGAGCCGGAGCGTGCCGTCACGCCGGGCCAGGCGGCGGTATTCTACGACGGCGACCTGCTGCTTGGCGGCGGATGGATCGCCCGGACCCAACCGGCCCAAACCTCCAACTCATGACTTATATGATTCGCGGCATCATCTTCGACATGGACGGCACGCTGACGGAACCGCACATTGATTTCCAGTCGCTGCGGCGCGAGCTGGGCGTGATGGTGGGCGATATCGTGGACCATCTCAAATCCGTGGATGAGGCCGAACGGCGGCGGCTGGAGAGCATCCTGCATCGCATCGAGGACGAGGCCGCCGTGAACTCCACGCTTCAGCCCGGCGCGGCGGAGTTGCTCGACACGCTGAGGGCGCGCGGCGTCAAGCTCGGCCTCCTGACGCGCAACTCCCGCAGGTCCGTGAAGACCGTGCTGGCCAAGTTCAACCTGCGATTCGATGCGACATTGACGCGCGAAGACGGACCGCACAAGCCATCGCCGGAACCGGTGCTGACACTTGCCCGGCGATGGGGATTCAAACCGACCGAGGTGCTGGTGGTCGGCGATTACGTCTATGACCTGCGCTGTGCCCACAACGCCGGCGCGAGGGGCGTGCTGCTCATCAACAACAAGCTGCCGGAGTGGGCGCACGAGGCGGATTTCATCATCCACAACCTCAGCGAGTTGTCGGCCGTGGTCGAAAGGATTCCATGAGTGCTGCCGGTGCTTACTGCGTTGTCTTTGTCACTGCCGCTTCGCGGCGGGAAGCGCGCCGGATCGCGCGATCGCTGCTGGAGCAGCGATTGGTGGCTTGCGCGAACATCATCCCTGACGTCGAGTCGCATTACTGGTGGGAAGGAAAGATTGACCACGCGCGCGAGTGGCTGCTGGTGATGAAGACGCGCCGCAGCCGTTTTCGAGCCGTGGAGCGCGCCGTGAAGCAGCTTCACAGCTACCAAGTGCCGGAAATCATCGCGCTGCCGCTGGCCGCCGGGCAGGCGGACTACCTGCGATGGATGGCTGTGAGCCTGTCAGGACAATGATTTGATTGCCAGAAGGTTTTGAAGAAACTAAGCTTCACCGCGTCTGAAGAACTGTAATTTCGCAAAAAATTGATTGTTATGAAAATGTTGACCACTGTAGTGAGTTTAATGGTTATGGCGGTATTGGTTCATGCCCAGGAACCACAAGTTGTCCGCGCCATCCCCGTTGCGCCAATGGCGGCAGGGCCGATGCTGAAAAAACGAATCGCCGTCACACGCTTTGACAACAAATCCAACTGGCAGGGCCAGGTGGAACTCGGCACCGGCTTTGCCGACTCGCTGGCGGACGCTCTGATCAAGTGCGGCCGGTTCATCGTGGTGGAGCGCGCTGAAATCCAGACGGTGATGAAGGAGCAGGATTTCGCGCAGAGCGGGCGCACGGTGCAGACGGCCAACGCGCCCCAAGTCGGCCAATTGCTGACGGCGCAAATCCAGATCACCGGCAGCATCATCAGTGTGGACACGCGTACGTCTGAAAGCGGCGCGGGGTTCGGTTTCAAGGGATTCAACATTGGCGCCAGCGGCGGCAAGGCCGAGGTTGTGGTTGCGCTGCGGATCATTGATACCACCAGCGGCCAGGTGCTCGACTCACAGCAGATCAAAGGCATTGCCCGCAAGTCGGGAATGTCGTTTGGCTTTGCGTCCGGCGACTTCCGCGGCGGCATGGGTGGCCTGCAGAAGACGCCGCTGGGCGATGCGGTGGTTGACGCACTCAACCAGGCGGTGGGGGCCATTTCCTCACGACTGGAGCAGGTGCCGTGGCAGGGCCGGATTGTGAAAGCCGACGGCGACAGGATTTACATCAACGCCGGCGCGAACTTTGGCGTGAAACCGGGCGACCGTTTCACATGCTACCATCAGGGAGAGGCGCTGATTGATCCGGAGACGGGCCTGAATCTCGGCGGCAAGACTTCGAAATATGGTCAGATCGAAGTCGTGGAGGTGTCGGACAAGTTTTCGGTTGCCAAGCCCACCGGCGGCACGGGTTTCACAAGCAAGGACGTCATCAAGATCGAATGACCTGATTCCCCAAACTGATTTGGTGCAACGGCGCATTGACGGAAGTCAGTGCGCCGTTTGCTTTAAGGAGAATGCCCGTGCTACAATTTACGAACCTTCACCTTCGGCAGCAGCCGCCGCATCTGGCGAACGCCACAACCGTTCGCCGTTGGCGGACAGGCCACGTGGGCGGCGCCAGCCGCCACGCCCCATCGCAGCGCCTCCGGCAAATCGCGTCCCCTCGACAGCGCCAGCGCAAACGCTCCCGCCAACGCGTCCCCCGGCCCGACGTTGTTGCGCCGCGGCACGCCCGGCGAGCGTCCGCTCCAGCAACCATCGGCCGTCGCGAGCACTGCGCCTTGCGCGCCTCGCGAGATGACAGCCACCTCAGCGCCCATCTGCACGAGCCGCCGCGCCGCACGCGCCACGGCCCGCGTGGTTTGCAGCCGGCCGCCAAGCAGCCGCCGCGCTTCGTGAATGTTGGGCTTCACCATGAACGGCTTCGCGCGCAAGCCGAGCCGCAGTGGCTCGCCGTCGGTGTCGAGGATGACGCGCACGCCGCGACGGTTGGCCATGCGGATGATCTCCGCGTAAGTGTCGGCAGGCAGGCCGGGTGGCAGGCTGCCGCTGATCACCAACAACGCCGCGCGCGGCAGATTTCGTTCGACGGCGTCCATCACCTGCTGCAGCTCCCGCGCTGTCAACCGCGGCCCCGATGCGTTTAGTCGCGTATGCACACGGCCGCCGGTCTCGTGGATGTTGATGTTGACGCGCGTCTCGCCGGTGATCGGCACCAGCTTGGCGCGGATACGCGTCTTGCTGAAACGGTTCAGAAAATCCATCCCCATGTGGCCGCCAATGGGCGCGATGGCCAGCGTCTTGCCGCCGAGGGATTGCACGACGCGGGAGACATTGATGCCTTTGCCGCCCGCTTCGCGGTCCTTGGAAAGGATGCGATTGACGTCGTCGCGCATCAGCCGGCGCACCTCAACCTCCACGTCAATGCACGGATTTAACGTCAGCGTCAAAATCATGACTGTTCCATTTTGTCCGCGCGCATCGCGCAGGCTCGTTTCAAAATGCGTCGCGCCAGAACCCGTTTGCTCGCGCGCCGCGGCCGTTCGACCATGCCGTTACGGCTGATGATAATGATTTCGTTACGGTCGGAGCCGAAGCCCACGCCAGGTTGGCTCACGTCATTCGCCACGATCATGTCGAAGTTCTTCCGTTCGAGCTTCTTTTTCGCGTTGGCCTCGACGTGCTGTGTCTCCGCCGCAAAACCCACCAGCACCTGGCCGGGCCGAAGTGATCTCCCGAGGGTCGCCGCAATGTCCACGGTTGGTTTCAGCGTCAGCACCAGTTTTGCCTTTTGCTTTCCGCCTGCCTCCTTCTTCATCTTGTGCCGCGCCCGGATAGCGGGCGTCCAGTCGGCAACCGCCGCGGATAGAATAATGATATCAGACCGTTTGGCACGCCGAAAAACTTCGCCTGCCATCTCCGCGGCGGTCTCGATCCGAACCATCTCCACGCCCTGTGGCGCCGCCAGCGTCACCGGCCCGCTCACCAGCGTTACGGTCGCGCCCGTCTCTCTCGCGACTCGCGCCAGTGCGTAGCCCATCTTGCCCGACGACGGGTTCGAGATGAACCGCACCGGGTCGAGCCACTCGCGCGTCGGGCCAGCTGTGATGAGAAAACGCATCGCGTTGGCAACGGGTGAAGCGCAAAACGCAGTGACAGCCATCTCGCGTTTTACGTTTCGCATTTCACGTCGTTTGTTTCTTCTTCTGTTTCAGCAACCGCTCGATCTCCGCGACGATGCCGTCCACATTCCAGAGGCGGCCCAGTCCTTCGTAACCGCACGCCAGCATGCCGGCTTCCGGGCCGATAAACTGCGCGCCGCGCTCCTTCAACGTCGCCACGTTCTGTTGTGTTGCCGGGTGCAGCCACATCTTGCCGTTCATCGCTGGCGCGATCAGCAGCGGCGCCTGGCAGGCGAGCGCGATCGAACTGAGCGCGTCGTCCGCGAGGCCGAGCGCCAGCTTCGCAATGGCGTTGGCCGTCGCCGGTGCGATCACTGTCAGGTCGGCGGCATCGGCCAGCGAGATATGCTGGGGCTTCCATTCCGCCGGCTCTTCAAAGAGGTTGAGCGTCACCGGATTGCGCGAGAGCGTGGCGAACGTCAGCGGCGCCACCAGTTCCGTCGCCTCGCGCGTCATGATCACATGGATCGCGTGGCCGGCTTTGACGAGCTTGCTGACCAGATCGGCCGCCTTGTAGGCCGCTATCGAGCCGGTCACGCCGACCAGAACTGTGGCTTGGCTTCCCATGGCTTCGTTACTCCGTTTCAAAATTCAACCGCCCCGAACGACTGTGCTCGGCGTCCAGGATCGCTTGCATCCGCCGATAATCCTCTTCCATCGAACCGGTCTCAATCACATAATCGTACTCGCGCCAACGCGCCATCTCACGCCGGGCTTCCGCGAGACGCCGCGCGATGGTCGCCTCGTCGTCGGTGCCACGCCGGCGCAGGCGTTGTTCGAGCAATTGCAGCGATGACGGCATCAGGAAAACGCTGACCAACGCCCGGCAGAGGCGCGGGTCGGCCTTGGCAAGTTTGCAGACGGTCGCCGCGCCTTGCACGTCAATGTTCAACAGGGCGTCGTGACCCGCCGCCAGCAGATCCTCGACAGTCTTTCGCAGCGTGCCGTAGTAATGCCCGTGGACCTGCGCGTGTTCGAGAAACTCGCCGCGGGCGACGCGCTTCTCGAAATCATCGGGGGTCAGGAAATAGTAATCGCGGTCTTTCACCTCGGCGCTGCGCGGCGGGCGGGTTGTGCAGGAGATCGAGCGCACGACGTTCGTGTCGGCTTCCGTCAGCCGGTTGCAGAGCGTGGTCTTGCCGCCGCCCGAAGGCGAGGACAGCACCACCAAAAGGCCCTCCTTGGATTTCATCGGAACCTACTCGATGTTCTGCACCTGCTCGCGGATTTTTTCAAGCTCCGCCTTTAATGTCACCACGGTTTGTGTGATGGCAATATCGTTCGCCTTGGAGCCGATCGTATTGATTTCGCGGCCCATCTCCTGGGAGAGGAAATCCAGCGTGCGGCCCACCGGTTGGCCGGAGGCAAGACAGCCGGCGAACTGATCGAGATGGCTCGCCAGCCGTGTCAGTTCCTCGGTGATGTCGGCGCGGTCGGCGAAGATCACCACTTCCTTGAGCAGCCGCTCGTCGTCCAGGGGCAACTCCACGCCGGACGCTTTGATGCGCGCATGCAATTGCTGCTGGTAACGTTTCACTACGTTCGGCGCTTCGACACGGATTTTCGCAACGCTCTCGCCGATCAGATTCAGCCGTTTGTTCAGGTCGGCTGCGAGATGCTTGCCTTCGCGTTCCCGCATCTTTACCAGCCGATCCAGTGCGTGGTTCAATGCCGTTTCCACCAGCGGCCCCAGCGAGGCGGCTTCGAGCTCGGTCTCGATGACGCTCACAACGCCGGGCGCGCGCAGCAAAGAGTCCAGCGTGATGGAACCGTCAACGCCCAGTTCCCGGTGGAGCTTCCTGGTGGCCTGCAGGTAAGCCTTCGCCACCGCCGTATTCACTTGCACTTGCGCGCGCGGCCGGTCGGAGCCGGGATGGTAGCCGACGGCGACGTTGAGCCGGCCGCGGGCGACGCGCGCGTTGATCAGGTCGCGAATGCGCGGCTCCAACTCGATCAGCTCGCGCGGCAGATTGATGGTGATGTCGCTCTGCTTGCGATTGACCGAGTTCAGCTCGACCGTGATCTTTACGCCGTGACGCGAACACTCGCCGCGCCCATAGCCAGTCATGCTTTTCATAGCTTCACAATCTCCGCCACCTGCTGCACATCTTTGTCGCCGCGCCCGGAAAGGTTGATGATGACGATCTGATTCTTCTTCATCTTCGGCGCGAGCTTCATCGTGTGCGCCACGGCGTGCGCGCTCTCCAGCGCCGGGATGATGCCTTCCTTTTCGGCGAGGAACTTGAACGCTCGCAGCGCTTCGTCGTCGGTGGCGTAAGTATATTCGACGCGCTTGAGGTCGCGCAACCACGCGTGTTCCGGGCCGACCGCCGCGTAGTCGAGGCCCGCGCTGACCGAGTGCGTCAATTCAATCTGCCCGTCGGCGTTTTGGAGCACGTAGGTCCGCGTACCCTGCAACACGCCAAGAGAGCCGCCCGCAAATCGCGCCGCGTGGTTACCCGGCTTGATGCCGCGCCCGCCGGCCTCGACGCCAATGAGCCGGACCTTCTTGTCGCCGAGGAACGGATGGAAAATGCCGATGGAGTTCGAGCCGCCGCCGACACAGGCGACGATCGCATCGGGCAGCCGGCCTTCCTTCGCCAGAATCTGGCGGCGCGCCTCGCGGCCGATGCAACTTTGGAAATCGCGAACCATCATTGGATACGGATGGCTGCCGAGCGCGCTGCCAAGGATATAGTGCGTCGTCCGGACGTTCGTGGTCCAGTCGCGCATCGCTTCGCTGATGGCTTCCTTGAGCGTGCGCTGGCCGGCGCTGACACCGACGACCTTCGCGCCGAGCAGCCGCATGCGGTAGACGTTGAGCGCCTGGCGGACCATGTCCACTTCGCCCATGTAGATGACGCATTCCAGGCCGAACATCGCCGCCACCGTCGCCGTCGCCACGCCGTGCTGGCCCGCGCCGGTCTCGGCGATGATCCGCCGCTTGCCTAGCCGCCGCGCCAGCAACACCTGGCCGAGGCAGTTGTTGATCTTGTGCGCGCCCGTGTGGAGCATATCCTCGCGCTTGAGGTAAATCCTCGCGCCGCCCAACTCGCGTGTCATCCTCTCGGCCAGCCATAGCCGCGTCGGCCGGCCGGCGTATTCGCGCAGGCAATAGCCCAACTCGCGGCGGAACTTCGCGTCGCGCCGTGCGCGGTCGTATTCGGCCGCCAGTTCTTGCAGCGCCGACATCAGCGTCTCCGGCACGAACATGCCGCCGTAAGGACCGAAGTGGCCCTGCTTGTCAGGTTGTGATTTCACTTTTTGCATTACGAATAAACTCGCGAATACGCTCGTGATCCTTTTTGCCAGGCGAAAGCTCGACGCCGCTGCTGACGTCCACACCGTCGGGCCGCGCATGGGCGACCGCTTCGCGGACGTTTGCCGGCGTCAGGCCGCCCGACAGGATCACCGGCCGGCCGGACTTCTTCGCCTCGCGCACGAGCGACCAGTCGAACGTCTTGCCCGTGCCGCCGTGAGAGGTCGGACTGTAGCTATCGAGCAAAACAG
>Ga0265297_10001139_pt1 | contig 65262 bp, 99 predicted proteins | sample Munlanlwell13791_FD_192502 | JGI IMG/M metagenome (GOLD analysis project Ga0265297, IMG submission 192502) | Leachate microbial communities from a municipal landfill in Southern Ontario, Canada - Leachate well 137-91 | ecosystem: Engineered > Solid waste > Landfill > Unclassified | place... | reverse complement strand
GAATTTTCCCCCAGAGCCAAGCAAACGTGGTGCGGATTGGCTCTTCACCGAAATCTTGGGCTGTTTCCTTTGGTTGGTAAATCTCTTCGGGAAACTCGATGTCCGACGGCGGCAGCCATCGTGGTCGTGGCGATTCAAGCACCGGAGCCGGTTTGTGTCGCTTTCCGAGGCTTTTTCTGTAGTAAATGCCCTTTCGGCCGGCATGGACGTACCGTTGACCATCGGGCTTGACCCCAACCCGCAACCCGGTGACACCAAACGACAGCCCTATACCAGATTTCGATAGGTTGATGCGAAGCGGCCCGAAATTGAAAGACTTACGGAGATAGAACGCCATCAGAATCACGCTTCATTGGTCGGGTGACGAACTTCACTTACCCAAAATCGCGGTCACTTGACGGGTACCTTCTTGCTGCGTCTTTCGTTTCGCTTGCTCTTTTCTGATCTTCCAAACAACCTCTCGGTCTGTGCGACCTTCACTCTGGCTTGTACCAACGCTGCAAAATCAATGAGCGTTGGCAACGCATCATCAACGGGAGGCCCTTTCTTCAGCCAAAACGATCCATCTTCAAAAAGGGCCTGGATTTCGGACTCGGCTTCCTGGATTGCCTTGAGTGATTCAGTCAGCACAGACGCCGTGTGATTCAGAAGTCCTTTAGTGACATGGACATCGGCCATCGGCAGTTTCTCCCATGCGGTGTCAATATCCGAGTGAGTCCAACACAAGTCCTGATTTTACAAAAAAAATCCAGTGATAACAAGTGTTTTCCTACAAAGAACTTACGACGCCAATGTCGGGCTTGCGTACGAACAGATGTATGAACATGTATTGACACACAAGTTTACTTTGATAGAATCCGATGTTATGACATGTGTCGGACATCAAAAGGAACATTCGGACGGAATTATGAAACGCAAGCCAACCAAGAAACCGACCCGTCGCCCGGCCCGCTGCATTAACCCCGACTGCCCCTCTAAGGGAGTGGAGTACGCCAGGGGGCTTTGCGAGCCGTGCTATCGCTGCATCACCCGGCTCATCAAGCTCCAGCGAATCAAGGACTGGAAGGAAGCGGAGTCGCGGGCGATGTGCCGAGGCCGGAAGCCGATCGGCGTAACTCGATTCCCAACGCAGGTAGCGGCGGCCGAGAAGGCCAGCAAGAAATAGCCTCAACCACTTTTTCAGGAGACTCGCCAATGTGGGAAGTTGTCTTTCGCAGACACTCGTTTGAGCCGTGGAACATCTACTTCACGGCCAATGATTTCTACGCGGCCGACCGCGTGAAAGAGTTGTGCCAGCATGACTGGCCGATGGCGTTAGTTCAAGTTCGGCGTCGAGGATAGAAACCTTTAGGGGAGAGACTCGCCATGTTCCGCTCATTCACCAACCAACGCACGTCGCGCCCGTCGGCCACTCTGGCGAGTCTCAACCGACGGCCGGCGTGCTTTTTGTTTTTCCCCGCGTCGGCACCGGATGCCGTATTCGCCGTTCGATTCGGCAACGCGGGCCTTACGCAAACCGAGGCGTACTCATGGCGTCGGGATATCACGGCGACCGTTGACAACAGACGTGACCAGCCGGGGAGAGTCCCGGCATTTCTACCGAATCCATCAGGGCTGTGCGTGATCCAAGGCATGGCGTTCGGGGCTATCCGTGCGATACCCGAACTAACGGCGGATTGGTCGGCCGATCCGTTCGCAAATCAAAGCTGCGAGCACGGGGATGCAGCCCGCTACAACGCGAGCGGCCCGCAAGGGCAACAGCCGGGGCGATGCCGACGTAGCCCCGGCACATCGAGGCGGCGGCGTGGACAGCGACACGCACAACGGCAACTCAGTGGCTTTGATGCGTTGCAACACCAGAGAACCTTACCTGGGAAGAGGGCGATGGTGCCCCAAGCTGGAAGCCAGCCGGTGCAATTCCGGCCCGCCTCACTCTTAACAGTAGCATCCCCCGCGTTTCCCCGGTCGTGCGATCGGGCGCGGGGTGCTTTGCGATCTACGCCCGCCCCTGCGATTCGCCCCATTCGACCGGGACGAACGCAGCGGGCGGGTTTTTTCTAAACCCGGTCGAAAGGGATGGTGACGCATGAAGGGCTACAAGGGATTCGACAATAATCTGCGATGCAATGAGTTTCAATACGCCGTTGGAGGAACATACGAGCACGACGGCAATGTCATCCTGTGCGCCAGCGGATTTCATTTCTGCGAAAACCCGCTGGATGTCTTTGCCTACTACCGGCCAGCCGACTCGCGCTATGCAGAGGTTGAGACCGACGGTGTGTCGGATCAAACCCACAGTGATAGCAAGCGTGTATGCAGGCAATTAAAGATTTCTGCTGAAATTGATCTGCGCGGCATTATCGCCGCTGGAATCAAGTTCATTCTCGACAAGGTGGACTTTAGCGAAACAAAAGAGTCCGCCACCGGCGACCAGGCTGGCGCTCAGGCCACCGGCGACCGGGCTGGCGCTCAGGCCACCGGCGTTTTCGCTGTTGCTACTGCCGTCGGCGATTACGGCACCGCCACGATTGTCGGAAATGAGTTAGGCGCCGAGGGCTGCGCCGCCGCGCTTGGAATCGGAGGAAAAGCAAAAGGCGCTGTAGGCTGCTGGCTCACGCTGGCGGAATGGAAGCTGGATGGAGACAAGTGGAGTCGCGTTGACGTTCGGACAAAGAGAATCGACGGTAAGCGAATCAAGGCCGACACTTGGTACTCGCTCGTAGACGAAAAGTTCGTTGCGGTATGACAACACATTTTCACGGAGGATCAAACCATGTTAGTGCTCTCCCGCAAGAAGAACGAACGTATCCGCATCAACGATGATATTTCCATCGTGATTGTCGAGATTCGCGGCGACAAGGTACGAATCGGCATCGACGCCGACAGCAAGGTGCCAGTGCACCGCGAGGAAGTCTACTGCGCAATCCATCGGGTGACGAATGAGATTTCTGCCGCTTCGCTCGCCCCTGAGCATCGCGCGAAAAGCCCGGTGGCTCAGGCGGTGGAGGACATCGGGAAGGCGGTCGAGATTATCGAGCAGGATGAATTATCGAGGCTTGGCAGGGCCGTCGAGAAAAGAGCAAACGAACCATGACAATCCAAGAAGCCCAATGCGGCGCAATGCCGCCCCTTATCGTTCAGGCTGCGATTGCCCGTCAGGCCGAGATCGACGCAAGCGGAAGCCGCCTGAGTCTGCTGATCAACGAGTTGCTCTGCAACGTGAATAAGCAGCGGGCGATCTTGGAAGAGGCACAACTGATTTTATCGAGTGCGCAATGATCGAAACCGCAAAGGAGCAACCACAAATGGAATCAATCACCATCGAAGACGCCGGCCCGATCCGCAAGCTGACTATTCCCGTGCAGCCTGGCATCATCGTCTTTCGCGCGCCAAACGATACTGGAAAATCGCAGGCGCTCGAGGCGGTATCGAAGCTCGTTGGCGGCTCAGCAAACCTAACCAAACGCGACGGAACCGCGGCCGGCTCCATCCAAGGGCTGGGGATTACCGTCAACCTGAGGCAGTCCATGCGGCGCACTGGCGAACTCGAAGCCGTGTCGCTGGAAGGCAAGCCATCGATACTCGACCTCGTTTCCCCGCCGCTCAAAGACCCCGTCGCAGCAGACAGGGCACGCATCAAGGCGCTGCTGCAATTGACCGGCGCAAAGGCCGATTTAGCATTGTTTACGCCCCTCGTCCCGTCCGGCTGGAATGCGTCGGATGTGTTTTCCGTTGACACAGAAAAGTCCGACGACCTCGTGGAAATGGCGTCGAGAGCCAAGCGGGATTTTGAGGCGTTGTCTCGCAAGCAGGCAGAGCAGGCCGAAAAGATTCTCGCCAAGGCGGCGGCATGTAAGGCTGCCACGGAAGGCATCGACCTAGATATTGAAACGGATTGCGCAACACTGCAAGCAAAACTCGAAGATGCAATTTATGCCCAGGGAACTATCGAAGCCAAAGCGGCGGCAGCGAAGAAAGCAAAGGCGGCAGCAGCCGACGCCTCGGAGCGAATGGCAAGGGAACCAAACGCGCCAGACGTTCTCGCTGCTGAAGTGGCGCTTGAAATGGCCATACGCGGCTACAAAGACGCGCAGCAACGAGTATCGGATGTCGAGGACCAATTGCGACTGGCGCAAGAATCTTTGCGTGCGGCAATCCAAAAACTCAACGCGGCCGAAAGTGCCCTTGAGCGAGTGAAGGCTCACGCAAGCTCGCTAATCGGCTGGCAGGAAACCATCGCCGCCGCAGAGTCGGTAGAATGCCCGAGCGAAACCGCCATTGCCGGCGCTGGATTCCGCGTGACGCAATGCCGGCAAGACGTAGAACAGGCCGCCGTCGTTCGCGCCGCCAAAGAGAGAGCATCGGAGGCAAAGGAACTTGCCAAAGCTGCGGCAAAACACCAGGAAGCGGCCGAATCTCTTCGGGAGGCGGCACGATCCACCGACGAGGTGCTTTCTGATGCAGTCAACAGCGACACCATGAAGGTGCGTGCAGGCCGACTGATAACGCAACACCCAACGCGAGGAGAGGTGTACCTCGCAGAACGTTCGGTTGGAACTCGTTGGCGATTGGCGATGGAGGAAATCATCAAGCGCATTCGCCAAACCAACCCGGGCGCTACTGCCATCATTAGCGTTTGCCAGGAGTGTTGGGAGGGCATGGACGTGGCGAATCGTGCCGCGATCCATGATCTTGCCGTCGAGTTGGGGGTTGCGGTGTACACAGCGGAGTCCGTCGGGGACGAGCTCGAAGCCGTGCCGTACGAGCCGGCCAACGACTATAAGCGATTGTATGCGGGGGCGACAGCATGAGCGCAAACGCAATCCACATCGACTGCCAGGCCGCCGAATACCACGCCCGCCCGGAGTGGAGCCAAAGCCAGTGGAAACTTCTGCCCGACCACCCGGAACTGTTCTATGGGATGTACATCGAGCCGGACATTGAAAAGCGGTGGAAGTTCAAGGCCACGGAGGACATGGAGCTTGGAACGCAGCTACACGGCGTCTGGCTCGAAAAGAAAGAGCTTTTGATTATTCCGTACACAGCGCTAACGTCGAACGGACAGCGGCGCGGGAGGAGCTGGGAAGCGTGGTGCGAGGAACACCCCGAAGATCACGGCATTCTCGAAAAGGATTCTCTGAGGATCCGCGATATGCTCGATCGCGGATTGGAAGACCCGGTCGTTCGGTCGCTGATGGAGGCGGAAGGGGAAACCGAGCATACGATCGTTTGGACGGACGAAGAAACAGGGCTTCCGTTGCGGTGCCGAATCGACAAGCTATGTCGGTTTGACGGCGGATATCAGATTGCCGACATCAAATGCACGTCGGCCGACGTGACAGACGAGCGTGAGATTGCCTCGAAGATTTTCAGTTTTGGCTACCACCAGCAGGCGGCGGCGTATATGGATGCGGCGACGTTGTTGTTCGGTGAGCGCCCGCTGAATTTTGTTTTTGTTTTTGTCCGCAACAAGCCGCCATACAACGCGGTGGCGTGGACGTTGCCGGAACTGGATATAGAGCTAGGGAAACGACACAACCGCGTTGCGTTGATCGAATTGCAGTCTCGCCTGGCGTGCGGCAATTGGCACGGTGGCCGGTTTGGAAAACTCAACACCGTGTCATTGCCAAAATGGGCATGGACAGATGACCCGCTCGGACTTCCGATGTCGCAGCCGTTTTCGGAGTTTAACGATTACGAGTAATCACAATCAAGGAACAGCACAATGAGCACTGACACAGCACTTCAACCAGCCCAAAAAACAAACGTCCCGGCAATCGCTGGCCCGAGACTTCCCTACCATCCCGGACTCAAGGAGCGGTTCGGCGTGGATCAGGCCGAGTGGCGAGCACTCGTTGAGTCCACGTTTCCTGCCGCCCGATCGGTAGGCGCTGTGATCCTCGCGCTAGCCTACTGCAAGGCACGCAACCTTGACCCCTTCAAGAAGACGGTCCACATTGTTCCGATCTGGGACAAGGAGCGAGGCTGCGAGGTCGAGACGGTTTGGCCAGGAATCGCCGAATACCGAACCACGGCCGCGCGAACGGGGAGCTACGCCGGCCACGACGAAGTGGCGCATGGCCCGATGATTAGAAAGTCATGGGAGGACACCGACAAGAGCGGAAAGAGTCACGGGACGGTCGAGGTTGAATTTCCAGAATGGGCGCAGATGACGGTCTATAGGCTTGTACAGGGAAATCGGTGTGCGTTTCCTGGACCAAAAGTATACTGGCTCGAAACCTACGCCTGCAAGCGCAACGGCTGTCCAAACACAATGTGGACCGATCGTCCGATCGGAATGATCGACAAGTGTGCCGAGGCAGCCGCTTTGCGCTCTGCCTTCCCCGAGGAGCTCGGCGGCGAGGCATCGTTTGAGGAGTGGGGTGGCTTTCGCTGGAACGGGCGTGCCGCGATCGATACTACGTCTGAGCAAGCTCCGCAGCTCGAAGGCCCAAGCAAGGCGAAGGCCGAGACGCAGCAGCCCAGCAAAACAGAGACGAAGAAGCCGCAAGAGTCGGAGGCGGCGCCTGTCCTCTCGGACTCGGAATCCGCCACGGTCGCCCAATGGAAAGAAGAAATCGGCACGTTGAATTTTCTTGCGGATTTGGCCGAGGCCCGGAGAACGATCCCACAGACGCTTAGTGCCGACGCCCAGCAAGCGATCGTCAACGCCGTCGAGATGCGCGAGGCGGCTGTTCGCGGTTCTAGAGGCGATCGCAGCAACGCGAAGCAGAAGTCGCTGGTGGACAATGGCGGCCCCTCGGCAACGGAATCAGGAATGTAGCCAAAGAAAGGAATCATCGTCCGCGACGGGTCGGTTCATTCGATGTGGTCGCTGAAGTGCCCGAATCTGCCCATAACGCCATTCGGTGCAAACCGGCCTATAAAGCGCCCCCTGTCGCCACGATGCTTTTCAAAAGCGAGGACGGCCAATGAACGACGTTCCGAAATGCCCCTGGTGCGGCCACGCCAAACACGTCCGCATGGTCGGCCATCGCCACTACTACTGCGGCGGCTGCCGGCGGGAGTTTGACGGCGTGGATGACGGGATCACCGGCTACGGCGATCCGGCACGTCATGCAGAGCGGGCTGAGAGGCGGGAGAAAAGAAAGGCGGTGAGAAGGTGAAATCATTTGCATGTGTCGATAGACAGGGCCGTCGTCTTTTCGTTTCGGATGGAATTTCTAGCGGCAAGGCGTTTGGAACATTCTACAGAAAACCGTTTGGGTCCTTAAAGCGGCTGGTCTCGAAGAGTCTTCCGATGTGCTCCACTCGCGTCGAGGCTGAAGCCGACCTAGCCGCCTTCGCGCACCGTAACGGATGCACTGCTGTTACCGAAGAGGAGGTCGGTTGACGTGGGTAAGATCGAATACTGCGACCGCCAATGGAACCCGATCACAGGATGCATTTCCGGCCTGCAATGCTGGGACCGCTGCTGGGCACGCCGCATGGCCAATCGGCAGCGTGGCCGCAACGGATACGACGCGGACGCTCCATTCACGCCGACGTTCCACCCGGATCGGCTAGGGGAACCGGAGAAGTGGCGGAGGCCGCAACGGGTCGCTGTTTCGTTTATGGGTGATATCGCGCTGGCACCGATACACTGGCTCGACGCTGTGGTTCGAGCAATGCGCTCGGCACAAAGGCACACGTTTTTGCTGCTGACAAAGCGGCCAAAGCTGCTGGCGGCGTATCTGGCAATACGCAATCCGTTGCCGCATAACGTGTGGCTCGGCGTGTCTGTCGAGGATCAGCGAGCCGCCGACGATCGCATTCCCGGGCTGCTGAAATGCCTGGCCGCCGTGCGATGGCTGAGCGTGGAGCCGATGCTTGGTCCGGTGGACCTTCTGAGAAACTGCGATTGGCTCCAGTGCGCACGCATGAAGGAGGGCGGGACAGAGCGCTCCGGTTTCAGACCCGAAATTGACTGGGTCGTTGTCGGCGGCGAGTCCGGTCCCGGCGCACGGCCGATGCACCCGGATTGGGTCCGCTCGGTCCGCGATCAGTGTCAAGCGGCTGGCGTACCGTGGTGGTTTAAGCAATGGGGGGAGTTCGCGCCGGAGACGGCGGACGCCGACTCATTTGGTGCGTTCCCAGGCATGAGCAAGATCGGCAAGAAGGCCGCCGGCTGCGTACTCGATGGCTTGGAATATCACGAATTGCCCACACGAGACTGAAGGACCGAAAAGGATCATCATGGCAGGGAGCACGGAGCTAAGCCGATTTGTTCGACGCAGCCCAGCGGCCAGGGCAGTTCTCGGAATCTTCCGGCAACTGAAATGCTCCCGCTGCGGATCCCTGGCCGTTCCTGCCGTCGTGTGGCTGCTCAAGTGTCGCTACCCTGAATCGACCATCGAGCACGCCTGCACGCAACTGCATCGCCTTGGCGCCATCGTCTGGACGGGCGGGACGACGAAGACGAGGGCCGGCAAGACGGTCAAGGTTTGGAGGGCTGCATAATGGCTCAAGTGTGGTATGCCGTTGTTTCCATCCGCGACGGAATGACGATTGCCGTTACGCAGTCGCTCGACTCCGCTGCCACGATGCTCGACGGCGATTCTTGCCACGGCAGCGGCGACAGCTACAAAAGCGCCGTTGCCAACGCGAGGGCCGTAGCGAAGCGGATTCGGGATGATAGAAACCGATTTGGCGGGAGGGCAGGCTGATGGCTGGCGACTGGATCAAGATGCGAGTTTGGCTTCGCCGCGACCCCCGCGTAGTCTGGATGAGCGACGTTCTGGCGACCGACCGACGGTTCATGGATTGGCTCACCAATCCGTCCAAAAGGACGTGTGACAAATCGGCGCACGAACACGTAACGCGTGACGTAACGGCGTCACTCTGCGTTACGGCACTGTTGGAGACTTGGGGGATTGCACGCGAGCAAGGGAGGCGAGTTGGTGACGATTTGGTCGTCGATAAGTGCGACGTGAACATCATCGAAGCGATTTGTTGCCTACCTGGATTTGGGGTAGCAATGTCCGAAGTTGGGTGGTTCGTCGGGAACGAGGATGGATCGGGGACTTTCCCTAAGTTCTTTGCTGACAAGGACTCTCCAGAAAAACGGCACTCTTCGGCGGCTGCAAGACAAGCTCGCTACAGGGCGAAAAAACGCAAGAATAGTGACGTAACGGGTGACGTAACGGGTGACGTAACGGGTGACGTAACGGGTGACGTAACGGGTGACGTAGAGAAGAGGAGAGAAGAGAAGAGAAGAGGTTCTTGTACTAACGTACAAGAAACCCCCTTACCCCCTGAGTTGCAAACGACGGAGTTTTTGTCGGCCTGGTCGGACTGGCTTCAGCATCGAGCGGAGATTCGCAAACCACTGAAGCCAACGGCGACGGCGAACAAACTTCGGGAGTTGGCGAAGTGGGGACCGGCTCGTGCCGTGGCGGCGATCCGGCATAGCATCGGGAACGGTTGGCAGGGAATCTTTGAGCCGAATGGATTCGCCGATGCTGCTGGCGACGGCGTGGTCAAACGTGCCCTCGATTCCCTCGACGATGAGATGCACGCCGAGGAAGCGAAGCGAGCGGAGGGCCGACGATGACGTGGGACGAGTTTCGCCTAGAGTGGTATCCCGAGCATTGCGCGTGTTTCACTGGCATCCCGGCCTGGATGGCCAAGCTCGAAGCGTCGCACGACGGGCCGGCGACTCGCAACGTGATGAAATCTTGGTACGGCGTGCTTCGCAACGTCGATCTTGCGGCGGCCAAGGCGGCGAGCCACCAGATGCACGCGGGCGAGATCGAGGAGCCGAAAGGGTTTGATCGACACCCGGCGGCGATCCGCAGAGCGTGCGGCGTGGCGAGGCGGCAGCGTGACTCGGAGACGCCGCGTTACGACGCCGATGGCAACCAGATGTTTGTGTGCCTGACGTGCTTCGATGATGGCTGGGTGCGGTGTTGGCATCCGGCCAGTGTCGCCGAGGTCGCCGCGAACGGGATCACGGCGAAACCGCTGTATGCGGCGGTGTTTCCCTGCAAGTGTCGAGCGGGCGATGTGTGGGCAAGGTGTTTTCCGCTGTCGCCACGGTTCGACGCGAAAATGGCCATGCCGCTGGTCGGCTGCGCCAGCGACCGTGACAACCAACAGCGTCTGGCTGAGTGGATTGCGGGCCGCGAGCCAGTGCGGCCAGAAAACTATGAACCAGCGTTCGCCGATCCGAGTTGACGGAGGCAACCCCATGAAGCGACCATCACGCAAACTAATCCAGGCCCACCGCATCTGGCAGACCGAGCCGCGATGCGCGGTGTGCCACTGTCGCGGCAACCAGGAGTGCGGCCATGACTGCGTGCCGGGGCACGGCTGCGAGTTGGACATCAACGGCGAGGACGAAGGGATTTGCTACTGCTGCCGTGCCGAGCGGCTGGCGAGGAAAGCCGAGAAAGGGAAGCGATGCTAACGGTTGGCAGTCTGTTCGCTGGGATAGGAGGGATTGAACTTGGACTCGAATGGACCGGAGGCTTTCAGACTGTCTGGCAGTGCGAAATCGATCCGTATGCAAAACGAGTTCTCGCAAAACACTGGCCCGACGTGCCCCGATGGGACGACGTGCGAACCTTCCCGCCAGAGCCAATCAAGCGATGGAAGTGTGACGTTATCTGCGGGGGATTTCCATGTCAAGGAATTAGTGCGGCAAACTTCCGTGCAACCGGACTTGCCGACGAGCGTAGCGGATTGTGGAGCGAATACGCGAGAGTGCTTCGCGTACTTCGTCCAAGATGGGTCATCATTGAAAACGTGCCAGCCCTCACTTTTCGTGGACTCGATACCGTTCTCGGCGACCTTTCCACGCTCGGGTACGATGCGGAATGGCAGACTATATCGGCACAAGCGATTGGTTCGCCAATCACAAGAGATCGACTTTTCGTTGTGGCCAGCACCGCAAGCGAGCGATGCCATGCGGATGGGGTTTTCGGTACACGCCCACCTAAAACAACAAGCGAGAAACAGGCGGCTAGGACACGGTGCTGGCCCGGCCAGTGCCAACATAGTCCTGCATTGCCAGATCGAGTACGGTGGTGTCCCGACGCCGCAGTTTGTCGAATGGTTGATGGGCTTCCCGGTGAACTGGACAGATACCGCGCAGTCGGCAACGCCGTTGTCCCGCAAGTCGTCCAATGGATCGGAGAGCAAATCCTAGAAGCCGAGAAAGGGAAGCAATGAAACTACTACGCCGCATCCGCTACACCTGGATCATTTGGAGCGGCAACGTCCACAAGTGCAACCGGGACTATTGGGGCTGGGTACGATTGAAAACCGCATGGGAAGCGGCAAGGCATTTAGCGTAAAGGAAAGTCCATGACCGACGAACGACAAACACTTCCGCTGAACGTAGACCGTGAGCAATACGACCGCATCCTGCAATCAGAGGCGGTGGCCGTTTCGATGTACCGTGGCAGCAGTGGCATGTTTTCCAAGCTGGCCCGCATCGGCACGATGGCCGAATGTGAGGCGTATGTCAACACGCCTGCGCTGCTGCTGGTGTTTGATGGCAATGAATATCTTGGCTCCGAAGTCGTGGCCGTTGGCGACTTGCTGCCGCCAGATGGTAGCGACACCGAGAAAGCGAGAACCCCATGAAGTGCCGACAATGCGACGGGACCGGAAAAGAGGAATGTGCTGATTGCGATGGCACGGGCGAATATGTATGTCCCTGCTGCGGCCAGATGGATGGTACGTGCCTGGTGTGCAAGGGAAGCGGGGAAACCGACTGCTTATCGTGTGATGGGACTGGGGACGTGGACTAAGAAAGTGGATTAGCATGGAGTATAGTCGCGCCGATAGTGTACTGGTTGCACGTCCGCTTTTCCAGGCGGAAGGAGGCGGTTCGATTCCGACCTCGGCGCTTTCGTTGCTATTCGACACGACCAATAGGATGACGTTTGCTCAACTCAATCTGCTGTGGCATTCCAGACTACCAAAAATTGGTGCATCGCAATTCCGAGTGTGTTACACGGCAGAATACGATGGTCGGTATTATGCGACGGCAGCGTGGTCTAACCCTGTCGCGCGACTGCTGCCGCAACGAACGTGGCTTGAATTGCGAAGAATGGCGATTGCAAGCAACGCACCAAAAAACACAGCATCACGAATGATTGGATGGATGGTACGCGACATTCGCAAGCGTTTTCCAGAAGTGGAAATGCTGATTTCCTACCAGGATTGCGATGTTCACACTGGCGCGATCTACAGGGCGTCAGGTTGGAAACAAGCGGAAAACTATATTAGTCGCAGTCGCGGCTGGGCTGCTGGATGTGGAGGGGCAAAGTGCCGAATGGGCAGAACAAACCAATCTGTCTCACCGAGAATGCGATGGGAAAAGCGGTTAAAGGAAACCATCTAATGCGACGATTCACCGACACGACCGATGGCCAGTTCATGTCCGAAACCATAAACGGGCGGTATTGTCTATTCGAGGAAGCGGAGCGGGAACTGGAGCGTCTCCAGCGAATCGAGATTGCGGCGCGGTCGGTGGTCGATTACTGGCGGAACTGGCCGAACAGTATCGAATCCGTGTCCTTTGAGTCACTCATTACTACGCTGAAAGAATCACTCGAACACGGGAAGGAGAAGCCATGAAAACTATCACAAAGACAGAGCGAGTGGGTGAGTTGCTTGGGCCTGTCGATTGGTCCTATGACTTCACCAAGCACGATTGGGCGAACGGTCGCGGCGGCGTAAACCCGGAAATCGCCCGCAACGCCGTGGCAACCTTACGCCAAGTGGTTGAACTGCTGGACGCTGGCAAGCAAGTCATGGTGTCGCTGTACGGCGAGGGACACGACGTATTGGCAGTTGGCATGTACGACGGGTGGCCGTTTTGGGAACCGACGCCTAGCGTGCTGGTTAGGACGTGGCTCGGTTCGGAGTGGCACCCGTGGTATTCCATTCAGATTGCGAAGGAGAAGCCATGAGCGAACATATTGAACGACTGGAAGCGATGATCGACCCCCGGCAGCAAACGTGGGACTTGTCGCCGAATGATGTTGTGGCGATCAGGCATGTGCTGGTCGAACTGAAACGCCTCCGCGAGATCGTGGGACGTAAGCTCCACATGCGGCGATGTCACGACTGCGGCCACCACGGCTACTATGCCGACTCGATACGGCCGTACTGTTTGTGCGACAAATGTGGCAGCCAAGACACCCGTAGAGTTGCGGCTGAATCACCGAAGGGAGCATCGACATGAGCGACCAATGGACCGACGAAATGCAGGAGTTGTGGGAGGAACGGCTGAGTCGCATCATTGACTTGGGAGGAACCGCATTTGAGGTCGAAGCGAACTCGCTGTACGAAATGCCAGCGGCAATGCGGCTGGCGGTGGCCGAGATTCGACGCCTCCGCGAGATCGTGGAGCGGCTGCCAAAGACGGCGGATGGTGTGCCGATCATTCGAGGCAACAAATACTACTACGTTGACCCAACAGGCTATGTGCAATCACTGGACTATGGGGCGGTGTACTTTCGCACAGATAGCTCGATTCCAGATATTGTCTACAGTTCCGGCGAACGAACCTACAGCACCCGCGAGGCTGCCGAGGCAGCGAAAGGAGAGAAGTGATGAGAATTGACGCATCAGTAGGCAGAGCGCCGAAGTCGGTCAGCCTGTGCGAACAGGTCTATAAGTTGACGCTAACGGCAGACACCGAGGGTGAAAAGCAATGGTTGGCGGGACTTCTGCCAGCCATCGAAGGCCGATTGCAACATATCCGGCTCAAGAAAACGCGACCGGACCTTGTAATTACTGAAATCTGGCACTAAAGGAACCAATCCATGAGCATACGATGGAACAGCCCCGAGTTTTGGGCGGCGTACTGTGGAGATTTTGCCGCTATTAACGCTTGCGGTGACCCGGTTGGATTTCATCGTCGCCGCCAAAGACCAACAGCGGGTGGGTGTAGTTGGGATGGTTGGTTGTCGTTCTATCTTTTCGACATCATCGACCTCCCTCCCGCCGACCACTGGCGAGAATCGCTGATCGAGCGACCGTATGATTGGCGTGAGCCGGATGAATCGACGCCGATTGATGCGAAGGTGTGGGTGCGACAGGGTATCGAATGGACTCGCAGGCATTACGCGGGCATTGGGAAGTTTTATACGAGTGGCTATACTTCGTGGACGAGTACCAGCATCTACTCAGCCTATGACTTGATGGTTCTTGCCGACCCTGCAAAACCCGACCGCGTGCCGCCAGCGGATTGGAAACCGAAGGAGAAAGAACAATGATCGCTTTATGCAAGTGTACCAATGGACATGGTTTTGGTTCGCGTGTAATCGAGGATGATCCATCGATCAATTCCCTTGTGCTGGCCGACGATCTTTGTCCCGAGTGTGGTGCCGAGTTTGAGGTCGCGGAAATGGAATGTGACTGCTCAGACGTTAGGGAGTTATGATGAAGCCACGCGATGAGAACAAATACGTTATTGCCAACCAGTTTTCCGCAGGATTCATCTCAGGCATACTCGCTTCCTGCCACGACACCACCGATGAAACAACACACTGGCTGGCGGGTTGGGATGCGGGCTATGCTATGCGTGCTGAGAAAAACTGGCGATTGAATGGATATCTCGTAAGCATCGGCGAAAAGCCAATGGGCGTGATTCGATTGCAATAGCCATGATGGGCTGGAAGCCAAAAAGGAAATGAAAACAATCCCGCGATGTCCGAAGTGCGGCAACTTGCCCAACGAATACCTAGAGGTGTGGTCCGGCCACGGTCTATCGTTTGATGCGGACGAGCGTGGATTCCCGGCGGAAGAAGGATATACCAGTGCGGGTAAGCCAGTTCACGTTTTGGCGTCCTGTCGTAAGTGTGGTTACTGTTGGAGGGTGCGGGGAGTGACTCAGATTACTGAATTAAAGAAGTAACCGAAAGGAAAATGACATGACAGCCGAACAAAAATCTGCCGTTATGAACGCCCGATGTGCAACGGCGATGATTCGTATGACGGGCATGATAATGGAAAACTGGTTGCGGCGAATCGAGGGCAAGGCACTCGCATACGATGAAGCGGCGTTCGAGCGTTTGATTGCTGAGTCAGAAATTGATTGGAATGCTATTCATAAGGTGCTGTTCGAGTAGGCATCTGCGAGTAGTGTTGGAATGAATTTGGAGAACCATAATGGGACGGGCTGGAGTCGGAATGCCGGAGGCGTTGAAACTTAACTACTTCGGCGAGATTTTGTTTGATGCCTTTGGTACGTTCGCATACCAAGTAGGATCGTCGCTGCCCGGAGATAAAGAGCGAGCGTGGCGGGACGTTGACATTCGCATCATCTTGTCCGATGCCGAATATGCTGCGATGTTTCCCGGCTGCGACCCTCGCAATGAGCATCTATGCGACAAGTGGTGTGCGTTCGTTATGGCGTTTTCGACGCTGGGGCGGGGAATAACTGGACTGCCTATTGATTTTCAGATTCAACAGCAAACCTATGCCAACGAGCATTACAATGGACCACGCTCATCTATTGGTATCGTTGAACATAGGCTGTCTAAGGAGCCGAAGCCATGAGTGAAAACGCCAACGACGTAGGCAACGTACTGGCGGACCTGATCCGTGAAGGTATGGCCGAGCGAAACGAGATTGAGCAGCGGATTATTGCCAATCGCGTTAGGGCGGCCATTGAATCGTGGATTGAAGTCAAACAGGCTCTACCGTTTGCGCCGCAGCCCATGACTGACATCGAAGCAACGCGGTTTGGCGAGGATAAGATGCCGTTCGGAAAGTTCGCAGGTGAACCAGTTAATTGCGTGCCGCTGGATTACTTGGCGTGGCTGGCCGACGCGAGCAGGAAGATGTGGCTGGACCTGAATGGGTATCTACGTTCGTCAAAGATAGTAGCAGAGATAGAACAGGAGCCAACGCCATGAGCAACAAACATCTGCAATTGAAGCCGCACCGTTTTAAGAACCGGGATGGGTGGTGGTACGAAGAACCGGAAGGCATCATGGTGGTCGTCTATGAGTCTGGGCAGCACACAATAGCACGTATTCGCTGGTCGTCACTCAGGGCGGCACTGAAAAGGAAGGATAAGAAGCCATGACCAAACCCCTACAACCCGGTCCCGAGCTTGACGAAATCGTTTGCAAGGCCGTGCATATACCGCACGCCGTCATGCTATTACCTAGCGGCGATTTGGTTTCGCCGCGAGTCAGCACGACGCCAAGCTTCGAGCAGTTCTGCCAGATTATGACGTGGCTGCGGGACAAAACGCTGTATTGCCTAGAGCCGCAGCCATCTACAAACCAATGGCGAGTGTATGTTGTACTCGGTGAGGAACGTGAGTATATCTACGGCGACACCATCGCGCACGCGGTGTGCCTTGCCGTGGCGGCGGTTGTCGAAGCGGAGGGAAAGCCATGAATACTCACGAAGTCAAAAACGCATTGAGGTTTCACTTCGATTCTCGCGCCTATGCCCTGCTCTGGGAAGTTGGAAATGGGACGGGCATGAATTGTAGTCGCCACGCTGACGCATTAGTAATGTCCCTGTGGCCGAGTCGTGGCCTTACTCTCGCGGGAGTCGAGATTAAGGTCAGCCGCACAGATTGGCTGAAGGAACTGAAAGACCCAGAGAAAGCGGAGTCCGTTTTGCGATACTGCGATCATTGGTACATGGTAGTTGGCGATAGGTCAATCATTCGTGACGGTGAACTGCCCGAGGGTTGGGGGCTACTGGTTCCGAACGGCTCTGGCCTAAAAATAAAAGTAAAACCCGAGCGGCTGAATCCAAAACCAATTGATCGTGGCTTCTTGGCCGCCATCATGCGGCGAGTGGCCGAACAGGGTGCCGACGCAGAGTTGCTAAAAAAAGCACATGATGACGGCTACAAGTTGGGATTTGAGTCCTCGGAAAGAACCAGCAGTCGTATTCGTGAGCAACTGGCCGAAAAGGAACGCGATATTATTGCATTTCAGAAGGCGAGCGGTATTAAAATCGACGGATGGAAAGGTGCCGAGAACATCGGCAACGCCGTCCGCGCAGTGCTGAACGGAGAGCATAATCGCGAGTTGTCGTGGCTGCGACATATCCGCGAAACGGCCGAGAAGATCGTTGATGCGGTAAAGGAAACGGAGGGAAGTCAATGACCAAACCAAAACTTGCCAACCACTACTGGATTCTGGTGGATGAGCGTGGTCACGTTGATTCGTTCACTACGTTTGTGGATTCTCCAGTGCTGTATCCAACCGCCGAGGACGCGGGAATTAACGCTACAGAGAACGAGCGGTCCGTCAAGGTGCGAATCGTGGTGGATGAAGTCGAAGAAGAAAGGAGCCAAAATGCGAACACTTGAAGCACATTGCGGCGAACATGTCAGCGAAACCGCCAGACGTATGGTGCAGCTAGCCAACGACACCGGCGAACAGGTCACGTGTTCATTCAATGAAATCGAACTGACAGCAGTACCAGGCTGCGCTGCCGAGGACATCACGCTCCACTACGACACAGAATCAAGGCGGCGCAGCGAAGAATACAACGCCCGCCCGGAGGTGATTGCCCAGCGTGCGGAGTGGGCGAGGAAGGAAGCCGAGAAGCGTGCGACGTTGGCGGCGATCTTGGCGGATGCGCCGCCGATCATGCTACGCAATGAACTGAAATGGAAATCACGGGAACTGGCCAACCAGGACGGCTACGGCAAGGCGGTCGTCGATTACGCAGAGAAGTGGGCGCGTATCATGCAGACGCGAATTGCGGTAGGGTCCGCAATCGCCGAATGTGCCGAGGAAGCCTCACGCATTGCCGACGACGAGGGCATCACTGGGGCCATGTACGGCTTTGCTGTGCGGGTGCTAGCGGATTGCTGGCAACATGGCGAGGAGTTGCGACGTTGGCACAATCTTGATGTGCAGATTGGGACCGAAGGCGAAAAGGCCAACGAGAGAGGCAGTGTACTAAACCCGGCGATGCTGACGTTACGGTAAGCGAAAAGAAAGGAAGAAACCATGAAAACGCCTGATACAGTGATTCGGTACGAGGACAACGCCGAGCAAGCAACCGTCACGGGATGGATTTGCAAGACGTGCAAGCGATGGTACGGGTATGATGACAGTGCCAAGCACATGGCGAGCTACTGCTGCTGTACGACACGACCGTGTGAGTGTGGAGGCCGCGTCGACAAGCATTACGTGAAGTGTGACGCCTGTCGCGCAAAAGCCGACACCGAACGCTACTACGCCCGCGAGGAACGGGAGTGGGACGGCAAGGCTCCCCTGTGTTGCGACAATGACGACAAGTGGTTTTGGAGTCTAGACGATCTACTTGACCACATGGAGACAGACACGCCAACTGCCGAGCAGATCGAGGACTTGCGGCTGCTGTTTGCCGAGCCGCACCACCCCGGGTTCTTTGATTTGTCCGAGCATTTGAGTAACTACATCTCTGGTGATGCCGAGCTTCCAGGCGACTATGAGGCGGCAGAAAAAGCGGTCAATGATTATCTAAAGGCCAATGAACCGCTGTCGTGGACGCACGGAAAGTACCGTCCGTCCGTGGCGTCGATCATTGCCGAGATTGAAGAAAGGAAGAAACCATGAACCTGGTTTGTGAAAAGTGCGGCGGGCGTTGGCTTGATTGCCGTCCGAATAACAATAGCTGCCCCTGGTGCCGCGCCCGCGAACTGGAGGCGAAACTCGCATCGCTTGATCAGCGGGCTAAGACTGGAAAACTTGTCGGCGCATCGTTTGGACTGCCGCCGGGCAGCAAAAACAACCTAGACGATGGCTACGACTACCTGGTGATACGCATCGCACGCGGCTCCGCCGACGAGCATGTCGGCAGCAATGTTGTGGTGAGTTGGCCGGAGTGAGTGTTCATTACAACCCAAAGAAAGGAAAAAGAGCCATGATGAATCGTACCTGCGACTGCCGCATCGGAAAACTGGAAGCGGAAGTCCGCGAACTGGAGGCCAAGATTGCGGGGCCGACAAAGCCCGAGCAGAAGCCGGTCTGGCCGAAAGAGGGCTGGGTGAACTTCTACGACAACGGGTTTGCGCCTATGTACATGACTAGGGATTCAGCCGAGAGTTTCAGGGGCATCGGCTGCATCGGCACCGTGCGGTACGTGAGAGCGGAGGATTAGACAATGAGCAAACGCACAATCACCAACGCCGAAATGGAGAGCCGCAAGAGGATACTGTTCGCCAGGATGGAAATCACCGAGGCAATGGACCGGGCAACAAAGAAGGTCGGCGAACTGACGGCACTCGAATGGCTGGAAGTATTCGGCGACTGGCAGTTGCGGATATTGGCGTGGGCTAAAGAAGAGGAAAAATCCAATGACGATTGACGAAGCGAAAGAGATTTTGCTGAATGAATGTAAGAGCGTTTTTTGCCAATGCGATGTCTGCTGCGCAGAGAAAGTTGTGCTTGCCGAACTCGACAGGCGTGAGACGGTGATTCGGCAGCTTCGAGGTAAACGCCCGGCAACGTGGCACCCACCGGGATTTCCAGCGGGAGAGGGACCATGTAGCACTGACTATGACGAGGATGCAGCCTACGACGCCGAAACGGAGAGACTAGCGACTGGAGAAACAGGCCAATGACACCTGACCAATGGTTTACGCTTGGCTTCATCATCGGCTTACTCACAGCCACGACATTCTGGCTGCCGGTCTGGTTGATTGACCGGGCCGAGAGGCGGCGGTGGAAAAGACAGTGCGGATGTCTGTTCGATATGCTCTGCCATGTTGGGAGCGGAAAGCACAACGACAACTAGGAAATCAACGTACCCCATTTGCTATAATGTGGCTTGATTGTCGCAAGCCCATAAGCGGTTATGGCCAAAAAGAGAACCAAAAAGCTGATGCGTGCCGAGAACCGGCTCAACGAACGCCAGAAGCGATTCGCGGCTGAGTACCTGATTGATTTCAACGGTATGCAAGCCGCCATTCGGGCCGGCTACAGTGCGCGTAGCGCCAGCACGCACGCGACCAATTTGCTCAAGATTCCGCTACTCCGTGAGTATATGGAAATCCTCCAGCGGGGCGATGTGCGGGTACTTAGACTGTCACGCCGGGAGGTGCTGAAGCAGCTCTACTACGTTGCCACCCGCGACGTGCTGGAGTTTGTGGACGATACGGGCGAATTGCTGCCAATCAATAAGCTCCCCGACCGTGCCCGGGCGGCCGTTGACGGCTTTAAGCAGACGGTAACGGTTGATCCCGAGACTGGCGAGCGAACGATTACGACGCAGTTAAAGCTCAGTCCGAAGGCAGCCGCCATTGACATGGCCATGAAGCACAAGGGTCTGTTCGCACCCGACAAGAGCAGCGTCCGGGTGGAAGTATCGCCGTGGGATAAGCTCTGCGAACAGCCGATTGACGTGGACGTGGTTGAACAGCGGGTAATGGCCCCACTGCTCATGGAGCGGGATGAAAAGGCACTATGACGAAGAGAATCGTCAACCCGCTGGCGTTCAAGCAGTGGCTTTGGCCGGATGTCACGTTCTACCGTGAGCAGCGGCAAATCATCGAATCTGTGTGGAACGACGATGAAACCGTAGTGCCGGCCGGTAACATGCTCGGCAAGGATTTCGTGGCCGCGTTCATCGTGCTTTGCTTCTTTCTCACTCGCCACCCGTGCCGAATCGTAACCACCAGTGCAAAAGATGACCATCTTCGCGTGTTGTGGGGCGAAATCGGCCACTTCATTCAGAAGGCGAAGTACCCGCTCGACGCCAAATCGGGCGGGCCGCTGGTGGTCAACCATCACGATCTTCGCAAGATACGGGCGGGACAGCAGTGTCCGCTCAGCTACGTCACGGGCCTGGTGGCGAGCCGCGACAGCATTGCGGCCATGCAGGGGCACCATATTGCCAACACGGGCGACGGCGTTCCCCGCACGCTGTTTGTGTGCGACGAATCCAGCAGCGTGTCCGATTCCTACTATACGATGGCCTCGACCTGGTTCAACCGGGCCTTGATTATCGGCAATACGTGGCCGTGCCGCAACTTCTTCCATCGCGGCGTGAAGGGCGGCGACAAGTTTTCCGAGGATGGGACGCGATGCTACCGCCGCGTGATTCGTATTCGTGCCGAGGATTCGCCGAACGTGCGGCTGGCCATGAATCAGGTCAAGGCGGGCGTGCCAGTAACCAACGAGATTGTCGTTCCGGGCGTGAAGTCGTACCCCGACTACCTGAAAAACCGCAGTCAGTGGGACGAAATCCAGCAGTGCGTATGTCTCGACGCGAGATTCTATGAGGGTGCGGAATTGCTCATGTTCCCGCCGGCGTGGCTAGACGCGGCCGAAGCCTATGCGGCCACGCTGCCGACCAGGACGCGGGGCGCGTCGATGGCGGTCGATTCGGCACAAGGCGGCGACAACACGGCATGGGCCATTGTGGACGAACGCGGCCTATTGCACCTGGAATCGAAGAAAACGCCCGACACCACGGAAATTGTCGGCCGGACGCTAGCATTGATGCGTGAATACCACCTCATGCCGGAAAACATACTGTTCGACATCGGCGGCGGCGGCAAGCAACATGCCGACCGGTTGCGACTGATGGGCTACAAGGTGGCGACCGTGGCCTTCGGCGAGTCGGCCACGCCGGAAATCCGTCATGGTGTCAAGCCACTCGCCAGTCGCAAGGAAGATGCCGAGGTTCGGTACGTCTACAAAAACAGGCGGGCCGAGATGTATGGCGTGCTGCGACTGCGATTGAAAACCGTCGATCAAAACGGTAGGCTGGTTGGCAGTTTCGCACTGCCTGCTGGTCTGCTGAATCGTCGGCGCCTGGACAGCAAGGCGTCGTTGCGGGAACAGTTATCGCCGATACCGTTGACCTACGACAGCGAGGGTAGGATGCGATTGCTGCCGAAGTACAAAAACAATCCAGACAGCAACGAAAAGTCTCTGACGGAACTGATCGGCTGTAGCCCGGACGAAGCCGATTCCGTGGCAATGGCCGAATTCCATCGCACGCGAAAACGTCACCAAGCGACGGCAGGGGTGTGTTAGTGGCAATCCACAACGCCAACGACGGCACGATCAAGATTCGCCTCGACTGGCGGGCGTATTTTCTGCGATTCTGCCAAGCACACGGCGAGCCGGTAATGCACGCCGGGCGGCTGCTGTTTAGCGATGGCTGGCAATACAGTGCGACCGACTACGCCGGACCCGAGTGGCCGCCGGCAGAGTCGCCAAGCGAACTGGCCACACGGAAGCACGCATATTGGTCGATCCGCCACGAAAACGCACGGCAGCGACTACTGTATGCCGAACGGCGATTGACCGGCCTACAACGATGGCAGGACGCCAAGAGCCTGCCGCTACAGCAGGCATTTCGGCAATCGGACGAAGCGGGCATGGCCCACACGGTTTCGACTGACATCGACCTAGATACCTTGACTCAGCAAGTAGAACTTTTTCGGCAGGAATTACACGATTGCGAATCGGCGTTGACGGAATTGTCCGAAACGCCACCAACCATACACAAGGGAGAATAGATCATGGCAACGACTGGCGGCTTCGCGTTTACCGACCCCATCGCACTGAATCAGTTCCGCGAGATTGTTGACAACGCCTCTTCGTCGCGGTCGCAACTGCTGCAAAAGCTGATCGACCCGCGACGCGACTACGATCAAGAGTGCGGCTACCCTGACACGGCCAACATCACGCCGCAACAGTACCGCGACTGGTACGACCGCGACCCGGTTGCGGCCCAGGTGGTCGCCATCATGCCCCACGAATCGTGGAAGGTGCTGCCGGAAGTCTATGAGGATGAGGATGTCGATACAGAAACGCCATTCGAGCAGACATTCGATGCAGTGTGCAATTCGCTGCGGGGCAAGAGTTGGTATCAGGCGGAGGGCGAGCAGAACCCGTTGTGGGATTACCTATGTCGTCTCGACGAACTGAGCGGGATCGGCAGCTACGGCATCTTGTTGATGGGGATCGACGATGGGAAGCCACTCGACCAACCGGCAGAACTGGGCGAAAAGCAATCGCCAACTCGCAAGCTACTGTACTTGCGGCCGTTCGACGAAGCGATGGCACCGATTCTCAGTTACGAGACCGACAAAAACAGCCCACGGTACGGCCAGCCGACGATGTATCAGGTGTCCCTGTCCGATCCGTCCGACGGCAACAAGGGCGGCATCGGAGCGCAAACCGCCACTGTGAATGTTCACTGGACCCGAGTGATTCACGTGGCTGGCGACCTTGGCAGCAGTGAGATTTTCGGCGTGCCGAGGATGCGGCCGGTGTTCAATCGGCTCATGGACCTACGCAAGCTCTACGGTGGGTCGGCCGAAATGTACTGGCGTGGTGCCTTCCCCGGCGTCAGCTTGGAAACGCACCCGCAGTTAGGCGGCGACGTGGCCATCGACCAGAGTGCGTTGCAAGACACGATGGAAAACTACATGAACGGCTTGCAGCGATACTTGTCGCTGATGGGAATGACGGCCAAAACGCTGTCCCCTACGGTGGTTGACCCAACGCCGCAGATCAATGTCCACCTCGACGCCATTTGCATCAATCGGGGCGTCCCCAAGCGAATATTTTTGGGTAGCGAACGGGGCGAACTGGCCAGCACGCAAGACGCTCAGGCGTGGAGTGACCGGCTCCAGTCGCGGCGTAATCGCTATCTCACGTCACGGCTGATCGTCCCGCTGGTGGACCGACTGATATCGCTCGGGGTGCTTCCAGCGCCGGACCAGTATTCCGTCGTGTGGTCGGACACCGAACGCCTGACGCTGCAAGAGCAGGCCACGGTGGCGGTATCCAGAACGGACGCTCTGGTCAAGTACGTACAGGGTGGCGTCGAGTCGCTGATTACGCCGCTCTACTTCCTGACCAGGATACTGGGTATTCCCGATACCGAGGCACGGCAGATTTTGGAGTCCACGCTCGACATGCTGCGGAAGGAAGACAAAGACGCCGGCGATATTCACGATGCACTGACGGGCGGCGGGACCGACGCCAACGCAGATCCGCTGCCGCCAGCCGTGGATGGTGACGGAACCCCGCAACCGCCAACAACGCCGTGACGCAAGGAATCGACACCATGCCAAGCTGTCTTTGCCACAATTCGACCGTTCGCAACGCCCGCAAGCCGAACCCGCTGCGGGTCGATCCGACGCGAACCGGAACGATCCGGCGGCAGTTCACCGCCGAATTGAACCGGCGGTTCACGCGGCTGAAGCGTGCGATGCTAAAGTTGATCGTTGAGGATGATGCGTTGGGGATCGGGCCGCGATTGGCGTTCAACGTGACCGATAACGCGGGCCTGTTCGATCCCGATTCGTCGTTTAAGAAGGTCGAGGCATTCCGCAAGTGGCTGAGGTCGCAAATCGCCCTCGACATCATCGAGGATCGAATTGCCGATTTGTCCGATCAATGGTTTGTGCGGTACGTGCAAGACGGATACGCGAAGGGGGCCGGTCGGGCCTTCGATGACGCTCGCAAGCCCTACGCGAAGGGATACGCCGAGGATGACAGCACGCGGGGCTTCTATCGTGGCACGAAAGAAGAGTTTTTGCGGAGTAGTTTTGCCCGCCCGGTGGCTGTCGAGAAAGTCAAGCTGCTGGCTGGCCGCGTCTTCACGGAACTGAAGGGCGTGACGGAGAGCATGTCAACGAAGCTCACCCGCACGCTGGCCGACGGGCTGGTACAAGGGCAGAGTCCACGCGACATCGGCCGGACCATCGCCAAGGTGGTTGACGGCATCGACCGCACGCGGGCCGACGTTATCGCCCGCACGGAAATCATTCGTTGCCACGCCGAGGGCCAGCTTGACGCCCTGGAAGAAATGGGGGTCGAGGAAGTGGGTGTCATGGTCGAGTGGCTGACGGCTGGTGATGAAAAAGTATGCGAGGAATGTTCATCGCTGGAAACCGTCGTATTGACCATAGAAGAGGCCCGAGGCATGTTGCCAAGGCACCCGCGCTGCCGCTGCGCATGGACCCCCGCGAACGTAGGGGAACCGAAGAAGGGGCAAACGCGCGAGCCACGCGACATCAGGGAATCAATCAAGGAAAGCCTGATGGCGAGGGCACCGGCCAAGCGAACACTGGCCGAACAGCGGGACCGGAGTAATTGGAGTGGGGCAGGAGTAACGATCGACGACGATCGTCCCGAAAGCATACTCGACGCGAAATAACGTCGAACGCAATCATGGAAGAACGATTCACCGCAACACAGCGGGCCATTCTGAAAATCTTGTCGGATGGCCGCCCCCATCTTCTGTGCGAGCTTCACGCTTGCCTGCCGGACGAACTGAGCGGGGAAAGCGCCGTCCGCTGGCACCTGACGGGAATCAGGAAGGTGCTGCGACTGATCGGCGAAGACGTAATCTGTGAGTTCTCTCAGGCGTGCGGCACGAAAAGGAAGCTCTGCTATCGGCACGTGCGGTTGCTAGCGGCGGCTGTCGAGTAACGCAAACCGTAGAAATTTCTACGGTTTTATTTGCCTTCGCCTATAGGGTTAGTCCTGCCCGGTTTCTTCTTTACAACTCGCGTATTGAGTTGGCACAATGTCCGGCATGGAACGAATTGTTTCCAATGCTACGGGCAAAGTTCGCCGCGACACGATGCACGGCCGCGAGTTTCTCGTTGTCCCGCTGACGACGATCGTGCCGGGCGTGTTGAACGGCTCCAAGGGTGCGTTGTACTATCCGCCCGAGGAAATCAGTCGCAACGCCGACGCATGGAACATCATGCCCATCGTGGTGAACCATCCCACGGCGGGCGACGGCTCGGCAATCAGCGCCCGCAATCCCGCCGTGTTGAACAAGTTCGGCATCGGCTTTGTATTCAACACGCAATACAAAGACAAGCTCGTTAGCGAAGGCTGGATTGACATCGACCTTGTGCGTAAGGTCGAGCCGCGAATCCTCGCCAATCTCGAAGCGGGCAAGCCGATCGAACTGAGTACGGGCCTGTTTACGGATAATGAAGCGGCCCCGGAAGGCGCGGTCCACAACGGCAAGCCGTATCAGTTCATCGCTCGCAACTATCGGCCGGACCACTTGGCGATTCTGCCGGACCAAGTTGGGGCGTGCAGCATCCGCGACGGGTGCGGCGTGTTGGTAAATTCCGACAACGCGACGGACGCAACCAAACGCTCTTTGTGGCAAATGCTCGGCAACATGCTTGGCATTGCCAGTGACCAAACAAGTAACCAGGGCGGGCCGGATGGCGGCCAGCCGACGAACAATACGAATCGAGGAGGCCACACAATGGCACTTACCGTTGACCAGAAAAAGGCGATCGTGGATAACCTGATTGCCAACTGCGGCGATTGCGGATGGAAGGAAACCGACCGCGAATTGCTGACCAACCTCGGCGACGAAGCGTTGACCAAATTGCAGGCCAACGCCAAGACGATCACGGAGCAAAAGGCGAAGATTGCCGAGCGTGACGCCGTTGTCAACGCGGCCCGCAAGGGGTTTGGCATTCCCGAAACCGTCACCATCAACGCCATGCCGGCGGCCCTGCAAGAGGCCCTCGACAAAAAGAAGGCCGGTAAGGAAGACGAAGAAGACACAGGCAAGGGCAAGGCGACGTGCAACGAGATGTCCGAAGAGGACTGGATGAAGCAGGCTCCGGCCAGCATTCGCTCGGCGATCACCAACGCCAAGGCCATCGAACAGCGGGAGCGTTCCGCGTTGATCGAACGTCTGACGGCCAACGTCGCTGCCGAACGCAAGGAAGTGATCGTCAACCGGCTGAAGGACAAGCCGCTGGACGAACTGCGAGACCTGTTGGCGTTGGCGCCGGTCGCCAATCAGCAGGCCGATCCGCTGCCGCTCTACACCGGCATGGCGGCACCGCAAACGCGCAACCAAGCGACGGTGAACGCCGGAGACATCCTTCCGCTTCCGACCATCGACTGGAGCAATGAAAAGCGGGCCTGATTGACGGGCCGCTTCTTTCGTTCACAAACCATCAAACAAAATTCTGTTCGGAGATAATCCAATGGCCAAAGGAAACGAAATCGTTCTGAGCGCAAACCCGAAGGGCGTGTACCTTGAGGGGATTGTGAGTGGGACGCCGAAGCCGGGAACCGTCATGCAAATCAAGGCAGCGACGGCGGCGGTTGGCGGGCGGCACACGTGGGAAGTGTTCAACGCCGATGCCGACGGCAATCAACGACTGATCGCCGTCTTGCTTCCCGACAACTTGCAGGGAAAAACTGCGACGGACGCCTATGTCGATGGCGACCGCTGCTTCCTCTACTGTCCGATTGCTGGTGAAGAGTTGAACATGCTTGTGGCCGCTGCGGGCACGGGCACGGGCGATGCACTGGCCATCGGCGCCTTGCTGATCGTCAACGATGGCGATGGCATCCTGATTGCCACGGCCAGCACGCCGGAAAGCGAACCGTTCATCGCGTTGGAGGCCGTTGCCGACTTGGTGGCGGCTGGTTCGCTCGTTCACTGCATGTACACCGGCCACTAAGCCGGGCAACACCATCCATCGGGCGACACAAACGTCCGCACTACGCAAAACACACAGGAGAATACACAATGTTCACGGACTTCATCCTCAACGGACAAGGGCACGGCGACGTTGCTCAAATGTTGGGAAACTGCCGCTTTGATCCCGGCCTGCTTCGGCCTTACGTTGACGACAATGGTCGCAAGTGTGCGACCGTCAACACCGGACGCATGGCGTTCAACGAAAAGACCGGCATGTATGCGCCGGTTTACGAAAACTGCCTGATTTCCAATCTCATGGAAAATGGCATTTTCAGCCCGGTCTTCAATGCCACCAGCCTGCGAAAGCAGGAATGGATCGAGCTTGACCGGGTGGTCCTGCGAGCCGCACGGCAGCGACTAAAGGCGTGGTCCGACTTGGCCGCCGCCAATACGTTTGGCGGGTTCAACGGCATGGCCAAGATGATCCTGGAGCATGAAACCATGTCTGACCCCGGCGAGGCCGTGGTGGACATGGACGGATTGACCGAAGGCCGCACCGACAGCCCCAAGTATCAGCTTGAGGGACTGCCTCTGCCGATCACTCATAGCGACTTCCAGTTTTCCAGTCGCCGCATGGCGGTGAGCCGGAACAGCGGGACGCCGCTGGACACCACGATGGCCGAAGCCGCTGGCCGACGTGTTGCCGAAATGATCGAAAAGACGCTGATCGGCGTCGAGACCGGCGTCACTTACGGCAAGGCGTCCGACTACAGCAACGCCCCGACGGTGTTTGGATACACGAATCACCCTGATCGTGTTATCAAAACCGATGTGACGGTGCCCACCGGCGCCAACCCGGACAAGACCGTGACCGACTTTTTGGCAATCATCAAGTTGATGGCTGACAAAAAGTTCTACGGACCGTTCATGGTCTACCATTCGCCAGACTGGGCGCAGTACCTGGACAACGACTACTACGTCTTGTCCACGTCCGGCGCAACGGCACCGACGCAAACGCTGCGGCAGCGATTGCGGGCCATCGAGGGAATCCAAGACGTTCGCCAACTCGATTTCCTCTCCGACACGTTCACGCTGATCTTCGTCCAGATGACCAGCGACGTGGCCCGCGCCGTCAACGGCATGGACATCACCACGGTCCAGTGGGAGAGCAAGGGCGGAATGCAACTGAACTTCAAGGTGATGGCCATCCAAGTTCCGCAACTCCGCAGCGACTACAACGGCAACTGCGGAATCTGTCACGCCACCACGGCGTAGGAAAAGCCCGTGCATCGCTCCCCTGCCTACAGCCCCACTAGGCAGGGGAGCCGGGCCTGAATAATGGGGCCAATCAACAATGTACGCGGAGCGAAATCATGGCGTCCTACAAACTTCTGCGAGGCAGCTATAACCACGGTGGCCGCACCTACAGCCGCGGCGACGTGGTGGAATCGAGCCTCGACCTGCTCAAGTTCAACTCCTCTAAGGGTGCGTGCAAGTTCGAGCGAGTGAACGCGCCCACTCCTGCCAGCAAGGAAGATCGGCCGAGGCAAACCGCCGAACCGGCACAACGCAAGGGAGCGTAGCCGTTGCCGCGAACAGACACCACCGCCGTTCAAGGCATCCTGCTGGACCACTACGATGGCGAGTCCAGCCTGACGCCTTTTATCGACACGGCAACGCTAGTGGTCGATAAGATCGCCGCGAACGATTCCGGCAGTGAATTGACGGCGGCGGATTTGGAAATGATCGAACGGTACTTGGCTGCTCACTTCTACGCACACGCCGACCAGCTATTGCAGAGCAAATCAACGGGCGGGGCGAGCGGGCAGTTTCAAGGTCGGACGGATATGGGCTATGACGGCACACTCTATGGCCAAACCGCCAAGCGAATGGACGTGACGGGGTATCTGGCGAGGATCGACATGCCGATGCGACCGAAGGCCGGGGCGGCGTGGTTGGGGAAGGTTCCGAGTCAACAGATTGATTATGAGGATCGGGCGTAATGGCCAGCTTAGAGCGTCAATTTCGACATCAATCAGCCGTATTGTGGGAATCCGCCGGAACGGACGATTACGGCAATCCAACCGTACTGGAGCCGGTCGAGTTGTTTGTTCGCTGGAATCGCCTGATGCACAACGTCGCGGACGCGAGAGGTCGCGTTGTGGACTTGGATGCGTTGGTGGTTGTCGATCGGGAGATTCCCATCGACAGCATTATGTGGTTGGGCCGCATGGACGAAATGCCGGCGCAACCGACGAATCTAAAGCGTGTGGTTGACTACACGGAGACGCCGGACATTAAGGGTCGCAACATCTATCGTACCGTGGGACTGAAAAACTACAGCAACGCATTGCCGGCACTGCAAGCAGGATCGTGGAGCTGAACGGTGGATATTTTCGGAATCAAAAGCATGGTAAGGTCACGGCACACACGCAAGCAGGGCTTCATATCGCTTTACGTGCTGGCGGCCGTCGCGGTGGTCTGCCTGATTTGCTTGGCGATTATCGCCCGCAACTGGTCATGCCGCGGGCCACGGCCGCCACGTCCGCCCAGGCCACCGCGATATGTCACGGTCGGGCCATATGAGGTCGTGTCGGTCGAGAGCGGCAACAGCATGACCGTGAAGACCGGCCGCCGGCGAACGGCGGTTGTGCAATTGGCCGGCATCGACCAACCGCCCGCTGGCAAATGGGCCGACGAGGCACGCAAGCACCTTGAACAGGTAGCAGGAAGTAGCGTTACCGTCACGTGCGAAAAGCACGGTATCTTTCGGAGCGACTCCAGCGGCCAGTCGAGCCTCCCCGTAGCCGAGCCGTCGGCGGCAGAGGAACCGGAAACCCCGGTAGGTGAAAACGGCGGCTCCGTTTTGGATGATGGCAAGGAAGCGGCTTGCAGTCTTTGTAAAGGGACTGGCAAGCACACCGCGACGCGGCAGGACATGATTTACGCGTCGATGTCCGTATACTGTGACGGGCATTTGCCAAAATGTGAACAGTGCCGCAAGGCGCTGCACGACAACGCAAGGCTAGCAGCGTTCTGTCCAGAGTTTCGGTCACGATGGCAGCGATTAAGCAGTGAGTTAAAGGACTTCGTGCCCGCCGAAGAAACCTGTCCGTACTGCCGAGGCAGCGGGACGTTGATTGTGTATGAAGCGGCCCGTGGTCCGATCATCGGCGAAGTGTTCGGCCAGTCGGGTGCCAGTCTCAACTTAGAGCAAGTACGGGCCGGGCTGGCGACGTGCCGCGAAGGGGCACCGAACGCCTGGACCGTCGAGCAGTTCAAGGCACAGCAGGAAAAGCGGGGCTTGTGGTCGGAGAAAAAACGGTGATCTATGGGATTCGTCGGCGGCATGTTGGCGATGTTGGGTGTGGTTGTGGCGATGATCCTGATAAACAAATTCATTCAGTGGTTTTTCGATTTATCGAACTGACGGCCATGTTGATCCTCTGGAAGTTATTTGAGTTTTTCCTAATCGGCCTGCTGGTTCTGACGTTCCTTAAGTTGCCGTCGGTCGTGTTGCGTTGCATCATCGCGGGTGCCGTGTTTTGTTTTGTGTGTCACATCTTGTTCGGTTGAAAGAAGGTGATCCATGCGTGAGATTATCCGACGCGGCAATGCGTACCTGTTTGCGATCGGCGGCGTGGCGGCCTACGTTGTTCCGGCCATCATCATGCTGATCTACCTGATTAACCACGAGGCCCAGCGGCCGATCATCGGAGCCGTACTCTGGCCGCTCCGGCTTATCAAACTCCTGCTTGGCGGAGGCTGATCGACAATGTACGCGGTGGTCGAACTGTGGTGGCTTTGGATGATGATGCTGCTTTGCGGCAGTATCGTGTGGTGTGTTTGTGCCACGATGGTGTCGATCTACAGCGGTTGGCCGGGCATCGGCGGGCCGCCAATGCTGCTGCTGTTTTGGCTGGGAGCGACAATTTGCACGATGGCGGGCTTTTTCGGTTTGGCGATGATCGGTTTGCGGTTTGTGGTTCGATTTCTGGCAGGATGATTGATGGTCGATGAAGCGGAAAAACAACTCTGGTCGGGCACGTACAGCACGAAGGCGATGGCCGGGGCGTGGGTCATTTCTGCGATCATCTTCGCGGCGTGCTCGTTTGCGTCGATGGCGACGGGAAATTGGCGAGTGATCTTGGCGGTATCGCTGTTGTCCGCGTTGCCGGGCCTTTGGTGCGTTGCCGTCGCGATCTATCGTCACGCCACAATTCGTTACACGTTGACCACGCGGCGGCTGGTGTGCGAAGCGGGGCTGTTGACGGCGACCATCGACCGCGTAGAGCTGCTGATGGTCGAGGACGTGCGATGCAAGCAGTCGGGCCTTGATCGAGCATTCGGCATCGGGTCGATCATCGTGCAATCGAACGACAGAAGCGATCCGACTTGGACGCTGGCCGGCATCGAGGGCGTGCGAAGCGTAACGGCGATCCTCGACCAGGCCGTCACGGAGGCGAGGAACCGGCACGGTGTAATGGTGCAAGGCGGTAGTAGCACACCAGCGGCGGCGGGGTGAACTATGGCGACCAGAAAAGTGTTTCACGTAACATGGTCGGCTGTGCTCCGCCGCTGGCAAGTGTTGGAGATCACTGGAAAGAACTACGCTCACCGCGTTGTGCGGAGAAGCAAGTTAAAGACCACGGCCGTCAAGACGGCATGTTCCAAGGCGAGGTCGCGGCGGCACATCGGCCAAGTAGTGATCCATTTGCGAAATGGGACGATCGAACATGAGTTTACCTACGGGGCCGACCCCGTGAAGGCGAAAGGGTAACGCGATGATTTTCGGACTATTCGACTGGTTGATTGTTGCGGGACTGTTGCTCGTTGCCCTTTGGGGCCTCTGGGCGTTGATTCGCTGGGTATGGCCGGCGGCGACCGACAACCAGGCCGGCAAGACGGTCGGTACGGTGGTTGACGTGACGCAGCAGTGGACCGTCAAGGCGGCCCTCTACGCACTCCGCGAATACGACCCAATTGAGGCCGACCCGAAGGCCATCGAGGCGTGGAATTATCTCTGGACGGTGGCCGTGAAAGGCAAGGCGCCGTCAGTAGCGACCCCAGCCCCTGCCACCGCAGTCACCCTGCCAGGCGTCACGCCGCCGATCGTAATCACGTCGGTAAACACGCCGCAGCCCGTCGGACAAGAGTCGCCTGGACTCATTCCCGCCGTTCCGCCGGCCGCCGACGAACACGCCGAATCTCTCACATTCGATCCTGTGACCGGAAAGGCCACATAGCAAGAGGCACTCGACCATGAAAACGACAATGAGCGTGGAGCTGTCGGCGAAGGAAGTGACCGAACTTCTGGTGCCGGCCGCCAAAGAACGGGTGAACGCGGCTGAATCGCTGGGCAAAATGCTGTCGGCGAGGCTCGATGATACCGGCGGCCTGTCGGTCAAGGTGACGTTCGGGTTCGACACGGAGGCGAAGTAGGCCATGAAAGCGATCCGATACGCGATTCCCGTTGTGGCCGTGGCGTTGCTGGTAGTCGGGCTTGCTGGCCGCTATGGGCAGTTCGCCGGCCTTCCAATACCGCAAGTCCGAAAACCAGTTACGGCTGCCGTGATCTTCTACGAGACGAAGACAAAACGCAGCTTACCAGACAACGTCAAGGCGGTGATTGATACCATCGCTCCCAAACACAAAATCAAAACGCTCGATTTTGACGTAAGAGGACCGGGCGGAAAGACCACGCCGGATATTTTGGTTCCGTTTCTGAAAGCGTGTGTTGATCGTGTGCATCCGCAACTTATTACCTGTCGGGGCGAAGATTCGTACTCTTCGCAACCATGTCCAAACAGCGAAGAGAAGCTCGTGGAGGCCATAAAGTGAGCACCATCATTGACGACTCCAATTGGCAGCAGGTGATCGAATCAGCCGAAGCCGTCGGTGGCTTTTTTCCGGGAGCACTACCGCGAGAAAGCGAAATCGGCGGACTTGAGGGTGTGCCGGTTTTTGCGGAGCGAATCGAGTTGCTTCCTGAGTCGCGATGGCCTGACGTCGTGCGCGATACGCTGGCGAGGGGAGGTTTCATCGGTCAGCGGCTTGGGCTACAGTCTCGATCCGACTATCAAAACGGTTTTCCGACGTGTTGGGCAAAATCCGCAGCACAGGCGGTAATGGGGGCGAGATTCAACGCCGGCCTTCCGTTTGTACAACTTCAGGGCGAATCATTGATCGGTGTAACAGGCGGGAGAATTCAAGGTTACTATCTCGACAAAGCCCTGACGTGGATGCTGAAGTACGGAATTGCATCAAGTGAATACGTCCCGCAACATGAGTACAACCGAAACCGCTGGAAGCCTGGATACGAACAAGACGCTCTGCAATACATGCCCCTGGAGGGCTTCGATGGCGGAGCACGGGATATTTGGGCGGAAACGATTACGGCATTGGTCGATGGTCACGGCTGCTATGCGGCCTACAACTGGGCAAGACACGCCGTATGGCTCGATGGACTGGTACTTGACGGCAATCGCATTGGAGTGCATACGCCGAACACTCACGGGCCGGGAAATGATTGGACGCTGTTCGGTAGCAAGGCGATTCCGAGCGAACTGTACGTGATTCGGGCAACTACCTACAACCTGAACGTTGTTTAGGAGGTGAGCGAAGTAATGCGAAATGTAGTAATTATATTTTCGATGTTCTTGGTCGGATGCAACCAGCCGGACAGTGAATTGCGGCTGAACCCCGCAATCTGGAATGCACAGGTAGAGTCGCAGGCGCCCGAACCGCAGCCGACGCCGGCCGCGAAACCCGATCCCGTGGAGGCCGTCCAGAGGCACGTCGCCGACTTGGATAAGTGCATGACGCTGGCCATCAGCGACGTGGATAAGCGAGTGGCAGCGACATCGGCCGACGTCGGAAAACTTTCGACGAAGATTGATTCGCTCGTTGGCCGCATCGACGGAGCCGTAGCGAAGATCGACGGCATCGAGGAATTGGGCCAGCGGATGATTCGACTTGAACAGTCTGGGGCAAAATTGCATCAGGCGTTTGCCGCAAGCCAATCGGCCATCGACGCATTAAAGCAGCGGGTCGAGAAGCTGTCCGAACCGCCAAAGGCAGAACCGCCAAAAGCGAAACCGCAACCGGAGAAGCCGAAGCCGGCCGAGACGGTCAAGCAGCCGAAAGACGATGGTCTGCCAAAGTCGAGCATGACGCAGCCCGAGTCGATCGACAGGGACTTTTTACCGACCGAACGATACTCATTGGCCAGCGATGCGGCCAAGCGGGACGGCCGGCCGTTGCTGGTGATCGTTACGGCCGACTGGTGTACGCCGTGCAAGCAGGTCCATGAGTGGTTGCCGCAGTTGCGGCGGAAGGGCCATGTCGCATGTGTCAATTTGGACCGCGAACAGGCGTTTGCCAATCAGTTGACCGGCCCGGGGTCGATCCCGCGAATGGCCGTGTTCACCTGCCAGAACGGCGACCGTAGCCGGTGGACGAAGGCGGTTTATGTCAGTACGACGGAAATTCACGCCTATGCGTTCAGCACGAAACGAGCCGAGCCGGAGAAGCCGCAAGTCGGCGGCCAGGTGCCCGAAGGTTTCAGTTACGCAAGCAAAGACGGCCAATCGGCCGACGTGCTGAAGTCGAAGGTGAACGCTTCGCTATGTTCTTTTGCCCAGTCTCACGCGAACTATCAGGCGGAAGCCGACAAGCAGGGCCATCAAAATTTCGACCAGCGGCGGCAGCAGATGCTCAACAGCATCGGCCCGGGCGACTACCGCGAAATCTGTGCGGAAAGCTGGCCGCGACAGGCCGAGGATCCGCCGGCGGAATTGTGGGCGGAAATGTTTGATTGCTGGCGTCAGTCGCCCGGCCATTGGTCGGTCGCCAGCCGCAAGCACAGCGAGTACGGCAGCGGCATGGCCAGGAGCCGACGCGGCGTGTGGTATGCGTGCATCATCACGCGGGACATCCAACAGCCCGAACCGTCGGCCGTCGATTGCCGCGAACCAAACGATTGGGAACCAATGCCGCAAACGAACGACGGATATTTTCACCCTCGACAACGACGCCGCTAAAGAGTTTTCTTTAACCCCTGGAGGAACGAACGATGAGACCGTTTGTGTTGCTTCTGTTTTCGCTGGCCGCCGTGGCGATGCTGTTTGTATCGCCCGCAATGGCCGGCTGTCCGTGCGACGGCGAAAAGTGCGTGACCAAGACTATCGAGACGACAACTTCCGTAACCGTTTTGGCCGTACCGGAACGGCCGATAATCGCCACGGCCGGGAGGTCCGTTGGCACCGTGGCCAGCTTAACCGTCAAGGCGGCGACACTACCCGCTAAAGGACTGAAGGCCATCGCTACCAGACTCCGCGAGCGCGAACGAACGCCGCTCTTGCACGCTGCGCAGGGGGTGCGGCTGGTTTGCCATCGCGTGGCCTGTAGGCGATGAGCGATCCTCTTGACGGCCCGGCCGGTGGAATCAGACCGCCGGCCGGGCATTCTCAAAACAACCATGATGGCCAAACGAAAAACCGCAGCGTATTGGGAAGGCTGGCTTGCCGCTCAGACACGGCAGCCGTGCAAATACTCCGAAGACCAAGCAGAGGACACGGACGATCGGGACCAATGGGCGGACGGGTTCGCGGCGGCCGTCAAGGAAGGCAAGGCCGGAAAGGTGTGGTGGAAGAGCAAGACAATCCAGGTGGCCGGCATATTAGCGGCCGTGGGCGTCGGCATGATCGTCTGGGGAAAATTCAGCGGCGGCAGTGAAAGTGGGATGATGATGGGGGCGGGCGGAGGAATGACCGTAAGCAACTTGGTATCGATTCTGTTGAGGACAATCACCGACCAGCCCGTCTACTTTGGCGGTTCGGGCAGTAGTAACCCGCCGTATCTCGGCAATCACTAAAGGAAGCCGCAACGTGGCACCACATGAAGAAAACGAGTTTGATGCTGACGCCTGCAAGGAAAAGCACAAGGCTATTGGTGACCGTATCGGTAGCGTGAATCAGAAGTTCGGATTTCTCGCACTGTTCATATTTTGCTTTGGCGGCGGGGCCATCGGCTGGGCAATAAACGACGCCCGCAACGCTCAGGCCACGGCCGACCAAGCATTGCGAGCGTGCGAAGTCCAGCAGGCCCGTGAAGGCGAATTTCGGAAGTCGCTGGAGCGGCAGCTCGACAAGATGGATTCGTGGATGCAGTCGGTCAGCCGCAAGCAGGATGAGATGAACGCGACATTGACGCGCTTGGCCGCCAAGGAACCTGGGCGATAAGTAGGAGTCGATGTTATGGCACCACTTGCACGCAGCGGAATGGACGAATACGAGTACCAGGCGAGGGCGAAGTTGCTCGAATCGAAATCCTATGCGAAAGAGTGTAGCGAAGTGAACCAGGGCCGATTCCGATTGTTCATTGATTCCGCGATAGCGGAACTTGAGGCGGCGGCCACGCGGCGGGCCGAGCGGCGAGAGGAAGCCACGAATAACGCGGCCCGAGAGGAATCGATGCTACGGTGGGACGAATTGGCCGCTAGGCATGAGCTAGAAATGCGGCAGGCCGAGCGGCGAGAGGAGGCGAAAGGATGAAAACCTATTACGTTGATCCAGACACCGGAAGCGATTCCAACAGCGAAGCGCAGGCGCAGTCACCCGCGACCCCGTGGGCATCGCTCGGCAAGGCTATGACCACATGCGACAACACGGCAGTCGCAGACGGCAGCGGAGTATCATGCTACATCAAAGTTACGAATGGCAAAACGCTCACTCCAGCAGCGTACCTGAATCTCAATCGCCTGAATGCAGCAGGCACCGTGGTAATCCAACCCGTCACCAACCCGGGCGATTACCAGAGCGGATTTACGATCACTGGCGCGGGGACCGGCGGCTCGCTAATCCGACACTATTCGGCTGCCGGATCGAACTGGAGATTTGAAAATTGCACGTTTGCGCCAACCAGCATATCTACGTGCTTCTATTTCGCCGAACAGGCACTCACCGGGTTTGAGATGCGCGATTGTACGCTGACGAACGCGAATGGCACCGGGCGACTGGTTCAACACGCATCAACGGCGGTTGTCACATCGCTGTTGTTCACGCGATGCACGTTCCTGACTCCTAATAGCATTGACTATGCCGTTATGCTTGGCTCTGGATCGACTGGCACCATGAGCAACGTGCGCGTGGTGGATTGCAACGGTACATTCGTTGGCAAGGGTGTGTGGTTCAGGGGACCGGCAAATGTGGTGCGGGTATCGGGCGGAACGTGGAGCGGGACGGATATGTCCGTGTCCGTTGGCAATAGCGGCGATACAAAATCCGCTCGCAACACGAATGTCATCGTGGAGGACATCACGATAAGCAGCACTGGGTCAATGCACGTATTGATGCTCGATGGCGATGGCGTTGTGTGCAGGAGAAATGTGGTCCACACGGGAGCGGCCGGCAGTGGCGGGATGGCGATTGTTTGCAAGTGGGGCACAGGCTATCAGGTCTATGACAACGACATTTACGCGGAATCCACGACCTCCACCGGCCTGATCGTCAAGGGCGTGACGGAGGCCAGCTATTTCAGAAACCGCGTGTACGTGAGCGGAGCGGGGGCAAAGGGGATTCGCGTCTACGCCAACGATGCCGACTCCAACAAGCTCTGCAAAAACGTCTCGGTAACGTCAAATCGTTTTGTCACCACCGGGACCGCCCTTGCAATTTCGGCCGAAACCGCCGACAGCACCGGCCATTTAGTGTTCGACGAGAACGAGTATAGCCTGGCAGGAAGTGGCAGCGGGTATATCCTCGGGACAACGGTTTCGCCGGAAACGCGCGCCAACCTGATTGCTGCCTGGCTGGCCAATAGTACGTCTGTAGCTGGCGGGTGGACAACAAACGAGGCCAACGCCTATCCGCTAGCGGCTGTTGGCGACGTTAGATACGGCGTTGATCGTGGCGACGGCGAGACCGGCACGCTCCGCGCGTCAAACATTGGGACGGCGACAGGAACGGACGATCTTGTGACCACTGACCTGCGATACGGCAAAACGGTTGATGACATTGTTGGCGACCTTCGGTTGCCGAACGCTGGGCCGGAGGACGAAGCACATTGGGACACTGGGGATGCGGCATTGGTGGCGGCGTCGGCGTTCTTCGGTGCTGCCAACGGAATCGCGGGGACGGCCGTGCTGACCGAGGATGAAGTAGCGTCGGCCGTCGCATCGCTCGGAACGAACATCTCCACGCTGCTAAGTCGAGTGCCGGGAACGGTGGCCGACAAGACCACCCTCGACACCATCGCCGCTGACGTGGCTGGACTGGACGGGGCGACAATACCCACCGACTACCAACAGCGATCCGTGGCCGTGACGCTGCCGACCGTCGCACCAGACGGATACGGTGGCCAGACAGGCGACGTGACGCTGGCCGCAACACAGCCGAACTACGCACCAGCCAGGGCTGGCGACGCAATGGCGCTGACCAGTGGAGAGCGGACCACGCTGGCGAACGCGATTGGAACCGCATTGCTCGGCACTGGGGCGCGTACCGTCACGATCACCGTAACCGATGGCACGAATCCTGTCGAAAACGCCACGGTACGCCTGACCAAAGGCGCGGAATCCTACGTGGGGGCCACCAACGCATCCGGCGTTGTTACCTTCTCCGTCGATGATGGTACGTGGGCCGTGTCAATCACTGCTTCGGGTTGCAGCTTCACGCCAACCACGCTGGCCGTATCTGCCGATACGTCGCATACCTACGCGGTATCGGCCGTCACCCTTCCCGACAGCGAGGCTGGCTTCGTTACCGGCTATCTGTACTGCTACAGCACGCAAGGTGTTGTCGAAAGCGGCGTGACCGTGCAACTCCAAATCATCAACGTGGCGGGGACTGGCGCCTGCTACGACGCCGCAACCCGCAGCGAAGTAAGTGACGCTGCCGGACTGGTCACGTTTGCAAATCTGCCTACCGGCTGTTCCTATCGAGTTCGACGCGGCACAACCGGGACATGGAAAAACTACAGCATACCAAGCACGGCTACCAGTCCGCACGCGATGGCCAACGTATTCGGATAACAGACAGCATGAAAGTCGAAGGCGTAGAACGACTGAAGCGTGCCTTGCAGCAGGCGGCGAGTCGGTATTTCGACTCTCCCAATGCCGTCAAGGGCACGAGCGTGATCGTCGGCTACACGGCGGCTTACGCCTTGCACGTCCACGAACGAAACGCCGCACACAAACCGGGAAAGCAGTGGAAATACCTGGAGCAACCGGCCCGCGAATTGGCCACCAATGAACTGCCCGCCATCGTAACCGAGGCCGTGGCAAACGGCAGTACCATGCAGCAGGCACTTTACCTTGCCGGCCTTCGCATTCAGCGGGCCAGCCAAGCAATCGTGCCAGTTGACACGGGGAACCTACGCGGCAGCGCCTTTACGCGAAAAGAATGAGCAACGGACTAACCCACTCACCGGCGGATGTTACGCGGAATCTGTTGATTGCCGTGAATCTCGGCGTTCTTCCGTCGGTCGGTGGCGACTGGCCGATTTTCGCAACGCTGTCGCCAGACCAACCAGACAAGCTGATTGTCGTTTACAACACTGCGGGGACCGGCGACGGCCGCGACATGCAGAGCGGCGAAATGCTGGGCCATTACGGTATCCAGATTTCCGTGCGGGACAGCGACCCCAAGACCGGATACCGCAAGGCCGATGCTATCCGCGCGACGCTGGCCAAGGACATCCGGCGTGCGACAGTGACCATTGAAAGCAGCCAGTACAGCGTGCATTGCTTCGCTCACATCGGCGACGTGTTCGACATCGGAGAGGAGCCGAACACGGGCCGACGATTGTTCACCATCAACGCCGTGGTGTCACTGCGGCAAACACAGTAACCAAGTAGGAGATATCGAATCATGTCAGCACCAACCGCAACTGCCAGACAGTTTCCGTCCGGCACCATGCTGGAGGATGGATACCAGACGCTGGTGGCGTTCGCCGCCGATCCGTCCATCGAACTGTGGGAAAAGACCGTCCAGCCGCCGGGGATCGACGGCGGCTCTCCGATCGACACCACCACGATGATTAACGCCACGTGGCGATCGAAGGCGGCTCGCCGACTGCTGGAAATGACCGATTCGCAGATGTCTTGCGGCTACGACCCGGCCGTGTACGACAGCATCTTGGCATTGGTCAACGTCGAAACGTCGATCACGCTGCGATTCCCGGACGATTCGTACATCGTGTTCTATGGCTTCCTGCAAAAGTTTGAGCCGGATTCGACGGAAGAGGGCAAGATGCCAGAGGCCAAGGTCACGATCACTGTGACCAACGCCGACCCGATAACAGGCGACGAAGAGCCGCCGGTGTACCACGCTCCGGTGGGCACGGGAACCGCCGTTGCGTGACGTTCACATTGTTGGCCGATGTTGGGGGCCGCCTTGCTAACCAGCGGGACGCCCCCAGCTCGGTCGGCTATCTTTAACCACCTCAACACTCGGAGCGAATCGTGCCAGCAAAAGAAAACGAATTGGACTTCAGCGACTTGACCATCGTCGAGTTGCCCGTTTCCATCGGCGACAAAAAGTATGTCTTGCGAGAGGCCGACGGAGCGACGGCGTGTGCCTATCGCAATGCGTTGATGCGATGCACGAAGTTGGGGCCGGACGGAAAGCCGCTCAGCATGGACGGCATTGCGGACCTGGAGCCGTTGCTGGTGGCCGGGTGCCTGTTCACACAGACCGGCGAGCCTGTCGCGGAAGAGGATGTCCGCAAGATGTCGTACCGCGTGCTGAAGCCGCTGTACGCCAAGGCTAAGTCCATCAGCGGACTTGATGGCGGCAATTCGCGGGACGAACTGCTGGCCATGCGTACCAACATCGATAGGCAACTGGCGGAACTGGACAAGGCGGAGGAAACCGAAAAAAACTCCTAGCTCGATACGACGGCTGGTTTCGCTTGGCGTCACATTTGCGGATGCCGCTGGACGAGTGCCAGAGGAAACACACCTACCGTCAGTATCGAGCTTGGATGGCGTGGCTGGATAAGCAGTGGAACCAGCCGGACAGAACCGACAACTACCTGATGCAAATTGCCGCCGAAGTGCGTCGAGGAAATCTGAAAAACCCCAGCAAGTTGGAAGTAAAAGACATGCGACTGAAGTTTGAGTCGCCGCAACCGAAGGCCAAACGGGACGCCGCACAGGTAGCGGCACGCGCTAAGTCGAAGTGGTTTGGCTTTCTGAAAATCAAGAGGTCCAACGATGGCCAATGAAGTGGAACTGGAACGGCTGGTGGTGCGGCTTATCGGCGAAGGTGAGTCGTATCTGGCCATGATGAACGACGCGAAAACCCAAGCGCAACAGTCGGTAAACGCCATCGAATCTGAGTTAAGTCGATTGAACAACAACCACCCCCTCGATTCCGTGAAAGAATCGATGGCCGATGCGGCCGCAATTAGCAGTGACACGGCTGCGCCCGCATTGGAAGACCTAAACGCTCACGAAAACGCATTGGCGGCGAGCGGACAAAATCTTTCGCGTGCCCACCGTGCTGTCGGGCACGGCCTACAAATGCTGGGGGTTGCAGTTGGGCAGGTCAACGCGGGAATGGGCGAGTCGCTTGTGTCTATGGGGGAAGCGGTTCGGTACGTGTCAGCGGCAGAACACGCCTATCACGGACTTGAGCGCTCGCTAATAAGTGTCGTTTCCAGCGCCTACACGCCGCTGGCGTTTGTTGCCTTACCGGCTATCGCCGCTGGTTTTGCCCTATGGGAAGATCACACAAACACGATCAAGGCGGCACAAGAGCAACTCAAGGACGAACTAGCAAAAGTCAACGAGGAAATCGAAAGGCAGACGCGACTGGCAGGCGCTGCCGGCCATGTTACCAGTCTGGGAAAAGGCGGAAAGCCAAACCGCACAGTTGAGGCGAGTGATGCCGACGCATACGCGAAAGCCGCCCAAGCGGAATTCGACAAGGCGGCTGATGCGGCCTATGCGCAACAGCAAAAAGTCGAAGCAATCAAGGCGAATATCGCAAGAGGAAATCCGTGGGACACCGATTTTCGCCGCGAACAACTTGGTTCCAAAGATCCTACAGGTACCAGGTCAACCGGGCTATATAAAGAGCTAGAGGATGCAGAGAAAAATCTCGCCAAGGCGGAACAGGCCAGAAAAGACGCGGGGGACTTGGCGGTTACAACCGCTCAGCAGGCGTCTATTGCCGATCAACTGAGGCGACAGGCGGATTTTTCCGAGCAGGCAGCAGAAGCAGAAGCCCGCCGCCTTGAATTAGTTGGTCTGACGGAGCTTGCCAATCAGAGAGAATTGAAGGCACGCGAAAATGAATTGAGTCTCATTGGTCTGACGGGAGAAGAGGCGGCCCGCCAACGAGCGAAGGCACAGGCAGAGTTGGACAATTGGGCGGCAGACGAAGAGGCCCGCATAAAACGAACCAGACCGCTGCCACACAAAGATGCCGGAGCATTAGGGGACATTGCAGCGGCAACGGCGGCGGCCAGGGCGGAACAGGAGGCACTTGCCGAATCGCAGAGGGAATCCGAATCGTTGATGAGCGACCTAGAGAGCCAGGGGGCGAGCGTTTACGCCGACACCCGCACGGAGTTGGAAAAATACAACGACGAAATGGAGCGGTTGGGCACGCTATTGGTGTTCGATGCCATAAGTTCGGAAACATACGACCGGGCCGTGCAGGCGCTGAATGAATCACTGGAAGAAACGAAAGAGGCCAAAAACGCCGTAAACAATATCCGCGTTCGCGGCGATGATGTAGGTTCAATTCTCACTTCCTTCTGGCAGCACCAGAGAAGTGTAGCGAATGCAAACCTTCCACGGTCCATGCCGACTACGGCGGAACCGGCGTTTGAGATTTCCGGGCATACATCGTCTGCTGACCAGTATTGGCAAATGACGCACGCCAACCAGGAACGCAATGCACACCCAGAGCTTGAGTACGATCCCATCCAAGGCGCAAAGTATCTGCAGGAAGATTCGAGCGAAAAGGACGAAATGAAGAACGAAGTGAAGCAGCAGACGGTGGCGCTCACCAAGCTGCTTGGCATCGCTCAGGATTATTGGACAGGATCGGCCGTCACTATCGAGCCATCGGAGTTGTCGTAACATGACATGCAAACTACGTGGCGGGCCACGATCATTCGGCGGCGGCAGAACGGCCGAGGGCCACCGGGAATATACGCTCTCGTTCCTGGTGGAAGCGGAGCCGATGGACGGCCCGTATAACATCATGCACACGCCGGGGCTGCCGGAAGTCGGATCCGAGTGGGACTTCGGCAACGCTGGTTTTTCGGGGGCTGTTTCCGGTACGTCCGACGGCTCCGGTGAAATCGACGAATGGGCGTTTTGCTTGCCCGAGTTGAAAATCCGCCCGCACGAAGCGAAGGAAGGCGAAGCGTCGCGGTTCTACACCGTCGAGTGCAAGTACAGCACCAACGCGGCGAAGTTCAACCAGCGATGCCAAGACCTAGAGATTGGCGACCCGTGCTTGGAGCCGCCGAAGATCAGCGGCGGGTTTACTACCCGCTCGAAGAAGCTGACGCACAACCGGCAAGGCGAAATGATTCGCACCAGCAGTTGGGAAGTACCCGAAGGCACGGAAGTCGATGTCGGCCTGCCAACCGTGTCTATCCAGCAGAACGTGTTGACCCTCGGCCTGTCCACGTTCTCGACCATGATTAACACGGTCAACGACGATACGCTTTGGGGCCTTCCCAAGCGGTTCATCAAGCTGGTGAATGCTCCGTGGGAACGCAAGATGTACGGCAAATGCACGTACTACTACACCCGCACATTCGAGTTTGAGATTGACAACGAGACGCGGGACAAGGACGGCAACTACATCGGCTTCGACCGGCAGTATGTCAACCAGGGGGAAATGGTTCTGGCGGGGCATTGGGAGCAAGCCAGTTCTAACGCTCCGTGGATATGGTACGACGAATTGTTTTATCCGACCGTCGGCCCCGATCCGAATCCGGCCAATCCCTTGCACTTCAAGCGGTACGTGGACCGCGACGGCAACTTGGCCCGCACTTATCTGGACATCAACGGTCGGCCGCTGTTCGAGGATGAAGAGCCGGTTATCTGGGTCGAAGAATTATTCCACGAAAGCAACTTCCTATTGTTGGGAGTGCCGATCACCCTTTGATTGTTTTCATCAGCACGTAGCACCAGAGGAGCGAAATCATGCTGGGCGCAAAGACTATCACGGCGGAAAGCCCCGCGTCTCGAAATCGCGTTACCATCGTCGAACACGTCTACCATCAGCGGCAGGGAGGGGAGCCGGTTGAGTTTGTCACCCGTTGCAGTCGCAAACTCAACAGCGACGAACAGCCCTACATCCGCGAACTGCTTATCACGGAAAAATGGATGGCCTTGGATTGCGGCTGGGTCAACAACCCCGGCCTGCTGCTGATTCGCAACAAAGAAGGCGACACGCCGGGCAAAATCCCAACGCCAGCGGAGGCGAGTGAGCTGGCCCAGCGGATTATCCAGGTGGCCTTCGATGCAAACGATTCCGACGCCAGTTGGCTTATCATGCCGGGCGAATCCATGCGGGCCGTGCCACGCAATGCAAGCCGCCTGTCAATTCGCAGTCTCCACGGCAATATCCGTGCTTCGCTCTGCCTCATGCCGCGCTAGCTATGTTCTACCTCAGTGAGAAAGATCAACACGAATTGCAACGGCTGGTGAAGTCGTACCGGGCGGGCGAGTTCAATCCCCAACAGCCCGAGACACCTCAGCAGGAAACCGTTACGCCGGACATCTATGTCGCCAAGCTGCAAGACGGCCAAACGCTGGACGGTGCTGCTGGTGGCGTGCCGAGCCGGGCCAAGGCCGACGTGTACAAGATCGTGCCGGACGAAACCGGGGCGGCAACGCTGATTCAGGCGGGAACCGACCGGGACGTGTACAACATTTCCGCCAATGCCATCCAGCCGGATACGTGGTTCCAAATCAACCGCGACAAGTTTGGCCGCTGGCTGGTGGCAACCGGAAGCGCGAGCGTGTCGTTTTTCAAGGTCTTGGACGATATGGAGGCGCAGGCCGGGAATCCCATGTACCTGCCGATGGGTCGAGCGAATCCGGTGGCGATGGTTGATGGCCGCTGGGTGGACTCGTTCGACGGAGAGGTCACAGTAGGCACTACTGTCATAATCGTAGACGTGTCAACGATGTCTCCGTGTTGGCGTGGCGACATCGTTATTGCCGAAGAGGAAACACGATTCGCTGGCACCCCGCCGACCGGCGACATTACCTTCTACGAATTGCCGCTGGACGGAATGCAAATCATCCTGGACGATGGCGGGCACATCCCCTCGACGATATTCGAGTTTGATGATAACGAGTTGGGCGTTGCTAACGGCCAGCTTTTGGCGAACGGGAATATCAAGGTGGCGTTGCCGGACATTGCCGACCCAACGCCGCTGGCGACGATTGTGAACAGTTTCATTTATGCCGTGGACTTGGACCTGAATCTGTTCATCTATGCCGAGCTGGGTGCCGTCAACACGGTCCACCTTATCAATCTAGTCTACGGGCCGTGGGGCAACAAGCCAATCGTTTCCAGTTGCGAAGACCGCGTGCTGGTCAGCGGCATGGCGGGTGGTGAAGCCGGTATCGAAGACCCGCTAGGGCTGGCGCCAAGTACCGGGCAACGAAAGTTCTGCCGGCTCACCAGCCGGATGTCGCAGCAGTTGCGGTTTCCCGGCGTGCTTGGCGGCCCGATGTGCGGCGACCTTATCGAGTATTGCGGGCCGGAGTGTCAGTACGTCATCGGGGCCGTGCCGCCGATTTCTACGGTTTACACCGACACAATAGGCTGGGACGAAGAAAATGAAGAGTTGGTATTTCCGGTAATGGAGGAAAGCAGAAAGCACGCGATTCTCAATTACCTGATTCCGGCCTCCACGTCGCCCCAGTGCATTCCGACAGGCACCAAGTTTCTGGCGACCCATTGGTCAAACCTAGCTCAGTGGTACGGCAACCATGCGGGGTGTCGGTAATGGCCAAATTTCTGACTGAGGAAGACCATCGCGACTTGCGGCGCATCCTCGCCCAGTGGCGTGCCCGTCCACAAAATAGAGCTGCGTCAACGAGCCTCAGTCTACCGGGCCAGACGCCGGATGTGTACGTGGCTCAGGCTCCGAGCGGCGGCCTACCGGCGTTAAGCGGCACCACGCCGGGCCAAGCGGAGTGCGACATTTACAAGATCGTCGAAGTGACCGGCGTACCAACGCTGATTTCCGCCGGCATCATGCGAGCGATTTACAACCTCTCGGCAACCGCCATTACCAGCGGCTGGTTCCAGGTGAACCGCGACAAGTTCGGCAAGTGGCTGGCCGTCGCGGGCGGTTCCGTCAGCACGAACTATTACCTGATGCTGCGGGACATGGATGATGACACCTATTCATCCTTGGCTAATCCGCTGGAACTGCTGGACGCCGGATTTCTATACGACCCCGAAGAAGGTCAAGTCAATACAACCTCGACGGTGATTGTTATCGACCCGAGCCTGCAACTACCCGCGTGGGCCGGTGACATTGTTCAGTGTTCATCCGTGGCCGTGGACGGCTACTCCGACACCAACGGCTACGAAGGGCTAGTCGGTGGCCCTAAGTACGTGATGATAACGCATCGCATGTCGCAGCAGTTGAGTTTTCCAGGCTTCATTATGCGCCGCGGCGGAATGCCTTACGGCCAATCGGCGGCCGTGGCGCTGCTTATCAATAGTGCCGGGCTGACAATCAAAACGGCCCACGATCACCTGTTGGCACCAGGCCAGACGATTCCGCCTTTTACGCCGGTCATCGTTGACTACTGGCCGAATGCGAGAAAGTTCTTCGTTGTTGGGGCACCGTGCTTGTTGTCATAATGTTGAACCTACTCCGCAGACTTCTCCGACACGCATTCACGCCACCGCACGCGAGCGGGCGGCGGTTCAAGAGTGTCTTTGAATTGCTGCTATCAATTCCGCTTTACAGCTTCTGGGGTTCGCTCTGCTACTACCAGACCAACATCCGCACGTGCGAGGCGGTCGGTACGCTGTTTTGGTATGCCGACTACAACGAGTGGTTTGAGTGTTGGTATGAACTGAATCCTCTCTACGACCCCAACGACCCCGAATCGCAGGAGTACATTGAAACCTGCTGGATTGAAGAAGACCCCAGCGACCCCGATAGTTGCATCTCAGCCTTTGGTGGTGATTCGATACCGCTCAGCATTTGGGTAGTGGTGTCAGGGTACGAAGATGTTTACCAATGTCCAAGCCCACCCTGCCAGCCCTCGAAAGGCAACTTGTTCACCGGCGTCTACCAGGGGAATCTGGTTCACAGTTCAGCACCCTATGGAGACGTGTACACGTTTGACGGCAGCCCCTATGGACCCGGCTATACCACTGAGTTTCGTCGGACGTGGTTCACTGGCTGCGACAACTATCGCTACACCATCGCCACGGATGATCCGGTGGTTGGATATTTTGAGGTCTACGAAACACTGCCGTCATTGCAAAGCGGTTCCATTTCGCAACAGCACGGCGTCTACGTAATTTCCAGCTATCCAAATGGGATACCGCAATGCGTCAAGGACGCATGGCTGGGCGACAATCCCTATCCGTGGTGTTGGTCATGTTGCGGCTACGGGCAAGTTTTGCTGGCACCAGAAATTCCCGGTTGGTATGACCCGCCCGCGCCAAATCTGCTGTCCGAACAGCCGTGCTGGACTGGCGAATGCTCCAAGTACGATGCGTTCGACTGCTGCTGGGAGAACTTCTACTACACTGCGGAAGGCTACCCGCACGGCGACCCCGGCCCGTTGATGCCGTGGAACTACAACTACGACTGCCGAGGTGAGACAAAGCCATGCACGGGCGAGCCGGCATTTCCTAATGGGTGGTACTATCTCGACTACACTTACGGCATTTCGTGGTCGAAACGTCGGCAACCGCGAATGGATTGCTGCTTCCCACCGGAGCGGTTTTGCGACAACAATCTGGCCGACATCGACATCCCTTCGTATGGAATCTGTTGTGCTCAAGTCAACTTCGTCGGTATCACCAGCCCCGAGGAATGCTATTGCACTCTGGCGCAGTCACCGATGGAAGTCGATCCGCAGCACGATCAAGTCACGGTGAATTATCGCTACCTCAATACGGCGATGTTCTACGCCAAGCCAACAAGCTGTATTGCCCCGTTCCCGAGCTACTTCGGCTGGCGTTGGTCATGGGTCAACAATCCGACACGCGGCACTGGGTGCATTGACACGCTGATTCAGGTCTATGTTACCGGTGCAGACCTGTCCTATATTCTCGGGCCGCTAGGGGCCGAACCGCGTTGGCGCGTGCTGACCTATCAGAAATCGTGGTCGGTGCCGGGGGCCATCAAGCCGACATCCGACCAAATCAATCAACTGCTGCCGTTCGACCCCACGTGGTCAACCGGCCTCGACACCGGCCATTCCGCCGACTTCACTAACTCCTACGCCCAAGTCAACTTGATAAAGAGAGCGAGCTACGCCGACTGCCAAAACTGCTATGGCGCGTCGATGGGGAACACGAACGCGCAGGGTTATCTGGAAAATGAATGCCTAGACACAGGATGCGGCACGGCAGACATCGACTACTGGGAACTGCGAGTCACGCCCACTTACCAACGCTCCCTCTACTACTTCGATTTCCACGACGAAATCGACGGGGAGGGAAATTCCAACCCGACCTACCAGCGGTGGATTCTACCAATCCGCGACGGCGTTAGCTGGGAAATGAACGACAGCAACGGGTGCGTTGCTACGTTCCAATTCGTCGGCAACGGCGCTCCCGCACGCGGTTCGATCACCGTCGAGTATCCGCCCGCCGACGGCGACTGGTTCCGACTGGCCGACGGCGTGACCGGCCACGGCCCCGTTACGTTTGAGTTTGACCAAGGCCGGGCATCATGGGGCACGGTCCAGTTTATCGACAACCCGGCATCCGGCGATACGATTACGCTCCACGACGGCCGCAAGCAACTCACGCTGGAACTCACAACAGGCACGTCGGCCCACGGTTGGGTCAAGGTATTCGATCAGCCGCGAGCCGGTGACTTCATTGTTTTGGACGATGGCATCCATACTCGCAAAACATTCTCATTCGGCGACATCGGTATCGTAGCGTCGGACAGGTTCATCAAAATACCTATCGGCGCGACCCAACGCGACACGGCCACCAGCCTCTACAACGCCATCAACAGCGCAGCCGATATGGACATCGTGGCGGATGACTTTTCGCTGGTGGGCACCGGCACCGGCACGGGGACAGGCACGGGAACGGGGACGGCAAACGGCGAAGTCGATTGGTTCTTGCTGGTCAACATCCACGCCAGCACCGTAGGCAATCACGCGATTCAGTTCGGTGGGCCGAGTTTCACGGACCCTGACCCGGACGCCGGGCCGCCCTTCGAGGTTCTCGGGATGGTCGGCGGACTGGACGGCCCAAGCGGTTCATTGTTGTCTGGAAACGTCGGCGTCGTTATTGGCATCGACCGCGTGGAAACGATGGCCAACTTTGTATTCCAGCTTAACGGCCTGACGGGAATCGGCATCTCAGCAACGGCCAGCGTGCCGCCGGATGACTTCTGTGTGTTGACCAGTCTGCATAAGTCTGCCCTTTGTAATCAGGCGATCAGCACAACGGGTGACAATATCATCGTCTACGGTATGGTGGACGGCGAAGACGGCGGCGATGATATTACGCCGGGCAACATCGGTGTAACGCTGGGCTGGGGCAACAGCGAAACGGCGGCGGCCATTGAAACGGCAATCAACTCAGCCAGCGGGCGGCACGCGGTAGGCAAACTGACATTCACTGCACAGCCCGAGCCGGGCGACACGATCACCATCGACGATGGTATCCCAACGCACTTTGATTCGATATTCGAGTTCACCGACGATGGCACGGCCGCGACGGGGACAATCCAATTCACCGGCCAGCCTACCGTCGGCACGATCTTGCGAATGTGGGATGGCAACCCCAAGCATCCCTGGATCACATTCGAGTTTGTGGTTATCGACGGCATCGCTCAGCCGGGAAATGTGGCCGTCGAGATCAGTAGCGAAAACAAAGAGGAAACAGCGGCGAATCTGGCCTTTGCGATCAACGACACAAGCCGCCTGCTAGATATTACTTCGACGGACACCATCGCGTCCGGTACGGGCACCGATCCAGACACGTACCTTGCCGACGCCACGGTCCACTTGACGAACGACCGCAAGCTGGCAGCCGGAAACGTGGACATCGAACACGTTGGCGGCAGCTTTACAATTACCGGCATGAGCGGCGGGCTTGATCCATCATCGTCATTGCCGGGTACGCCCGTCAGTCGCGTGGGCGTGGCGGTCGGCTTCGACCTACAGGATACGATCAAGCGGCTAATCTTAGCTGTCAACACGAACGCAAACCCGCTCAGCGTAACGGCTTCGCTCGGCAACAATGACGGCACGTGCTGCCTGATGCACAACATCGCGGGCGTCATCGGGAACCATGACATCACCGTGGATTGCGTGGGATCGGGCACCCCAGCCACCATTTACGCTACTGGCATGAGCGGCGGCGTCGATCCCACGTCCGGCACACACTCGACGGGATCGTTTTGGTTCACGCATCAAGTCAGCGAAGGCGACCGGGTGTTTATCAACGATGGCTTCACCACCAAAAACTACCAGTTCTCGACGGGCGGCGGTGTTCCCGAAGGCTACATTGAAGTGGATATGGGCGCCGACGTGGACGCCGCTGCGGCAAACTTGGTTGCGGCGGTCAACGGCACTCCCAACTTCTACATGTCGGCGGCCGTCGGCGGCGGTCCTGAAACCACGTGCGACCTGACGAATCTGCTGCTGGGTGACAACAATGTACCGTTGGGCTATTCGTCGCAGTTCATCGTCGCTACCGGGATGGCCAACGGCACCGAACCAGACAGGGACTTGGACATCGACGTTAGGAGAGCGGGGACACGTAGTAGCCGCCTCACGCTAATCAACCAGCACATCGGCCCGCAAGGAAACATTGCCATCGTCGCCAGCCTCACCACTCGGATATTCGAGGAGTGGGTGACGGCCCCGATGGACACCACGCAACCGCTGACGATTTACGGAATGGACGGTGGCTGCGACGCAACGCTGGGGGCCGGCTCCGCTTCCGAAATCGTTATCGTTCCGATCATCGACGATGACATCCGCCAGATCGAAGCGATTCACGACGCCATCAACACGGCCTTTATGACGGACGTTTGCAAACAGGAGGGATTGCTAGAGCCGGTATTCAAGATTCACGCTTGGGAACAAGAGCCGCAAGGCAACATGATCGGCCTCACCACGATCAAGCACCAGCCGCCAATTGCCTTCTCCGATGCGTGGTGCGACGCGATTGACTTTGATTTGCCGTGGGAAGGCCAAGTAATGCAAGCGGTGGTTACGGCCGCCGGGGATACGTTCTGTAACGCGGGCCGCATGTATGTTATCGCGCCTTGGTTCAATGGTTGCACGCTCACGTACCACGACGTATTACACAGCACTACGCAAGTCATTGAACCGCAGATTGGGTCGGAGTTTGTTATTGAGGTTGACGACGATCACACGGCCACGATTACGTTTATATCGGGCGTAAGCAACGGCTCCAGCGTCCAGCTTGCCGCCAATCAAACTGAGAAGATTCGCGGCATCGTGACGCAAGTCAATGAGCTATGCGACAGCGACGTATTGAACGTGCGGGCCATTCCCAACGATCCGATGGATGAAAGCTGCATCCTCGTTTACGACGTGGAAATGCAAATCGTGGACTTGGCCAATTCGCAGGCGGCCACCACGCAGGTACAAGCGGGTGAACAGTTCTCTATCGCCAATGGATTTGACGAGCCGGTCCCGTTTACCTTCGTCGCCTCAGACCAGGACACCGGGGACGATACGGTGCCCGTGCAAGCTACGCTGGCGGCAACCATCAATATCCTCGTTCGCAAGATCAACCAGCACCCAGACCTAAACGTACTCGCCACGCAGTCTACCGATAGCATCCTGCTGTACATCGACATCCAAGGCGAGAGCGTGCTGTTCGGCGAAATCACCTTTGCGTGGAACACCAGCACCAGCATTACCGGCGTCGGGTTTACGTTCGCCACCATCGACATGACGCCGAAAGACTGGTTCCAGATCGACCAGGATAACGGCGAATGGATCATCAGGCTGATTGCCGCCGGGCTGGTAGAGAATTACACCAACGTACCGCAGACCTATGAGGAATATCGGCCGAACGTGTTGGGGCAAACGCACTACTGGGTCAACGAGCATTACCCCATTGCTGTGTCGGCAACGCCGAATCTTGGCAGGCAGAACGCTTGCATCATTCGCCTGCTGTTCGATTGGTGCTGGCAGGGCAGCGACGATAATTGGCGATACAGTTTCTGCATCGCATCGGGCGTGGTGCCAGAGAAACTGGAATGTATCATTGACGATTACTGGCAATCGTGCGGACTGGTTGACGGCTCGAAATACTCACTAACTCCGCACCACATTGGGGAAGCATGATATGCGACCACAAGACCCAACACACCCGATCAACAAGATGCTCGGCTCGATTCGCAGACCGCTGACGATGAACGACGGCTACTTGGGGCCGATGGCCATGCCACCCATGAAGCGGCCCGGCTATCTGCCGCCGCAAGAGATTCCCATGACGGCGGAAGCAGAGGAACAGACGAAGGAAGCGGCGGCCGACCTGGGCGTGTCCTTCGAGACGGCAAAGACCTACATCAAGGCCCTGCTGCGATGGTACAAGGCCGGTCGGCCGAAGCGAAGCCAAGAGGAAGTCGAGCAAATCTACAACACGTTCTGCCGCCCGAAGCCGAGGCCCTGCCAATATTTCGTAGACGGCAAATGCTCGAAATGCGGCTGCAATGTAAACCTTTCTAAACTCACTGTCTTGAACAAGATCAAGATGGCGACCGAATCGTGCCCCGTCGGCAAGTGGGGCGCAAAAGCAGAAGTTCCCAAAGGAGCGAGTGACATGATTGCGTATGCCTACCAAGTTGTTTTCGTGACCGCAGACAATCAGATTCCGCAGAGCCGGGCCATCATCGCCCCCAACGCTACGGAAGCCATCAAGGCCCTTACCGAGGCCGTGCCCGATGGCATCGTAATGAGCGTACAACAGAGCCGGGCTATTTCGGCAGTTGCCAACGTACTCAAGGCCGAAGGGGCCATTGACTTGCCGGAAGCCGACACGTTTGCGGGGCCGCCGCAGACACAACAGTTTGCCCGGCCGCCGATGGGCCCTGGGCAACCGATGATGGGCGGCCCGTTGTCGGCGGAAGAAATGCGTCAGGCCGGTATCATTCCGCCACCGATGCGGATAGCGCGGCCGAACTAATTACCAAGCAATCACCACACAACACAATTGGAGTTTAGATCATGGCGTTACAAATAACTCAATCATGGAAAAGCGGAGCCGAGGCCGCAAAGGTGAACACATTCACCTACGATGCGAGCATCCTTGGCCGCCTGAAAATTCACGTGGTTCCTCCCGAAATGGCTGCTGGTGGCTGGTGGCAGTCGCGATTTGATTATTCAATTTTCCTGGATAATCTGCACGCCATGTTTATCAACATGGAAACCGACTATTATCTGCCGTTGCTGCCGGGAACCAAGCCGCAAGTTATCGTCAGCTTCAACGATTGGAACTTCGGCGAGCTGATTGTCACTCCTAGTCGGCCGGTGTTCTGGCATCACGGCGGAAACGAACCGTGCCCGATCACAACGGACATCACCTCGATATTCTATCGAGTCGAGGATTGGGGAGTGCCGTTCAATCCAGACTCGGGATCGAACACCCGCATTCCATTTGCGCTCAACCTTGAGTTCTACGGAATCCCCGAAGAACTGACCGGCTCAGGGACGCCATAACGTGAAACAGCAGGCGACAATCGGGGCTGGAACGGAACTGAAGCGGATGCTGCGCCGCTATGGAATCACTTCCACGGCGGGCTGCAACTGTGACCAGCGGGCTTTGCTCATGGACGTGCAAGGCCCCGAGTGGTGCCTGCAAAACATCGACACCATCATCGGGTGGATGAAAGAGGAAGCCGAAAAACGCGGCATGGTATTTGTGGAATGTGCCGCCAAGTTTGTGGTGTTGATGGCTATACGAAACGCCAAGTACAAATTAAGGGTGATGCGATGAGATGGAGTTATGGAGTTACTACCGTGCCCAAGCGGCGGGACGATTTGCTGCCCCGCACGCTTGCCTCGTTGGCACTGGCAGGATTCGAGCAGCCGCGTCTATTCATCGACGGCAGCGGGCAGGGGTTCGAGCGGTTCGGCCTGGAGTCTACATTTCACGATCCGCCCTTGCGATGCTACGGCAATTGGGTGGCATCGCTGTGGGAACTGTACGTTCGCGACCCGCTGGCCGACCGCTACGCGATTTTTCAGGATGATTTCGTTACGTATCGGCACCTGCGCGAATACCTGGAACAATGCCAGCAACCGCAACGTGGGTATCTAAATCTCTACACGTTCCCGAAAAACCAAGCGATGGCAAACGGCCGCAACGGCTGGTACTTGTCGGACCAACTCGGCAAGGGCGCCGTCGCCTTGGTGTTTACCAATGAGGCCGTAGTGACTCTTCTCAGCAGTCCCTACATGGTTAATCGCCCCAAGGATGTAAACCGTGGGTACAAGTGGGTTGATGGCGGCATCGTTACGGCGTTTAAGCTGGTTGGCTGGAAGGAATACGTCCACAATCCGAGCCTGGTGCAACACACCGGCACCGAAAGCTCGGTAGGTAATCGGCTACAGCCGCTAGCGTTATCATTTCGCGGCGAACAGTTTGACGCGCGGGAGTTGCTGACATGAATATCGGAGCCATCAGCTACGCAACGCAATCGGGGCTTGGTATTCTCGCCAAGTCTTTCTACGACCACGGCATTGTCAATCGCATCCTGCTGATTCGCCACCCGCATTACCAAAACCATCCCGAGTGGTATCCGTCAGAGAACCGCTTCACGGTGGAAACTCACCGTGACTTTCTTCACGGGCTGGACGTGCTATTCCTGCTTGAAAACGCCTTTGACTGGAATATCGTCAGAGCGGCACGGCGGCAGGGAATCCGCATTGCCATGATGCCGATGTACGAATGGACGCCGATGCCTCTGCCGGTTCCGGCCGACGTGTATCTGTGCCCGTCGATGCTCGACCTGCAATACTACAAAGACTTGCCATCGCTGTTTGTGCCGGTCCCCGTTGACGTGCCGTGGAAGCAGCGGACGGTCGCCAAGCAATTCATCCACAACGCTGGACACGGCGGCACGAACTACCGCAACGGCACGCCGGAACTATTGGAGGCGATGCGATACGTGCAAAGCCCGATCCACTTAACGGTACGCGGACAGCCGGACGAACGACAGATACTGCGACTGTTCGACAAGTATCGCGGCAACCGCGACAAACGCATTACGTTTGTGCTTGACAACGTGCCCGCCGACAAGCTCTACGATGGCGACGTGTTTGTCTTTCCCGAGAAATTCAACGGCCTTTCGCTGCCGCTCCAGGAAGCCTACGCCAGCGGGATGCTGGTAATGGCCAGCAAGCGATTCCCCATGACGGAGTGGCTGCCCGCCGAGCCGCTGATACCGATCACGGGCGTCGAAAAAACGAAGATCGCCGTGACGGTTGACCGGGCGGTACTTGATCCCCGCATAATCGCCCGCACGATCGACGAATGGTATGAACGCGACATAACGGCCTACTCGCAACGCGGGCGGGCGTGGGCCGAGTCCATGAGTTGGGACGCCCTCAAGCCGCTCTACCTGCAATCGCTGGAGAAGTCGCCATGAAGATTCTACTGGCTACGCTCTGCTTAAATGAGATGGAGCATTTGCCGAGACTTTACGCCCAGCATTACGATTGGCCGTGGCTCGATAGGTGGGTGTTTGTCGAGTCGGCCGATTCGATGTACGCCAAGGCGAATCTGTCGCTGGTGACTGACGCCGGACTGTCCACCGACGGCACTTCGCAGTATTTGCAGAACTTGGCCGCCAACGATCACCGCGTTGTGTATGTTCCCTATGGCCTGTCGAAACACACCGACCCGGCCCAAGGCAAGGTCGCCTCTCGACAGGAATATATGAAAGTCGCGGAGTTGACGCGGCCCGACTTTATTGCGGTCTTGGACGCCGACGAATACTACACGCACCATCACCAGAAGCTATTTGCGGAAACCATGAAGGCGGCCAACGAACGCTATCGTGGCTTTCTTCTCAAGCAGCGGCATATCTGGCGGCCGACAAGCATCCTCCATGAGCCGCTGTTTCGGCGGGAAGTGGTCGGCGGCTACTGGGCCATACCACACTGTCGCGGCTGGCGGTGGTCGCATGGTTTGCACTACGCGAACAACCACAACACGCCAGCGGACATTGCGGGCCGTTCGCTGGACAAGGCCATTCAGCGTTACGACAACTACGACCAGGCCCCGCAGTGCGTCCATCTTGGGTTCGCATCATCCCAACTCATGCGAAGCGCCAAGCATCGCTATTACGTAGCGCGTGGCGAAGGCGTGAGGGACCAACGGCAAAGGTACGTCAACTGCCGAGCCGCCTTTGAGACGTGGCAGCCAGGCGACGAATTGCCGTGGCGGGCATCGGTGGTTGATTATCATGGTCCGATACCGGAGATTTTTCAGCATGAATCTAAAGTCGCGTGAAACCAACATCGACGATCCGCAATTCTGGCGGCCACGGCTACGTAGAGCGTTGGCACAGAACGAAATCCACCGCTCTGTTTACGACGTGAATCAAGGCGCATGGGACAACATTCAGGCGACGCACCGCGAACTGCTGGCCAAACTAATCCCGCCGGGGACTCGTTTACTTGACGCCGGGTGTGGATACGGGGCGCTTTGCGAGGTTCTGCCGCAAGCAGAGTACGTTGGAATCGACCTGTCGCCGGACTTTATCCAGGAAGCCAGAAAGCGGAATCCCGGGAAAGCGTTCGACGTGGCCGACCTGCGAAAGCTACCGTTTCCCGATCGCAGCTTCGATATGTGCATTGCCCGCTCACTTGACGGCATGGTAAAGGACAGACTCGGCACGGCGACGTGGCGACTCATGGAAACAGAATTGCTTCGCGTGGCGGATCGTCTATTGCTGCTGTCGTATACCGTTCCGACCTGCTATCGCATGATCGATGCCGTGCATGATGCGGAAGACTTCACACACAATACCATCGTCCAGGATGGTGTCACGCTGATTTATCGGGCCGGTCACGATGGCACGGTGGAGTTTTACGAACTAGCTACCAGCGACGAAGTACGCGGGCGTGGCGGGCTGGCGGCCATGAATGGGAGCATCAACATTCTACAAAAGGTCATCGGCAGCACCGTGGGAACGTGCTACGGATTCATGCGCGGAGACAACAAGCCGATGCAGAAAATCTACCAGTGGCTGGGGTTCTCGTTGGTCCCGTTGCCGGGATTCTATCGTGGCACGGATGCCGTCATGGCCTACAAGCAATGCCATCCGACAACAGTCGGCGAACTGCGCGGCGTGGCGGATGTTCACACTTAGGAGCGAATTATGCGAACGATAAAGAACTGCAAGGCGTGCGTCATTGGCGGCGCTGGTTTTTTGGGAAGCCATCTGGTTGACCACCTCATTGACGATCGCGGCTGCGACGTATTGGTGTTGGACAACCTGATTAACGGACACACCAAGCACATTCATCGGGATGCAACTTTCGTATGGCACGATATCCGCGAAGGTGAACACGAAACGGCCCGCCTGCTACAGCAGCATGGCGTTCGCTACGTGTTCAACTACGCCGCCGAGCCGTACATCCCGGAATGTTTCGAGCGGCCGACGCACTTCTTTACCATCAATGCTACGGCCGTGCTGTCGGTGCTGAATGCCTGCAAGTTGGCGGAAGTAGAGGGACTGCTGCAAGTCAGTTCGGCCGAAATCTACGGCGACATGAAAGGCGCGATCAAGGAATCCGATCCGGTTTGCCCGCACAGCACTTATGGTGTCAGCAAGATGGCCGCCGACGGCTTGGTGCAAGTCCGTTGGCGAGAGGCAAAAGTCCCGGCCATTGCCATGCGGCAGTTCAATTGTGTCGGCGAGCGGGAAACGCATGAATACGTGATTCCCGAGATTATCAGCCAGATTGCCGAGAATGGCCCGACGATTCGCCTCGGCAACAACAGCACGCGAGATTTTCAGTACGCCGGCGATGCCGTGCGGATGGCGGTCGCATTGCTGGAGTGCGGCCAGTTCGGCGAAGTCTACAACATGGGTTCGGAAGAATGCGTCACGATTTACGATTTGGCAAAACTCATTGGCGAATTAATGGGCCACGAATCGATTACGATCGTGCCGACAGAAGCCAAGCGGCGGCCGTGGGAGATCTGGCACTTGCAGAGCGACAACAGCAAGCTCTACGGCGTCATCGACACACGGCCAGCCGTGCCGCTGCGTGAGGCGTTACGACGAACCATCAACTACTATCAGCAGAACGGGAGCCGCTGGGACTGGTGACATGGACGCATACGAACGGCTCGAAAAAGAGTTTGGCGAGTGGATAGGCAACCCAAACACCGTTGCTTGCAACAGCGGCACGGCCGCCCTACACCTCGCATTGGAGGCGTTAGAATTACGGCCCGAGAGTCGCGTCATCGTTCCTGAGTTTACGATGGTCGCTTGCGCCAGAGCGGTGACGATGGCCGGCTTGGAGCCGGTATTCGTGGACTGCGACGATACGATGCTGCTTGACCCGGTGCTGGTGGAACGAAGAGCGGCACAACGCATCAAGGCCATCATGCCGGTGCATATTTACGGCAGGCGGTGCAACATGACGGCCATTCATGCTACCGCGAGGTATTACGATTGTCGCGTTGTCGAGGATTTGGCCGAGGCCCACGGCGTCAGGCCGCACAAAGACACCGACGCCGCCTGCTGGTCGTTCTACCGAAATAAGATCGTCGCCGGAGAAGAGGGCGGAATGATCGCGTTTAAGAATCCCCACCACGCAAAACTCGCCAAGAAATTGCGGTCGCAGGGATTTACGGCGGCCCACGATTTCAGCCACGTGCCACGCGGCTGCAATTATCGGTTGGCGAACGCTCTCGCGTCGATCATCCTCGGCAGTTTACACAACGTCAACGAAAACTTGCGACGGCGAACGCGAATCGAGGCGGCATACAACCGCGCTATCCCGGAGCAATATCGACTTCCGAAACGCGAGGCGTGTTGGGTTTACGATTTACGAGTTCCGGGAATGAACGCGGCCCAGCAGTCGCAGATCATCGCCAATCTGAATGCCGCCGGCGTCGCGGCCCGCCATGCGTTCAAGCCGATGAGTTCGCAACAGGAATACCGCAAACCGCATTTTCACCTGAAAGCGAACCTGTTCGCTCGGGAGGTTTTCTATCTGCCGGCCGACCCGACAATTACCGAACAACAGGCAGCAGCCATTGCGACGATGGCCGCGAGAGAAATTGCCGCCGCTGTACCGAGTCGCACGGACGCGACTGCCGCGTGATTCGCTCCCACGATTGGCAACGGTACAGCGGCGGAATCTTATTTTAGCAGTTTGTCCGGCGTGGTGCGAAGTGCCTTCGCCAGCCGTTGCAGCGTATCAATCCGTGGATTCTCGCGGCCACCGGATTCCAGGCGTGCGTAGGCAGGCTGCGGCATGGCGGCTAGATCGGCCACCTGTCGCTGGGTCAGGCCAAGAGCGAGGCGGCGGGATTTTAGGTTTTTGGCGAATTGCATGATTGATAATGCCCGCATTGCACTTCGCCGACTCGCGTGCTTAACGGGCCGCTTAGATCAGGCGTACTCGATCGGATCCCTGATTGCCGGGTTGAAAGCCCGGACCGTGCAGGCGAAAGTTTTTCCAAAAGGCACGCCGCCCGGATGCTTTCGCAGAGCCGGGCAGCGCGGAGAAATGCTACTCAGCCGCCTCCGTCAAATCGCCAATCACATACTCCGCGATGTAATCGTCGTCCATTCCGGCCATCGCTGCTGCAACGGCGTCAGCAATCATTTTTTCTCGCAGTTTTTCCGTGGCCGATTCGATTTCGCTGCGAGTTTCGGCAGCATCCGATTCGAGAAACGAATCCCCCACGCGGGCGGCGATGACATGCTCCGTTTCGTCGAGAGAATTCAGACTGCTCTCGATCGAAAATTCACCCGTCTGGGAATCGTAGATCAGCCGCGGGTCCATCGGGCCGTGGGCGTCGTCCTCAATCAATTCACGAATCACATTGGCCAAACTGTTGCGGTCGATTTTCAGTGTCGTTTTCATTTTCATTTCTCTTTGCCTCCCGCCGGTTGAATCCGCGTGCCCCGGCGGGGAGGGCAGCGCGGAGCGAATGTCAGTCTATCGAGCCCTTTTTTTCAGCCACGCCGCAAACTGATCGACCGACGCGCCGCCGCACTGGTCGATAGAAATATCAGCATCGTAGCATTGCGAGTGGTCGCTGATCCTGAGTTTCAGGTGCTCAAATTCCTCGTCGCTCTCCTCGCTCTCTGGTTCGCGCCACAGGTCGTAATATCTGGACCGACCGCCGCTCGCCTGAGACTCAAACTCACACGTCCAGCCGAGCGATTTTGCGATTTCCTCAACGGCCGATTCTGTTTTTTCGAGCCATGCGTACCATGTACATTTTTCGCAGCAGCCACCGTCAAACTCGACGGTTCGCTCGCCACATTCCACACAGTAGATCGTTTCGTTTTCGTTCATTGTTTTCTCTCCGTCACTGCCTCTATTATAGCCAATCGGTTATAGGAGTCAAGCGGGGCGAGCCAAAATCCGAAAAATATCTAGAGGGGGTGGGTTTGCCTAGTTTAACTCGACTGACGTACACTATCTTCGTCATCCGGTTGTAGCACGGCAATCATCCGCAGCGTTTCCATTTTGGCGAACCATCGCGGCAATCGAGCCGGAACAAACCAGTACGTGCCGTTTCCGTCAAGGTCGAACCAGTCGCCGGGCAGGTGCAACCGCGACTCAAACGGGACTGCCGTGTTGTCGGAATTGTTCCGCGATCGTGGCACACCGGGGAGAATGTCAATCAGTTCCGATCGTTCGGCCAGATTGTAAATCTCATCCGCGATGCGGCGAAACTCAATCACCTCGGCCCGCGTCATCTTGACGGAGCGTTGCTTGACGAACGCGACGGCCTGATTGATGGCATGAACAAGGGCGCACATGATTGGCGATCATTTTCGGAGAATGGCAATTTGCTCAAGCTCGGCTCGCGTCATCGCCTGATTCCCAAGCCAAAATACCTCAGTGTTGCAGCGATTGCACAGAGGCGCACCCTCAAACAGTAGTCTGCCGCACGTTGGGCACGTTTCGGTTCTACGGGAGGCGGCCGCAGTGCGGTTGATTTTCAGTTCGGCTTTGCAGTGCGGGCATATCGTCGCACCCTCATTGATTCGCTCTCGGCATTTGGGGCACTGTTGCCGAGCGTCCAATGCAACGGCCGCGATCAACACGCCGACCGGACCAAGCAGCACGCCGAGAATGGCGCCGACTGGCCCCATGTTCTTTCTGTCGGCAACGAAGTAGCCGATGAACCCGCAGGCCACGCAGACGATTACCGCGATCGCTACGGCCAGCACGGCGTTATTTTCTGACATGATGATTGGCCTCCCATGTCATTTCCGAACGTCGTTGGTAAATGCCCACACCAGGGCTACTACCCAGCCCAGAAACGTCCAGCCGAGAAAGAGATTCAGCACGAAAATCGCCAAGTCGTTCCGGTGGGATCGGCGAATAGCAATGCCTGCCGGGAGAAAGTAAAGCACAATGGATACTATAACAGCAATCGCCGGAATAACGACTGTTGCTGCGATTTCCATGAGCCTCGACGGGTTTTCGATGGCCATCACAACAGCCGAAATCAAAACGACGAGAATGCACGATATGACTAACGTGCCCAACAGTGCTGCGAACAGAGAGCCGCTTTCCGATGCGACTTTACTTTCGGCGGATCGACTGCCGGAAACTGGATTGCGGTTGCCCGTGTCTGCATTTCCATCGTTCAGGTCAAACGTGCCAGGCCAAATGTCTTTTTTGTCCATGTTACACTCTCCCCGAAATACGCAATTGTCGCTCGTTATTTTGTTGTGGACGAATTTCCTGACGGCTTCTTCCAACACCGATCCTTGATCCACACGTGGTCGCCTTCGCTCAATTCATCCAATTGCAGCGTGGTCTTTTCGCCGCTTCGTGTGGTCACGTACACCACACCGCTTACCACCTTGGAAAACTTACCGTCTATCCTCTCTCCGCTTTTCGCAATGGTCCAGGTGTGCCAGCGTGCTTCGTCGAGTCTCGCCCGCTCTTCCGCGTCAGCCTTCTCTTTTTCGTCTGCCAACTGGCGGTCCCGCTTGGTTTTCTCGGCGATGAATTCATTGAACTTCGATCCGCAGTCGAACGCCAATATCGTTCTCGACGCACCGGATGCCGACGAATAGCGATAGGTGCCGAGAATTATGAATGGATGTTGGAGCGTGAATTCAACATTGTCCACCATCTTGGACATATCCAATCCACGCACCAGGAACGGGCCACCATGCGTTCGGTTTGTCGGCATGACGATGCAGGATGTACTGCTTACCGCGCTGATAACCCGCAACGACGAATGGTAACATCCCCAGTCGCCGATTTTGTAGTCCTTGGGAATCTTCCCCCGCAGCGTGCCCGCGAATTCTTTCTTCCCGCAGCGTTCATCGCGTCCCAGAAGTTCCGCGCCGGTCTCTCCGGCTTCCACCACTCGCCTGTCATGCTGAAAATTGCTACGTCGGAAATCCAGATACGACTTTATCGTGTCGCTCGTATTCTGGCCGTGCAACTGTCCAGCCGACGCGAGCAGCACCAACACAATCGCAACCGTCAGAGTCGTGGTTCGCATTTCTGTCCCCTTTTTTGAGTAATGGCGGCCATGCCCCTTGACATCCATATATACGGCTGTATACTATCCACAATCTTTGATCGGGCCAGGGTGCCCGCCGGTGCTGAGGCCGACCCTCAGCCTCTCGATTCTCGGGAGTTTCTTCACCATGTTTCACACCAGGGGCTATGCTGTCGTTCTCGTTGATGCTAACACAAACCGCCCGATTGGACTACTGATCCAAGAGGCATCCCGCCAGCACTGCCGATCATTCATCCGGCACTTCAATCGTCGCATCCGCAAGGCGTGGCCAGATCATCGGGCCGTTATCGTCCCTAATATATAGGTATAGGACAGGCTCAGGATGATGCGGCCGAACGGAACCAAAACGGAACCATTTCCGCCAGTTATCCACAATTTACGAACAACGGCAAATAGGACGGACTAGGATAAACACCGGAAACAGTGATGTTTTTGCGAGAAAACCGGCAGGCACGATCGGGATAGCCATGAACCCCATTCAGACGCGCTAGCCAGACTGCGCCACGCCCCGAAATGCTCTAAGTGCTTTCTTCACTTGTGGTTGTGTGTTCTTGTTGACTCGCCTTTTTGGTGTTTTCGGAACCAGCGGAACCACGAACGGAACCATTGGCAGCCTCGCCACCCTGCGGACGGATAGCCGCCCAAGCCGCTTCCGCCGTTCGATCCGCGTTGTAGCCGACGTAGTATTTCATGGTGGTTTTGATATCGTCGTGCCTCATCAGCTCCTTGAGTACCGGCGGCATGACCCGCAAAGCCCAGCGGGAACCGAAGGAACGCCGTAAATCGTGAGCCGTGGCATATTTTATCCTGCCCGCGTCCGACGTGTCAACCACCACGCCAGCCGCCTTGCCGATCCGCGATACGATCCGGCCCGCCCATTCTGAATCAATGGTTCCGGGCATCGCCCGCGAGCGGCCGCCCTTTGCCGTGGGGCACTCGATGGCTTGGAGCCGAAACACCAGCCCGCTCCGCTGGTTGATCGGCACGGCAAGCAGAAATTCTGCAAACTCCGGGGCGATGGGCAAAATGCGGTCTTTGTGTCCCTTCTCCCAGTGCCGTTTCACACGAAGCATCGGATATTTGCCCGATAGATCGACGCTCAGGCCACCCGTCGCGTCCCAGGATAACGCGAGAGACTCTTCCAAACGCAAACCGGACCACCAGAGGCCCGTGAGCCAGAAACGCCAGGACGGGGCAGCCAGAGGCCCTACGACGGCTTCCACGTTGGCCAAGATCGTCTGAAACTCCGGTTCCGTTAGCGGACGGCCCTTCATGGGCGAATCGGCGGCCCGTGTTCGCTTGATTTTGGGAACGCGGGGAACGGAACCAAGCAGGCCCACACGACACGCCCAGCCCAAGATGGCAGCTATCTGGTTCAGATACGTCTTGACGCTGTTTTCGGATCGTGGCGGCAACGGTTCCTTGTCTCTTGTGACTGGACGGACGCGAAGCCGTTCCGCGAATCGGGAAAGCATCCCGGAATCGACCGACGCCAGCCGCTTCGGCCGGCAGAGGGTTTCCAGCAGATTCATGGTAGTGCGGTAATTGGCGGCCGTCTTGTCGGCCAGCCCGGGCAGGGCCTCTTGCTCGAAACGCTGCCGAAAGGCGGCCCAACTGATCTTGCTGGTTGTAGCCTTGCCGCCGGTGGAAAGTTCAAGTTCCCACCTGGCTGCCTCCCGTTCGGCATCGCGGCGATCCGCCGTTTTCGAGCTTTTCCAGTGCTGTTCCCCCGTGGCGGGGTCGCGGTAGCGTAGCCGGTAATTCGGCCGATCCGGGCCGGGGGCCACCACGGAAACGCGAATCGCGGTCATTACTGGCCGTTTTCTTTGTCTAGACTGCCCAAAATGGAGTCAACGACCTCTTGGGGAACTGGATACCAACAGCCGTCCTCTGACACCATTTCTCGATACCAAAACGTGTCCCCTGCAAGCCGGACTTCGTGAATTTT
>Ga0265297_10001138_pt1 | contig 65266 bp, 54 predicted proteins | sample Munlanlwell13791_FD_192502 | JGI IMG/M metagenome (GOLD analysis project Ga0265297, IMG submission 192502) | Leachate microbial communities from a municipal landfill in Southern Ontario, Canada - Leachate well 137-91 | ecosystem: Engineered > Solid waste > Landfill > Unclassified | place... | reverse complement strand
TTTCCGACATCGATAAGCGAGCGCGATAATATTGCCCCGATCGCCGTATAAATTCATAAGTTTTGGATAAAACCAGCCCAATGTAAGTTTCATATAATAAATTAAATTTTACTTTATTTTCTTTACCAATCCTTTATTTTCCAAAATTTTATGCAACTCTAGCATGGCAGTATATGTAGGCAAAATATAGATTTTGTCATTTTTTGCAGTTTTCTCGATCATATATTCAACACTTTGCCAAAAATCCTGGATAATTGTTATTTTTTTTGTGTCAAAATTTGCATATTTAAATCTTAAAGCCAAATCATAAACTCTAGTTCCTCCGCATGCCAAATTATTGATACTTCCCATTTTTTCCAAATCAACATCCCAAATCCAAGAGACATCAGTGCCATCGGCAATTTTGTCGTTTAAAAAAATCATTATATTTTTTTGAGGAATTTGTTTTAACGTTTCAATTACGGCATTGGCTCCGGCAGGATTCTTAATTAGTGTTATTCTAAATTCTCGATTTTTAAATTCAAATTTTTCCATCCTTCCAAAAGCCGGCAAAAAATTATTTAACGATTTTTTAATTATTTTTTGATCTATTCCGATTTCGCTCGCTACAGCAATACTAGCCAAAACATTATAAATATTATAAATTCCACTCATAGGAACTGCTATTTTTTCTTTGCCATTTACAATAAACGATATTTGCTCTTCGCCGACAATTATATCTTTGGCATCATAATCAATTCTAGGACGTTTAAAATCGCATTTTTGGCAATTATAATTTCCCAAATGAGAAAAAAATCGGCTTTTATAGGTCAAATCAGTTCCGCATTTTAAACAACGGATAGAATCCGAAGCATGTTCAATTAGCTCCTCGCTTTTGTTTTGATAATCACCAATACCATAAAATATAACTTTTTCTTTTAATGATTCGGCGATGCTGGCAATGCTCGGGTCATCTGCGTTGAGAATTAAAATAGCGTTTTTGTATTGTTGCAAAGATTCTTTCCAGGATTTGGCAATATTATCTATTTCTCCATAACGATCCAATTGATCCCGAAAAATATTTCCGAGCGCAACAAGATCCGGCTTAATGGATTTTATTGCTTGGGGAAGTGCGGCTTCATCAACCTCGAAAACTCCAAAATCACAAGGCGCTAATTTGCCAATAAGATTGGATTTATTAATTAATGCCGAAGCAATTCCCCGATCCAAATTAGCGCCGGTTATATTGGCGACATAACTTCTGCCTGCACCAACAATAATTTCTCTGATCATTTTGGCAGTAGTGGTTTTTCCGTTAGTGGCAGAAATTATAATTTTTTTGCCTTGGATCTGTTTTGCTAAATTATCAATGATTTTTGGATCGATTTTTAGTGCCGCAAGACCTGGCGCGCTCGATCCCGCACCAATTCCAAAAATCCGGGTTAAAAATCCGATTAATTTTCCTATCCAGATTGCAAATATACTTTTCATTGACATTTTTTATTTTCTATGGTATAAATATATGTTTCTTTAACTTTATAAAGGAGGGATGCGGTAATGTTTAATAAAATTTCCTTGGCATTTTTTCTGGCCTGGACCTTGGTTTTCATTGGAATCCCAGGAATCACTGGCAAGTGGTTGCTTCCAATAGAAAAATTCAGTAATGTTCCAGCGCATTGGTGGCTACTCGTATGTACAATCATAAGCATGGCTGTTGATTATTGGTGGTATATAGAAGCAAGAAAATGTGATTATATCAATAAAACCGCCGACACTCTCATATTCTGGATTGTAGCGTTACCTGTAATCTTCTATGTAGGATTTGCAGGCGCTACGATCGGCCAAACAGTATATGGAATAAGCTTTGCATTCATCATCTTTTGGATGATGGTTATGGCGACACTCAACCAGCGCTAAAGCTCCAAACGTATATCGAATTAAAGATCGGATTTTCCGGTCTTTATTTTTTTGTAAAAGGAGATATTTTTCTTAAATTTTTAACAATACGCTCTAAATTTTTAATTGTATAATCAATTTCGGCTTTAGTGGTAGCTTCACCTAAAGTAAATCGAATCGAACCATGCGCATCGATTTCTGACAATCCTATTGAAAGTAATACATGCGATGGTTCTAATGATCCGGAAGTGCAGGCCGAACCAGTGGAAGCGGCAACACCAGCCAAATCCAAATGAATCAAAATTGATTCTCCTTCGATATATTTAAAGCTAAAATTAACGTTATTCGGGCTTCGGAATTTTTGCAAACCATTTAAACGCACATCAGGAATATTTTTTATCACTTTATCAATAAAATAATTTCTTAGTTTTAACAATTTTTCGTTTTTTGTTTTTCTTTTTTCGCTCAATATTTCGATTGCTTTTCCCATTCCCACAATCGCGGCCACATTTTCCGTGCCGGCACGAAGTTTAAATTCCTGTGCGCCCCCAATATTCTGATGATGAATTGGAGTTGCTTTTTTTAAATATAAAATACCGACTCCTTTTGGTCCTCCGAATTTGTGCGCGGACAAACTTAGCATGTCCACTCCTAATTTTCTTATCTCACAATTTTGGTATTCAACTGCTTGGACTGCGTCAGTGTGAAAGTAAATTTTAAATTTATGGATAATTTTAGCAATTTCGGCAATTGGCTGAACTGTTCCGATTTCGTTATTAACATACATAATTGAAACAAGTGCTGTATTTGGCTTAATTGCCTTTTTTACATCTTCAACGTGAATTAATCCATCTCTATCAGGATTAATATATGTCACTTCTGCCAAACCCATTTTTTCCAAATCTCTGCAAGTATGCAATACAGCATGATGCTCGAAGGAAGAAGTAATAATATGAGGAATAAATTTATTATTGGGTTTGCGCGAAAATTTATCATTTTCCGCATGCCGGTTGACCGAACCCGAAATGTTTTCGAGCGAGGAAATAGAATGGCTAGAGTGACTCAAGGAAAATGATAAAATGAGCGCATTAATTAACCCTTTAATTGCTAAATTATCACTTTCAGTTCCACCGGAGGTAAAAATTATTTCTTCCGGCAAACAATTTAAAAATTGAGAAATTATGCGTCTAGATTCCTCCACTACAAATTTTGCTTGTCTGCCGAAATAATGAACACTGGAGGGATTTCCAAATTTTTCCGAAAAATAAGGTCTCATAGCCTTTAATACTTCTGGCTTAACAGGACTTGTTGCGGCAAAATCTAAGTAAATTTTTTTCATAAAACCTCTTGATAAATTTAAAATTTATAATTAAAAATTTTAAATCATTTTTTGTGACTAATAATTTGTTTTATTTCTTCTACACAATGTCTGCATTCACCTTTTAATTTGATGTATTCACTGTGTGGAATGATCACAGCCGATGGTTCTGAATAGCGCATTACTTCAAAAACCGCCCCTTCACTTACTTCTTTGATTACCTGTGACGCTCTTGCCTGCAACTGATTCACATTAATTATTTTATTTTTTTTCATATTGTCTTAATGATTTCGTGTTCTAAACTGTATATTATAACTATATATAACATTATATATAACAAATGTCAAAAATTGGCACAGATTGAATTTGACATTAAATTAATATATTGTTATAATTAAATAACATAATAATATAAATATGGTTTAATATATGAATAATGCTACTAACATAAACAAGATATCATACTTTGGAGAAGAGGTTTCAAAAATGTACTGGCGCGATATGATAATAAGCCATATTAATCATAATATTGATGATTGGCCGGCGCGAGGCGAAAAAATTATTCGCTCAATTGATTCTTCTAATATCCCTGATTTCGAAGCGCATCTTGTGCTTGGCTCAATCAATAAGTACAAAATGTATTTAGATCTCGATGAACTTATGGTTGATATAAATTACTAGTTTTTCCAAAAATATTTAATATGCATCGATATAATAACAAATATTATATGTGTTGGATAATAATTATGAAAATAATATTTGACAGAATTTTCGATATCTATTATAATTAAAACATCACACAGTTACAGGAAAAGGAGGTGTAAGTTGGGCATTTGGTAAATAGCAGAGTTCTAACCCGACAACTATGCTAGCTCTTTAAAAAAAGAAAAAAATGGAGGTGCAGGAATGATCTGGTAAAAGATCAAATAATTTTGTTAAGCATTCTCCAGTACGAGCTGGGTGGGGTTTTGGGGGATCTCCCGGGTATGCAGAGTGAGGATAGGCGATGTGCTACAATAGTAGCACGAGGCTGCCTACACGTACTACTGCGTTCGACCGGGAACGGAAGAGTTCCTCTGAAAACAAGTAGGAGTCGTAATACACGGCTCTTTTTTATTAAAATATATTCTAGAACTAAATATTTTTTTGTTTTTTACTATTTTTGATTTTTTTATTATATTCGTCAGCTTTTTCCCAAGCAAGATCAAAAAATGCCTTCATGGTATTGGCGATTTGTTTATCATGAATAACAACACCGGAAAAAGTTGGTTTAAAATTATAGATTCTTACTACTTGATCTGGTGTAATTTCAATAGATGATTCAAAATTGAATTTTTTTTGCGGCACGATTCTAGTTTCACGGTTTTCTTTTCTATTAAGCGAATCTGGTACTGGACCATGCGAATGTGTATAAATTATATACGCATGAATCTTTTTTTTGATTCTATCTCTTACAGATTCTTGTTTCGGAAATGATTCAAGATAACGATCAAGCGGTGTGATGGAATATATTTCACCTTTAGTCGGAGTCAAACGCAACGCATCTTGCTGTAATGCCTTAAATCCTTCTGTTCCTTCATAGAATCTTATTTTTGTTTTTGCATCGGAAAGATTATAAATCGCCTTAAGCTCAGGCAAAACTTTAGCAAGATCTTCTTTTCTTTTTTGAATTTCATCGTCTTGTTTTCTAAGAATCTGTTTAAGCTGTTCAGGGTTTTCTGCGGCAAAAAATCTTTTTTTCCCTTTCTCAAAGGTGGAAATTAAACCTTTTTTGGACAAAGAATTTAAAATTACATAAGTTGTCACGCGATTTACTCCAGCTTTTCTAGCAATTTTTTGTACTGATGTTGCGCCCAATTCCAATGTAGCCAAATATACTTTGGTTTCCTTGCTGGCAAAACCGAATTTTTCTAAAGAATTATGCATACAATTTCGATTATTTTTACTTAACGTTTTATAAAAATTATATCAAAAAAAATAAAACTCACAATATCATAATAGATTCTTATATAAACAACAAGACGTATAAAAACGCCTTATTGTTAGTTTTCCGAGCTTAAAAGGCCAAATAATGAATTTGTGACCTGCACAGAAAACTTATATATTTATCATCGGAACCGACTTAAAGTCTATTTTTGTTAAAACGTAACAAAAATTTCTTTTCATTCGCTTTAACTTAGGCAGTAAGTCAGTAGTGATGTTATCGCAATTTTATAATTTAAATCAACGTAATATTAATATATCACATTAGAAATTATATGTCAAATAATATTATCATTTATGTTGATTAATTATAAGATAGCAAAAATAATAAATAATTATTTTGTAATTATTATTTAACAATTGTCTTAGATTCGCCAGCTTTTTTAATTAAGTTAAAAAATAACGGATGCGGTTTTTGCGGATGAGATTTGAATTCCGGATGAAACTGCACTCCAACAAAATAAGGGTGTGTTTCTCGAGAAAGCTCGACGATCTCTACAATTTTTTCATCAGGAGATGTCCCGGCAATAATTAGTCCATGGTTTATCAATTTTTTTCTGTATTTATTATTAAATTCATAACGGTGTCTATGGCGTTCAATAATATTTTCTTTTTTATAAGCCTCTAATGATAAAGAATTTTTAGCCAATTTTGCCGGATAATTTCCTAACCGCATACTGCCGCCATAATTATGAACAAGCATTTTTTTCTCTTGATCACTCATAATATGAATCACTGGGTATTTTGATTTTTGGTTGAATTCAACAGTATGCGCTTGGGGTAGTTTTGCCACGTTTCTGGCAAATTCCACTACTGCCAATTGCATTCCGTAGCATAAACCCAAAAAAGGAATTTTATTTGTTCTTGCGTAACCAATTGCAGAAATTATACCTTCTACTCCGCGGCTTCCAAATCCTCCAGGCACAACAATGGCATCGAAATTATTAAGAATATTTAATTTGTTTGGATCGGTTTCAAATTCTTCCGAATCCTGCCAAGTTAATTTTGGTTCAAATCCTTGCGCCCAAGCAGCATGCTTAATCGCTTCAATCACTGAAATATAAACATCTGAAAGAATGAATTTACCTGAATGAAAATATTTTCCTACCATGGCAATATTAATAACTGGTTTATTTTTGTGGGCAAGTGCCAAAAACTGATCCCATTTTCGAGAATCGGTTTTCTTTTTATTAAGTTTTAATTTTTTTACGATTCTCGAGATTATTCCTTGTTTTGCAAGAACAGATGGCACCTCGTAAATATTTTTTAAATCAGGTGCGGAAAAAATATCCTCTTTGGAATAAATATTACACAAAAGCGCAATTTTTTGTTTTCTGAGTTCATCAATCGCGCGTTCTGCCCGGCATATAATTAAATCTGCCTGAATTCCTGATTCATTTAATGTACGCGATGCGTATTGAGTCGGTTTGGTTTTCATTTCACCCAATGTGCGCGGAACAGGCATAAAACTCACCAACGCTACGATCACATCATCAGGATTTTGCACTTTTAGCATCCTTGCCGCTTCAATAAATAAAATATTTTGATATTCGCCAACAGTGCCGCCGATTTCAATAATGGCAATTTCTGCATTATTTTTTTTTGCACAATAATTAATCTTTTCGATAATTTCCAAAGGAACATGCGGCACAACTTCTACGCACTTGCCGTCAAATTCTAAATTTCTTTCTTTATCAAGCAATGACTGATAGATTTGTCCGGTGGTAGTGTAGTTTACTTTGGTTAATTCTTGATCCAAAAAACGTTCGTAGTTGCCAATATCCTGGTCTGTTTCCATTCCGTCACCAGTTACAAAAACCTCTCCATGTTCAGTTGGATTCATAGTTCCCGCATCAACATTAACATACGCATCAATTTTCATGTTAGTAACTCTATAACCGGTGTCCTTGAGCAATCTTCCGATAGATGCGGAGGTAATTCCCTTGCCCAACCCTGAAATAACACCGCCAACAATGAAAATATATTTTGTTTTCATAGCATTTATAATATAACAAGTTATAAAAATTATAAAGTTTATAACTATGAACGCAATGGATTTATTTCTTTTTGCATCACTTTCCAATTTTCCACAAACAACCAAATAATAGCAAAGTATTTAATAAATGTTAAAATCTGCATTCTGGCTGGCTCGGCGCGAATATTAAATAAAAAAATAATAATAAATATATTGATAATTTCCAAAAGATAAAAAGCTTTTTTATTTATTTTGTACGAAGCAAGAGTTAAAAAAGGCAATAAATATAAATTATATTGCGGCGAATAAATTCTATCGGTCAACAAAAATAATAACACGACTGCAATTCCCAAATTGACCAAGGACGTTTTGCAGAATTTCTTTACAGTTACAAAATATAAAACTGCGTATAAAATCAAACTAATTGCTCCAGACCAATTGCCGAAACTTTTATACATTATCCACCAATAAGTACCGGATTCCGGAGTTTTGGATAAATTATCAGTTATTTGCCAAGTGTAAGGAAATATCCAAGCAGAAAAATCAGATAACATGTAAGGCAAATTTAACACAAACACTATACTTAAAAATAATAAAAACAAATTTAATCTTTTTTCCTTTGGGCATTTAAGCAATATTATCGGCAACAAAAATACCGGAAAAATTTTTAAGACTGTTCCTGCGGCTAAAGCAATAATACTTCCCGAAAATTTTTTCTTGAAAAATAAATAGAGAGATAAAACAATCAGGAAAACAACCGGAGCGTCATAATTAAGCGTAGCATAAATTATAAAAGATGGCGCTAAAATCCAAAACCATATAATATTTTTTAGTTTAGAAATCTGACCAGAAACTTCCATGATCTTAATTAATAAATATGTTGTAGCACAAGCAAAAAATGCAATTATTAGAAAATTGACTGTAAAAAATAGACTATAATTTTCATATCTATAAAACTGCATCACTTCATAAAAAAATCTTAATCCAGCTGGATATTCCGGCGGAAATTTAGCATGCTGGGCAATAATATAATTGGTAAAAAAATTCCAAAGATCGCCTGGATAAGTTTTTAAATTGTTATACATCCACATATAAGTCGACTCGGAAAATCGCATAATATAACTTGGGATCAATGCTAAAAAAGTGCCGATAACAAATAACAATATTCGCTTGTTTTTTACAAAATTCATATTTTTATTTTAACAAATCATTAGATCGTAAATAATTTTCGGACGTTTTTCGTGGTAGTTTGAGCAACTTTTTTTATATTTATATTTTTTATTTCCGCAATTTTTTGAGCAATAACCGGAATATATTGAGGAGAATTTTGTTTGCCGCGATATGGAATTGGAGCCAACCATGGACAATCAGTTTCCAAAATAATTTTTTCTAGCGCAACTACCTTGATAATATTTTGTAGTTCGCATGAATTTTTAAAAGTCGCAATTCCGTTTACACCAATATAAAATCCCATGCCAATCAATGCTTTGGCTTGAGCTAAATTGCCAACAAAACAATGAATTACACCTCTAATTTTATCTTTCATGTTATTCTGAGCAAAACGGATAATCTCAATTATTTTATCATAAGCTTCATGAGGATTATTCTCGCTTCCTCGACAATGCGCAATTAAAGGCAAATTTAATTCTTTGGCAAGTTTAATATGTTCTTTGAAAACTTCTATTTGTTTTTTATCGTTCTGAACACAAAAATTACTTTTTTTAATTCGAAAGAAATCCAATCCTGTTTCGCCGATTGCCACGACTTTTTTATTTTTTGCTAATCTGAGATATTTCTCATAATGAAAATCTTCATCATCAACATGAATCGGATGAAGCCCAACTGCAGCAAAAATCATTTCATTTTCAAACTGGTTAGCAATTTTGATTGCTTTTCCCGAAGTTTCAAAATTCGATCCAACATTAATAATGCCTTTGACTTCTGCATCAAAAGCTTGTTTAATTGCATCTTTATAATCATCTTTAAAAGCCTTAAAATTTAGATGGGCATGAGTGTCGATAAACATATAAGTTATCTGCCTATTTTATTCTCGGAAACAACGGCTCGGGGTTGAGGGATTTTAATTGAGATTGGATTTTTTGGGATGTTTCGGGTAAAAACACTTGTAAGGAGTAAGAAATAATGGATAAGGAGTAAGTCAATTCATTAAAAATTTCCTGCAATTTTTTGGGATTGGATTTGACTAGTTCCCATGGTTTATTTTGTTCTATATAATTATTCGCTTCGCGAACTTCTTGCCAAATTAATTTTAACGCTTCATCAAACTGGAATTTTTCGATTAGTTTTGAAATATTAGAGTTTAAGATTTGTGATTTTTTTGTATCTTGCCCGCCTGCCGACAAGACAGATATCTCACATCTTGAAATTTTGATATTGTATCGTTTCACCATTACCACTACTCGATTGACCAAATTTCCCAGATCGTTGGCTAAATCCGAATTATATTTTCTATCAAGTTCTATTTCGCTGACATCACCGTCTTCGCCAAAAGGAAACACAGTCAAAAGATAATAGCGGACCGCATCACTCCCGTATTTTTTCACCCATTTATTCGGATCAATGGCATTACCGATTGTTTTAGACATTTTTTCGCCTCCGACAGTAAAAAACCCATGAGCAAAAATTGTTTTCGGCAATTTGAGTTTTGCCGCCAAACATAATGCCGGCCAAATCACAGCGTGGAACCATAAAATATCCTTTGCCATCAAATGAACTTGAGCCGGAAACCAGCTATCATGCTTGGGGCTAATTTGCGGACCGGAAAAATAGTTCAAAAGCGCATCAATCCAAACATAAACTGTCTGATCATTATCCCAAGGCAAGGTTATTCCCCATGTTACCTCTTGGCGAGAAATGGAAATATCATCCAAACCTTTTTTTATTTTTGATAATATTTCGTTTTTACGAGTCTGCGGCAAAATTCTCAATTTATCAGAAGAGATTAACTCAATTAATTTATCTTGAAAACTAGATAATCTAAAAAAGTAATTTTCTTCTCTTATAATTTTTGGTTTGCATCTATGATCAGGACAAAGACCCTTGACAAGTTCTGATTTTTTAAGGATTTTTTCACATCCCACACAGTATAAAGCTTTGTATTCTTTTTTGTAAAAATAATTTTTTTGGTAAATTTTTTCAAGAATATTCTGCACGATTTCTTCATGCCTTTTATTGCTGGTGCGAATAAAATAATCATTGGAAATATTCAAATTTTTCCATAGAGCCTGAAATCTAGGCACAAGATGGTCGCAGAATTTTTTAGGAGTCATGTTTTTTAATCCTGCGGCTTTGGCGATTTTTGCGCCGTGTTCATCAGTTCCAGTCAAGAAAAATACATTCTTTTCTCCAATTTTTTTACGCCAATATCGCGCCAATACATCGGCAGCAATAGTAGTATATGCATGTCCAATGTGCGGAATATCATTCACATAATAAATAGGTGTTGTAACATAAAATTTATTCATATAAATAATTTGTATAATTTGCGCTATTTAATAAAATTAATGCAAGATTTACTGCTATTTTACTTCAAATCGTGTAAACTCATCTTTATATTTTTGATAATATGCTTCACTTCTAACAACTTTGGCAGACTTCGGTCCGATTTTGCACCAATCGATCAGTTTTTTTATTTCATTTTTGGCTCCTTCAGCACATATCACAACATTGCCGTCTTCAGTATTAGTTACCCAGCCAGTAATTCCGTGTTCCTGGGCAAATTTTTGCGCGCTTGCCCTAAAACCGACCCCTTGAACTTTTTCGCCAAAAATTGAAATTTTTACTCTTGCTTTAGACATATTGTGAATTCTCCTTTGAGTTTATCAGAATGACTGGAATAATAACTGATGATTTCCGATATCTTTCCTTTAACAATTTCTTCAAATTTTTTGGTCAATTCTCGACCTACAACAACCTGGAAATCACCAATTGCGGAAAAATCTCTTAAAGTTTTTATTATTCTATGAGGCGATTCGTAAATAATTATTGGCATCTGTGTTTTCTTAAGATTAAAATCACCTTTTTTTATTTTTGCTAAAATCGTCTGGCGTCCTTTTTTCTTTGGCAAGAAACCCAAAAAAATAAAAGAGTTTTCAGTAAATCCGCTTACTGAATATAGCGCCGCAATGGCACTTGCGCCAGGAATAGTAATTATCTTAATTTTACTTTTTTGAACCTCTAAAATCAACTGCGCGCCCGGATCGGAAATGCATGGCGTCCCCGCATCAGAAACCAAGGCAATGTTTTTGCCTATTTTTAATTCATTAATTATATGATCAATTTTTGTTAATTTTGAATGCTGATGATATGAAATTAAGGATTTTTTAATGATATATCTTTGTAGTAATCGAGCGGTTACTCGTGTATCCTCACAACAAATAAAATCAACGCTTTTCAGTATTTCAACAGCTCGATACGTAATATCGCATAAATTGCCGATAGGAGTTGCAACTACATATAAAATTCCGCTCATTTTTGTTTTTTATGATGAATTAATTTGATCGCTTCGTCATCTTCGTAGTCTGAAATTATCTGTGAAACTATTTTGCTGTAATCTTTCGACGAAAGCATTATTTGCTGTTTGTGCGGCAAAAATTCTTTTATATAATTCCAAGGAATTATCTCTTCTTTATAATCTTTAAGAAGAACCTTGCTCATGATTTTGGCTGGCCATTCAAAACCCAATTGTTCTATCAATCCTGAAGCGCCCACACAAAGTCCAATTAAAACTAAATGATTATTTTTTTCTACAAAAATCACGTCGGAAACCCTGCATAATCCGATCCCTTTGCTTGTAATAATCTGTTGATCTAGGATATTTTCGCCGACAACCAATTCATTCGGACCGAGCCCTCGAGTTTCAATCTGCTTAAACGAAACTTTCAGTTTAATTTTTTTATCCTTATAATCTTTGAATGACCCTACTTGTTCCCAAGGAATAAGCATCTTTACATTTTTTGCCGGCTCTATTAATTCAATTCCTCCAATAAATTCCATTTTATCCAAATGAACCACCAAAAAAGTAGTTCTGGGAAATTTGCTTTTTGTATTTACTACCAAATCTTTGACTATTCCTATTCTTTCTTTTTTGTTATTAATAACCACTGAACCTCTTAGATATTGAGTAAATCTCATTTTTGTCTCCTCGAAAATTATTTTTAAAATAAATTGGGAAAAATAGTCGCAGTAATCAAAAGTATTGTTAATGCAATTGTAATTATAACCGTTATCCAGGCAATCGCATTAAATGTTGGCGTATTAGTATGTTTTCCCATAATCTTTGGATTATTGCAAAGAATCAGCATTAGAATCAATATGACCGGCAAAAGTATTCCATTGGCAGTCTGAGAAAACAACATAACTTTAATTAAAGAAATTTTAGTAAATAATATCGTACTGGCACCGATAATAATAAAAAGGGTATATAAGATAAAAAATTTCGGCGCTTGCTTAAATTTTCTTCCAATTGCCGATTCCCACCCAAATCCTTCACTCACAGCATAGGCAGTGGTCACCGGAAGAACCATTGATGCCATTATTCCGGCATTAATAAGTCCGATGGCAAAAAGTCCTGCGGCATATTTGCCGGCTAATGGCGTTAAAGCTCTCGCGGCATCACTGGCTGATTCAACTTTTATACCTGCTTTGTAAAGAGTACCCGCACAAGCAATTATTATAAAAAATGCCACCAGATCAGTCAAAAATGCTCCGATATGAGTATCCCATCGTTCATATTTATAATCCCTGATCTTAATTCTTTTCTCGGCAATAATCGATTGCTGGAAAAATTGCATCCAAGGAGCAATGGTTGTTCCGATCATGGCTACAGCAACAATAAAAAAATTGGAATTCCATGTTATTTTGGGCGTTATTGTTTCTTTAAGTATTTCTCCCCAAGGAGGATGAGTCATAAAACCGGAAATAATATATGTAACATAAATAAGACAAAAAAACAGCAGAACCTTCTCGACATATTTATAACTTCCCAAAATTACCAAAAGCCAGACAATAAAAGCTGCTATCGGCACAGAAATATATTTTGAAATACCAAAAATTTCTCCTCCTGCCGCAATTCCGGCAAATTCCGCAACAGTATTGGCAAGATTTGCAACTATTAAAACTATCATTGCGTAAAAAGTGATTTTAAGCCCGAAATTTTCACGAATAAGTGCCGCCAAACCTTTGCCTGTTACTACTCCCATTCTTGCCACCATCTCCTGAACAACTGCGAGTGCAACTGTCATGATAACCAAAAGCCAGATCATTTGATAACCATAATTGGCTCCGACAATTGAATAGGTAGCGATTCCTCCCACATCATTATCAACATTAGCAGTTATTATCCCCGGCCCCACAATAGCCAAAAAAGGAATTATAAAAGTAAATCTTGTTGTAATTCTAACCCACAAATTTCTGACAATATTCATATAAACTTATCCAATCATTCAGGGTAAGTTCTTCGGCTCTTAATTTTTCATTTATTTTTGCCAATTTTAATATATCGATTATTTTATCCTTTGGCAATCCAAGTCCTGCGCGAAGCGGATGATGAATTTGCCGCCGTTTTTGTGAAAATCCAATTTTGACTATGCGAAAAAACATTTTTGAATCAATCTTGCTTATTTCTGATTCTTTATTTTTTAATTCTATTTTTATTATTGCCGAATCAACACGAGGAATCGGCCAAAATTTGCTTTTGTCAACAATTTCAACGATTTCTGCGCGTCCATAAAATTCCACAGCAAGAGTCAAAATACCGCGATTAGAATTACCAGGTTTGGCACAAATTCTTTCAGCCACCTCTTTTTGCACCATCAAAACCATCAAACTAGGGTTAAGATTATTAGGATTAAGCTCCAAAAATTTTCTTATTACCACAGAAGTTATGTTATAAGGCAAATTCGCAACAATCTTAAAATCACTGGCTTGTTCTTCCGTTAAACCGTTAAATTCTAAAATATCAGTATGAATAATTTTGATATTTCGATTAGATTTAAATTTTTTCCGCAAAAAATTCACCAGTTTATAATCTTTTTCAATCGCAAGCACAAGTTTTGCATACTTCGCCAACTCTTCAGTTAAGATTCCAAAACCCGGACCAATTTCCAAAATCGTATCGTCTTTTGATAAATTTGACGCCTCGATAATTTTTGTTAATACTTTTTGATCAACTAAAAAATTCTGTCCCAATCTCTTTTTAGGCCAAAGATTATTTTCTCTTAATATTTTTTTGATTGTTATTATATTTTCATTAGCTGAATTCATTAATGTAATTATACCATTTAATAATAAAAAAGGCGGATTTATAGCCCGTCTTGTTATAAAATTTTCAAATCCAATTTATTATGGTTTTTCCAAAGCTACGGAGATTCTTCCAGCTCCCAGTGATGCAATTTGACTAAAAGCTTCTTCAGATAAATCAATAATTGCGTCGCCTTGAATACCATGATCAGCAATTGTCACTTCCACACTTTTGCCATTGGCAAGATTGCGAACCAAAACTTTTGTTCCATAAGGCAATTCATTCGAGGCCGCTGTCATACCACCGATTAAATCATACCAAGTAGCTGTTCCGTTTCCTAAATAAGTTACTTTTGTGCCGCGTAAAATTATTTTATCAACCGGTTCTTTGGTGATTTTTTCAGAAATTAATTGCTTTAAAATTTCCACACCATTTTCGATTTTAACTTGATAAATTAATTCTTTTTCGCCATATTCCGGTTCTTGACTTACTTCAGTTGTGCCGCGTTCCATGCTTGGATCATCCTCAGTCACTATTTCATAATCGATGCTTTCAGTTTCTTTTACTTCTTCCAATGCCACACGATTGATTGTTATTTCTAAATTATTTTTTATTTTTTCATCGAGATTTATGTTTATATTATCATCAGAACCTAAAACAATTTTATTTTCATCTAAAAATTCGCTGACAGTTTTTGTCCATGTGCGATAAGCATTAATTTTATTGGCATCTGTAACCGTGATTTGATTGGCGCGCAAAATATCAATACGTGATCCCAAACCCAATGCAGGATCAGGAAAAACTATGACTTTATCTTCCGGATAAATCGCCAAATTAAGTTGTTCTAACATTTCTTTTTGAGAATAAATTCCAACTTGTCCAAAAGCTACGATTTTTTGATGCTCAATTCCTTCTATATTCTCAATGCTTTGATTTGCATTTTTTATATCTTCAGCATAGATTTTTTTGTCATTTTTGGTGTTTGACAAAAAAATAACTGAAGCGATAATTAAACACAATATCAAATATGGATATTTTATATATTTTTTCATTTATTTAAATTTATCATAACATAATTAAAAATGTGGAAAAATTTATATCTTATCAACCAAATGCTCTGGAATTTCCAACAAAAATCTCGAAGGACTATTTGCTTGAATTGATCCATATATCAAGCGGCTTTGCGCATTAATCAAATACAGTCTCTCTTTGGCGCGGGTAATACCTACATACGCCAATCTTCTTTCTTCTTCCATTTCCGCGGGCTCTAATAGACTTCGCGAATGAGGAAAAAGTCCTTCTTCCATTCCAATAATGAAAACTACCGGAAACTCCAAACCTTTGGCATTATGCAAAGTCATGAGTGTTATTGAATCAGCCAAACTGTCATAATTATCAATACTGGTTACGAGACTTACTTCAATCAAAAATTCTTCCAATTTTTCAAAATTTCTTGCCACTGATTTTAGTTCTTCCACATTTTCCCAGCGTATTTCGCCTTCTTCCGAACCATCAAGCAAATATGCCTTATATCCTGTTTCTTCGGTTATTAAATCGATCATTTCCAAAGCTGATAATTTATTGATTTTTTCCCGAAATCCTTCAATCATCTTATTAAATTTCTGAATTTTTGGATTTTCATTCAATTTTTCGTTTACTGGTTTACCGATTAATTCCTTTATTGTTTTTGCGCCAATGCCTCTTGGCGGAACATTAATAATCCGGTCTCGCGCTTCTGAATCATTTGCGTTGACAATCAACCGCAAAAAAGCCAAAATGTCTTTTATTTCTTTTCTTTCGTAAAATCGCAAACCGCCAATAATTCGATAAGGAATGCCTGAAGACAACATCACTTCTTCGATTGCGCGTGATTGAGCATTGGTGCGATACAAAATTACAAAATCCTTATAAGAAAGATTTTTTGATTTTATTAAAGAATTTATTTCCATAGCGATAAAATTTACCTCATCATGCTGATCGATTGATTCATAATGAGTAATTAAATCACCGCCTTTTTTTTGAGTCCAAAGATTTTTTTCAGTACGGTTTAAATTATTTTTGATTATTGCGCCCGCAGCATCTAAAATATTTTGGGTTGAACGATAATTTTGCTCAAGTTTTATTGTCTTTGTATTTTGATAGTCCTTGGTAAAACGCAATATATTTTGAAAATTAGCGCCGCGAAAACCATAAATTGCCTGCCAATCATCACCTACAACACAAATATTTTTGTGTCGGCTGGCAAGCATTTTTACCAAAAGATATTGCGGCGTGTTGGTATCTTGATATTCATCAACTAAAATATATTGAAAAATATTTTGATATTTCTCTAAGATTTTGGGGAATTTTTCAAACAGCATTACGGTTTTATTAAGTAAATCATCAAAATCCAAAGCATTGGCTGATTTTAGTTTTTTTTCATATTCAGTATATACTTTAGCGGCGATTTCCTGAAAATGACCTTCGGCATATTTTTGATATTCGCTATCACTAATAAACTCGCATTTAGCGCTTGAAATATATGATTTGATTGTCCTGGGGTTGTATTTTTTAGGATCTAAATTTAAGTTCTTTAAGATTTTTTTAATTAAATTAACTGAATCAATTTCATCATAAATACTAAAATTTTGAGAATATTCTAATATTTTAATTTCACGTCTTAAAATTTTCACACAAATAGAATGAAAAGTTCCCATCCACGGGAGATGAGTTGGCTGATATTTAGTTAATTGGTTATTGGTTTGATTATTTAAATTAACCAATTTGCCGATTAACAAATTAACTCTTTCTGTCATTTCCCCTGCGGCCTTATTCGTAAACGTAACAGCAAGAATATTACAAGGAGAAACTTTCTTTTCACAAATTAAATAAGCAATACGGTGCGTTAAGGTTTTGGTCTTGCCGCTCCCAGCGCCGGCCAAAACTAAAACCGGACCTTCGGTTTGCAAAACCGCTTTCTGTTGTTCCGGATTAAGATCAGTTAAAATTTTAGACATAAATATATTATAGCTTAAATCTTATATTTTTTTCATTTTTTGATATAAATATGTTGTGGATAACTCTGAATTATCCATCTGTGGAAAAATACATATTTTTCTTTATCCAATTATTATCAATAAACCTGTAAATTGTCTCTTATTTGATTATTCGCTTGACAATAATTATGCACTGTAGGATAATATTTTAATAATAGATTTTTAAAAAAAATAGTGATGAGTAAATGTTTGAGAAAAATTTCGCAAATATTTACTCCTTACTATAAAGTACTAAGTAAGGAGGGCATAGAAGTTATTCAATCTTTCTGGGTAAGTAATTGCTAGGAAGGATCTAAATTCTTTCTATGTGCATATAGAAAGGCTCAAGACGGACGGTAAATAATTAAAAGACTAGTTTACCGACAATCCACTCTCGAGCCTTTTTTGTTTTATCAAATTTTTTATTTACAATAACCAATAAACTGATCGTTAGCTTCTGTTTTTTTCAAGTGTTTGAAATTTTGTCTGTCCAGGAATAAAAAATAATTCCATTGATCCCACTGGTCCGTTTCGGTGTTTTTTGATTAATATCTCAGCGATATTTTTCTTTTCTGAATCCTGATCGTAATAATCATCTCGATAAATGAACATAACAACATCAGCATCCTGCTCTATCGAACCGGATTCACGCAAATCTGCCAATTGTGGCCTTTTGTCTGGTCGATGTTCTACCGCGCGCGACAACTGCGATAAAGCCAAAACAGGAATATTCAATTCGCGCGCTAATGCTTTTAAACCTCGGGAAATTTCAGAAATTTCCTGCACACGGTTGGCGTCTCGAGAAATACGCGCGCCCTGCATCAACTGCAAATAATCAATCACAATCAATCCTATTCCATGTTCCATTTGCAATCGTCTTGCCTTGGCTCGAATTTCCATTACATTACATAATGGCTGATCGTCAATAAAAATTGGCGCTTCAGATAAAACCCCCATGGCATAACCAACTTTGGGAAAATCATCTTCGTTTAATTTTCCGGTGCGTAATTTCCAAGCATCCAGCCCTGCTTGCGAACAAAGCATTCTGTCTACCAATTGTTCTTTTGATTGTTCCAAAGAAAAAATCGCCACTGGTTTTTTGGATTTTATCGCCACGTTTTCAGAAATATTTAATGCCAATGATGTCTTTCCCATCGAAGGCCTAGCAGCCAAGATTATCAGATCGGAATTTTGCATTCCCGCCAACATATTATCCAAATCGCGATATCCGGTTGGCACACCTCGAATTTTGCCTTTTTCCTTATGAAGCTCATCGATTCTTTCAAAAGCTTGAGTAAGAATTTCTTTGATTGAAGTAAACTTTTCTCGACTCATATTTTGAGAAACAGAAAAAAGCAATTGTTCTGATTTATCTAATATTTCATCAATATTTTTATCCTCTTTATAGCCTAAACTCGAAATTTCTCCGGCGGCTTCGATCAATCTGCGCAGTACTCCTTTGTTATGCACTATATCGGCATAATGTTCAACATGGGCTGAAGAAGGCACTAGATTAACCAATGTCGCAAGATAGCTTGCCCCGCCAATCTCAGAAAGAACATGTTTATTTTCCAATAAATCCGTAAGCGTTACCACATCAATAGCTCGACGTTTTTCAAATAATTCCAATATTGCTTCATAAATTTTGGCATGAGCCGGTTCGTAAAAATCATCAATGCCAATACGATCGGCAATTTTAATTAAAGCTTTTTTATCCAAAAGCAACGATCCTAAAACCGATTGTTCCGCTTCAGTATTTTGCGGAGGAACAAGTATATTATTTAGTTTATTGCTTATATTTTTTTTCATAGAATGAAAATTTAATTATTAACCAAACACTTCCATCGCTTCAGACACTAAATCATTTTCTGCAATACGATTTTTTTCAATATTATTTTTCGTACTTTTTTGCAAATTTTCATCAACTATAAATTTCGGCAATATCGGCACCTGAAAAAAACTCTTTAGTTGCTCACAAATTTCATCATATATTTTTTTTGAACTAAGACGATCTTTATAAAACTTAAACTGCACTGAAACAGAAATACTATCGCCTTTGGCTTCTTTAACTTCCGATTCGCGCAATAGTATTGCCAAAGAATTATTAGTTTTAGATAAACTCTTGGTAAACGTAATCCATTTATTCTTAAAATCACTTATTTTAATATTATTTTTTATCTGATTATTCTGGATGGGCCCTGGTGATTCTGGGATTTTCTTTTGGAGCTTGGCCGGTGATTTTTTATCCGGCACTTGATCGGTACTGGAATGATCAATCGAATGTTTGGAATTATCGACAATATCAACTTTTGATTCGAACGAGACTGTTTTTTTTATATCCTTTACTGGTTTAATTTCGGAAATTATTTGATTTTTTGCTTGCTTTTGATCAAGCATTGCAAAAATTGCCAATTCCAAAGGCAATTCCGCAATACTTGTATGTTTAGTCTCTTCATAGGCTTTTAATAGTTTTTCAATATAAAAAACCAAACGCTCTTCCGATATGACTTTAGAAAATTCAGAAATAGCATTTCGTTCTTCCTTGGTAAAAACATCTAAAATCCTTTCCAAACCTGACTTAAAAATCAAACTTTTTCTCAATATTTCTAAAATTTCCAAAATAAATTGACCCAGCTCGACGCCATTTTCACAAAGTTCTATCACTTGAGTCAGCAATTTTTGAGAATTTCCTGTCTGCAAATGCTTGAGAAAAAGTATAATCGAATCAAAACTGCTTAAACCTAAAATTTCGCGAGTGAGCTTTTCATTCACTTCGCCCAAATTAGAAACTTGATCCAATAGCGTGATAGCGTCTCGCAATCCTCCTTTGGCAGACATGGCGATTAAATTAATGCTTGCCGCATCAATTTTGATTTTCTCCTCTTTGGCAATTTCACTTAGACGCTTTTCAATTTCTTCCAAATTAAAAAGTCGAAAATCAAATGATTGAGTGCGGGAAATTATAGTATCGGGAACCTTATTTAATTCGGTTGTGGCTAGAATGAAAACGGCATGCGCAGGCGGCTCTTCTAAAGTTTTTAAAAGAGCATTGAACGCCTCTCGAGTAAGCATGTGTACTTCATCAATAATAAAAATTTTGTATTTTTTGCCTGTTGGCGCAAAACGGATTTTTTCCCGAAGTTCTCTAATTTCATCAATACCACGATTAGAAGCTGCATCGATTTCAATAATATCTAAACTTGTGCCGCTGGTAATTTCTCTGCATGATGAACATTTATTGCACGGTTCGAATTCTTTTTTAGTGCGCGAAATACAATTTAATGATTTTGCCAAAATTCTGGCTATAGAAGTTTTGCCGGTGCCGCGCGGTCCGGAAAATAAATATGCATGTCCAACCCGACCCAAGATTATGGCATTAGTAAGCACGCGCACTACATGCGTTTGTCCTACTAATTCCTTAAATTTTTGCGAACGATACTTTGAGTATAAATTCATAATTATCGATTTTCAGTTTTCAATTTTCAATAAATTTACATTTGATTTAATTTTCAAACCAGTAGTCTTAATTTGATAATTGAAAAATTGAAAATTCAATGAAAATTGTAAATTGATAATTGAAAATTTGAATTTATTATTATTCTCACTATAAATTACTAATTACAAAATCGTCAATTGGATTTATTGCTGATATCATGTGGGTAACTTAAATTTATCGCGAGTTCTTTTCTAGATTTTCTTTATTTTGCGCAATGACTTTTTCAATTTTTTTCAATACTTCTTTAGGCATGGTTTCTGATTTCACTACATAGTCATTGGCGCCTTCTTCCAACCCTTTTTTCTTGTGAGTATCTTGAGTCAACGCAGTTAAAATAATCACAGGAATATTTTTAGTCTCTGGAGTATTTCTTAGAATATTCAAAACATCAAATCCATTAACCTTAGGCATCATAATATCCAAAAGTATTACATGCGGCAAAGTTTCGGTTGCTTTTGCTAAAGCTTCTTCTCCGTTTTTAGCTGTAATGACATTATAACCCGCGAATTCCAATCGTTCTTTGTACATTTCCAGGAGTATTGCATCATCATCAACCAATAGTACTCGAGTTTTTAGTGTCTCCTCCGCCATATATCTCCTTTCTTCAATATTTATTATAACACACATTAATAAATTAATTTACATAATTTCAAATTTTCACTATTTGCTTTCCTTGGCTCTTGGTAAAGAAAAACTAAACACGCTTCCTCTGCCCATTTCTGAATCTACTTGAATAATTCCGCCCATCAATTCAATAATATTTTTAGTAATATATAATCCCAAACCTGTACCTTGCGCACCATTTGCATCAGCATTCGAGGCGCGATAAAATTTTTCAAATAAATGTGCTAATTCTTCTTTAGGAATACCGACTCCAGTGTCGATCACCGATACCCGCACCACACTCAATGAATAATCAGTCCGTACACGCACAGAACCTTTATCGGTATATTTTATGGCGTTGCCGATTAAATTGACAAGAGCCTGATGTACTCGATCAGGATCAGCCCAGATTTGCGGCAATGTTCTATCAATTCCTTCGGCCAAAAGTTGCAGGTTTTTTTCTTTGGCTTTAGGCATCATTTCGGAAACGACATCTTGAATCATTTTACTAATATCAAAATTGACACTTTGAATAATAATACGACCGCCTTCGATACGGGAAACATTTAATAAATCCTTAACTAAGTTTGCCAAACGTTTACTGGAAGCATAAACTTTTTCCAAATAACCGCGGGCTTTTTTGTCTATTTTCCCCATATCCTCTTCTAAGATCATTGATAAATATCCTTCGATAGCGCTGGTTGGCGTCAGTAACTCGTGACTGGCAATAGAAACAAACTCGCTTTTAAGCTGATCTTCTTCGTAGAATCTGGCTTTTTCGATGGCGCTTGCCGATTGACCGGCAATAACATTTAAAATGTTTAAATCTGTTTCAGTAAAAATATCGCCGGATTTCTTATTTCCCAAAAGAATAATTCCCACTAAATTGTTTTTAACAATAATAGGAAAAACCACTGCGGCTTTTAACTTTTTTAATTCATCTAAAGTATTTTTTACAACTGCCTGGGCGCCAGCTGCCATTTCCATCATTTTTTCTAATTCTTCGACAATAATAGGTTTGGAGTCAACTCTTGGTTCTTCGGGTTTAATCAGTCTGGTTAATTTATAATCAGGCTCTTTTTTTTCAATAAATTTTTGTGTGTTAAAACTTTTTTTGTGTGCTTGAATATAGTCTTCAAAAAATTCAATCGAATGGTTTTTTGATTCCAAAGTCAGTTCTTCTTTTTGATAGCCAATCCCTTTGGCGCGCTTAACCGAAAGCGCTTTCTTTTCTGGATCGCGTGTCAGCACAAAAGCGGCGGCGCATTCAAGACGCATGTCAGAAACCAAAGTTTGAATAATAGAATCCAATGCCTCATCCAAATCCAGAACCGAGGATAAAATTTGAGAAATTTTATTTAATAATTTTTGAGAATCATATTCTCCCTTAAAAAGCCACTTGTCGGTAACTCTAGTCAACCAATTTCGTAATGGTTCAAAACCCACAGCTACAATTATAGCTGCAATAATATTTGGTATAATATATCGCCAATTGATTACAAATTCTCTCGTTCCAAAAATAATTACAGATAGAAATATTAAAAGGGAAAATGTCGCCAATACAAATGCCAAAAGTGTTGAATAAATTATTGTCTTTTTAATAATTACACGAATATCAAAAAGATGATGCGCCAGAATGGCATAAGCTGTAATAATAACATAACCTGTAACCAAGATATTTAAATAAGGGGGAATATTAATGTTATACCAAAGAAAATAATTTGTAGAACCAGCAGAAAAAGCTAACACTAAACCAATTAAAATTAATTTGATCTGCTCTCTTTTCATGCCATAAGATTTTTTTAGCGCCCCAACAAGTAAATATGAAGCATATATTGCATAACTAAAGAATACTAATAGATAAAAATGATAAGCAACTCCTGGCACAGCCCAATATCGCATTGAAAATTTTGGTATCATATCAACTATAAAATATGGAGTAAAAATAAACAAAATTATTGTAATTGCCATAGCATAACCAACATAAATAATTTTTTTATGTTTCTCGTAACTTCCTAACCATTGAGTTACAAAATGTAGATATGTTATAGGTGCAAAAACGGCACCAATATGTAATAAACGGAACCATATCAATGCTGTACTCGCATCAGATGCGAGTGGCCAAAACATATATGCATAAGACCAGGCAGCCACACTTAAACAAAATAATGCGAATGTCTTGTTTACTGAATTTTTTGTATCTTTCAGAAATACAAATAAACCTAGTATTGTACTAGTTACAGCATTGATTAATCCACTTAAAGCAAAAAATGAATCCATAAAATAGTAAAAAAAATCTCAGCTTTTATTATAACAAAGCTGAGATTGATTACAACGCATCGGATGTTATTGCGGAATTTTTCCGATTCCCATTGCATGAAAATGTAATGGTTCATCGAAAAATAAACCTTGCCATTCATATCCAGCGTCTTCAAAAATCTTCTGAAGACGTTCTGGTGTTTTATAAACAAGTTTCCATCCAATGACTTTTTCTAAAAGATATGAGGTGAAGGGGTCTTTTTCAAGAATTGTCGTCATAACATTACTTGCTATAACTAATGCCCCAGGCTTGAAGTACTTCCTGGCTTTTTGAAGAAGGATTTTACAAACTCGATCCTCTAAAGAACATAAGATACCTATAAATAATCCCGCATCCGCTTCGTACCGGTATCGTAGTTCCATTAAATTGTCCTGAATGAATTTGAAGTTATGCTCAACATTTCCTTGGCGGCATAATTGTCCTGCAATTTCGAGTGCTTCCTTGCTCGTATCAATGCAGTGCACAGTCAGGTAACTAAGTAATTCAATTCTTTCTGATAGTAATTGAATGCAATCTCGACTTGTGCCTGAACCTAAATTAAGCAATAAAGCATTTCTTCTAATGGGTATTATTTTGTCCAAATTATTAGTAATGGATTGCAATCTATCTCGCAATGCTTGTGCGGCTAAACAATCGTAGAAATATTTATCAATTGAATCTGCAATTCCACAACCAGTATAGATAAGTTCTAGCATTCGATGTGATCCTGGATACTCCATTAGAATTTGAGAAATTGAGCTATGTTGTTCGAAGTATTGGATAACCTTATGAAATGTAGCGTCATCTCCACACATTTTTTCCAATAATATCCTTGTGATATCTTTAGGCAATTGCTCTAAAAGCAATTCTGCCTCTCGTGTGATATTCATAGGTAAATTATTATTTAACATTCTATTTTCCTCCTCATAATATTTTCATGACGACACTAATCCATACCAAAAAAATATTTCTCTCCTCCTTTCAATTTTTATACAACTTGAAATTGAAATTAAATCCAATATTGTTCCGCAACAATTATATAATATCAAGAACAACATTTTTCGTGTTCCATTTCTTCACTTCCTTCTATGTTAAATATCGAATATCAAAACTCCACACTATACCATATTCTCTTCAAAAAATCAAGGATTGTCTAGTTTTTTTAATTTTTAGTACTTTAATATCTAATTTCTCCAAAAATCACTATGCGCCAATGCTTTGTTTTATAAATTAAATTATTTTTATAATATTTTATTTATAGAACTTATGTCAAATTTGGTTTTGATATATAAATATTCTATTGACGAATCAATTAAAAAAATTGATTTCCGTAATTTTTATTAAAATCAACAATTTAATTTTTGGTAATTGCTTCTTGAGCGCAAGCTTCCATAGAGTCTTTGATGCATTTTTCGTTTTTCCTTAAGATTCCCTCATCTTCAGTAATAACTTTAGCAATATTGCCTTCCAATTTAAAAACCTCTGGACAAAGCGCCTCGCAAGTTCCGCAACCAATACATTTTTCTTTATCAATTTTTAGTTTCATATATTTTTTCCTAATATAAATTTTAAATTTTGTTAATGGCACCGCCTAGGGGATTCGAACCCCTGATCTTCGCCCTGAGAAGGCGATGTCCTGAACCACTAGACGAAGGCGGCATATATTTATTTTCCTTTATTCCAACCAATGATATTCTTGACCTTTTCTGCCACCTGAGCCGGCATAGTTTCAGATTTGGACAAAAAATCTATTGCGCCGGTATTTTGAGCAACTTCTCTATATTCATCCTGAGGATATGCCGTTAGGATTATAACTGGAATGTTTTTGGTTTCAGGATTTGATTTGATGATTTGCAATACTCCCAACCCTCCGCGTTTAGGAAGCATTAAATCAAGTATGATTATGTCAGGTTTTTCAGTATTGGCCTTTTGTATCGCATCTTCGCCATCGGAAGCTTTTACAACGATAAATTGTTCTTTTTCAAATATTTCTGAATACATTCTCGATAAACTATCATCATCTTCAACAATTAGAATAACCGGAACCATTTTGTTTGCCATTTTATCTCCTTCCTGGAAGATATATTTGATTCATCCTAATTTTAATCAAAAAATTCTCTTTTGACAAGATAAATTTAATATAAAACCTAAATATCAAATCTTAAAATCACAATTTACAACTCTTTGAGCCGACCTAATAGTGTATAAACACCTGGGTTCCGATTGGCGCCCAATTATAAACAACCTCTGCCGGACCAACTCCTAATCTGATACAACCATGCGAAACCGGTATTCCTAAGTGCGATTCACCTTCTTTGTATCCTCCTGGCCATTCCGGCAATTCATGAATTCCATAACCGCCTCCAATATCATTCCAATATGGCATATAAAGGCCGTATTTACTTGACCAAGCCATTTGAGTTTTACCGCTTATAGTTCTTGTGCCAACGGGAGTTGGCGTATCCCACGCGCCAGTTGAAACAGTATAGGCGCCTACTTCTTCATTACCATTGAATAAATACATCGTTTGTCTTGATAAATTTACTTCGATATATTGACCATTAAACATTCCTGGCGTGCCGCCTTCTTTGTATGCCTGCACTACCGTCTCTTTTTTTGGATCAACCTGGAATTCAAGATTAATGGTGGCGTTTGCATTATTTGCAGCTAAAACTTTTTTTGTATCTTCAAAAGCCTTGTCTTGATTTAAAATAAGTCCATCTTGCCCTTCGTTTAATATCACACCTTGGGAATCAGTTTTTTTGTCGATTCTTTTTACATCGGTAATACCGGCAATTTTAGAAATATAATCCTTGATTCCATTATCAGAAAATTCTAATTGAAGATTTCCATTTTCTTTTTTAGTTGATATCCATTTGTTTAAATCATCTTTGTTAGGATTAAATTTGTAATTTTTTCCGACATAGGATATTTTTTTATCAAGAATTTCGAGGATTTCCGGCTTTAATTTTTGAATATCCGTTATGGTAATATCAGGTTGCACAGTTATGATATTCAAAGAAATTGGAGAATAAATATTTGAAGAATTAACTAGATTATTAATATCTTCTTTAAACTGATCGAGATTAATTATTGTTCCTTCTGCTTCTGAAACAATTACAAAATTTTCATTATCAATTTTAAAAGTGGCGTCTTGAGGATTTTCTATTGTATTAGTAAAAATCGCTTTAGATTTGAGTCTTATGAGATTATCATCAAAATTAGTTACAATATTAATGTTTTTTCCATCGAATAACGCTTTAGCAATATCTGTAAAATTTGCAATAATATTTTTGCTCCTGCCAAAACTAAAAGCATTTTTGAGAGTTGCTTCCTTGTCAAAAAACATTCCCAAATTGCCGTAAAGCACTTCGTATTTTTTGTTTTGGCTTTGGTCTTCAATGATTAAACCTAAATTATTTAGTTTATCAATCTTATTTTGAACCAATGCTTGCGCATTATTTTTGCTTAAACCTCCGACATCATAACCTGCAATAGTTACACCGGGATAAATTTTATTTTGATAATAATACCAATAGGCAAAAGTAATTGCCAAAAACACCAAGAAAAACGTAAATAAAGCCAATAATATTGGCGGCCAAATCGATCTGGTATTAGTTATTTTCCCTTCCTCCTTATTTTCCATCTTAAGTAATTTAAATCCTTATAATAAGAATTTATCATAAATCTTTCTTGAAATCAAAGTCCAATCTTGATAAAATTATGTTCGGATTATGCGCGTGTAGCTCATCGGTTAGAGCACGACTCTTATAAAGTCGGGGTAGAGGGTTCGATTCCCTCCACGCGCACCAGAATAAATTTTCAAAGTATCTAATTACTTGTTTGATCGTTTTTTATTTTTGTTTCAGGAAAAATCTCATCCAATATCACACCCGCAACATTTCTTTTTTTACCGATTAACGGAAAATGATGAATATTGAATCCGGGACTTGAGTTAATTTCTAAAACTACATATGATTTCTTAGTTGGTTTTTTTGTAATATCTGTCGTCATAATATCAACCCCTCCATAAATTAAACCAGGAATTGCATTAATACATTTTATTGCAATCCTTTTTAAATCCTTGTGTGCTATATCCGTAAAATCAATTGCATCGCCGCCTGTAGAAATATTGGCATTTTTACGTAAATAGATCGTTTCTTTAATTTTTGGAATATATTTTAATGATAGGTTTTGCGCTTTAAGATACAAAAGAACATGATTATCAATTACAATTTGTACATGAGTTTTTGATCGAAATACTGGATCGCCTCTTCTGGGATCTTTATTTTTTAAATCAATAAGCTCTTCAATCGTATGTTTACCATCGCCAATTATATTGGCTGGCACTCTTTTTGTAATTGCAACCACTCTATCTTTTGTGGTAAAAAATCTGTAATCGTCACCGAAAAATTGTTCTTCAATTAATATATGCTTATATTTTGACTTGACATTATTAATTCTTTTTCTTAATTGATCAAGCGTCATAATATTCAAAAATACATCATTCCCATGTCCTTCCGATAAAGGCTTAATAATTAACGGATATTTTAATTGTTTTATGTATTCCAAAATTTTTTTAGTACTATCAATATCAAAAGACTGTCCTTTAGCAACTGATATGCTTTCGGATTGTAAAAATTTTTTTGTTATATCTTTTGAATAACAAATCTTTACGGCGACAGCAGATGTTCTGGAAATAATCTGATGATAAACATACTCATTATGGTTTTTGTATGTAAATTTCACAAAATGCCCTGGAATAATAGGATCAATTTTAATATTTCTTTTTTCCGCTTCTCTAATTAATATCTTGGTAGAACTTGTATATTGATTAAAAATTTCTTTTTTCATTGTCATATTTATTAAATTTATTTAGTTAGCAATGCTGCACTTCCCATAATTCCTCCGCCCTTTTTGATATTAATTACTAAGTTTTTCGAATATCTCGCGGAAATTCCCGCCATTTTGCCATTGATATACCATGGACTAATATTGAGAAAACCTTTTGATTCAGTGATATTTTGCTCGCATGTATCGAGATTAAAAATTGTATAAATTTTAGCCGGAACAAATTCTTGAGCAATCCAAAGTCGGCTTTTATAATGTGACTCTACAATTTTTTGCCATTTTTTGGAATCGAGCTGACAACCAATATGGACACCTGTTCCGCCAAAACCTTGCGTTGGTTTTATAACCCATTGATTTTTATTATTGATTAATTGTTCTTTAGTTAAAATCGAACTATTTAACCCATAGGTTTTAGGTATATATTTTTTAATCGTTTTAATTTCTTGAACAGTTAATAATTTTTGAAACCATGGCTCATACCATAAAGCAAATAAATTTTTTGTTCCACAAAGATAAGCGCTCGTCGAGTTGTACATTGCCACATGATTATTTTTTAATGCCGCAAGTATTGGAGTAATAATCTTATAATCATACTGCCAGAATCGATGAAGTAATTCTGCGCGATATATCAGAGAGATTCTGTGTTTTTTATATGTAACAATTTTATTGTTATAATGCAGATTTTCTAAATGAGTGATAAAAACCTTAAATCCATATTTTTTCTGTATGGATTGTGCGATAACTTCCAAAGCTTTTCTGTCATGTTCATCAAACCGTGATCCATAAATCATAGCCATAGCGCCTGATCCAACGGCGTATTTTTTGTAAATTTCACCCACTGTCTTCAAATATGATAAAAAAATATTATTAAAATTATTTAATTTTATACCCAATTTTCTTAGAAAATTATTTTCAATTTGAGAAATATTGTCCAATCTTTCTGTACCGCCCGGGTGATTAATATTAAATTCCAGAAACTTGAATTTATTATTTTTCGTAATCGATCCATCAAATCTAGCTAAATACATTGCTCGCATCTTAGGATTAAAATTTTGAATAATATTTTTTTGTCTGGAATCGAATTGGAAAAAATCCTGCATTTTTTTATTTTGGAAATATATTTTTACGGTTTTTTCTAAAATCTTGCCAATATGCTCTGTTGCAAATTTTATATTTTTATATTCTCTATCAGAAATAATTAAAGGATTAAGCGCAATATTTTTATAATAATGTTTAAGATGCGTTTCTTTTGCAAATAAAACTTCCGCTTTTTTATAATTGCATGATAAATAATTTCTAATTCTTTTTATAATCTGAGAATTTAACATGATTTTACACCCCTAATCGCTTATATATTTCTTTAACAACCTTTTTAATTTCTGGCGCTAATCCGGTTTTAATATTATAAATATTTTTAGGAAATATTAAGCCCAAGATTTGCGATTTATCATCTTCCAAAATCAACGTTTTATCCCAAGAAGAGATTGATTCTATTAAAATAAATTGATTATCTTTTTTGAGACAATTAAAATCTAAATTCTCTTCAATAAACTTTATTCTACCAGATTTATTATATTCATAAATGCCTGCCTTGATTCCCTTTGTAAGTTTTATCTCTTGATTTTTGCGATTAAAAAGATATAAATTAGCACCATGATATCTGGAACTCAAATACTTCTTATTGATTTTAGAAAAATTAAAATCATATTTTATATTAGTTGATTCAAGAAGTTGCCATGTTTGCAAAGGAATTTCATTATTAAAGACTCTGATCAGATCTTCTACTATCAAACTTTCTGTGTTTCGCGGTTGGCATAAGGTAGGAATAATTGTCCGATTATTTTGATTATAAATAAAATCCAGAGTAAATACTCCTGAAAAATTACTGTTTTTTTGCATTATCCGACCGATTTTTTCTGTTATTTTTTGTGTTTTTTCTGCAATTTCATCGGTAATAATTTCTGCATTATTCCATTGCGATCCACAAATTTTTCTGCGATTAGAGATAACTCTATTATTCACTTCGGGAACGTTAATCAATTGTAAAAATGGCCTACCAATTAATACACCATTTTTTGTGACACAAGCATTGATAGAGATGGAAATTCCTTTAGGATGAACGGCAATATGTATTGCCTCTATTGCCTTACTGGGATATTCAACACTTTTGATAGTATTTAGAAATTTTGTGTATTCTTGTTCGTTGCGGATAAAAAATGTTTTTTTAACATATTTTTGCTCTAACCCAGAAAGATAAATATCCAATTTTGGCCCAAATTGTTGTTTTAGCTTGTCAAACCTTGTTCTGAGCAATTGTTGCAATGAATAATTTTTATATGTTACCTTCGGCATTTTGTATTTTTCCAACAATTGACTAAAAAATAATCTATTCTGATATCTTCTTTGTATTCTTAGTTTATTAACATAAATCACAACACTGTTAGTATTGGATATAATTTTTTCTATTTGTGGTAATAGATCATAAACAAAAATACATACATTTTTAAATTTTCTAAGATAATTTTCTATTGTCGCATAATTAATATTATCTGATGTCTTAATGGAAGAATAATAATTAAAATAATCAACATCCTCGTCTTGCATTGATTTTACTTTTGAATATTTATTGATTAATTTTAAATCGTTGGTGTATTTATAACTTAATATTCCATATTTATCGATAAAAAAAGCAGGAATTACCGCATCGAACGATTTTACTCCCACACTAAAAAAGTTAGCATCTATTTCATTAAATACTCTGCGAACATCATGTAAATTTTTTATTAGATACCGCTTACTAGGAATTATTAGTTTTTTGACTTTTTTTTTACATCTTTCTACTACATAGACAAGCATTTTTTCAGCAGTTTTAGAATCTTGTTTTGTGCCAGGATTTTTATTTATTTCAATAAAATAATATTGATTTTTATAGTACATAAAATCAACTGCAGCAATATCCAATCCTACCAGGTTGGCAATTTCTACTGCAATAGAACTTAATTGTTTATCTGGTATAAAAGTTTTTTTACTTCCGCCCAATGCAACATTGGCACGAAATTCTTTTTCAGGCGCTCTACGAATTATACCCTTAACTACTTTTCCTCCTATTACATAAACTCTATAATCAGTTCCGCCTTGCACGGGAAGATATTCCTGTACAACTACATTGTTATTTTTTGCTAACATTGAACTTATCACAGATTTGGCGCTTCTTTCTGATTCAACTATAGCGACACCCGAACCTCCAGCACCATATTGATTTTTTACAATAAGAGGATAACGGTTGAAATATTTTAGCGCTTCGTTAATATTATCTCTGTTGGTAATAAAAGCTGTCACAGGAGTTTTAAATCCATGCGAAGCAATATATTCTCCTTGCCAAAATTTATCGTTAGAGATAAGCATTCCCTTGGTATAATTAATTACTGCAATATCAGTATGATTTCGCAAAAAATCCATAATATTAATCGCTAACAAAAAATCTTCCGAACTGGAACCGCTCTCTATTTTCGGCAACAATGCATCAATTTTTATTAATTTATTTTTATAATAAATATGTTTTTTTTCTAAACCTTCTTGTTGATTTTGAGAATTTTTAATATCAGCAAATACAAAATTAATATATTTCGCTTCTAGAATAACGGTCTTTGCGTTATATTTTTTTTCGACTTTCTTGAAAAAAGCCAGAGTCGGTCTATTGTCTGGAGCGTCCTCGATTATCAATATTCCAATTTTAATCATATTTTTATCAATTTATATATTTATTTTAATTATACTCGATTGTACTCTAAGTTTCTATCATTTTGCAACAATAAAGTCAATATGATTCAATTCAGATTAAGTAAATAATAAATTTGTTATATGTTTAACGTTCGTTAAGTGTTTAGCTTTTCCACAACTACATTCGTTAAATGAGTATTGACAATAAATGGATAAGATTATAATTTTAGAATATCTTTATGGCAAAAAATACCTATCTTAGGTTACAAAACTTAGGAAAAATGCTATCAAACTTGCGATAGAGATAAGAAACAAAATTCGTTAAAATTACTCAATAATCTAAACAAAAACAAAAAGCTATTTTTTAGCAAAAATTTTTAGTTGCAATATTTTAAGCTCTATATATAGTATTCAGTTCTATTAAATTTATAATCTAAAGATTGCGATAGTCATAAAGGAGGAACTATCTAAATTTTTATATTACTAATTTTAAAAAACTATTAATGTTTATCTCTCATAACTAAAGCTTATGAGGAAAAGGAGAATAATGAAAGAATTAATAAAATATAAGTTAAAGAATTTTATCTACATTACAGTCATGGCAGGACTAATCATGCAATCGGCGGGAATTCTTGGCTTCTGGAATCCAACACGCGTCAAAGCTATTATTTTGCCCATTGAGCAAATAAAAATAATAACACCCCAACGAACTATTGATCAAAACTCAGCATCTTTAATTATAACTGCCGAGACACAAAATACTGAAGGCTCTTCTGAACCAGTAACAGAAACAACAAATTTCACAATCAACTCTAGCTCAAATACCGGCTTATTTTCTCCAAACGGCGTAGATTGGTGGACATCTGGCGGACAAGTAACGCTTACTGCCGGACAAAGCGATATTAATTTTTATTACAAAGATTCCAACGCCGGAACTCACACTATTACTGTTGACGCTGTTGATCAAGATTGGACTTGCGACCAACAAAATATTATTGTAAACGACATTACTGATCCGCAAACTGCATCAATTATTGCACCAGTAGATGGAACATATTACAATGCTTCGACAATGCCCGCCAACTTTTCCGGTAAAGCAGCAGACGATTTAGGCGGACTAGGCCTTGATGCTAATTCAACAGAATTTTATATCCAAAGATCCTCTGACAATCATTATTGGGACGGAACAAATTGGGACTCAACAACCGTGCAATGGCTAGAAACTACACATTTAGAAACGACCGATGGATCCGAAACTGATTGGACATCTTCCACAACTTTACCGACATGGGCAGACGGAACATACAAATCCGCTGCAAAAGCGATTGATAAAAATGGACACACTTTTACCGGTTCGGAAATAACGTTTTATTTTGATAAAACTATTCCTACAGGTTCAATTACAATAAATGACAATAAAGGTGTAACTGATTCCGATAAAGTAACTTTGACATTGAATACTTCGGAACAATATAAAATGCAAGTATATAATTATGGCGACACTCCCAATACATGGGAAACTTTTTCTGCCACTAAGCTCAATTGGCAATTAACACCCAATCTCGGCACAAAAAAGGTTTGTGTCAAATTCAAAGATCAGGCCGAAAATATCTCCAATGAATATTGCGACGAAATTGATTATAACGATGTTGCAAAAAACATTACCAAATATGAAGTTTATGCCACAAATCCCACACCCGACCAAGCTCAGATAATTTCACAAAAAAACATTGAGATTACCATGCAAAATACCGCTACAAAGAACGGCGAAGATACTTCCATTACCATCGCTGAATATTCAATCAATCCCGGCACAAATTTAGATCTGGCTTTTTTGGGAAAATATTTTGATATTAGCGCAGAAAATCAAGATGACATTAATTTTCCTGTATCAGTAAGAATTTATTTCACTCAAGGTGACTTAGATAATGCCGGAATCACCGATGTCTCCAATCAGCTCAAAGGACTTTATTATTTTGACAGCGCAAGCTCCAAATGGAAACTATATGATGAAACAGGTGTGACGCTGGATTCAACTGCAAAATCCGGCTTTATTGGTTTTGTTTGGGCTAAAGTGTCCCATTTTACTCCAATGGTTTTAGGTGCAGATATTACAGCTCCGGTAAAACCCGCTAATTTGAATGCTGAAGCAAAAGATAAAGAAGTAAAACTCTCTTGGGATCAGGTTTCCGATGCCCAAGGATATTATGTTCGCTATCGCGAAGCAACTTCCAACGACGCAAATAAAACTTACACTGAAGTGTATACCACCAACCACGATGCTACCATCGGAAATTTAACCAATAATACTTTATATGAATTTGGAGTGCGAGCAGTTGATAGCGCAGGCAACAAAGGCGAATGGGCAATAGTTGTGCAAACTCCAATTGCCAAGGCAACCGCTGTTTCTTCAAACCAAGGCACTTATGGATATTTTATCGGCACGGCTTATGCCGCCGAAGATCAATCTCAAACTCCATCTGATTCAACTTCGCAGACTGCTGATAATCAATCTGAAATTACAAACACCACTCCCTTAGATGAAAATCAGGGCGAAACACAAAGTGCCAGAACTGCAGTTATTTTGGGAATAATTATCATTGCCATTGGCGCAGCTTTAGGCGGATATTATGGCTATCAATGGTGGCTTGGAGAAGGTGAAGTAGCTAAAACTCCAACCCCGCCGGCTACAGTTGAAAAGAAAAATGGTATCAAAGTACAAACCCGCAAAAAATCCAACCGCCGCTGGTAATTAGCAAAAAGTTAATTTAGCTTGCAGACAAAATCCCGCCCCTCGTGAAGGACGGGATTTTTATGATATAATGAATATCAATGAAAACAAATTCTACTTGGTCTTTTTTTACCAATACTTTCGTAAGAATTTTGATTCTCTTGATTGTGATATTTTTCTTATACAATATCGTAAAATCAATATTAAAAAATCATGAGATCACTAAAGAAATTAATGATTTTGCCAACAGCATCACTATCCTGGAAAATGATCGATTAAATTTGAAAAACCGAATAATATTTTATAACACTGATATTTATAAGGAAATAGAAGCCCGCAAACATCTCAATTATCAAAAAAAAGATGAACGTGTTGTGGTGCTAATCAAGAAAACTCCGGACAACATTGATTTAAATAATGCAACTCAAGATATTAATAGCTCTCAAAATGAAACAGAAACAATGCCTAACTGGCAAAAATGGCTTCAATTTATATTCGGTTGAAATATAAGGATCGTTTTGGTGTATAATTGAGTAAAGCCCCATAAAATTATTTTATAATTTAATGGGATAAAGGAAGGTTTAATGAAATCTAATTTTGGTGACGAAAAATTAGTAGAAAAAATTCTTGCAGGAAACGAAGAATTATTTTCTGAAATCGTAAAAAGATATCAAAATAAATTATTTTATTATATTTTGAGGTATTGCAAAAATTCTGAAGACGCCCAAGATTTATTGCAAAATGTTTTATTTAAAGTCTATAAAAATTTACGATCATTTAACACCAAAAGAAAATTTTCTTCCTGGATTTATCGAATCGCCCACAACGAAGCGGTAAATTTTATAAGGTTTAATTTTGGTAAAATTCATATTTCCATCGATAACAATGAATATCTGCAAAATACACTCGGCACTCATGATAATACTTTGGAAAAAATTGATCATAAAACAAGCATTGAAAAATTAAAAAAAATCATTGAAATACTTCCTCTTCAATATAAGGATGTAATTATTCTTAGATTTTTTGAAGAAAAATCATACGAAGAAATCAGCGATATCATCCGCAAACCGGTTTCCACCGTTGGAACATTAATTAATCGCGCTAAGGCTAAAATAAAATCTATTGTAAACAAAAATTCAATCGATACGCCTGTAAAAAAAATTTTTAATACGCTAGCATCTGCAAAAAATGAAATAAAACATGATTTATATGAAGAAAATTGATTTATCCCAAAAAATTATGGAAGATATTCATTCCGGAAAAATCAGAATGAAATCTAAGGCGCAAGTTAATTTAGAAAATTATTTGATGTTCGCGCTTTTAATTTTGCTCTTTTCGTCATCCATCTTGTTTATTAATTTTTTAGTTCATATTGTTTCCCATAATGGCTCTTTGGAATTTTTAGAATTTGGACGCGATGGATTGAGTATGATTTGGGAAAATTTTCCTTTCCAAATTCTGGCAATCACGGCAATTTTATTAATATCAACTTATCTATTTTATAATCATTTCGATATTTCTTACAAAAAAGGTTCCCATATACTCTTGGCCAGTTTAGCAATAATTTGTCTTGCTAGCGGTTTTACTCTTGCTTACACTCATGCTAATGACACAGTTTATAATTTTGCTCCTTTTGCTTCGTTAAAAAATTTAGCCACCGTCAAAAATATCAGTCAAAATCACGGCACGATCGTAAAAATAATTCATCATGAACCGGGAATAATTTTTGCCAAAAATCCTCAAGGCAAAATTATCGTCATTCGATATAAAACCAATCAACCAACTTACACAACAGCGAGTATTGATATGAATAAAATCCAAACAATTATTGATCAAATGCATTTTCCCAATGATCTAGTCAAAGAACAAATGAAGAAAACGCTAGTTCGCCAAGAACTTATGTTAGCACAATTAAATAAATTAAAAGTGGAACAAGAAACAATTAATCAATTCGAACCCGATCATTTTTTGAAATTAATTGGCAACTGTCAAGATAATTCTTGTGAATTTTACAACATTAAACCAATTAAAAATGGTTCTAACTTCGCCCTCCAAATGAACTAAAAATACAAAATGATGCTTGTGTTAGGTTTACACGTACTAAATTAAACCCTAAATTACTATACCAAATCATGCATATGCAAGTTTTGGTATAGTAAAAAACCTGTTATTTAACATTATTTATCAATTTCAAATTTTAGGTTTGTCTTTAAAGCTCCGGGACTTGGATTCGAACCAAGATACCAACCTCCAGAGGGTCGTGTCCCCGCCTCATCGGCGGGTCGCCGAGGAGGCGACTACCATTACACATCTGCGCAAAGCTCCGGGACTTGGATTCGAACCAAGATACCAACCTCCAGAGGGTCGTGTCCTACCATTAGACGATCCCGGAGCTTTGCGCAGATATTTCTATGATACATATTAATTTTTAAGATAGTTTGATAATTTTTCTTTTAAAACTTCTCTTCCGTAGCCTGATTTGTAAAATTTTTCTTGAGCAGATGCGTCCTTTTTTCCAAGAAAGATTCACAAAAAATTAATTTAAAAGGTTTGTTGTTTTTTGTATATTCACCACCAATACCTTTGTTGTGTTCTTCTAATCTTCTTCTTAAATTATTTGTATAACCAATATACAATCTTTTATTCTTTAAACTTTCCAATACATATACATGCCACATAAATATTCCATTTTGTTCCCGCCTCATCGGCGGGTCGCCGAGGAGGCGACTACCATTAGACGATCCCCGAGCACTAAAGACAAAATTTATAAATTAATGTATGCTACAAATAATGAATTATTTTTTAAACAATATCGCTTATGCAATCCAAACTCCTGCAGAAAACGCCCCTCAGTCTTGCTTACTCAACTCTCCTTCAGGAACAATGGCTAAACTATTACCGATAATAATAGCTTTATTTATTATTTTTGTTATTATACCTGTTTTCGGCATAATAAAATACAATAAACAATCAGCAAAACTGGCAAACACCAATAAAAAAATTTTATATTTTTTATGGATTTTGCCATTGATCTATGTCATTTTCCTTACAATTATACTTATTTATGTTTACACTAATCATAATATTAGCTGTAAATTATTTTAATATTAGTATATTTTCTACCAATATTTTGTATTATCGAGAACTATTTTCAGTTTTTTGTTGCTGTTTTTTAGTGGAAACGGGAAAGAATTTATCAAATTCTGTCTCTTCGAGAGTTTCTTTCTTCAAAAGTGTCTGAGCAATATTATCCAATGTTTTTCTATTTTTAATTAAAATGTCATGAGCTCTTTTCTGAGCATCAGAAATTATGGAGCTAACTTCCTCATCAATAGTTGCAGCAATTTTATCGGAATAATTTTTGTGTTCTCCAAGTTCTCTGCCCAAAAATACCAATTCCTCACGCTGACCAAGAGTTTGCGGACCTAATTTTTCACTCATGCCAAATACAGTTACCATTTCACGAGCAAGCTTGGTGGCGCGTCTGATGTCATTTTCCGCACCAGTAGTGGTTTCACCAAAAATAATTTTTTCTGCTTCGCGACCGGCCAATAATTGCGCAATATCATCTAAGAATTTACTTTTCGGATAAAGATGAATATCTTTTTGCGGAAGACTCCAAGTGTATCCCAAAGCCATTCCGCGGGAAACTATAGAAACTTTATGAATTGGATCACAGTTTGGCAAAATATGACCGACAATGGCGTGACCGGTTTCATGAAAAGCGGTAATTTGACGTTCTTTGTCAGAAAGAAGTCGAGATTTCTTTTCCGGACCCATGACAACTTTTTCTATTGCTTCCTGTAAATTTTCTTGTTTGATAGTTTTTTGATTATTTCTGGCAGCCAGTATTGCGGCCTCATTAACAATATTTCTTAAATCCGCACCAGCCAAACCAACCGTAGAAGAAGCGATTTTTCGCAAATCAACATTGGAATCAACCGGTTTATTTTGTGAATGAATCTTTAAAATCATTTCACGTTCATTCAAATCCGGCAGTGTTAAGGACACACGTCTGTCGAATCTTCCCGGACGCAAAAGTGCCGGATCCAATACATCAGGTCTATTTGTAGCTGCCATGACTATTACACGAGTATCGGTTTCAAAACCGTCCATTTCTACTAGTATTTGATTAAGTGTCTGTTCTCGCTCATCATGCGAACCACCCAATCCAGTTCCACGCTGACGTCCTATTGCATCAAGCTCATCGATAAAAATAACACTTGGGGCATTACGCTTGGCTTTTTGGAATAAATCTCGCACACGAGCCGCGCCAACGCCTACAAACATCTCCACAAATTCACTGGCGGAAATTGCCAAAAATGGCACACCGGCTTCACCTGCTACAGCTTTAGCAAGCATTGTTTTTCCAGTTCCTGGAGGACCAACCAAAAGCACTCCTTTTGGAATTTCTGCGCCCAACGACAAATATTTTTTCGGGTTTTTGAGAAAGTCTACCACTTCCATCAATTCCTGTTTTGATTCTTCCAATCCAGCAACATCTCGAAAAAGAATCTTTTTGCCGCCAAAATAAAATCTGGCTCGCGATTGTCCAAAGCTCATTGCTTTCATATTAGCTCCTTGAGTTTGACGAAAAATAAAATACAAAAATATAGCAATAAGAATAAATGGCAAAAATATAGACAATAATGTTGACCAGATTTCGCCTTTGTTTGGATCATTGACGTTCAAATTGATTTTATTCGGCTCTATTCCATAGCTAGTAACGCTAACTCCAGCTTCTTTATAGGTTACTAATTGAGAATTGGAGTTTTTTAGTTTTGCTGTAATTTTGTTGCCGTCAACAGAAATTTGTTCAATATTGCCTGCTTGCGATTCGCGAACTATATCAGAAATATTAGATTGTTCTATATTCGTTTTGGTAGGATTTAAAAAAGTATACAAAGAATATCCTACTAGGAATAGAATGATTACATAGATAATATTTCTGGCTGTATTGGAATTATTTTTTTCGTCCATATCTTTAATATTATACCAAAATTTTAAAAATATTATGACAATTTACAAAAAAATATTTCATTTGGTGGCTCCGGGTGGATTCGAACCACCAACCGCTGGCTTATGATGCCATCGCTCCACCATTGAGCTACAGAGCCATAGGCATTACGAATATAAATATCCGAAAAAAATTTAATTGGTAGCGGGGGGAGGATTTGAACCTCCGATCTGCGGCTTATGAGACCGCCGAGATACCACTTCTCTACCCCGCGATAAATAATAGTGAAATTATAACAAAGAAAAGCTATCCTGGCAAGGTAATAATATAAATTACCACTCTAAACTTCAATACTATTTCTTAAATTCCAGATGTGTGACTAAATCATGGTAAATATGAGCAAAATCTTTTTGCCGATCTATCTCTTTTTCCCATTGACTAGCCGAAAGACCATTTAATTTTTCGATTCCCAAAGCACGCATTCCGTTTGTACTCATCATCTTAACAGCAGTTTTGGCAGGAATTAAAGTGGGATCCAAATTAACTCCTTTCTGAAGTAAAGCTGCAAATTTACCCGCCTCCCAAATATCCAAACGATTTGAGCTGGCAGCTCCGTCAGTGCCAAGACAGACATTAATTCCCGCCTTAATCATTTTTGCAATCGGGGCTATTCCCGAACCAAGCTTGAGATTAGAAAGCGGACAATGCGCTACATGAGCACCTCTTGCGGCGATAATTTTTATATCCTTATCGGTCAGCCAAACACAATGAGCAAGTAATGCATGTTCATCTAAAATACCAAGTTTATCTAAATATTCTACAGGTGTTAAATGAAGATTTTTTTTGCAATCATCAAATTCTTTTTTGGTTTCTGCAAGATGGATTTGAAAAAGCGTATTATATTTTTTTGCTAGCTCTTTGGAACGCCCTAAAATTTTTTCGCTGGCAGTAGAAATTGCATGAGGCGACACCGCCACTTTTACATAAGGATTATTCTGATATTCTTTAATTAATTCTTCTGTTTTTTTAAGCGCGATATTGGGAGTCAAAGCACTCGGAGTAGGAAAATTAATGATTCCTTCGCCGATTATCACCTGCATTTTTTCTTCAATGGCGGCGCGCGCTACATCACGTTCAAAAAAATACATATCGCAAAATGCTCTAATGCCGTTTTCTTTCATCTCTTTGATTGCTTCTTTAGCATATTTATAGACAAATTTCGGCCGAACATGTAAAGCCTCTTGCGGCCAAATATGTTTTTTGAGCCACACTTCAAGCAACAAATCTTCAGCTTTCCCTCGAAAAGCCACCATTGCTGCATGCGCATGAGCATTAACAAACGGAATATTAAATCTTTTTTTAATCATTAGCCTTTGAAATAAAAATTATTTATTTTAACAGATATGATGTTTAGCTTTGGGATTTTTTTTGATTAGTTTTTCTGTCACATCATCATTTCCTGAAAGTGTTTGACATGCCTTTTGAATATCTTCATAAAGCATTTCTGTCATGTCGCGACTAAAATTTTCTTTAATAACCATTCTGATTACAGTAATTGATTCAGCATTGGGAGGCATGGTATAGGCGGGAATAATCCAACCTTTTTCGCGTAGCTTATCAGAAAGTTCAAATAATGAAAAGTTTACGTCTTTTTCTTCTTTTAATTTGACTACTACAACCGGAAGCATTTGAGTTGGATTTAATGTTTCAAAAAGACCGGTAGAAATTAATTTTTCAGACAAATATTTTGCATTATCAATGGCGTTTTGCATAATTCTTGAATATCCGGATTTGCCTAATCGTAAAAAATTATAATATTGTCCTAAAACCATAGAACTGCCTCTGGAAAAATTCAAGGTATATGTTGGCATTTCGCCGCCTAAATAATTAACAGTAAATATTATATCTTTGGGAATATCGCTTTCATCTCGAAACACCAACCAACCAATTCCCGGATAGACTAACCCGTATTTATGTCCTGAAACATTAATGGATTTTACCTGTTCTAATCTAAAATCCCATTTTATTTTTGGATAAATAAACGGCGCAATAAATCCACCGCTGGCTCCATCAACATGAATAGGAATATCCCAACCTTTTTGTTTTTTGATTTTCACCAAAAGTTTATTGATTTCCTCAATTTCATCATGTTCTCCAGTAAATGTTGTTCCAAGAATTGTTCCAACACAAATGGTATTTTCATCAATCAATTTTTCTACATCCCGAGCGTCAATTACAAATTTATCTTTTTCCATAGGAATGATTCTTGGTTCCACATCAAAATAACGCGCAAATTTATCCCAACAAACATGCACATCTGCTCCAAAAACAATATTGGGTTTATCATAAGACTTTCCTTCAGAAATTCTACGCGCTTTCCAAGTCCATTTATGGGCTAGAAGCCCCAACATAATTGCTTCGGATGAACCAATCGTGGCTGTGCCGACAGAATTACAATTTTTCGGTGAATTAAAAAGCCGCGCCAGCATATTCACGCATCGTTCATGAATAACTTCTGTCTGAGGATATTCATCATGGTCGATAAAGTTTTTATTGATATTTTCCGCCAATATTTTTTCTGCCTCCGGTTCCATCCAGGTAGTACAAAAACTGGCTAAATTTAAGCTTTGCGATCCATCCAAATTAAGCTCGTCGTGTATAAGTTGGTATGCGGCATTTGCAGGCATGCCATCTTCCGGAATCTCATACTTAGGAACAATTTTTCCAAAATATCTAGTGCTATAAGTGCTGGCATGACCTTGCTTGCTCAAATCCAAATCATCAAGATTTCTTTTTTTTGCTAACATAAATATCCTTAATAATTAATTTATATTATTTTCTTCTTCCATGATGGTCTTCGATAACTAAAGATAATAAACGGAATACTCACTATCACAATATAGCCAATTAGTAAAAATGATTCATAGAATACTATTCCGCCTGTATCAAGTTGAGAAGGAGGTATAAAACCCAGAATAATTGCCGCGATACAAGCAATAATTCCCAAACCTGCAAAAATCCACATTCCCGCATTACCGCCAGGAACTTTAAAAGGTCTTGGAGTATTTGGTTCTGTATATCTTAATTTAAGCGCAGCAAAAAACATAATAATATAAACCGTTAAATACAACAATGCCGCAAGATCTGTTAGAATCCAAAAAGAACTGGAGACCGAGGGCATAAACAAAAATATTACAGAAATTAAAGAAACGACAATACCTTGTATAATCATAATATTAACCGGCATGTTATTTTTGTTCATTTTTTGAAAAAATGGCGGCAAATCTCCATTTTGCGCAGTCGCCAAAAGTCCGCGGCTAGGACCAGCAATCCAAGAACTTACCTGTACAATCATGCCTGGCGCAGTCAAAATCACGATAATCGGAATTGCCCAACTTAAATTGAATTGATTAAAAACAGTACTGAATGTTTCCATAATGCCTGCTGTTAAACTAATTTCCGAACGCGGCAATATTATAGAAATTGCCAAAGATCCCAATATAAATATCGCAATAACAATTATTGCTGCGTAAAAGATTGCCTTTGGATAATCTTTTTGCGGGTTTTTTACTTCCATTGCATGAACTCCAGACACCTCCATGCCGGCAAAAAACAAAAACATTCCAGTCAGAAAAACAATATTTCTGATGTTGTCCAAATTCGGTATAAAATCTTTGATATTAAAAGAAATTTGCGATTGCTGCCCGGTATAAAGCCACACAGCTCCTAAAACAAATAAGATGATTCCTGGCAATATTATTCCTAAAAGTGTTCCGATTGTCGAAATCATTCCTGAAGTTTTCATACCGCGAAAATTTAAAAGTATTGCGCCCCAATAAACAACTATAATAATTGCCAAAGTAAAAATTTTGTTATTGGCTAGGGCCGGATTAATAAGATATGCAATAACTGCGGCAGTTGCCGCCAAAGCAGTTGGATAGAATACAAGATTCTGCAACCATTGAAGACAAATCGTAATAAACCCTAATTTTTCGCCAAAAGCTTGTTTGACCCATGCATAAATTCCCCCTTGTTTTGGCCAACCGGTAGCAAGTTCGGCCGAGACAAAAGAAACCGGCACCAAAAAAACAATCACAGCGATCAAAAGAAAGAAAACTATTGAAAGCCCATATTCTGCCATCATAGGAAGTCCGCGTAAACTGCAAATAATCGCCACATTGATCATGGCCAATGAGAACACACCCAAAACCTTTTTAGACTTAGAAATCTTTTCTAGCATTTCCCCTCCACTCCTTAATTATTATTTTTTTAATTATAACAATAATTATTTAAATTAGATAGTTTATGATAAAATACTATTAAGGAGGAATTTATGATTTTTAACGTGTTTATATTGTTATTTTTACTGATAGCTTTAATATTCTTATATTTGTATATAAAAACAAAATTTATTCACGAAATTACTCCGCCAAGGCTCACCAATAACCCCAGTTGGGATGTGATAGTTACCGAAACAACTCCAATGTTATCTTTTTTCAATGCCCAAGGCGGAATCAAAACCAGAAGCTACGAAATCGAAATCGATCAATCAAAAAAATTTAATTCGCCTGATAAAATTTCCTACCTTGGAGTAAGCGAAAACGGCAAACTAGTTACCGAAAAAAAGATTGAAACAGAAAATTCTTTATGCGATAAAACCCTTTATTATTGGAGAGTGCGAACAGTTTCCGCCAATGGACTAAAAAGCGATTGGACAATATCCAGATTTTATGTTGATACCGCATCAGACGATCATTTTATGAATTTAGTTCGCGCTCAAATTAAAAAAATAGAAGTTTCCGGAGGTTATAATGCCAAAAATATTATTGATTGGGATGATCCGGGACTTGTTACTTATTGGCAAAGTCCGCCACCAGGAGACGATATCCAGTGGGTAAAATTTGATTTAGACAAACCTACTGTAATTTCTAGAGTCTGGATTCTCTCCAATCCCGCCGACTCCGACGGATGGCTAAAAGATTTCTGGCTGGAAAAAAGCATTGATGGAAAAATCTGGCAAAAAATTAATGATTCACACATAAAGAATAATGATACATTCAGAAATATTATTGATTTTAAACCAATTAGAACAAAATATATTCGTTTAGTCATTAAAGAATTTATAGGTTACGCCGCGCAAATCAATGAAATAATTTTATATTCTCCCGGCATTCCTCCGATTCCCAAGATACCAAATAAAGATTATGTTTTAATAATTGGAAATGAACATAATGGATTTACTTTTACGGATTTAGCAAAACACATCGAAAGCTTAAATTTAGATCTAAAAACCATAGTTGTTCCTTATTTTGAAGCTTCTTATGAAATGCTGGAAAAATTGCCTAAAAAACCTTTAGCAATAATTTTGAGCGGCAACAATGCTGATTATCCAAACCTTCCAATGTTTGAACACAACGGCGAGTTTGAAATCATTCGCAAAACTAATATTCCAATATTGGGAATCTGCGCCGGACATCAATTTCTCGCAATGGCTTACGGTTATACCAGAGCGCGAAGCATGGGTTGGTCAGATATTTCCGCCATGGAACCAAAAAATAAAATGTCGCAGATTAAAATTACGAAAAAAGATCCTATCTTCGAAGGGATCCCTGATAATTTTATTGCTCCCGAGGTGCATAGTTGGGCTGTGATAGAACCGGCAGAAGAATTTGAAGTAATTGCAAAGTCCAACTACATTCAGGCTCAAAAAAGCTCTAAACGTCTAATTTATAGTACTCAATTTCATGGCGAGATCAATGTTGCTTACAATCAAGGCGCGCGCTACATTCAAAATTTCTTGAAAATAGCTAAAAAATATAAGTAGTTTATTTTTTTGTTGTCTTTTTATTTGAAAGATAAATTCCACCGCTCAAAATCATTGCTGCAAGTAAAACATATAACCAAATATAATTGGCTGTTTTGTAAAGTTGAATATTTAAATTTATCGGTTTACCATTTTCAATAGAAAATTCATCAGATTTATAACTCAAATATCCGTTTTTTTGCACTATTAAATAATATTTTCCGTTAGGTACCATAAAACCATATTCGCCATTATCAATGCTTGTTTGCGGATTTTTTTGATTATACTTGGCGGCATCCCAAACAATCCATTTGTTATTTTCATAAACATATAAAGTCACCTTTGCATCTTTCAGATGTTGTTCTCCGTTTTTGGTTTTCTCAAAAATATAACCATAAGGATCAACTAAAATAGTTATATTTATTTCCTGGGTTCGGCCATCTTTATAAATTATGGTTGCCGTAGCATCATACGAACCTTTTAAGTTAGGAGAAAGGATATTAGCTGCATAACTGCCATCAGATTGCTTTTGCAAAATATATTTCTTATCAGCAAAAATAGTTGTTGCTGATTCAATATCTCCTTCAAACGAAGGGATCACACTGATGCTAAAATCGGTATTAGTCAAAACTTCAACCTGTTGCTTTTGCACTATGACTGGAATTTTAACATTTTGAGAAATAATTGTTGTTTTGAGAATTTTAGATTCTTCTTTTGCCGCTACGCTTTGATTAGTTGACTGACTATCGCCTGCTGAACTTTGGATTTGAACTGTAAAATTGACTGAAGTTGCAGAAGAAATATTTCCTGCTTGATCTCTGGCTCTTGCTTCAATCTTATGACTGCCAGCCGACAAAGCATCGCTTGCGGGAATTTGATAAGACCAATTTCCTGATGAATCAACTGATAGCGAATAAGATTTTGTATCACTTGATACAGTTAATAAGATAGTACTATTTGCCTCAGCAGTTCCTCGAAAATTAGGAATAGAAGTAGTAATTGTTTCTCCGCTGGCAGGATAAGTAATGCTTGGACTCGAAGGCACATCTAAATCGATCGTAAAACTATAAGAAACTGACAATGAAGTATTGCCTTTCGAATCGGTAGAACGAATACAAACAGTATGTCTGCCATTTGTAAGCACTGGCGTATTAAAACTAAAATCAGCAGATTTACTTGAATAAGGTCCGCCGATTTGCACCCATGAACCATTGTCAATCTGATATTCAATTTTTAAAATATTAGTCATGGCATCTGTCGCAGTACCGCTAAAATTTACTGTGGAATTATTAGTAGGATCAGGAGGATATCCGGCTAAGCTAACAATAGGCGAAGTATGATCGACAACCGTTTGGCCGCTGGAATATCCGTGAGTGCCGGCGATGTCGGCGCCGTTGACTGCTTTCGCACTAACATAGTAGGTTTGATCTACTGAAAGATTTAAACCGGTTTTGGTAACAAATTTATCTAATTCGGTGCTGGTCCAAGAAACTATATCGCTTCCATCAGGCGAGGTGCCGATGGCATATTCATAATGATCAATTTCGGAAATCGAGTCTGTTACTGCTGTCCAGTTGGCAGAGAGAGTTGTCAGTGATTCTACTTCGCTAGTTTCTTGACCGGTAATGGTTCCATCATAAACAGTGGGCGCGGATGGTCCTGTTGTTTGATAGGTAAAACTGTCAGAACCAAAGGAAGTTTGCACATTGCTGGCTTCGTCTGTTGCCCTTGAATAAACTGTGTAGTTTTTGGTATCAGTTAAATTTCCGGCAGAAATATTATAACTCCAGTTTTCTTTGCCGGAAGCGCTAACCCAACTATTTTCGTTGCCGGTCCAATCGGTGCCGCTCCACCAAGTGTTGTCCGTGGTATTTTTAATACGAACTGAGACACTAGCCACACCGCTTGTGGCGTCCGAAGCAGTGCCGGAAACTGCTCCCGGCCAATTGCCGGAAGAATAATGCAAGCGAGTTAATGCCGGTGTAGAATCGGGAGCAGTATTATCGACAGTGTATGTGACATAATTTTCCAAATCATCATTGGTAACATTATACGCATTGTCAATCGCATCTCCCAAAAATAAGAAAGTGGTTCCATCACTAGCGCTTTTTATAGAATTTTGCAATTCAGTTGAAGGAGTATAGGTCCAAGAGCTAGTACCAGCCAAAGCATAAAGATAGTCGTTGATATCTTCCCACTCGATTACTTCTTCAATATTAACCCATTGCTTGGTGGCATGATTCCATACATCAATAGTTTCTTCATCTTCCGATAGGCGAAGATATGCAGACAAAATTTTTTGCAAACCAGAAATTCCGTCTGAGGCAGTGCCGGAAAATGCCGTAGGAACACCGGCAGAATTAACATAATCATTTACTGTTGTTGATATTGTTGTAAGAGGGTCTTCACTGTCCCATTTAAAACTTTGTGAGCCTAATTCTACCTGCACGTTGGCACTCGCTGAACCATCCGTGGCTTTGCTTGTAAGTGTATAGGTACGATTACTAGTAAAGTTATCTTCATCAATGGTGTAATTCCATCTGACAAAACCATCAGTTGTAGTGCTGGTAAGCCAAGCAGCTTCATTTTCCCAAGAATTACCATCCCAATATTTACCATCGCTTCCTTGCAGTGTTAGTTCTACTTTTTCCATACCCCAAGCGTCAGAGGCATCGCCGCGCAAAGAATCATCATCATACCAAATATTAGGTCCAGACCAATAAGTGCTTCCGACAAGATGCATACTGCCTTCAGTAAGAACGCTAAAAGGATCAGTTTCGTTTAGATCAAAACGCGGAGTTGATGCGGGTTTAGTGGTGTCTGTTGGCGCATCCATGGTGGCATAACCCATTTTTATGCTATCGTCGCTTTTTTGCCCGTTATACCACATTTTATAAAAAGTGTCGTCTCCGCTGGTTTCGGCCATTATAAATGGGGAATAGACATATTTATCATTCCACGAACCGCTTGATCCTGGTCCCATGATAGGGTTGGAGCTGTATTTAAACCATACTTCACCTGTAGCAGAATATGCGTAACCGATTTGATGTCCGGTTCCGCCCGTGGCGGCATTGCCGGAATAATACATTTCATATTGACCATCGCCGCGTTTGATTACGCTCATGCCCCAAATATTTGAATAATCCCACTTATCGCCAGCACCGCGCTGGAGCACCGGGTTGGAACCGGATTTAGTCCAGCTTGTGCCATCAGAACTTGTGGCATAACCAATTTCATAGCGAGAATTTGCTGTTCGAGTGCCGTTATACCACATTTTGTAAGCAGAACCTTCTTTAATAACCATCGGCCGCATTACCGTTAGATCGTCCCATTGGCCGCTAGCGCCAGGATTCATTATTGGATTGGAACCAGATTTGGTCCAGTTTATGCCATCAGCGCTGGTAGCGTAGCCGATTTTTTGTACCGATGTGTCTGAATTTGTGCCTGAATACCACATTTTGTAGGTAGAACCATCTTTTATTACCCATGGCTCATAAACTCCTGCCGAATCCCAAGAACCAGCCGTGCCGGCAAGCACCGCATTAAAACTGCTGTATGACCAGTTAATTCCATTCGTGGAAGTAGCATAGTGAATTTCTCCGCCGAAGTTGTACCACATTTTATAGGTGTCACCGTCTTTTAGTATGTTTGGATAAAGCGCATAGCTACTGTAAAAATAATTTCCGCCGGCGAAAGGATTGATGCGGTATTGGGTCCAGTCAAGCGAATTATACATAAATAAAGAAATATTGGTTGCGCCATCACCATTATCGTCGTGAGCGTAAGCAGAGATGCGATATGAAGTGGCATTTTCAAAATTAGTATGGGCGATCGGATAGCTCCAACTGGTGGTTCCTGTTGCATTTAGCCAGCCTGGATCTGCGGCTGCCCAAGTGGTTCCATTCCAAAAATAGCCGTCTGTGTAGCGATAGATTTTTATATAAACATGATCAATATTTGTGCCGGTAGCTGTGCCGCTTATGGAATCCGACCAACTGCTGGAATTATAAACATCATAAAATTTATCCATAGAATAGGAAATTTCCGCGCCAGTACTGGAATACGAAAAAGATATTGCCGTGCCTTCAAAAGTATTGCCTGCTTTGTCTAGTGCTTTTGCCTTGACGCTATATGTGCCGTTTGACCAGCTGGGCAAAGTGATTGCGTCGGTCCAGTCAGTGCTTCCGCCGGCAACTGTGGCACTATGAGTTGTTGTAAGCCAGGTTTCGGTGCCGGTCCATTCCGATCCGGTCCAATATTGATTGGAGCCATTTTTAAGATAAAAAGTGGTAGAATTAGCATTTACGCCAAAGCCGTTTGAGCCGTCTCCTAAATAACCGGCAAAAGTTGCAGGCATTGTCCCGGGAGTATAAGTGGAGCCGTTGTTTGGCGAGGATACCGTAGCTGTAACCGGTGCTTCGGAATCATAATAATAAGTAATTTCGCTTCCGGTATAAGTTTGACTTGTTTTGTTGGTGGCTTTAGCGGCGGAGGTGTAAGTTTCCCCGCTTGACCAGGTTGGCAAAGTAGCGCCAGATGTCCATGTTACAGCTGAATTATCGGCAGTAGCACTATGAGTTGTCGCCATCCACTGTGTGGTTGTGGCATCCCAATCAGAACCATCCCAATAGTGGTTGTCCGAAGCTCGTTTAATGTAAAAAGTGGTCGAGTTGGCATTTAGTCCTGTGCCGCCTGTTCCGTCGGCCGCCTGACCAGAAAATGCAGCGGGAATATTGGAAGCCTTATAGTATGTTGAAGCAACAGGAGTGGTTACTGATGCGGTTTGCGGAGCAATATTTTCGGCCAGTGCGGTTGCGTAACCGATGTTTCCTGTCCAATCACCTTTGGTGTACCACATTTTGTAAGTTGATCCGACTTCTATCACGGTCGGGTAAAAAACTCCGCTTGCATCCCATGCAATTCCTTCTCCTGCTGTAAGCACAGGATTATTGCCGGATTTTGTCCATGTTATTCCATCTGGAGAAGTGGCATAACCGATTTTATAAAATGGCGAAGTGTCCCAGCCATTTTTATTTCCTCCGTACCACATTTCGTAAGTTCCGCCAGTATTTTTTAGCACATGCACTTGATACAAAGCTTCGTTATCAAATCCGGCTCCCTGGAAACCATCCCATGCTCCGGCGCTGCCTTGTTTTAAAACTAAATTGTTATTGGTGTTCCCGCCAGTTGAAACTTGACCTAGATTTTGCGGTTCGGTCCAGCTTAATCCATCGGAACTAGTGGCATAAGCAATATAATATTTTCCTGCTCCTTCGTTGGCGTTGTAATACATTTTATAGGTGCTATCGTCTTTAAAAACAAAAGGAGTAATTCTGTCGTTATCCCATGCTTTGGTTACATCAAAGCTAACAGTAGTTTCCGCACTCCAATTGATGCCGTCAGCAGAAGTTCGATATTTTGTGCTGATAACTTCGTTAGCCCACATTTTGTATGTGTCGCCGTCTTTGATTACGGTAATTTCATGTGTTGATAAATTGTCCGTGTTCTCGTCTTTGGCGATTTGAAACGCATTCCATGTGATTCCATCGGAACTGGTGGAATATCTGATTATGCCTGATCCATTTTCTTCCACCCACATTTTATAGGTGTCGCCGTCTTTGATTACTCTGGGATATCCGGCAGAATTGCTGTTTACAACAGGATTAGAGCCAGATTTTGTCCAAGTGGTTGCGGCATTGGCTTGAGCTTTTTGGGGAATATTAAAATTAAGTAGTACTGGTTCAAATACAAAAGAAAATATTAATAGAATACCAAAAATATTCCAAAATATTCGGATTTTTTTGTTTTTTACAAGTTCCTTCATTATCCCCTCCTTAAAACAACCTTTGCCGAACGTACTCTATAAAAAGAGTTCGAATATATTATAATACTTCGTCACAAAATAATATATTATCTTTTTGTGGATAAATCTCAACTAATGATTAATTTTTGAAATTATACATAAATTACTTTTATACAAAAAAAGAACCACCATTAAATTTGGTGGCATATTAAATTCTTTATTATTTCATCGATAACATTTTTTTTATGAGTAGAACCAGCAAATTTCTTGCTAATTTTCCATGCTCGACGATTTGTGAAAAATCGCGGTATATCCGCTTCTATTCTTTGTCCCTTTGTTTTCTCCCGACAAAACCCGTTCTCTAAAAGTAATTCACTTGGGCCTTCTAGAATAAAAAAGAATTTTTGTGTTTCGATAATATATTTTTTACTTTTTAACTCAACAATACTTTCTCTAATTAAATATTTATCAAAATAATACATTTGTAATTTCTTTTCCAATTCGATTTCTGTTGGTTTACAGAATTCATCTTCTTGATAGTCAACGATACCTCTCAAAACTACAAAAGCATTTTCCGATAAACCTTGCGGACATTGACTAGCGATGTCATTTCGATGAAACTTCTGAATCCTCGCCAAAAGATTTTTAGAATCGGGAAATGCTTCACATGCTTCACGCAAAGGATAAAGGTAAGCATTCTTCCCAAGTTCTGTGCGTCTTCGAATCCTAGGTATTTTATTGAGGGTTTGGGAAATATAATTAGGATGTTTGCCTAAAAATATTTTTAGTGTTCGAGCAGTACAAAATACTTCAATCTTTCCGTTTTTCTTAATTTGACAAATTCCGTTTTTTGGCACGCGCGGCAAATATTCTTCTACGATTTTACTAATGTAATCCTTACACCTACCAAATTTTTTTGCCAAATCCTGCAAATAAGGTTCATTTCCTTTTTCACATTCACTCAAGTAATACGCAATTATCTTATTAGTTTCCTCGTTTCTTTTTTGTTTTCTATCTTCTCTGTTAAGATTTTTTAACCATCTTGCCACAGTTACTTTATGAAAATTTTTAAATCTCAAAATTATTTCTTGAACTGACAATTTCTCCTCAATAAATAACCTCTGCGCTTCTTTCTTATTGAGATTGACGATTTTCTTTTTCGGAATTCGTGAATTTTTAAACATTTTATATCTTAAAGTATTTTCATGTACTCCTAATTTTCGGGCGATTTCACTGGCATTCAAACCATCTTTAAGCATTTGAAGAGCACGTTTGTGTTTTTCTAGTTTGTCTGCATTTATTCTCTGCTGTTTCACACCTTTAAGCCAATTTGTTTTGATAGTCTTTGGTTTATCATTTGGAAATGTTTTATATATTTTTTCCTCGTTTGCGCCGTTTAAATACATTTCGCGCGCTTTTGCTTTTTTTTGAGCTTGAGTAATTTTATTCATTTTTTTCACCTTCTTTTGTTAAAGAACTCTTATGGTCACGAATATTAGAAACGAATTGACATTAAAATATTCATGAATTATCACGATTCTAACCCAATGAGTACAATTTGTCTATCTTGTGAAAAGTTTTTTTATTTATGCAATCTTAATTTTGATTTTTTCATCCTGTAAATTTTCGGATTTGGTCGCCATATTCCATTCAATTTCAAATCTTTGCTTTTCGTGATTGGCAATGGTTTGATTTTCTATTACTGTTGCGAACGGCTCCTTTTCTGAATGAGCGATATAAATAACTTTACCGGCAAAAACATTTACTTCCAAATTCGGGTCAAAGAATTTTTGCTCTAAAAATCGAGTTTCTCGCAATTCTTGAGGATCGCGAACTATAACTGATCTGTTTTCGGGAACGTCAGCCAAAAGCGCTCTTACTTTGATACCCAATTTGGTTCTTTCCTTGAGGTAATCGGCAATAAAATTAGGAATCAATTCCTGGACTTTAGCTGTACCATAAATTAAGATTTCACTTCCACCAGGCTGATTTAAGGTCATTTCATAAGCCTGCTTAACTCCTGAAATGCCTTCAAAAAGCTGAATTTTAGGCTTTTGAGGAGTTTTACTTCCTATAGCTTCCAATTGACTAGTTGCCAGCTTAAACTTCTCATATCTTCTTTCCAGTCGAACCTGTAATTGCCTTGGAGTAATAACAGAGTAGATGGTGCGTCTGCCATCATGGGATTTCGAGGCAAATGCCCTAAAAATCAGCTCATCTAATATTACATAACAGGTTGGCCGCTTAATACCTGATTTTTTAGATATATCCCAGATAGAACTGGGTCCAAGCTCTAAACAGGTTAAATACAGAAGTGCCTGATTTTCATCAAGTCCTGCACCCCTTAACACCTCAATTAACTCCTTATTCACTGTTGTCATATTTATTGACACTAATATAACATATTAATCTATACCTGTCAAATAGTAATTAAGATTATACCTGTTAAATAAATATCTAATCCTGTTATAAATGCTATTGTGCTATTGTCATAATGCTTGACTAACTAGTTATTCTATGTTACAATGGCGTTTCACAATGAGAAACGAATGAATCTGACAAAACGAACATTAACAACATAATAAACACTGCCTTAAACTTCTTGGAAACTGATTGGGTGAATATAGAATTTTATCCAGTCAGTTTCTAAGAATAATAAGTAAGGAGTGTGTCAAATATGGTAAATTTCATGGATTCTTACGGTTTTTTCGAAGAACCTCCGGAGATCACGGAGGAAATGGTTACCGAAAATGCAAAATACTTTGTGGATGAAAATGAAGTCGAAAGACTTCAAGAAAAGGTAAGAAAATTTTTCCAAGGGGCTCATGGAGCCCAAACAATGTATTTTTCGATATTCAAGTCCGGCATAAAAAAATATTCCTACGACCCAGCAGTATATTTTGTTGAACTACTGGGGACCATTGGCAAAGAGCTGGAACAAGATCCAGCTCTAAAAGAAAACATTAGGGCATATAATGCCCTTCCCGCATCTACGCGGGAATATCATGTCTGGGTTCAAAGACGTTATTATGGATATATGATCCATAAGCGTCTGGAACCCATCCTCGACGAATTTGTAGAAAAATACAAATTCGTCGACTCATGATAGATTTGTAACCGGTAAGTCCGGTTTTATCCGGGCTTACTCCTTTTTTTCTTCTTAGGATCTGATTGGGTGAATTACGAGGGAAATTCACTCAACCAAGTCCTAAGAAGGGCTAAAAAAATTTGTCAGGAGGAAAACACTATGTGTAATTTTTCGAGAGAAGGAATTGAGATCAAGGGGCTTTTTCACGATGGAATAGTGGATTGTTTTGCAAAAGGGGAAAAAAGAGAAGAGGCTCGAGGAAATTGTTATGGCCAATTTGAGGCCAAAGGGTTAATTTCCCCAACGGCTTATGCCTACGGCAACTACAATACAGTTGCCGGCAGGGGTGAGGACTTTATTGTCCTTTACCCCGTAGGGGGAAAGAATGTCGGGTACAAACTAACCCGGGGGGATGCTCATTCAATGAGCGTCTTCAAACTTATATAGATCCCCCAACCTGCTCCTGCCAGGTTATAGTCGCAGGAAAATCTCCCGGTAGATCAATTCCGGCGTGGGTGGCTACGATAGTGAACCTTGTGGCGAAGCGCCACTTAGACATTGCAAGCCCGGATTTTATTCCGGGCTTTTTTCTTGACTTTTTAACAGAATAAATGCTAGTATATCTTGTTAAGCTGGATTCTAGCTTAAGCAAAAATCGGGAATATTATTCCCATGATTTTTTACAAAACAAATTTTGAAAGGAAGTGTTTCGAATGATTACAGGTTCCAAAATTCAGGTATTTGACAACGATCGATTAATGCAATCGTCTTTGAAAGAAACATTAGAGAAATGTCCACCGGTTTGCATGATCAATCTCCAATACACCAAAAATCATTGCGATTGTCCGGATGGTGAAAATTATGCCGAAATTGCTGAGCTTATTCGGCAAATAATTGAAGTTCAACAACTGCCTGTGATTCTTTATGATACCAATCCATTGTCAAAACTGCACTTGCACAAACAATTTGAATTTATGGATCTTCTCTATAAGTATAAGCGTGTCAGTTACTTTCGCACACCGTTTTCATTTGGTGAAATAGCCAAAGAAATATTATGGATGTATGCACTTCCAAATATTGAAGACAAAGTTATGTCTTCTCTCTATGATATGGAAATCAAACAATCATCTTCCGGCAGATTATTGCATGACATGCTCCAGCGTCCAGAGGAGAGTGTTCGAGAAGTTAACAAAATATACATGACTAATTTTGATCCTAATACAGATCAAAACAAGGCGAAGGAATTCCTTAAAAACTATAAACGTGAATGTTCTGAATTCTTTGTCGACAAAGAATTGCCAGGTGTTTTCTGCGAGATCGCAGGCGTACTGATTCACAAGTCAGGCAAAATCAATAAGCGAGTGTTTTCTGCGCTCAAAAAGTATGATCATGGCAAATTCATTACTCTCTGGACCGGCGGAGATATAGATAGGTATCGCAAGGAATTACCAGAAAGAGGAATAAACTGGAAAATTCTCCCTAAATTACTTTTCACCGGCACCACCGTGGAAATCGCAATAGACGATACAATACCGGATGATTTACTCAAACAATATGGTATAAAGATAAAGAATTTCATTCATACTAATAACATATAAGGAGGCAAGAATTGAGCACAGGACGAGTGAAATTATTAAGCGAAGAAACCCCTCATGTTTTGATTGCAAATACAAAGCCTGTATCAGTAAATGTTATGAACCAAAATGGACTTTTGGAAGAATCTCGGCAGGCGGCGATTTCCGGAATAAAAGATATGATTGCCTTAACAGACGCCAAGATAAAAATAGCCGATCTCGACAATTGGAAAACAGATCATTATAAATCAGCCGATGATCAATACATTCCCTACCGAAGCGTTAACTGGTATTTACAAATTGCGAAATACTACAGCCGCAATGAGAACCAGCTCAATGCTGATATCATGATCGATTCCCTACTCATGAAACCCAAACATAACAATCCACACTGCGATATCATTTTGGTGCATGATGATATTTACAGTAAAAATACCAATTTCGTTATCGGATTGGCTTTGGCTGGTGTCGGGGCGATCATTTCCGTGCATAGATTTAGAGGTCTTGACGAACAAACACGGCGTCAGTGTATTAAAACCGAAACTATGCACGAACTTGGACATGTATTTGGACTAATTCCGGCTCAAAGAACAATGTGCATAGATGAAAATCTAGGAATGCACTGCATTAACAAATGTATCATGAGGCAAGGAACAAATGTGCCTCATGATTGGATAACTATAACTAATGATAGATTAGAATATGGTCCGCTTTGCCTATTGTGCCAAGCAGATCTTAAAAATATTTTTAGTAGATGAACAAGCAGGCCTGGGATTCCCCAGGCCTATTTTGTATCATTTTTTACTCTTAAAAAGTATTTATTAATTCTAACTTGAATTTTTTTTAAATAAAAAAGCTGTCTATTCAAGACAGCCGATCTCGCATGACAAGATTATTGCCAATATCTAATGCTGATATGAATTATCAACATTAGATCAAATACTGCCCATAAACATACCACCAGATGAACAAAATATCTCTCTGATATTTTCTCTCTTTCTTCATTGGTTTTGTTTTGGTCGACTAAGCCAACAACATCATATAATATTTCTCTGCTATATATGCTCACGTAAACAAATATAGCAAAAATAATTATCAATATTGCATTCAATTCTTTTCACTCCTTTTTCTTCAAAAATATTAAAGCGATCGGATAATCTATGCCACCCGGCAATGGCGCACGTGCAGCATCCCATTCAAGCTCAACTTTGACCCAATATTGCTCATAAAGCTCGATATTATTTTTGAGGTTTAAATACTCGCAAATTATTTTTTCTATGTCTATTAGGTTATCCGCGACAGTAAATCCTCCATATTCTACATTACAGGCGCAAGAATAGAACACATTGAGGTGTTGATGCGGCGCTTGAACGTTTTTACCGCAAAATCTGCACGATATCATTCTGACTTCATCACCAATCGATGATTCTTCTAATAGACGAAACCACTCTGCCAAATTGTTAAATTGCTCTTTGCTTAAATGTTCTGTCTCATCCATTTTTCCCACACTCCTTATTCATATAATAACTCGGTATTGTAGCAGATTTTATTTGATTTTGCAATAATAAGATATCCAAAAATCATCCTGCCGATTTGGCAAGATGATTTTTCTATTTTGTTCTATAAAAAATTTATTTTTCTGATTTTGCCGAATTTCCCCAAGCCATTATGCCAAGAAAAATAAAATTGACCAAAGGAATAATAAACATTATTCCCCACCAACTGGGTCTGTTCACTCTGACCGCGATTTTCATCCACCACCAAATCATAATAATTGCTGTGATAATTCCGCCAACTACAGGAATAAATCCTGCGGCAATAGCAATTAAAAACCACCACCAGGCGACTCCTGCCAATTGCGTCATAAGATAAATATTGGCAACAGGAATCCAACCCAACCAGCCATTAGGAGTTTTTGTTTTATCGGCAAGCTTCATGAGCGCCAATGCAACAAAAACATAAAAAACCACGCCAACAATAAGAAGCGGAATCATCATAGCGTAAAGAAAACTAAAATATCCCAACGCCTGCGCCGCATCTGTCGGCATGGTCGATCCTACTCCATAATCGTAGTTATAGTCCATAACCCTCCCTTTTTTCCCGATTTCTCGTCGGGATAAAAATTACTTTTATTTAAATAAATTATAGCACATATTTTTTAAAATAATAAAATAAGTTATTATATATTTATGAATGAATTATTGTTAAAAGTCTTACCTCTGGCAATTGGTTCGGCATTAAGTCCGGGAATTTTAGCTATTGCGCTTATTCTTTTAGGACACAAGAATAAACCTCTTTTGAAAACATTCTCGTTTTTGTGCGGCGGAATAACCGCGGCAATACTTATTATCTTTTTAGGATATAGTCTTGGTCAAACCAATCATCTTCTGCACGATTCTTCCAAAACACATATTATCAAAATAATTGATTTGATCATAGGAAGCGTTTTAATATTTTTGGGACTTTTGCCATTTTTTAAAAAAAATAAGGAAAATAATAAAATCGCGATTAAACCAGAATCAGATTCGCTAAAACTTCTTCGCTGGTTTTCAATAAGTTTTATCATAAATATTACTAATTTTGACGCAGTAACATTTTTCTTTGTAGCATGTAAAGAAATCAGCTCTTCGCATGTATTAGCAATTGACAAGATAACTGCGACACTAATAAGCGCATTTTTCTTTTTATCACCTACGCTAGTTCCCTTTATCTTTTATATTATTGCTCCCAAAACTGCCGCAAAAATTTTAATGCCAATTAATGTATTTTCCAAAAAATATGCTCAGGCAATTGTCTCTGTTATTTTTATCGGATTTGGTTTATACTTACTTTTTAGATCATAAAATAAAGATGTCATTTTATTAACTTATGCTTAAACTCATAAAATATTTAAAGCCGTATCTTTGGCAATTGGCAGCTGTAATCGCGCTAACTTATGTGCAAGTCATGGCAACTTTGCGTCTGCCTGATTATACTGCGCAAATTGTCAACGAAGGAATTGTGCAAGGCGATAATTCTTTTATTTTACATACAGGTGCTATCATGCTTTTAGTTTCGCTTTTGGGCGGAGCCAGCATGATTGGCGCCGGTTATTTTGCGGCAAGACTGGCAGCTGGATTTTCACAAGATTTAAGAAACAAAATATTTTCCAAAGTCGAAAGTTTTTCACTGGTGGAATTTAATAAATTTTCCACCGCATCACTCATTACCCGCTCCACCAACGATATCCAACAAATTCAAATGGTAATTTTAATGCTTTTGCGACTAGCATTAATGGCTCCAATTATGGGAATCGGAGCAGTTGTCAAAGCATATCAATTGGCGCCGCACATGACTTGGATTATGGCAATTTCCGTTGGCACGATATTCATCATCGTTTCAGTATTGTTTGTGCTAGCTGTACCAAAATTCAAAATTTTGCAAACAATGATTGATAGACTCAATCTCATAACTCGTGAAATTTTAACTGGTTTGCGTGTAATAAGAGCATTTAATAATGAAAAATATGAAGAAAATAAATTCGATAAAACCAATACTGATCTAACAAAAATAAATCTTTTCATAAACCGACTGATGGTAATTCTACAACCGGTTATGATATTAATCTTAAACCTTACTGCGCTAGGAATTGTTTGGGTAGGATCGCATTATATCAGCACAAATAATCTCGCGATTGGAAATATGCTGGCATTTTTACAATATGCAATGCAGGTAATTATGTCATTTTTATTCTTAACAATAATATTCATCATGGTGCCAAGAGCTTCTGTTTCCGGTGATAGAGTCGCAGAAGTTATCAATCAAGACTTATCGATCAAAAATCCTGAAAAACCGCAAAAAACAAAAACCAATATCGGTGATATTGAATTCAAAAATGTCTTTTTTTCTTATCCCGAAGCAGATATTCCGGTTTTGGAAGATATTAATTTCAAAGCAGAATCCGGCCAGACCACCGCAATTGTTGGAGGGACTGGAAGCGGCAAATCCACAATCATAAATTTAATTCCCAGATTTTATGACGCAACCAAAGGAGAAATTTTAATTGATGGCGCAAACGTAAAAAACATAAAGCAAGAAGAACTACATCAAAAAATCGGTTATATTCCGCAAAAAGCAGTGCTTTTTTCCGGTTCTTTGGAAGAAAATATTAAATATGGCGCACCAAATGCCACAATTAAAGATATTCGCCATGCAGCCAGAATTGCCCAAGCCGATGAATTTATCAACTCTTTGCCTCAAAAATATCAAACACCGGTCGCCCAAGGTGGTAAAAATTTTTCCGGCGGCCAAAAACAAAGAATTTCCATCGCCAGAGCCTTAGTAAAAAAACCGGAAATTTATATTTTTGATGATAGTTTTTCGGCGCTTGATTTCAAAACCGACTCAATTTTACGAAAGGAATTAAAAAAAGAAACGAAAAATAAAACCGTGATAATCATTGCTCAACGAATTTCAACAATCATAAATGCCGAAAAAATTATTGTCTTAGACGAAGGAAAAATCGTGGCAACCGGAAACCACAAAAATTTAATGAAAACCTGTCAGATTTATCGCGAAATCGCCTTGTCACAACTTTCCGAAGAAGAATTAAATAAATAATATGAGTAAAAATAATCTCCAACTAAATTCCAAAAAACAAAAAAGTTCGCCGATTGGCCCAGGAAGTCCCAGCCAAATTGTCGGTACCGGCGAAAAAGCCAAGAATTTTAAAAAAACTCTTGCGAATTTAGTGAAATATTTAAAACCCTTTACCCTATCAATTATTGTGGTTTTTATTTTTGCTATTGCCAGCACAATTTTTACCATTGTTGCACCAAAAATTTTAGGCAACATGACCAATACCGTAGTTGAAGGCTATATTCAAAGAAAAGTTTATGATGAAATTACACCTAAAATTCCGCCGAATATTAATCTTCCGGCTGGCACGACTGTTGGAGACATTCTCAAAAATATCCCTCAAAAAGACATAAACAAAATTCCCTCCTCGCAACTTGATAAAGTAAAAAATCTCAGCTTATCAACAAGACCGGGAATTGATTTTGCCAAAATTGCAAAAACTGCAATACTTTTAATAATTTTATACGCGCTTGCTTCATTATTTTCCTATATTCAAGGTTGGATTATGTCTAATGTTTCGCAAAAAATAAGCTATAAATTTAGACAAGATATTTCCCAAAAAATAGACCGTATGCCGCTAAAATATTTTGATACGCGAACCTACGGAGAAGTATTAAGCCGCGTAACCAATGATGTTGACACGGTAAGTCAGACTCTCAATCAATCATTGACGCAAATTATTACCTCAATTACTTTAATCATCGGTTTTATAATCATGATGTTTTCCATCAATTGGAAAATGACCATGGTAGCGCTTTTGATATTGCCTTTGGCCATGGGTTTGGCAATTATTATAGTCAAACGTTCGCAAAAATATTTTAAAGACCAACAAGACCAGCTCGGACACTTAAATGGGCATGTTGAAGAAATGTATAGCGGACACAATGTCGTCAAAGCATTTAATGGCGAAACAGATTCCATTGCCAAATTAAAATTAATCAACGGAAAACTTTACGATAGCGCTTGGAGATCACAATATCTCTCAGGTTTGATGTATCCGATCATTAACTTTTTGGGTAATCTTGGCTATGTAGGCATATCGGTTTTAGGAGGTTATTTAGCGGTCAAAGGACAAGTCAATATTGGCGATATTCAAGCTTTTATTCAATATGTCAGCCAATTTAATCAACCAGTTATCCAGGCGGCGAATATTGCTAATGTGATGCAATCAACCGCAGCCGCGGCTGAACGGGTATTTGAATTTTTGTCCGAAAAAGAAGAAGTTAAAGAAATAAAAAATCCCGTCGAAATTAAAAAAATCAAAGGACAAGTCGAATTTCAAAATGTAGTATTTGGCTACAACCAGGATAAAATTATTATCAAAAATTTTAATGCCAAAATAAATCCCGGTCAACATGTGGCAATCGTAGGACCAACAGGAGCCGGAAAAACTACCATGGTAAATTTATTAATGCGATTTTATGATGTTTTAAGCGGCGCTATCAAAATCGAAGGAACAGATATTAGAAAGATGAAACGAGCTGATTTAAGAAAAATGTTTGGAATGGTGCTCCAAGACACATGGCTTTTTAATGGCACCATTGGTGAAAATATTTCCTACGGCAAACTCAATGCCAGCGACGATGAAATTATATCCGCGGCAAAAGCCGCGCATGCCGATCACTTTATCAGAGCCTTGCCTAATGGTTATAAAGATGTTTTAAGCGAAGAAACAGACAATATTTCTCAAGGTGAACGCCAGCTTCTGACAATTGCCAGAGCAATGCTTGCCAATCCTCCGATGCTAATTTTAGACGAAGCCACCAGCTCCGTTGATACAAGAACGGAAATTTTAATTCAAAAAGCAATGAATACACTCATGAAAGGGAAAACCAGTTTTATCATTGCTCATCGGCTTTCTACCATTCGAGATGCAGACTTAATCTTGGTTATGCGCGATGGAAATATCGTGGAACAAGGCACGCACCAATCGCTTCTTGCCAAAAAAGGTTTTTATGCCTCACTCTACAATAGTCAATTTAGCAAATAATATATTTTATATATGATCTTAATTTTTGGAATTTTTGCTTTTATTTTTACTCTTTTAGGAGGATTATTTGCTCTAAAATTTAAAGATAAACTGCATTGGATTTTGGGCTTTAGCGCCGGTGCAGTGATTGGTGTGGCTTTTTTTGATTTATTGCCCGAATCAATTGAACTTGCAAACGGCAAATTTTCTTTGGGATTTATTACTTCGCTCATTGCCGTTGGTTTTGCAATTTTTATGATTTTAGACCGGATTCTGGAAATACACGCGCATGGTTCCGATGAAAATTGCCACAACAACAAGCATCGTGGATTTCATGGCGCTGGAACTTTGGCAATTCATAGTCTTTTGGATGGAATCGGAATCGGACTTGCTTTCCAAGCATCTCTCCAAATAGGAATTATCGTTGCCGCCGCTGTATTGGTGCATGATTTTTCCGACGGCATCAATACCGTAAATTATATTCTCAAGACCAAAGGACATTCCAAAACTGCTTTTTGGTGGTTGATTATCGATGCCTTAGCTCCTGTTTTGGGTGTTGCGTCAACCTATTTTTTTACACTCTCCAGTAATATTTTAGGATTAATTTTGGCAATTTTTTGCGGATTTTTTCTTTATATCGGCGCAAGCGATTTAGTACCGGAAAGTCATCACAAACACCCAACTTTTAGTACTACAATCATGACTATTTTAGGAATGTTAGTGCTTTATATCGTTATTAATTTAGTTAAATTTTAATATCAAATTTATACTTTCTTTACTGATTCATTTCCGAAAGCTTAACCATTTTATAACCCTGACTGCGCAATGTATCAATAATACGCGGAAGCGCTGCGGCTGTTTCGTTGGAATTGGCCACACCGTCATGCATTAAAATAATAGCGCCGTCGCGAGCCCCTGCGATTGCTGCATTATAAATATCATCAGCGCTAATCCCTGACCAATCACGTGTATCCACATTCCAAAGCATTTTCTTTAATCCTAATTGTCCCAAAACATTTACCGTGTCGTCATTGTAGCTTCCGTATGGAGGTCTCAACCAACTAACTACATAACTGCTTAAAATATTTTTAATAGCCTCGCGGCCTTTGGAAATTTCACTTGATTGTGCATCAGAAGAAAGCTTAGATAAATCCGGATGAGTGTAAGTGTGATCTTCGATTTCGTGTCCTGCCTCACGAACCTGCCTGGTGATATCCGGATGCGCATCGGCATTTTGACCGATCTCGAAAAATGTTGCATTTACGCCTTCTTTGGCCAAAACATCTAGAATTTGTGAGGTATAAACTCCCGGTCCATCATCAAAGCTCAGCGCGATAGTGCCGTTTTTGCCCGAACCATTATTCAAGTCTTTAGTATTATTACTGACCGCAGGAGTAGGTGTAACAACAGATTTTATTTGAGGTTTTGGAGGATTGGCCAAATCAATGTTATGAGGATTGGGAATAATTTTATTGTCCTTGAAAGTATAAGATAGAATAGCATTTTCGCGGTTTCCTGCATTATCTGTAAAATGCGTATCGAGCAATAATTCTTTTTGATTATAATTATGCACATCATCAACTTGATCTGACTTTCCCACAATTACTTGATCTACTGAGTCAAAAGTATCATTTGTATCCTTGTGCGCAACCGCAAGATAAACTAATTTTGTGCCATCGGAATAATCAGCTTCCAATAATAACGGGTATTCATTTTCACCTGTCTGGTCTAAATTAAAAGGTTGTAGCACATCTTTAATTTTATAAACAACTGAATTTTGATCATCTGTGCCATAATTAGTTTTTGCCTGACCTTTGAAAAAATAAAGTTTTTTAGTAAAATTTTCATGAAGATCATTAAAAACAAAATATCCGGTTCCTTCATCATTGATAATATTTTGCTGGGATTTGCTGTATCTTGAATTATTTAAATTATGATTATAATCCTGCCAGATAAAATATCCGGCCGCAACTAAAATTACTGCAATAATGATCCAAATCCAAATTTTTCCCTTCGAGCTCATACTCTCTCCTTAATTTTATAGAAATTAATATTTTTTTTATTATAATATCTTTTCTTTATAAAAGGAAATTTGAATATTTTTTATAATTATAAACTATGTTAGAATAATGATTGATCTCCTCAAAATCATCAAAATACAAACTTAACGAAAAAATCAGTTCAATAGAACTGATTTTTTCGTTGGCTCCGGAGCTCGGACTCGAACCGAGAACCTTCTCGTTAACAGCGAGTTGCTCTGCCATTGAGCTACTCCGGATCTTGGTATTTATTTTACTAAATAAAATTTTTATCGTTATGCGATAATATT
>Ga0265297_10001137_pt1 | contig 65402 bp, 77 predicted proteins | sample Munlanlwell13791_FD_192502 | JGI IMG/M metagenome (GOLD analysis project Ga0265297, IMG submission 192502) | Leachate microbial communities from a municipal landfill in Southern Ontario, Canada - Leachate well 137-91 | ecosystem: Engineered > Solid waste > Landfill > Unclassified | place... | reverse complement strand
AATTTGAACTTGTTCAAATCTCCGATATAACTTAGATAAAAATCTGAGGCTAGGGTGAGTAATTTCATTTTATATTCCAGTTTCTTTCTATCGTAACTGAAAATGAAATCACGAATTAATTTGAACTTGTTCAAATCTCCGATATAACTTAGATAAAAATCTGAGGCTAGGGTGAGTAATTTCATTTTATATTCCAGTTTCTTTCTATCGTAACTGAAAATGAAATCACGAATTAATTTGAACTTGTTCAAATCTCCGATATAACTTAGATAAAAATCTGGGGCCAGGGAGATTTGAACTCCCGACACCCTGCTTAAAAGGCAGGTGCTCTAACCGGGCTGAGCTATGGCCCCTTTCTCTTCATTAACTTGTTTAATGAACTTATTAACCTCTTCATTAACTTGTTTAATGAACTTATTAACCTCTTCATTAACTTGTTTAATGAACTTATTATAAGTTAATAATAAAAACTCTAGATAAATTTGCTTTAAAAAAGTTTGCTTAATTAAAAATAAAATTTATTACCTATTTTTTTTATCACATATGCCACAAGGTTTTTTTTCAGGACATTTTCCATAAATTATTCCTTGAGGAACAGAATACTTTCCAACTTCAGGAATAACTTCTCTAATATATTCTGCCATCTGTCTTGCAACACTTCTTATTTCCCATTGAGCTTCTGTGCAGGTTCTTTTTCCAATGGAGTGAATTGCATTCCATCCATTTATATGAATTAAATCATAAACCCTAAGTGAATGAGGAGCAATTCCAACAGCTTCAGGGTTAGTATTTAATTCATCTGCTGTTCTTATTGACCTTTCATTTAATTCTTGATAAGGTCCTTCAAATTCAGTTCCCTTAATACTTGGAGGAGTTACATATTTTCCTCTTTTTAATGCTCCTGTAATTGTTTGTACACCTTGATCCCATGTTCTTTGTCTTGTTGCCTGATGAAAACTTGCAATAGACATTGGAGCCAAAAATGTAAAATGATAATGTTTCATATTTGCAAGTTCTACTTCATCTCTTTTCATAACAGCTTTTTTTATTGCTTCAGGATTCATATAAATTCCAGCATGATCAAGTAAAACAACTTTTTCAGGAGGATTCCAATTTGTAGAATGGCCATGTATTAATTCTTCAATTGTTTTATTTTCAGGAGCAAATAATTGAGAAGCAGACATCCATGCTAAAACTTCATAATTTGTTTCTCTATTTATCATGAGTCTTGGCGCTATTTCCAATGTTCTTTCAATCATTTGTTTAACAGTGTCGCGAACTTCTTCAGGCACACCATCTCTTTTTGACATTGAATATAAATGCATTAGTTCCCTTGCATCAAGTTTAGTTTGAATAGCAGTCTTTGTATATAATGGAAGAATATATCTTGCATCTTCACTAGGAATGTGAGAACTCTGCATTTTGTCATATAATTCAAATTGTTCATGCATTAACTCTTCTGCACAAGTTCCTTCCAGGCTTTTTGGCAAGTGAAAACCTCTTTGAGCAGTTGCTCTTCTTAGCGATTGCTGTAAGTGAGAAGCATATTGAGGGGCGCATAAAAATAGAGTAGATGCTCTTGATAAATTATCAATTGAAAACAAAAATTCACTCTGGTCTAAAACTGCTCCATGTCCTCTTCCAGATGTTGCTGCAAATATGCTTTCTTTTCTTGATTCATATTCTTCACGAGGTTTTGCAATTTCATCACTGTGTATATCACTGGAACTTTTTTCATCAAAGCAACCACGAGCTCCGCAAGATGCAGGATCTTCAGCATCCCAGCTTTCTTTAGGATTCTGCAGCCATGCAACTAATTCAACCTTTTTTTGAAAATTTTGATTCATATTTTTTAAATGTTTTAATTAATTTATAAATAAATGGGTTCTGGAAAATATTAATTTAATAGTTTTTCTCCAAAGAGCTTATTTTCCTGTGCTCCCAAATCTTCCTTCTCCGCGGGAAGTTTCAGATAATTCACTCACTTCCACAAAATCAGGAGTATAATAATCTTGAATCACTACCTGGCATATTCTGTCGCCCTTTGAAATTTTAAATATTTCTTTTGTTGAATTAAACAAAATAATTTTAAATTCTCCCCTATAATCTGAATCAATAAGTCCTGCAAATCTGTGCATTCCTTTAAATCCCATTCCACTTCTGTCCCAGATAAAATATGCTTTTCCAATAGGAATTTCCATTGCAACTCCTGTTGACATTGCATAAGTTTCTCCTGGTTGAAATTCATGGTCTTCAACAGAGTACAAATCAAAGCCTGCAGCATGAGGAGTTCCAAGCAAAGGAATTTTTGCATCAGGATGCAATTTTTTTATTTTAACTAAAACTTTTTGTATCACCATTTTTTATAAATTTTCTAAGATATTTTTCATTTAAAAACATATTCGTTTTTAAAAAGCATACTTTAAAATTATAGCTAGTTATCTTAAACAATCTTCGATTTGGTTTTTAATAATATCAAATGAATAAGATCCAATCATTCTATGGGCTTCTTTTCCATTTTTAAAAACAACAAGACATGGAATGCTTGAAATCTTAAGCTTTAGGGCAAGCTCCTCATTATCTTCTTTATTTATCTTGACAAATGTCACATGTTTCATTTCTTCTGCCAAATCTTCAATAATTGGGCCCATCATAAGGCACGGCATGCACCACTCTTCAAAAAAGTTTGCTACTACAAGCTTATTAGAATTATTAATTATCTGATTGAATTCTTCTTCAGTAACTTCAAGGTCGGTATTTGTGTTGACCATATTAACTTATTTAACTCTGTTTTTTCTGAATTTAAAATGTATTTTAACATTAAAAAAACTAGAAACGCCCTGTTAATAAATGTTTCTTATAGAATGTTCATAATATCAATTTGGACAATACTATCTAATTATTATATCTTATAATAACAATTGTTATTAAACTAAAAAATAGTCAAATATCATGCCAAAGAATAAAATAGTTCAAGCAGGAAAAGTAAAAAAGATGCATCCGGTTAGAAAAAACTCAGGAAGAAGGCACTCTTTTAGAAAATCAACAAGTATTGAAGAAGAATTAAGAGAACTTGCAAATACCAGAGTAATGTATTTTGAATCTGCAGAAGATTATCAAAATAGGCCTTCTTGGGATGAAATATTCATGCTATCTGCTTATGAATCTGCAACAAGGGCAAGTTGTTTGCATCTAAAAACCGGAGCAGTCCTTGTAAAAGACAAAAGAATTATTGCCTCTGGATATAATGGAGCTCCTCAAAGAAATAAGTCTTGTCTTGAAATCGGATGTAGAAAAGATTTACTTGGAATTTCTCAGGATCATAAAAGAACTGGCAATTGCAGAGGAGCTCATGCAGAAAGAAATGCAATGGATCAGATAGCAAGAGAGGGTTTGAAAGGAGTCACTCTTTACACTGTGATGTTTCCATGTTCTGATTGCGCAAAGACGATAGTTGGAAATGGAATTGTCGAAGTTGTTTACTCAATGATCTATAAGGAGCCTGATTCACTCACAAAAGAGTCTTTTGCAGAAGCAGGAATAAAATTAAGAGAATATCATCCAGATATAGAAAAACAATTTATAAGACTTATGCGGGTTTACAATCAAAGATATTTAAAAGACTTTTCAGAATAATTGAGATTTAATCTATAAATATTTCTCAAGTTCCAAAATATCATTTATGCAAATATCTGCTATCTTATTTTCTTTTCCAACAAAGCAGGTCTTTATTCCAAGTAATTTTGGAATCTCTATATCTGCCCTTAAATTATCTCCAACATATAAGATTTGATTTGGACTTATCTTTCTTTCATTAATCCAGTATTGATAGACCTCTCCAGTAGTCTTACCTCCAAATTTGCCTTCTGCAAGAATTAACTCAAAAAGTTTTTTTTCAATTCCAATTTTATCTAATTTTTTTAATGCAAACTCATGATTCCCACTTGTAATAATATCTAATCGGTATTTTTGCTTTAATCTTTTGAGCATTTCTTCAAGCATTTTATTTTCTTCAATTAAATCAATAATTTCTGCCTCTTCTATACTTTCTTGAACAATTTCTCTTCCATCAACAGGTACCTTAAACATTCTTCCAAGTTCTTCAATAGTTCTTCTTCCAGAATTTTTCCATGGAAACTCTCCATTATAGTTTTCCTCAAATAATTTTTCACTTTCCTTTAAATGTATATTCAAAATAATTGATAGTTTTTCGTAGATTTTTCCTCTTATCTTTTTTTGCATTTCCTCATTGGAGTTATATAAAGTATTATCTAAATCAAATCCTATTACTTTTATATCATCTTTTTTTAACATCTTAAATCTAAATCAATGCTATTGATAAATTTAATTATTTAGAACTTATTTTTTATTGTCCTGCTAAAGTTTTATCAGGCCTTACATCACCACTAAGAATTCCTCCACTTGGAAATAACCTATACAAGAGTTTATGCCCTGGAGAAGTTAAAACATGAATTTTTTCAGCACTGCCTTCATCTGGCCTTATATCTTCAACATGAACAAGAGAATAAGGCCTTGGAGCTGCATAATATGGAAATTCAGATGACTTCGGAACTTCAATCATTAAAACATTTTGAGTTATTTCTCTTTCATAAGCAGAATGTATTCTATGACTTCCATCACAAACTAATGGCAATGATTTTGCTCCATCAAATCCAGGATAATTAAGCTGTTTTAGTTCTGGATTTAATTCATGCCCCTTTTCTTGCATTACTTTTTTTAAATCTTCACCAAGTAAATTAGAATAATCAATAGTTCCATTGACAAAATTAAATAAATTGACTTCAGCAACAGGAGGTATTAGGGTCCACTGTGTTGCTTGGCCATTTTCATCAAATGCAACATAATCAACTCCCCCATTTAAGCAAAACACATCAATTCCACTTCTATTGAATAGTTTTTGCATTGCTTCAATTCTATCTAAAAATCCTTTCCTATAAACTGTTGGTTGAGGGATATACAAATCTTCAACAGCTTTACTATCCAATTTTTGAACGCTAATCTTAGCATCCCTATAAATTCGAATCTCAGAAAATCCTTTAAGTTTTACTTCTCTTAATCTTTCTTCTAGTTCGCTAAATCCAAATTCTTTTTGAATCTCAATTCTTTGTAGTACCATTTTTATTTTGGAGCATATTTATCAAGTAAATAAAAAACTCTTTCTCCAATAGAATGAACTCTTTCTCTTTCTTGATTTAAATCCCCATTATATCTTTTTGCAGTTTGAGCCATTAAATCTTCTTCTACTTTTTTTCTAACATCTTTTAGTCCATCAACAATGTCTTCTCTAGAAAATGTCCTGCATTCAAGGCCTTCGTGTCTTTCGTCAATAGATCTTTTAATAAAACCAACTTGTGCTAAAAAAGTTTTATAATCATGAGAGTTAACATGAAATGAGTTTGCACTATGAATCATTCTCATATCAAGTGGTTTGTTATTTTGAGTTTCAGCATAATCTCTTACATCACATCCAACAACATAAAGTCCAAGAATATTTCCAAATGAAGCATTAAGGACATTATTGCTTCTAAACTCATAATGCATTTCCATAGTATCATTTTCTCCTTCTTGTCCAGGAGTTACATGAAACCATGCTCTTTGTAAACAAGGAGTATGCCGATTAACAGTATCTCTGAGAGGATACCATGTAATTAAATTAGTTCTTCTGGATGAAGGTCTATTTGCAACTCTTTCTTTCGCAAATTCAATTTGATTTACATTTCCAGCTGGATGTCTTGCAAGTCTTTCATGATAAGTATACTCCCATCTTGTGTCAGTTGGATCATTATGGTCCTTAACCCAAGAATCTCTTGCACCCATCATTTCAAGTAAATAATCATATAGTGGAGCAAGATTAGCATTTGTTCCACCCTTTCTATGTGAAAAAGGGTCTGCATCTGGATTTTGAATATCAATCATAACTCTAGAATCAATTTGTTCTCCAGAATCATCAGGGTCATCTCTTTTGTAAACCAGGCCCTTATCCGCGAGTGTCAAATAAGCTTTTTCCCAAGCCTCAGGCATGCTTTGACCTTCAACATGAATTATAGGAATTCTAGCCATTTTAACACTCTTTTACAATTAAACATTTTTAATTAATTTAATATATAAATATTATATCAGTTTAAAATATATTTTATGAATTGAGTTAATCCCTATACACAGATTTTATCGGTCCTTTAGTATCTTTAACATAAAATGGCATATACAATCGATCTTTTTCTCTTACAATATCCATTGCTCCTTGTAGTGTTGGGGGAACAGAACACCATCTCCCACTAGGAGTTAATAAAGTAATTGTACTTTTTTCTGATTTAATATATTCTGCATTTCCTACTGACCACTTTTTTAACATTGAATAACAAATTTTGTCTGCACTAGATCCTGCATAAGGGTCAAGTTCCAAATTAGCAATTCTTCTCATAGCTTCTCTTGTTTCTTGTATTTCTAAAAAGAACTGTTCTGTTCGACTAACTCCCAATGCTCCGAGTAATTTTTCGAGTAGCCCCTTTTTCATGTTTAGTTAACTGTTTAGACCCTTAATAAAATTAATTATGATTTAAAATATTATTTTTTTGATGTCAGAAATTAAACCACTTGTTTTAGTAAGTAGATAGTCTTTAGGTGTTTTAATTTCTGAGCATCCTAAAAACAAGTGCCTGTCACGAACCCACACATTTATGTGTGGGTGGCACATTGTTTTTTTGATTTTATCTAAGAAATTTATCTAGACCAGCACTCTCACAACTTCTGCATACTTTTCCATTGCTTTTGCGAATCTTTCGATTTCTTCTTTTGATTTTGGAACTCTAAACATATAACTGGGGTCAAGTGTTTTTTTTGGATTGAACTGCTGAAGTGTGTATAATCTGACTTTTTTCATATTACCTCTTTCACTTTCTTTATAATTAGAAACTAGTTTTCCAATATCTTCTATATCCTGAGAGTTAAATTCAGGAAGAACTGTTGTTCTAAATTCATACTCTGGAAACAGTTTAACAGTTTCAATGCTTCTAAAAATATTATCTACATTTATATTAGGCCCTGCAATTGTCCTATATTTGTTAGGAGCTGACTTAATATCCATTGCAACATAATCAACTGTTCCTTCTTTTAGAAGTCTTCTAAGCATTTCAGGATTACTACCATTTGTATCTAGTTTAACACTTAGATTCATATCTTTTAGTCGTTTCATAAATTCAGGAAGATCTTGGTATATGGTTGGTTCTCCTCCCGAAATAGTAATTCCCTGATACCATCCAGTTCTTACTTTAGAGCCTATATTCTTAAGAAGAGCCTCTAAATTAACTTCATTTATCTTTCCATCGACAAGTTCAGGATTATGACAAAACCCGCATCTAAAATTGCATCCTGAAACAAAAAGTATCTGCCCCATTTTTCCAGGATAATCAATTGTGCTTTCTTGATGTGATGATATTTTCATTTTGCTAATTTCTCCATTTAATTATCTCAAGAATTCTTCTTGAGGTTTTCACCTCTTATTTTTTTATTGACTAGCTGGCTGAGCTGTAGCATAATCTCCAAGTCTTGCTTTTATTGCGTCTCTTAGTTCGCTTGGTTTTATTAAATCATTTCTTGGTTTTGTTTTTACACTGCAAGAATCATTTGGACATGCAGCTGCTTTTGGAGCATAACTTGTTGTCTTCTTCCAATAATCATTCTTTCCTGCAACAACTACTGTTGGGAAAGCATCAAATGGAACTCCATACATTGCAGCATCTTCAAGTCCTGCAAGGTTAGGAGTGTCAAGATAATGTAGTCTATAATCAATATCAGCTCCGGTGTTTTCCTCGAGTATTCTTTCGATATTTGTCTTTGTATTGCTACAAGGTTCGCATCCATGTTTTGCAAATTGTATTACTGTTAATTTTTGATGTCCATTAGGATTATATAACCATGACATATCTCTTCCAGCTTCTCCAGCATATAATGCTTCTGCTGTTTTTCTGTCTTCAAATATTTGTTTTTGAGAACCATTCCAGTTTCTTACTCTACTAGCATAACCAACAATTTTTGTAAGTACATTTAATGTTTCAGGATTTTTTGTATCTGTTACTGCATTTAAACATCCGCCATGAGAACACAATTCTTTTTCTCCCGCCATTACATTTCCACATTCATCACATTCAGTATATGTAGGAGAAAAAACTAATTGAGAACATCTAGTATTTTCAAGTGTTCTTTGAACAATTCCTTTAATTGTTTCTTGGTTAGGTCTTTGTTCTCCAACATAAGCATGGATGATTGCTCCAGCTTGTATAAATGGGTCGTGGAACTTGCTTTGTCCAACAATTCTGTCAACAATTCCAACATCAGCATCAGGTGCAAAGTGTATTGAATTAGTATAATAAGGATTTTTTTCAGTTCCTTTCATAACTTTTTTAGCTTCTGGATATTTTGATCTATCCACCATTGCAAATCTTCTTGTAGTTGATTCTGCAGGAGTTTCTTCAATAACAAACTTTCTTCCTGTTCTTTGTTTAAACTCAAGTGCTTTTTGATACATATGTGCTGCAATCTTAACTCCGACTCTAAATGCTTCTTCACTTTCATGTAATTGCTGTCCTGTTAATGCTTGAACTGCTTCATTAAGTCCATTATTTCCAATAATGTAAGTGGATTTATCTAAATCAATATAAGGAGTTCCATCATCACTTGTTTTTCCAAGACTTCTCATAGGACTTCCATCTGTATCAAGAAGCTTTTGAATAAAAGCTCCTTTTTGTTCATGAGCTTTGAGTGCAAGTTCCATGGATTTGCTTATTTCTTCAAGAGTTCCTTCGATGGTTTTACCACGATAAGCTGCCTGAGGAATATTAATTGTAACATTCTGAAATCCTGTAAATCTAAGTCTTTCAGGATATTTGAGCATTGCAGGGTCTTCAATTCTTTCTTTAAGTCTGCAGCATTGTGCAAGAACAGCTCCATCTCCACGGTCAAACATAAAATAAGTAGATCCATTTTCAGAAGCAAGTTGTATTGCAGAGTCGAGTACTTCTTTTTGTTTAGGATCAGAAAAAGAATTATTATCTACATGTAAGTCACATTTTGGAAAATGGAAAGGTCTTCCATCTTTATCTCCATGTCTCCAGACTTCAATCATTGATTTTGCAAATCTCTGTGCACTATCTTCTAAATCTCCATAAACAACAATATGGCCGCCTTGAAGTCTTCCTTCAAGCCCTGCATCATATGCATCACCATTTATAGTGTCCGAAACATTTCCAGTATTAACTCTTTGGACATCATTAACCATTTCTATATTTCCATCAGGCATTTGAACCATGTATTTTCCACCAGGTCCAACAGCAGGAACATTTTTCAAATATTGTGGAACTCCTGTATGAATATTAAAATCAATAAACAAAGTTTGTCCGCCTCTTGAAAAAGCATTTTGAGAAGCCGCAAATATTAAGTTTTGTGCTGTTTGGTCATATTCTCTTTGAGAAACTTCTCTAAGTTCTTTTTTCTGACCAGTTTGTTCAAACCTGTTCTCAGCTCCTTCTTCAAGACTAAATACTCGTTGTTCAACTAATTTTTCAAGGTCTCTTTTTTCAAGATTTATTTCCATTCCATTTACTTTTCCATAAACAACCTCTACTGGTCTTTTAAGTAATGAAGAGTAAAGAATGTTTAAGAAGCCAAAGCCTAATGCTCCTGCATAATGTGCTTGTAGTGAGGCCAAAAAAGTCTGCATATGCTGATTTAAAACTGCAGCAGAGTTTGGAGGGTCTGATTTTGCTTCTAGATTTGCAAGAACCTTATTAAGTCCGTATTTTTTCAAATATTCAACAGAATGTGAAGAACAATAAACTCTTGTAGCATATCCTAAATCATGTAAATGAAGTTCTCCATTTAAATGAGCATCAGCAACATCTTTACTAAATATTTCTTCAAGTGCATATTTTTTTTGAATAGCTTCTGCAATTCCCAGATTAAATGCTTCAGGGTTATTACTTGCTACATTGCTGTTCTCCTGACTTTTACTAAATATAAGTGCATTAAGGTCTGCACGAGGAATCGCTAAAGGGGCTTGTTTTCTAAGTACTCCCTCAAGACCATCTTGTAATAATACTAAGTCAACAATATTTCTAATATCTCCTGTTTTAAGTCTTCTTACTCCTTGATTATAAGAATCAATTAATAAATTTTCAACTCTTTTTGAAACATCAGTTGCAAGTTCATGGTCAAGTAATGCTTCTTTTTCAAGTTGACTAGTGATTCTACTTCTGTCCCAAAGAACAATTGACTCTTGAGAGTCGGATTCAATCATAAGTGCAGCATCAGTAGTATTTCTCACATCTCCATTTCCAGAAACTCCAAGTAGTTTTCTTGCTTCAATTCTTCTGTCACGATAAGCAATATAAGCATTTCCAACCATTGAATAACCAACAGCTCTTGAAGCTTCTGCAATTATATTTTCAATTTCACCAATAGAAGGCATATCTCCATTAACACCTTGCAGTCTTTCCAGAGTCGCAGAATAAATTTTATCTGTTGCTTGATCAGGATCATCTAAGTGCACATTGATAACTGCTTTAGAAATTGCAGCTTTTATTTTATCTGAATCAAATCTAGCAATTCTTTCATCTCTTTTTTTAATGTGTCTTGGTAAGTGTGTTTTTGCCATGTTTTTTGTTTACAAAACAATTTGTCTTTTTTACCTCTTTTTAAAATTTATTTAATCAACTTCTTTCATAACTTCTTTAAAATCTTTTAAATTCTGAAAATTCATATAAACAGACGCAAATCTGATATATGCAATATCGTCAAGTTTTTTTAGTTTGTTCATAATCATTTTTCCAATGACCTCAGTTTTTATTTCCTTTCCTCTTTTTCTCAAACTTTCTTCAACTTCTTCAATAATCTTGTCTATTTTTTCAATGGGCACTGGACGTTTTTCACAAGCCCTTATTATCCCGTTTCTTATCTTTTCTTTGGAAAAAGATTCTCTTCTTCCATCTTTTTTCACAACAATAATATTTCCTTGTTCAGCTTCTTCATAGGTTGTGAATCTTTTTTTGCATTTTAAGCACTCTCTCCTTCTCCTAGTTCCTGAAGTAGACTCTCGTTTATCGGTTACATGAGTCTCAGAGCCGCAAAATATACATTTCATCTATTAGTTAGACATACAACAGGTTGTATACCCCCTTTTTTAAAAGCACAACGAGTTGTGTTTTGTATTAACTCTAGATAATTTCTAGTTTATAAACATTTCTGTATTAAACAACATACAATATTTTCAAAGACGATATAATCAGATTTTTTTGGATATAAAAAATTATCTTTTATTCAAAAGATTTATAAATCAGATTTATGTATTCTACATATAAAGAGATAAAATAAAATGGGTTTTCAAGAACTTTTAAATTCAGTAATTTCAACATCAGATTCAACTGCACTTTATAATGACATTGCAAGTTATCTTGGAGTATCTCTGGGAGTTTTATATATTATTCTTGCAATAGTCTCTGTTTGGTCACTTGTTTGGAAAGGAATTGCTCTTTGGAAATCAGCAAGAAAACAGCATACAATTTGGTTTGTAGTTTTTTTAATAGTCAATACTGTAGGAATATTGGAAATACTCTATATCTATGTATTCTCTGAACTAGGAAAGAAATCAAATTCAAATCCTAAGCCAGTTAAGAAAAAGAAATAATTTAGTTTTTATTTTCTTCGTAGTTTTTTATTGCTTTATGGAGTGCTCCTGCACCGAGAACAGAACAATGTAATTTTACTTCAGGAAGTCCACCTAAACTTTTTATTATATCTTTATTAGTTATTTTTTTTGCTTCGGTTAGACTTTTTCCTTTAGATATCTCGCATAATGCATCAGAAGCAGCAATAGCAGCCCCACATCCCCAGGTCTGAAATTTTATTTCTTTTATTTTCTTTTTCTTATCAAGTTTAAAACTAACTTCCATAATGTCTCCACATTTTTGATTGCCCATGCTACCTGTACCATCAGGATTTTTGATTTTTCCAAAATTCTTGGGTTTTAAAAATCTCTTCATTACTTCCTTATTATATTCATTGAAATTATTCTTCATTTTGCTTTAACCTTTCTTCTGCCTCTCTTGCATTTTTAATTAAATCAGAAGAACTCTGAACTTTTGCCCCAACTCCGTCTATTATTTCAATTCCATGTTTCCTGCAAACAGGAGTTTCAGGAATCTCATAAACATATCTGTCTCCGCCTTTTGCAAATATATGCGGTCTTAAATATTCAAGTGTCTTGCATTGAGTCTGGTCTTCATCAATGCTTATAAAAATATTATCAACACATGCAAATTCTGAGATAATCTTTGCCTTTTCCTCTGCAGTCATAAAAACAAATCCCTTTTTTTGAGTTGTTTGATTATCATTGTTAATTATAACAATAAGGTGGTCTCCAAGTTCTTTTGAGAGTTTGAATAGTTCAACATGACCATGATGTATAGGGTCAAAATAGCCGCTTGTAGCAACAACTTTCTTTTTTTTCTTTAGTTCAGTAAGATATTTTTCAATTTCTTCTTTACTATTCTTTGTTAAATCAATTATTTTATTTTCTTCCATTCTGTTTTTTCTTAGGTTTATTCTCTTTAGTTTTATTTTTGGGTTTAGTTTTCTTAAATGAGTTATTTATTTCACTCACAAGTTCATCAGGATCTATTCCATGAGCGATTGCACCCTCTTCAAGAGTTTCACTTGCAGCCATTCCACAACCAATACAATGCATCCCTCTTCTAAATAATATTCCAAATGCCTCGGGATTTTTTTCAATTATCTCCATGAAATTCATATTCTTGTTTATTTCTGATTTTTTGGTTTGTTTTTTCATATTTTTAATTATTTTATAATCTTATTTCTAACTATTATTTCCTCATTTTTGTTTTGAACTTGCAAATCTAACCTTCAAATGAAACTATTATTCCCAGGTATCTTCATCTTACGAAGCTTTACCTCTTAAAGCGAGTATATGAAGATATCATTCCCAGGTATCTTCATCTTACGAAGCTTTACCTCTTAAAGCGAGTATATGAAGATATCATTCCCAGGTATCTTCATCTTACGAAGCTTTACCTCTTAAAGCGAGTATATGAAGATATCATTCCCAGGTATCTTCATCTTCTTCAAAATGCTTTTTTTCAACTTCGGTTACTTCCTTTCCTTCTTCTTCAAGGTTTTCTTCACATTCTGCTTCATTTTCGAATTCACATGCATGTTCTTCATAGCTATCTTTCTTTTCCATTTTTACCTCCTGACTATTTATTAGCAAGTGGACTTATCTTTCTGAGCTTTTCTACTATTTTAGGTAAAACTAAAAGTACATAATCAATCTCTTCTTCTGTACTGAACTTACTTATACTTAGTCGAACTGAACTGTTAATTTGAGCATGAGAAAGTCCAATAGCAGTTAAAACATGACTCGGGTCTAAAGAATGTGATGCACAAGCAGAACCTGTTGAACTACATATTCCATATGAGTCTAAATATCCTCCAATTGCTTCTCCTTCAATATCATTAAAACAAATATTAATATTATTGCAAAGTCTAGTTTCCCCAGAAGGTCCGTTTAACTGAGTATTTTCTATCTTATCAAGTATCCCTTTAATTAGTTTATCTCTGAGTTTATTCATAGATTTTAAATTAGAATTGCTTGAAATTTTAACTGCTTTTGCAAACCCGACAATTCCTGGAATATTCTCAGTAGTGCTTCTTGTTCCTTTTTCATGTCCGCCTCCATGAAACAATGGAACTATTTTATTTCGAGCATTTTTGTTAATGTATAGTGCTCCAACCCCCTTTGGACCATGAATTTTATGGGCATTTAAAGTAACAAAGTCAAGATTTTGTTTTCTGACATTTATGTCTACCTTAGTATAACTTTGACAGGCATCTGTATGAAAATAAGTTCCTTTTTCTCTGCAAATTTTTCCAATAGCAGTTAAGTCTTGGATTGTTCCGATTTCATTATTTCCATGAATGATACTAACAATAAGAGTTTCACTTGTTATTGCATTTTTTAATTCCTCTAAGTCGATAAATCCCTCTTTATCAACATTAAGATAAGTTACTTTTGCGCCTTGGGTCTCAAGCCATTTGCAGGAGTTCATAACACAATCATGTTCTATTTTTGTTGTTACAATATGTCTTTTATTTTTATTTTCTGGACTAAAAAATAATCCCTTTAAAACCAAATTATTACTTTCAGTTCCTCCTGATGTAAAAACAATTTCATCGTATTTGGCTCCAATTGATTTTGCAATTGTTTCTCTTGATTCTTCAAGAGCCCTTTTTGCTTCTTGCCCAACTAAATGCTGAGAACTTGCATTCCCATACTTTTCTGTAAAATATGGCAGCATTTCTTTTACAACAGATTCATCTACTTTGGTTGTTGCAGCATTATCCAGATATATTGTTTTTCTTTTAGTAAATAGTCCCATGAGATTTTATTTCCTCTTCATTGCTCTACATTTGCTGCAGAATTTACTTTCATGTTTGTCAAGTATTTCCAGCATAGGCAGGATTGTTTCTTTATTTAAATGATAAATTCTTTTTTTGCCTTCTTGACTGACATTAACAATAGAACAATTTCGAAGTGAAATAAGTGCATGACTTAACTTTGACTGTTCTACATTTAATTTTTTAGCAAGGTCTAAAACCGAACTAGGATTTTCCTTTAGTTCTGCAACTATCATTATTTTTAATGGATTTGCTAGATTTTGAAAAAACGGGTAGTATTTAATAGTCTTCATTTTGATTTCCTTATATATGTCCTGATGTACATATGAACTAAGGTTCATATTTAAACCTTTTTATTCTGCGTTATATAGGATAAACTATAAAATTTTCACTTCATAAACTTTAAATACATTCATAATTTAAAAGAGATATGAAAAACTACGAGTACGCTAAGACAAAAACTATCCATAGGAATAGAACATTTATTGCACTTATAATAATCATTATAGTAGTTATTGCTCTTGGAACTTATGTTTATCAGTCAAATCAAATTTATCAAGTTAAAAGAAATGCAGATTTATCAAGTTATAAAAACGGTTTATATTGGGCGGTTTTCTGTCAGTACAATTGTCCTCTAAAGATTCAATTATATCAGAATACAACCCAGTTAATACCTGACCTTGATTGTGTTAAAAATTGTAGTGCCAGTTTTAAGACAAAATATAACTCAGCTATTTTAAACAAGCTTAATTTTACAAAACAAGAATTATCCAACGATAATTTTTTCAATGATGTAGAACTTATAATTGCGAACTGTAAAAAACAAAGTCCGGATCCAACATCTCTTCTTAATAATACAGAGTTCTTTAGTTGTTCAGTTAAAGGTCTTGAACTGATTAAGGAAAAATATGATTATTTAAAAGTTTGATTTTAAGCAGATATTTAAACTAAAAATTGCTTTAGTTATTTAGTAATATGGAAGAAAAAAAGAAAGTTGATACTCTAACTGAGGGTTCTATTATAAAGTCAATAATATTTTTGACAATTCCAATAATAATTGGAAATCTACTGCAGTCAATGTATCAACTAACAGATGCATTTTGGGTAGGAAGATTGGGTGCAGATGCTTTTGCAAGTGTATCACTTTGTACTCCCATAATATTTTTAATAATCGCTTTGACAGGAGGAGTCGGACTTGCCGGAGGAGTTCTTGTTTCCCAGTATAAAGGAAGAAAAGACCATGAAAAAGTTAATTTTGTAACAGGTCAGACATTAGTGATTGCTACTTTCTTGTCAATAATATCTTCTTTAATCGGGTATTATTTTGCTCCTCAAATAATTAGCTTATTTGGAGCAGAACCTGCTGTTTTTAATAATGCAGTTAGTTTCCTAAGAATTTCCTTTTTAGGAATGGTCTTTGTTTTTGGCTATGCAGTTTATCAGTCTTTAGCAAGGGCAGTTGGAGATGTAAAGACTCCTATTTACATTGTTTTTGGAACTGTTTTATTGAATTTTTTACTTGATCCATTGTTTATTTTTGGCTGGAAATTTATTCCTGCAATAGGGGTTGGAGGAGCTGCACTCGCAACAATGTTTACCCAGGCAATTGCATTTTTCATAGGAATATTTATTCTTTCAAAAGGTGAAAAAGGAATACATTTGAAAACAAAGCATTTGAAACCAGACTTTTCACTAATGAAGAAAATCATTTTTTTAGGAATCCCTGTTTCACTCGAACAATCTTCAAGGTCAGTTGGAATGATTTTAATGACTGGAATTGTCGCAGGATTTGGAACAATAGTTCTTGCTTCATATGGTATTGGGGGCCAGATGATAATGCTTGTCATTATACCTGCATTAAGTCTGTCAATTGCAAATTCTACTTTAGTTGGCCATAATATAGGGGCAGGAAAAATAGAAAGAGCCGAAAAGATTTCAAAAATAAGTACTGTTCTGGGATTTATAGTTTTAAGTGTTATTGGGGTACTAATGTTTATATTTGCAAATCAGATTATTTCTACATTTATTCCAGGAGATACTGCAGTTATTAATGAAGGAACAAGATATATCAGGGTAATGGCCTTAGCATTTGGATTAATGGGAATTCAAATGTCTATCTTGGGAACTCTCAGGGGAAGTGGAAATGTCAGTACTACCATGAAAATAACCTTGACAGTTATAATAGTCCAGGTTTTAAGCGGATTTATTCTATCCAAATATATTTTACATAATGAACTCGGAGTTTACCTTTCAATGCCAATTTCAACTATTGTAGGGGCAACCCTTGCACTTATAGTTTTCTTTAAGGGAAATTGGAAAGATAAAAAATTAATAGAATCAAAAGAAGTAAAAGAAAAAATAAAAGAGGAGTGCCAAATAGCAGATTGTGAATAATGGAGACAAAAATAATAGGAACAATTGGACCTGCCAGTAGGAACTATTCTATTTTAAAAGAAATGATAAGTTCAGGATTGGATATTGCCAGAATAAACACAAAATATGGTTCAATTCCAGAATACCTTAAAACAATCAGAAACATTAAAAAAATTGGAAAATGTAAGATTCTTTTTGATATAAAAGGCCTAAATTTGATTGATTGGCTTAAGGCTCAGAAGTTTGATTATCTAGCTGTTTCATTTGCAGAAACAAAAGATCAAATACTGCACATAAGAAAGCTATTTTCCCCAAGAAAAATAAAAATTATTTCAAAAATAGAAACAAAACAAGGAATACATAATATTGAAGAATTATTAAAAGTAAGTGATGGAATAATGATTGCAAGAGGGGATTTAGGAAAAAACATAAGTTTTGAAAAAGTCCCAATTGTTCAAAAGCTAATAATAAAAAAATGTAATAAAAAGAAAAAAATTGTAATTACTGCAACAGAAATGCTTCTTTCAATGGTAAGTTCTAAGTCTCCTTTAAAATCAGAAGTAAGTGATGTAGCAAATGCAATCTTGGATGGCTCAGATGCTTTAATGTTATCCGAAGAAACTACTATTGGAAAAAATCCAGTTTTGGTGGTTAAAGTAATGAGAAAAATAATTTTAGAAACTCAGTTAAAAAATAAAGATTTAAAGGACGTAATAAATTAAAATGGAATTATGTGCACTTGCATCAGGTTCATCTGGAAATTGTTTTTATGTAAGTAATGGTAATTCAGGAATTTTAATTGATGCAGGGATAAGTACAAAACAAATTATTGAAAGAATGTCTTTAATTAATAAGGGCCCTGAGACTATAAAAGCAATTTTTATTACTCATGAACATTCAGACCATATAAGGGGGGCAGATGTATTCGCAAGAAAATTTAATGTCCCTATTTTTGCAACTAAAAAAACAATCCAAGCTAGTTGTTTATGTTCAAATGAGAACTTAATTAATTCTATAAAGAATGATGAGACCATTAATTTAAATGGGGTCGAAGTTGAAGCCTTTTCAAAATTCCATAAAGCAGCAGACCCTGTTTCTTATAATATCTCTAATGGAAAAAAGATCTCCATAATCACTGATGTCGGTTGTGTATGTAATAATGTAATTAAACATGTTTCAGACTCTGATTTTTTATGTATTGAGTCAAATTATGATGAAGAAATGCTTGAAAGCGGACCTTATCCTTATTTTTTAAAAAAATGGATAAAAAGTGATATCGGTCATTTGTCAAATGCTCAGTCTGCATCATGTATCCTAGAAAATGCTAAGCCCAGTCTTAAACATGTTATGCTTTCTCATTTGAGTAAGAATAATAATTCTCCTGAGCTTGCATTAAACTCTTTCAATATTCTAAAACAAAGAAAAGATTTCTCACTTAAAATATCAGTATCACAAAGAGAAAGTCCAACTGCATTGTTTAAAATATGACTTTAACATATTATTATATTCTTTTACCATAATCTATAAATATCTTCTAGTTGTTTTACACTTGATTAAAAATGAGAGGCTCTGTATTTTTTATAGTCATAGCATTAATCTTTATTCTTTTGACAACTGTAGTCTTATTTGTCAACTTTATTCCAGATGATAAAAGTTCAGTCCCAAATAAGTCTTCAATTAGCACCCCTACAGGTAATATTATCCAAGAATATCCTTCTTATAATACCACAAATGCTACAACTATAATATCAACTAATCCAAAAACTTACAATGTTGAAATAAACAGCACTGGCTTTTCTCCTTCAGAATTAACAATAAGAAAAGGAGACAGTGTTATTTGGGTAAATAGGGATTATATGGATCATATGATAACTTCAGATTCAGGAGAGCTTGATTCAGGTTATCTAAAGCAAGGTAGGATTTATGACCATACTTTTGATACTTCTGGAACTTTTGAATATTTTTGTGAACTTCATCCATATGCAGTAGGGAAGATAGTTGTTGAATAATTTCATTTATAACTATTTTTTTTTAACCTAGAAGATTTTACCTAATCGTCAAAGCTGCACAACCTGCTTTTTGAAGTGCAACTTTTATAATTCCTGCAAGTCTATCTACTTCTTCAAGGCTTTCAACTAAGTTTAGGGTTAAATTCTCTTAACATTAATCTAGAATAATTAGGACTCGATTTAAACTATTTTATTTAGCATCCTTTTCCATTAAAAACTAAATTCATTTCTTCAAGGGAAATTACACTTTCATTAAGACTTGCTTGACCTGTTGCTTTGTTAATTGTTAGTATTGTATTTAAAGGAACTGATTTTTTAGTCCCTATCCTATAAGTTCCTTTTAAATAAATTAAAGACTGATTTTTACTATCTTCTACGCTGGTTATCTTGAACTTATAACTAAATCTTTCTCTATTTTTTTGAGAAGTAATAGAACCAGAACCTCTTGTTGCTCCTTTCGAACGTATAGACATACTTAATTTGTTATTAGTATCAAAAATAGTTCCATCAGCTGAAATAATTCCACCCCTCCCCCTTATATTTTTATCCATTATAGGTTCTCCAACATTAAGATAACAACTGTTTTGTTTTGTTCTGCCTCCACCACTATAAGTCTGAATGGTTAGAATATCTCCAGATTTTTCAAAGGTCTGGTTTTGAGCAATAAACTTAAGAGAAGTTTCATATTTTCCAGGACTATATCCAGTTGTATTCAAACTTATATTATATTTTAATACTCCTGGTTTGTAACCATAGCCATACCCGCTTCCATAATTATAACCATAATCATACAGAGTTGAAGAAATTTGTACTATACTAATTCCAGTGCATCCACTAAGAATTGTTCCATTTACAGAAAACTTGCAATTAATTTCTACACTAGGACTTATTCCCCTTAAATTTAAAATTAGATAATCTACGTCTAATACTTCATTGTTGTCTATTTTAAGAGAAGCTATAAAATTTATATTTTCCCCTAAATCTGGACTATTATCAGAACTCCAAAGACTTAAGCTATATGCCTCTGCAGGTCCTGAGAAAAATATAAGTAACATTATTGCAAAAGTAATTACTATTGGAAACGCTCTTATCAGAATACTCTCTTTTTTCAGATTCATTCTATTTTACACCTTAATAATTAATCAACTAACTATTTACCTATATAAAGATAGTTAATCTGGAAACAGTAGTAATAAATAAGTATAATTAAGTTATTTGTCTTATTTTTTAACTTGGACATTATTATCTTTAAATATTATAAGAATTTTCATCAGCTCTAGCCATAGGTAAAAATAAACTTGTAGAAATAACAATCTCTACCGGTGTTTTTCTAGATATCATTATAATTATTTAGAGCTAGGTGCTTTAATTTTGCCTATTCATATCTTAATGCATCAACAGGATTAAGTCTTGAAGCACGATAAGCAGGAATTGCTCCGGCAACCATTCCAATAACTACTGCAAAAAGTAATGCTCCTATAATTAATGTAGGACTAACTACTGAAGAAGATGAAGTTAAAAATCCAATACCTCCACCACCTCCACGACTACTAGTTGTGGTAGTGGTTATTCCTGCAAGACTGTTTATTGCAGTGGATGAAAATGTACCTACAATAACTCCTCCAATTCCTCCAACAAGCCCTATGATAGCAGAATTCAAAAGAAACATAGTCATTATATCTCTATTCTGGGTTCCAATTGCTTTCATTATTCCAATTTCTTTTGTTTTTTCAAGAACAGACGTAAACATTGTATTTGCAATCCCGATCCCTCCAACAAAAAGGGAAATAGCCGCAATTGCTGCAAGAAAATAAGTCATAGTAGACATTGTTTCTTTCATTGTTTCTTGCATAGCAGCAGGATTACTAACTCCAAAATCTACTTTGCTTTTTTGTAAAATTCCTCTTGAAAGCATTAGTTTTTTAGTTATTAGGTTCACAGTTTCATTTGAAATCTCAACATCATTAATTTTTACTGAAATAGAACTAAATTCATCTGTTCCAACATCTTCAAGAATTGTTCTTGAAGGCTCAATTGGGATATATATACTTCTTCCTTCACTAAGTATTCCAACAACATTAAAAGATTTCCCTCCGATGATTATCTTTGTATTAATTGGTATCTCTTTTGAAAAAACCGACTCCCCAAATTGGTTGCCTATAACTACTGAATAAACATCTCCACTAATTAAAAATCTTCCAGACTCAATTTTACTGGTTGTAACTTCTTTCCAGGTTTCAGTATCAACTCCGATTACATTTGTATTTTTTGCAGTTTTACTTGAATAAGAAACCGTAGCCTTGCCTGAAACTTGCCCCATTACATATTTGACATTAGGTATACTTTTTAGAACAATAATATCTTTTTGTGTTAAATTTTTTGCAGTAGATGAAGAACTTGATCCTCCAGGAACATCTCTTCCACCATCTGGAAAACCACCTCCGCCAAATCCTCCTCCAGAAGCTCTGCTCATTCCAGGACTGATTGTTAAAACATCAGCGCCCATACTTCCCAGCCTTGCCTCTAATTGTTGTTGAGCACCAAGGCTCATAGAAACAATACCTACAACCGCAGCAATACCTACTATAATTCCAATGATTGTAAGCCAACTTCTAAGCTTACTGTGTACAAAAATATTAACAGCAAGTTGAAAAGATTTTTTAAATCTCATCTTTTAAGTAAAGAGATTATCTTTTCTTCTCCTTTTCCTTTGCATTTGTTACCCAATCAGGAATTCTACCTGTTGTAGCTTTCTTTTTTTTAGAAAATAAATTTTTAATATTTTCACCATATCTCCCATAAATAAAATAGATAATTATTAGAACAACAAATATAATCAGCCAGTTAGTCCATGACAAATACCATACAGTTGTTGTAGTTCTAGCTCTTCCCATCATTGCACCAGTACTAAAATTACTTGCAATGTTTAAAGGTACAGCCATGTTTACTACTCTTCTTTCGCCAATATTATCTGTATAATATATATCAAACTTAAATGTAGAATTTGCAGCTACCTGAGTTTGTCCTGAACCCTGAGTTGGAGGCATATTATAATTCCCGTTTGTTGTAGTTTGTGCCCTTGCTTTTTTTGCAATTGAAAATCCAACAAGAGTATAATCTCCACTATCCAGATTACCAATCATTTGCCCATCAGTACCTGTAACAGTATAATCATCTTGAGTTGGAATTCTAACAACAACTGAATTTGCAGTATATTTTCCAACATTTGCAATAGCAATTGAAACTTCTGAACTTGTTGCTTCTTGTATTACTGAATCAAACTGGGTTCTTGAGTCTTTTACTTCAATATTAAATTTTTGAATACTATAGGATGAAGAATCAAGCCAATCTGCAAGCCTATAACCTATTTGAAGAGTATTATTTCCATCGAGTGCATCTTTGTCAACACGAACTGTATATGGAACCATCCAATAACCATTATATCCTTGAGTATAAGTGCTTTTATCAAGTGTAACAATGTAGTTTCCATCATCAAGCGAAAAAGGATAACTAGGAATTAATTTAAAAGAAACTCCATTCTGGCATTGGCTTTGAGAAACTCCATTTACCTGAAAAACTACTTTTACATAACTTCCAGGAATTGCTGGATAAGGGTCTTGATTTATAATAGAGATATTTAAGTTGCATGTATGTAAACTATCATCTGCTGCAGAAATAAAACTAATCGTCATAAGTAAAATTGCAATAAACATATAAATTAAATAAGACCTCTTCATTTTTTGTACCTTTTTAAATTTTTATTAATCGCTTCTCTTTCTATTTCTCCATCTTTTATGTATATTACTCTTTTTGCATAATTTACTAAATCAAGGTCATGAGTAATCAAAATAACGGTTTTACCTTCACTATACATTTTGCCTAAATAATCCATGACAAATTTTCCAGTTTTTGAATCAAGGTTTCCAGTGGGTTCATCAGCAAGTATTACTTCAGGATTATTTGATAGAGCACGTGCAATTGCAACTCTTTGCTGTTGTCCTCCTGAAAGTTGATTTGGTTTATGATAAAGTCTTTCTCCAAGTCCAAGAGATTCTAAAAGAAATTTAGCACGTTCATAAGCTTCTTTTTCAGGAACATTTGTTGCTTCCATTGGGAGCATAACATTTTGAAGTGCAGTCAGATTCTTAAGTAGATTAAATTGTTGAAAAATAAATCCTATAGTTTTTCCACGAAGAAATGCAAGTTCAGATTCACGAAGCTTTGAAATATCTTTTCCATCAAGATAAATTTCACCATAAGAAGGTTTGTCTAGTGCTCCAACAAGATTAAGCATTGTAGATTTTCCACTTCCAGAAGGACCTGTAATTGCAACAAATTCTCCTTGTTTAATAGAAACACTAACCCCTCTTAATGCTTCAACTTTTATATCCCCTATTTGATATACTTTCCAAATATCTTCAAGTCTTATTACTGGTTGCTTTGATTTAGTTTTTGTAATTACCATATTAATATATTAAATCAATACTATCTATTTAAAGATAATGAATTTAAAATAGGTTTCTACTTTTAGAATTCTGTTTTGACAATATCTTTCAAATCTTTTTACATTAATTCTTTTTTAATGAGTTTGTGTGCAGCATTTATCTTTTGAAACATTTCATGGTCTCCATCAGGCATATCTGGATGATGTTTTCTTGCTAACTCTTTATATCTCTTACTTATTAATTCAAAATCTTTTTCATCAGGCTTAACTTCTAAAGTTTTTCTTGCTTCAAGAAGTTGCTTTGATAAATCATCATCTTCAGAAAATTCATGTGAAAATTGATCCAGAGTTATTTCCTCAGTTATGAGTTTTTCTACTTCAAATTTTAAAACTTTATCAATAATATAAAGATTTTCGATAAAAGTTGGCATAAGAGCATAACTATACTTTAGATTTCTATCTGCAAAATACCAAGTAACAGATGCTTGAGCACTCTGCCTTACCATTTTTTCCATAGGTACATCTATATAATCTCTATTTATTCCTAGCTGTTTTAAAGTATTCATAATACTATTTTGAAGTTGGATAGCACGACGATCAAAAGAGTTTGTAATCTTGGGTTTTGCTATTTCATTGCCTTTAATCTTTATCATAAAAACATACTATAAAATGCGTTTATAAACTTAAGTAAAGATCATCATTTTAGATGAAAAATATAAATTATTTGGTCTAAAATAAGTCATAATCTCGATAGAATGGTTTATAAGGGATAAGATTAAAGATAGATTATGGAAGAAGAAAAACAAGAATCAATAAATAATCAAGAAGATAATTCAAAAAATTCTGAACTTGTAGTGGAAACTCCTCAAACTGTCTCTCTTGAAAGATTTCAAAGGTTGCAAGCAGAGTTTGATAATTTTAGAAAAAGAATTCAAAAAGAAAAATTAGAAAATGAGGTTAATTCAAACGCAAATTTAATTTCAGAGTTATTGAATATACTGGATAATTTTGAATTATCATTAAAACATAATAATGACCCCGGGGTAAGTCTAATTTATGAAGAGTTAAATAAAATTCTAGAAAAACAAGGTTTAAAGGTGATTAGTACTAAAGGGAATTTTGATCCAAAACTCCACGAAGCTATGTTAACTGTTAATGGAGAAAAAGAAGGAATTATAATTGAAGAAATTCAAAAGGGATATATATTAAACAATAAGCTTTTAAGGGCATCAAAAGTAAAAGTTAGTAAGGTAAACAAAAATGAATAAGACTATAGGTATTGATTTAGGTACAACATTTTCAGCAGTAAGCGTAATGGAAGGTGGAAGGCCCAAAATTATACCAAATACTGAAGGTAATAACACTACGCCTAGTGTTGTCTCAATTAACGGGAATGAAGTATTAGTGGGAGATATTGCTAAAAGAGGGGCTGTTGCAAATCCAAATAGTACTATTCGAAGTGTAAAAAGAATAATGGGGACTAAAAAAATGTCTAAAATTGGAGACAAAGAATATACTCCTGAACAAGTTTCTGCAATGATATTACAAAAATTAAAACAAGATGCAGAAGCTTATCTAGGGGAGACTATAACTGATGCAGTAATAACTGTTCCAGCTTATTTTGGAGATGCACAAAGAAATGCAACTAAAGATGCAGGAGTAATAGCAGGACTTAATGTAAAAAGGATAATTAATGAGCCGACTGCAGCAGCATTAGCATATGGTCTTGATAAATCTCATGACCACACAATTTTAGTTTTTGACTTTGGTGGGGGAACTTTTGATGTTTCTATTTTGGAATTAGGTGGAGGGATTTTTGAAGTTAAGTCTACAAGTGGAGATAATTTTCTTGGTGGGGATGATATTGATGAGCTTTTAATGGATTTTTTAGCTAGTGAATTTAAAAAAGAAAATGGAATTGATTTGAAAAAGGATTTAATAGCATTACAAAGACTTAGGGATGCTTCAGAGAAAGCAAAAATAGAACTTAGTTCAGCTCAGCAAACAAAAATAACTATTCCTTACATTTCTGCTGGGGAAAATGGACCAAAACATTTGGATATTAATTTAACTAGAGCAAATTTTGAAAAAATTTGTGAACCTATATTCGAAAGGCTAAAAAATCCAACTAAACAAGCAATCAAAGACGCTAAAATGCCTAAAATAGACAAAGTTATTTTAGTTGGTGGGAGTACTAGAATTCCTAAAGTTCAAAAATTAGTTGAAGAACTTACTGGCTTAGTTCCTGACAAATCTATTAATCCTGATGAAGCAGTTTCTCTAGGTGCAGCAATTCAGGGTGCAATTATCAGTGGGGATGTAAAAGATATTTTGCTTTTGGATGTTACTTCTTTGACACTGGGAATTGAAACTGTTGGCGGACTTAAAATTTCTTTGATTGAAAGAAATACTACTATTCCCACAAAAAAAAGTGAGATTTTTACAACTGCTGCTGATAATCAAGATTCAGTTACCATAAATGTTTTACAAGGTGAAAGGGAAATGGCTGCGGATAACAAGTCCCTGGGCAAATTTGATTTAACTGGAATTCCTCCAGCCCCTAGGGGAATACCTAAAATAGAAGTTACTTTTGATATTGATACTAATGGAATTGTTAATGTTTCAGCCAAAGATCTAGGCACCCTTAGAGAACAAAAAATAACTGTTACTGGTGGATCTTTATCTCAAAAAGAAATTGAAGCAATGATTAAAGATTCTGAAAGATTTAAAGAAGAAGATGAGAGAAAAAAGGATAAAATATTGACTCAGAATGAAGCTGAATCCTTGATTTATAATATGGAAAAAATGCTAGAAGAATATAAAGATAAAGTAGACAAAGAAACAATCGGTAAGATACAAAAAGAAATAGACGAATTAAAAGAAACCTTAAAAGGAGATAATCTTGATGAACTTAAAAGAAAATTAGAAGAAGTAAAAAAAGTTTCGCAAGAAATAGGTGTAAAGATTTATGAAAATTCTGCTAAAGAACAAGCAGAAGCAAATAATACTAACTCAGATCCTAAGATTGTTGATGCAGAAGTGGTTAATGATTCTTCAGAAAAAAAATAAATTATTTTTAGATGAATTTAAAAAAAGAAATGTTTCTTATCTAATATGGTAAAAAAAGATTATTATGAAATACTTGGAGTAAAAAAGACTGACTCAGCTGAAACTATAAAAAAAAGTTATAAAAAACTGGCTTTAAAATTTCATCCAGATAAGGCAAGCGAGGATAAAAAAAAGGAATATGAAGAAAGTTTTAAAGGGATAAATGAAGCATATAGTACTCTTTGTGATGAAGAAAAAAGAAAACGTTATGATGCTGGAGAAAGCAGTTCTTTTAGTTCAAAGTCTAATTCTAATTTTGGTGGCGGAGACTTTTCAGATTTACTTAGAGATTTACTCCGAAATGGTTCTTCAGGAAATCAATTTTTTGATGAAGAAGATACAGATCAGGATTTACATTATGAGTTAACAATTGACTTTAAAGAGGCAGTATTTGGATGTGAAAAAGAAATCTCAATAAAAAAAGATATTTTATGTAGGCTCTGTAATGGAACAGGGGCAAAAGATAATGAACTAGAAACTTGTTCTAAATGTAATGGTCATGGAAGACTCAAAATTAATCAGAGAACTCCTTGGGGGGTTATTAATCAGACAATTAAATGTGATAATTGCGAAGGAAAAGGACAAATACCTAAAAGTAGATGTAGAAATTGTAGTGGATCTGGAATTGTTGCAAGTAAAGAAAAATTTAAAATTAAAATTCCAGCTGGGATTGATAATGGTCAGACTTTAAGGGTTCCAGATGGAGGAAATACTTTAAAAAATGGCTCAAAAGGAGATTTATTCTTATTTATTCAGGTAAGGCCCAATAAAATTTTCAAAAGGGAAAAATTTGATGTTTATACTGAACTTTTTATAAGTTTTTCAGAGGCTGCTTTGGGTGGAGAAATTGCAGTTCCTACTCTTTCTTCTGAAGAATTAAAGATTAAAATAGTAAAAGGAACTGAATCAGGAAGTGTTTTAAGGCTTAAGGGACACGGGATTCCTTATGTAAATAATCCTCATCACAGGGGAGACGAATTTATTATCATTAAAGTTAAGACTCCTAAAAAATTAACTAAGGCTCAAATCCAATTATTCGAAGAATTAAAAAAATTGGATAAATAATTTTAAAATTTAAAAATAACTTACGAGTTTTATCATCGGCCCCAATCTTTATTTACACTGCCGCAAGTATCAAGGGACAATGAATCATCATTAAGATGTTCTAAAAATTCTTTTTTTGCCTCAATTACTGATTTTGAAACCGATTTGTTTTCTTCTCCTGATTCATTTTCAACAGATATGTCAATTTCATCATCACCATCCTCATTATTATTATAGTTATTATTCCATTTTTTCTTGAAATTATTATTTCCAGAGTTTCCTTGGTTTCCTGAATTTCCATAAGAATGACTTTCTCCCTGACCAATACTGCCAAATACTTCAGTAGCGCCTGACTTTCTTATTTCAATCTTCCCAAATAAAGAAGGTTCATCATCTTTTTTTAAATCAGGATTATTTAATGAAGGATCGTCTTTAATATATTTGCTTATGAAATCATAATCAATGTCTTCACTTTCTTTTGCCATATTTTAATTAAAATTTTAAGGTTTATAAATAAGATGAAAATTTAAAAGCAAGGATTTTTAATATGTTTAGAATAAAGCAGAATGGAAAAACAAAATGAAAAAAATAGACCTATGTGCTTTTTATATAACTGCCAGAAGCCCTGGAGCAGATTTAAATGAAAGTAGTGAACTTAGAAAATGCTATGAATGCAGAGGATTCGACATTCATTGTGAAAAACAATTACTAACCAAGATAGACCGTCTCGAGTATGAAAGACTTCAAGGTGTAAAAAAGAGATCTTATCGGGCTAGAGAATAGTTTTTTAATAATTATTTTAGTGATTATAAAATCCAATTAAACAAATATCCTGTAAATATAATTCCTAATGTAACAATGGTTATGTAAATTACCAATAATTTAACTTTTAGAACCTTTCTTAGTATTATAATTTCTGGCAGGGATAATGCAACAACTGCCATCATAAATGCAAGAGCAGTTCCAAGTGGAAGACCTTTTTCTATTAAAGAACTTACAATGGGTATGACTCCGGCTGCATTAGAATATAATGGCACGCCCATTAAAACTGCAATAGGAATTGCAAACCAATTGCCTTTTCCAGCTATGTTGGTAAGTAAGTCTTCAGGAGCATAACCATGAATAAAGGCACCAATACCAATACCAATTAAAACATAGAAAAAGACTTTTTTAATGATTGATTTAACTTCTTCATAAGCTTCTTTAGCTCTTTGTTTTTGAGTCTTCTTCTGAATTTTTAAATTCCCTTTAATCTTAATTTTATATACGTATTCTTCTACGTATTTTTCGAGGTGCATTTTTCCTAATATAAAACCTGCAACAACCGAGATGACCCACCCAGATGCAATATACAGCAATGCAATCTTCCAGCCAAATAAACCCCAAAGAAGTGCTGCTGCAACTTCATTAATTAAAGGTGCAGCAATTAGGTATGAGAAAGTTACTCCTAATGGGACTCCAGACTCAACAAAACCAATAAACAAAGGAACTGCTGAACATGAGCAAAATGGAGTAAATATTCCGATTGTTGCGGCAAGCATATTGCCTAAAAATTCAAACCTTTTTGAAAGAAATTTTTTAATTCTTTCAGGAGCAAGATATGTTCTAATGTAAGAAACAATAAAGATAATTACTGCAAGTAAAATAAAAATTTTAATTGAATCGTAAACAAAGAAGTTTATTGCGCCCCCTAGTACACTTTCTTGTTGTAGATTAAACAAAGAATAAACTAACCAGTTTGCAAATATTTGAACAGGGTAAAAAGGATCCATTTTATTTCAAAAGTTTTTTTATTTCTTCAGAAGTCAAGATTCTGCCATAAGAAACTACTTTTTCATTAATTACCAAAGCAGGAGTAGACATAACTCCATACTCCATTATTTTAGATATATCTGTAACCTTTTCTACATTTGCCTTTATTTTCATTTCTTCCAATGCCTTCTTAGTATTTGCCTCTAAGACTTTACAATTTGGACATCCAGAACCTAAAACTTTAATTTTCATAATATCTTCCATTTACATATTGATGAACATCAATATATAAATCTTTTGTTTAAATCCAGATATTCCAAACATAATATGCTCCAACTACAATAAATATAAAGCCAACAATAAAGCGAGTATATTTTTCAACCAGTTCAACTTTTTTCATAATATTACTCAATTTAGATACGCCGAACACCAAAACAAATGATAAAATTATTACCGGCAGCCCTGTTGCAAATGCAAATACTGAGGGAATTAAAATACCATCAGAATATTTTAATGCAAGAGGAATAAGCATTCCAAAAAATAAGACTGCACTAAATGGGCAAAATGCCAAAGCAAAGATTATTCCTAAAAGAAAACTTCCTAAGTATCCTTTATCTGAAAGCTTTTCCTTAATTTTGTCTAATTTTCCACTACTTTTTATAAAATTAAATTTTATAATGTTTAACATAACAAGCCCAATAAGGATAAGTAAAATTCCTATTAGTCTTTCACCATATTTTTGCAAGAATAAAGATATCCCTTGAACATTTATACCTATATAGACAATTAGTGAAGCGAGTAACACATAAGTAAACATTCTTCCAAAGGTATAAACTAGTCCTGTAATTAGGGTATGTTTTCCATTATTAATTTTTTTAGAAATATAAGCTATTGCAGTTATGTTAGTTGCAAGTGGGCAAGGGCTTATTGCCGTCATAAGTCCAATAAAAAATGCAGCAATTAACGGGAAATTATTTTGCCCCATTGTCTGCATAAAAGACATCAAATCCATTTTAAACTCCTAAAAATTTCTGTTCAATTACTTCTTTAAGATAATCCATAGAATTTGTTTTGTCCATTTTATACCAAACATTTGTGTCTTCTTGTTTTACAAAACTACCGTCTTTACCATAGACTCCAATCATTAATGCAGATCCTGTTACTCCGTATTTTTCTACAATTGCTTTATTTTCAGGCAAATCTATGTTAATATGAGCAAAAACAAGTTTTCCAGATTTGAGCTCATTGGCAAAATAAGTGTTTACTGTTGCTTCTGCATTAAATCCAACAGTTTTACAAGTAACACATTGACTAGTTGCATGAAAATGATAGACCTCTACTTTTTCAATATCTGAAGAAATTTTATTATTTCCAGAATCAGTTAAATTTCCATTCATATATCTAGGTATAAATATAGCTAAAAGCAAAATAAATACACCTATTCCTATAACATAAATTAATCTTTTATTCATAACCATTTTATTTTAAAATTTTATTTTTAGACTGATCCAGAGCCTTAAAAACATCAAAAACTCTTAAATCTGTAATTCGATAAAAAACTTTTTTACCGTCTCTTCTTGATTCTAAAATTCCTGCTTTTACAAGTTTATCTAATTGTATTGATGTAGTTGATTGAGTTCTTTTAACCTGAGGAAATATTTCACATACACACTTCTCACCTGCAAGTAAAAATTCAATAATCTTTATTCTAGTCTCATCAGACAAAGCTTTCAATATTTTTAGTGTTTCTTTGTCTACCATTTGATATATTGATGAATATCAATATATAAATCTTTGCAGAAGAATCCTTAGGTATAAATTAATATAAAAAACGCCCGAACCGAGAATTTTCATTTTTTAAATAATTATTTTTGATCAAATTTACTTTGTCAAAAATACTCAATCATTCCCTAATTTATACAAGCGTATAAATTAATATAAAAAACGCCCGGACCGAGAGTCGAACTCGGGTTGTATCCGTGACAGGGATAAGTGCTAACCACTACACTATCCGGGCTTTCCATTCATTAATTTTATTAATGAACTTGTTCTTCAAATAGGTAATAATTAATATTTTTAAAGCTTTAGTTTGCCCTAAATGCCTATTTCTTTTGAGCCCAATTAGCCCACCACAATATTGCTACAATTATAGATGGTCCTGCAATTGTTAAAGAATAAGACAACATATACAATTCTAATGGCTTTCTTACAATCATTCCAATATATAAAAGAGCAAAAAGGAAAAATCCAACAGCTCCTACCCACTCATGCTTCCATGCAATTATTAAGAATACTATAAGTATCATGCTTGGAATAAGGTGCATAAATAATCCTTGAACAGTTTCTAGGAAAGTGTAGTTATTTCCAAAGACATCTAGAGCAAACAAACTGATAAATAGTATAAATAAAATTGTTAAAATTCTAGGGCTATAGTAAAGCCAAGGCCTTGTATTTTTTCTAATTTTCTTTACAACTTTATTTTTTACTTTCTTTTTAGCCATCTTATTTCTTTTTAGTTTTCTTTGACTTTCTTGAAATAATCAAATAGATTATTGGAAGTATACATAGACTATTAACAATAAGTAAAAACCAGAACCATACTTTGGAATCACTTTTACAAGCTCTCCACATTGCAAATCCTCTAAGAACAAAATCTGCAATAGAAAGTAATATGACTATTATCAAAAGAATAACAACAGCTCTAAAAGCAAGTTTAAATTCAGGATTTGTTTCAAGTAAATATTCCAAACTTTTTCCTGCATAGTCTTGACTTATCTGTGCATTTGGACCGCTATTAGCAGTTATTTGTTGTTGTATTGAATCTGAAATAGTCTCTGCATAGATAACAGGCATAATTGCAATTAAAAATACAAGTAATCCCAATAATAATTTATTATTCATCTCTTTTCACCAATAATTATTAGTATCTTGTGTTTATAAATTATTCTAATTTTTTTAAATTAAAAAATATTTTTAGCAAGATATTTAAACATCTTCAAACTAAATCTTATATCATGGAAGAATCTTCTAATTCATTCGGAAAGTTTTTGTTAAAAACATTACTTATGATTATCCTATTTATTGGAATCCTCTTTTTATTGTATCTTGTTTATACAATTTATCTAAATACTCCCAGGGATGCTAAAGATCTAAATGTGGTTATTGATAATATTCAAGCAACTAACTTTTCAGATAATAGCTCTTTTTTAGAAGTAGCTCAATTTCATCCAAACATGAAATTTAACCATAATCGTTTATCTTATTCCATTGATATTAATTGTCCTGACAAAAAAAGGCAAAGGATGATTGATGCATTTAATTATCTATCAAAAGAAGTTCCAACTCTTATATTTTATGAAACGATAGGTAACGCAAACATTGAAGTAACTTGTTCTGAAATTGAAAAACCAACAATAGAAACAGATGCTCCTAAGGATTTTTTCATAGCTGGAGAAGGCGGAGCAAAAGAAATAGTTCAATCAGGGAAATATAATATTATTACAAACGGAACCATCTCTATTTATCAGTCCCCTCATGGGGCTATTGAATGTGATTTTCCAAATGTTGAAATTCATGAGTTAATCCATGTTTTTGGTTTTGATCATTCAGAAGATAAAAGAAGTTTAATGAACCCCCTTTTGAATTCTTGCGAACAAACTCTTGATTCTTCAATAATAGTTGAATTAAACCGGCTTTATTCAGAATCCAATCTTCCTGACCTGTATTTTGAAGATTTAACTGCTGTTAAAAAAGGGAGATATATTGATTTTAATGTTACTATCAAAAACATAGGAACTGTTAGTGCGGAAAATATTAAGTTTTTTGTAATTGAAGATGGAGAAATAATAGAGCAAAAACAAATAGATGAAATAAGTTTTGGAGCCGGACTTATATTAAGGGTGGAAAATCTTAGGCTGAATAATTTAAATCCAAAAGAAATCAAGTTTGTTATAGACAAAGACAATTTGATAAGGGAGTTAGAAGAGAAAAATAATCTTGCAATTGTAAACATGACAGGTTCTAATTAAAAAATAAAATTATAATAAAAAATATTAATAAAAAAATAAAAAAATAAAAACAAATTTATATGCCTTCAGTATCGGCTTCCTCTTCCTCTTCTTCATCTTCGTCTTCATCTTCAGACACTGCTTCTAACTCTTCTTCTAAGTCTTCTTCGTCTTCAGATTCTTCAACGTCTTTTTCTTCTTCAATTGATTCTTCCATTTTTTGTTTTGTTTTTGTTTAATTATATCAACGGAAATACTTTTTTAGAATTTTTCCCCTGATATTAAAATAAAATATTATTCACGGTTTTTAAACCTTTGTCACCAAAAAATTGAGGAAAATACTGTCGAAAAGGTTTATTAATAAGTTCTAGTCTAAAAAGAGAATTTTTATTTGCTTTTGGGAGTTTGACTTCGGAGGTAGTCTTCAAATTCAGCCATAAAATGGGAAGTCACAAGTTCTCGTTTTAGTCTTTCTGGAATTCTTTCTTTGGATTTAATCAGCATTGCAGAGTATCCTTGTTCTTCACTTTCTGCAATTCTTTGTGCAAGAGTTCTATAATCTCCTAAAAAGATTTCTTCTTTTCCTAAGCAAGACTTTCCCTGAACTCCAAAACCAGGCACTCCATCTCTTCTGATTATTTTTAGGTCTGGCCATTCAAATCTTTGAGCATAAATTATGCCTTCTTCTTTTGAAAAAACTTCAAGTTTAGGTTCTGTAGGTTTTGTTGCAAATATAGCTTCTGCAGCATTAGGTTTTTCTCTATTCAAAAGTGCTTCCTTTAGAAATTCAGGGCATCCTTCAAGTTCAGAAATATAGGGGCTATCATAAAATCCTCTAATCTTTGTTTGCACAACTGCTCTTCTAACAACATCTTCGACCCTTTTCATGCTTCTTTGTAGAAGAATTTCTGTATAGGGTCCAGGATTTTCAGACATGACTTGGCATATTTTTGAAAAATTTCCTTCACATTCTTTTTTCCCTCTTCCCTCAAGTATATCAGTTTCCATTTCAAGTATATAATCATCTATTCTTTTTCTTTGATCGATTGAAAGCGCATATTTTTCAGCATTAGTAGGGTCATCTAAGACTTGTTTTAGTGTTTGTATTTTTCTTCTGTCCTCTTTTCCCTTGAATTTTCTTATTCCCCTTCCAACAAAGTTTCCAAGATATGCAAAAGGAACACTGACTACTATATTTTCTCCAAATCTTTGACTCGTCACAACTGAATCAATAGCAGAATATAATGCTCCTGCAAGATAAGGAAGAATAGTCTTGTCAATAGAAATTCTTTTTTTAATGTATTTCAAGGCCTCAGGAGTTGCTGGTTCTTCTATTCCAAACTCTTTTCTTTTTTCTTCAGGCACAGCCTCAATAAATTCAAGTGTTCGCTCAAGAGTATAGCTTGATTTATTAAGTCCTAAAATAAGCCCTAGGCTAAATCCTGCTGCAGCATCTGTTACAATATTTTGTAAATCCATTTTAAAATAGTAAACTCATTACCTCTATTTACTTTCTTTTAACTGGTCACTGATTAATGTAAGTAATGTATAAGAAATACCTCTGACTGATTGAGGGTCATTAGACTGGTTAGCATATGCTTCTATCATTGCATATAAAACAGGGTTTTCTTTTTTAAGATTATTATCTGCCCCTCTTAACCATAATTCATATACCGGAGAGTTTCTATGTCTTAATCTATGAGCAAATAATACTTTTCTTGAAACTATTGGTAATTGTTTTAGGCCCATTTTTATTTAGTCCTGATTAAGTTTATTCCTTTAAGTTTACTTTTTCCATTTTGACTATTTCTTAGAGAAAGTAAATTTCCAAGGGTTTTGTCTTTTAAGGCAATGTTTTTTGCGACACTTTCTCCAAGCTCAAGACAATCTTGATAAGTCATAACTTCAAGACCTCCAAGATAATGTATATTTAGGGGGGTAGTAGAGTCAGTTGAATATTGTTCTCCAAGTGAAACTAATGTGGGGCAATTATAATTAACAACCCTGTTTTCATCTCTCTGGAAGATGACTAATGGATATCCTCCAACATAAACTGGAAAGTCAAGGCTTTCTGTATCAAGTTCATTACTTGCTATTTGGTCTGCAAGTGTATTTACTGCATCAACATACTGTTTTTTCCCAGTTAGTGCTGATACTTTATTCTTATTCAAGGGTTTAAGAGCTCCATATATATTAGCCTGAACTAAACTTCCAACTTGGTTTAAACCATCTGTTTGAATAGTCTCTAAATAAATAATTCCAAGCCTATTTGCATCAGCCGTAAGTTCTCCATTATGACTTGTTGGATAAACTACAATAGGATCTTGGTCTTGGCCGAGTCTAAGTTTTGCAATTGAAAACCTGTCTATTGTCATTTTATTACTCCTTCTTTTAAGATGTTTATTTTAATTTCAGCAAGTGTTCCTGGCTTTAATTGCTCTTCAAGAATTCTAGGAATTATAATTATAGCCTGGCTTCCATGCCTTGCTATTCTTTTAGTTATAACAAATTTTCCGTTAGTATTTTTATTAATTTTGTTTTTTTGTGCCATTTCTATTATACATATCTTATGTATAATTCATAAAAATCCTATTTTTAAATCTTTCTATATTGTTGTAACTATCAAGTGATAATATAACCCCTAAAAAGTATATATAATTGCATTGCTTAACTAATATTAATATCAAATGGCTAAAACAAGATTTGATAACCCGAGAAGCAATAGAACACAAAACAATCTTAAAAATTTATTAAAAGGATTAATTGAGGCAGCAGAATCAAAAAATGAATCAAGAGTTAGGCAATTAAACCAATCCTTTGATAGACTTGTTTCACCCAATTCTTCAGGATATAATGAATATGATAATTTAAGGCAATCTTGTGTAATGGCCTTAACTATGCCAGTATTATATCATGCATTTATAATGGATGCAAGAGAAAGATTTCATAGAGTTTATTCTTAAAATAGGATAAGAAGATATTATTTATTTTTAAGGAGAAAATCCTGCAGGATTAAATTGAACAATAAATATCTAATAATTTCTAAATCACGATTTTTGCTCTTCTATAGTAACTGGAGTAAAGACACGACCAATACTATCAAGCATATTCACAATTTGATAACATTGCACTTTACTTGCACCTATATCCTTTATAGGTTCTATTAGGTCTCTAGAAATTGAATGTACATAACTATAGAACATACGATATGCTTCACTAAATCTAACTCTTAAAACCTCATCAATAATCTTATCTTTTTCTTTCTGCAACTTGTCAATATTTATTTCACAAGTTCCATCTTTAACAAAATGCTTCAAAAAACGCCGTGTATTAATTAGTTTGTTCCTAAATTTATTTTCTTCTTCAAATATGGGCTGTCTAAAATCTCTACCTAAAGTCTGCTTAAGTAAGGAGAGCCTTACATTATCCGGATGTGTTTTAATATCTTCAAGCCGAGGAGTATTCGAGTCATATTTAGATATTTTCCTACCATTTATATCTTGGATTATTCCAGTAAGCCCAATCGTTCTTATCGGAAGGTTTCCGGTAAATCCTATTGTAAAAAAGAGCCAACGAGCCAGTAAATCATTTCCGTAAAAACCTGCTTCTAAGCTATGTTCTTGATTTAGATAATCAAATAGATGGCTTTGAACAAATTTCTGACCAAAAACATAACCTTCTCTTTTGGGATGAGGTATTCCAATAGTTCCGGATCTAAAAATATTAACCCTCCTAGACGAAAGATAGATTCCATTTAATCTTTTTTCAGATCCTTCAGGAATCCAAGTAGTTTCAAAAGCAATTCTTTTTAGTGTAGCTATATCTGGCAAGACCATATGGTCATTATCCAAAATAGTTCTATCTTTTTTTAGTTCAGCATATTTTTGATGTACATAATCAATGTAATCAGTGTCCAAGTCAGATATCCCGGGTTGTTCAAATTTAATTCCATACTTATGAAAAAAATTTCTTGCCTTTTCAATAGCATAAGATGACTTTTCAACAATTTGTTCTATGGTCATTAATGGATTATTATCTTCAACTTTCTTACTCAGACAATTCCAGGTTTCTATTGCTCTGACTTCTATTCCTTTTTCTTGATTTGCTTTACAATAAGTATCTGCTATTATCCACGAGTATAAATTTCCTAAGTGCAATTCTAATGTGGCTGCAGTAGGAGGAAGTACAATAATCTTACCCATAAATTTAAAAGATTATACTAGTTATTTAAATATACCTGTAAGTACATCTTACAATGGATAAAGTAAAACAAATTGCAGATGAAATAAGAGAATCTTTAGGAGAAGTAGTGGTAGCTATAACTGTTTATGGGAGCTATGCTCAAGGAACTTCTAACAAAGATAGTGATATTGATTATTATTTGGTTTTAAGCAAGATTGACCCCAGTGATCTAAAAAAACTTGCTAAGCTAAAACCTGAGTTACAAGACAAATATCATGTAGATTTGAGTTTAAACATAATAAAAGAAAAAGAGTTACCCAAATTTAGAAAGAAAGCATTTTTTCATAAAAATAGATATGCTCTTTTTCTGCATGAAGCCAATAAGATAGATAAAATTATTTTTGGAGAAAATCCATTTTATACAAAGAATTTGCCTAATCAGGATGAAATTCGTCTTGAAGCAATCAGAATAATCAATTCTTGGGCATATACTGTAAGAAAAGTTCTAGTGAACAAAGGTTCTATTGATGCAGCCATTAAAGATGCTCTTAGATTTTCAGTCTATTCAACTCAGTATGCAAATGCATTTAATGGATATTATCCTTTGTCTACATTAGAATCTATAAACAAATTTGAAGAGGATTTTAAGGAATTTGGACCCAGTAAGAAGATTAAACAGATTTTCCAATGGAAAAATCAAAAAGAGACAATAAATGATAAAGAATTAGTTTATGCAACCTGTTTGGATTTTCTGGAAAAACTAGATGAGTATTTATTCAACAAATATGAGGTTAAACAATGAGACTAAGGATTCGTTATGGAGAAGTTATAGCAGAATTAATCGAACCTATCAGTACACCGTCAAAGAACCACTGTATAATTGTTTTACCTGGATTACCTAATCAACCAAGAAATGAAGAATTTGCAGAAAATCTTGCTAATGAGGGGTTTTATGTCCTTCAGCCAAGATACATTGGTAGCTGGGAAAGCTATGGCAGTTTTTCTATAGAAAATTGCTTAAAGACCTTAAAAGAAAGCATTAAAATGATAAAAAAAGGAGAAGCTTTGGAACTTTTTAATAACAAGAAGATTAATTTTTTATGTAATAAAATATCTATAATCAGTTCCAGTTTTGGTTCAGCTATAGCCCTGAGTTTTCCAGAAGCAGATAATTATGTTTGTTTGTGCCCTTTACTAGACTTAGAACAACATTCAAAAGATAAATCTAAAAAAGAACAAGACCTAGGATATTTAACCGGTTTTTTAAAAAGGGGTTGGGAAAATGCATTTAGAGGATTTAATGAGCAAGATTGGGAATCTTTTACAAAAGGAAACTCTAAAGTAAACCCTTATAGTTTTATAGACAAATTCAAGGGAAAAAATATTTTACTTATTCATGGAACAAAAGATGAAGTTGTTCATTATTCAAGAACTACTAAATTTGCAGAGAAAGTTGAAGCTGAAAATAATGTAAGTTTAAAAATAGTTGAAGGGGCTGGACATGGCAGTGCATTAGCAAAAATAGTTTCATTAGATGTTATTGATTTTTTAAAAAATTGCAATTAATTATAAAACTATTTTTTAGATATTTCTAGAATCTCTTTTCTAAGTTTCCTAGTTTTAGGAAAATCTGCATATAAGATAACCTTAAAATTCGCCTGCTCTGCATTTTTTATGTTTATTGGATTATCATCTATAAATATACACTCACAAGGTTTAACCTTAAATTTGATTAATTTTTTAGAAAGAATTTGAAAAACACTTGCCTCTGACTTTGTTTTACCAAATTCAAAAGAAGTAAAAACTTTAGTAAAACCATTATATAAACCAATTTCTTTATTCGCAAGATAATGGATTTTTTTAACATCAGTAAACCCTAAAATAATATATTGCATTCTTAACTTTTTAATTAGTTTTAATAATCTTAAATTAATAATCTTGTTTTTAGAGTAAGCTTCCTTGTAAAACCTTGTAATTTTGTTTATATCTTTTATATTTGGGTTTAATTCTAAAAAGAATTTTTTAAAATCTTCCTTACCAATATCTGATTGGTTATATATTCTTAAGAGTTCATCATTCCATTGATGAGGCTTAATAACAATATCAAATCCAACATTCTTATAAAAATGTCTGTTAACTCCTTTCCAGTCAGTTTTATATATGACATTAGTAAAATCAAATATTATTGCCTTAATCATACAACTAGGTAATGCTGACATTAAATAAACTTTCTGCAACCTAAATAATAATAGACAAAACTAAGAGCTCTTATCCCGAGTAGTCAAAAATACCTTAAGTAATTTCCTTAATTATCCTATGGAAAGATTAGCATCAACAACCCTTATTGAAGTAATATTGCCGGTTTGATTGTCCAAACTTTTAACTTGAATATTATTATCCGGATTTGCAGTTTCAATACTTTTTGAAGTTATTGATGGTTTGAATCCATTTATATTAAGAATAACTATCACATCTAAAATTAATATCAAGAAAATAAATATTGCAATAACCCTAAAATAATCCGCTTTATGCATCCTTCTCTCCAATAAACCTTCTATAAAACATAGCTAGAGGGTATATAAAAATTCCTGCTTTACAAAATGACTTTAGATTTGTCAAATGTTTCTAAAGCTTTTGGAATGGCGATATTTATGATAAATCCCTTTGCTCGGTAGAACTTCATATTCCTATAGACTATTTTTGATCTAATTCACTTAGGCAAAAATAGCTTTTTTTATCTCGCGAAGCGATAAAAATATCCCCGAGGAGAATCTCCCAAAAGTATTTTCTTATTATTTTAATCAATAACCAAAAATCCTTTTGCTCGGTCGAACTTTAGAAATATCTCTGAATTTTGATCAACATCTCTTCAAGGAGGTTAACATCCTTTTAGGATGTTAAATATCCCCGAGGAGAGAGTCGAACTCCCTTCAAGCGGTCTACAGCCGCCTGTAATAACCGTTATACTACTCGGGGATAAAATAAAGAGATAATAAGCATATTTAAAGGTTTTCTGTAGTTTGATAAACCCTATATCTTAATTTATAATTATCCTCTATAATCTGCTCTAAATAGAATTACTAACTAAACTCAGCGATTTTGTCTTTCTACATCCTGCTTCTTTTAGGTTCATTGACAAAAAAAGATCTATTAGAACTAGTATCTTTAACTTCTCCATCTTTCTCATATATTGCTCTAGCAGAAGGTAGTTCAAATCTTCCAATAATACCAATCTTTGAATAAATAATATAACTAAATATTCTTTCTTCTCCTTTGTTTAATGCTTCAACATTCCATTCAAGTCTTTTGTTAATCATATCAATCTTATCAGGAGTAACTGCTCCAAATTTATCATATAAACTTACAAGTCCAGGTATCTTATCAACAATTTTTACTCTTTCAACATATCTTTTTGCTTTAACTCTTAAATGAACTTTTAATGCAAACTCTCCGCCTCTTGTATTTACATAGGATACAGTTTTTTTAAATGATATGTCTTTTTCAACATATCTTTTGATTAAAATTATAAGCACTATAATTAAAATGATAATAAGAATTGGATAAAGCCAATTTGTCTTAACAATAACTTTTAATTCATCCCCTGGAGAAAGTTCCTGTTCCCAAGTATAATATTTGCTAAATCCCTTTATCTCACTACTTGTTGGAACAATGTTGGTTGTTGTAAATAGATAAGCAATCAAATTTTTCTGAACCATTACACTAACCTTTTTCTTAACATTCCCGATGTTGTTTTTTGATATTTCAAGTCTTTTAATTAATATTCCTTCATCGCTTTCAAGAGTTTCAATATTTTCTTGTTCTAAAAATTTAACAATAACTTGTTTATCCGCAGTTTTACTTTCAGTTGTAATCTGAGTTTCAATTATATATTGACCTGCAGTAAGTTTTTTTAGCCTTTCTTTATCAATTCCGATTGATAATTCTTTTGATTCAAGTGCTTTTAGTGAAAGTGTTGTATCATAATAATCAAAAAAAGCAGATTTCATTGTTAATTTTATTTCATCAAAGTCGTTCATAATTGTATTCTTTAAAGTAAGTTTTACATTTTCTGAATTTGGATTTAAATTCTCTCCAACAATAGAAATAGCTTCTTCAAGACTTACTATATTCATGCTAAGTCTTTGTTTTTGAGTTTCTCCAGATTTTGAACTCTTTATTAAATATTCAAATGTGAAAAAACCTTTTCTTGACTTTAATGCATCCTGGGGAACAGCACTTATTTTTATTGTTCTTGTTTCTCCAGCAGCTAGGTTATATTTAGTATCTGGATTAATATCCACTCCAACTAAAGAGTATATCTCAAAAGTATCTGCAAGCCCATTATTTTTTATAACTAGATTGAACTCCGCAGGTTGGTTTAAATCAATAATATAACTGTCTGAAATAGGTTTAACACTAACATCCAGACTTATTGCTGAAACAAACGAAATTGATAGAAAAATACTCATAAAAATTATTAAAATATTTCTTTTCATTTTATCTCTCCTTTTGTTGAATAGTATTGTAAAATAATTAATATATAAACATTATTGTTATGGATTTTTTACTAATGTTGAGCTTCTATTGCTAAAAATGCTTTGCATTGGTTGATTAATTCTTCAAGTTCAGACAGCAATTTGATTTGATAATCATCCACCCTGACTTTTATAATATATTTTTCATAAATTCCCCTCATAAATTTCCAAAAAGGATGGTTTTCCCACCTGTCTTCATAGTCTTTTATTAAAACTGCTGTAAACTTTATTTCAACTGCAGCTGTTTCCATCTTAATCTTTTTATTTTCTTTTTGAACTTCAATAGTTTTCATTCCAAGAATTAACCAGTCCATTTTAATTTGGAATTTAAAATAATCTGAAATCTCTCTTGTTGCTTCCCATTTTATTTCAACCTTTTTTGAATCTCCTGAAACAGTTTCACTATATGCTTTTTCAACAACATCATAACCATCGTCTTTTAACCAATCATAAGTAAAGCTATAAAAGTCTTTAAAACTAAAAATTCCTGTTTGTTTTATTTTCCCTTTAAATACTTGGTCTTTTTCACTCATGTTAAACTCTATAAAAATTTAAGATTCTAATTTGTCTCGCCTCATTTTTATAATTAATTAAGATAAAGAGATTATTTAAATATTATGTTATGAAATTCTTTTTAATGGGGGTTAATTTTTAAGGGTCTTTGCAATCTTCACAAATCATCTTGCCGTCTTGCTCATACAATATATCAAAATTTTCACATTCTTCACAAACCCCTTCTTTAACTGCAGCTGGTTCTTTTTCATTTTTTTTATTAATAGGCCATCTTATATGATATCCTTCTCTTGCAATTTCAAATAACTCTGGTTGCATCCTGAGTATATCCTTTAGGGTTAAATATCCTATTACCTTTTTCTCGACTGTAACAGGTAGTCTTCTGAATTTTTTCTTTCTCATTAGCATTATTGCATCATAAACATCTGCAGAAGGTTTTATTGTGGTAATTTTTCTAGAACATATTTCTCCTGCTTTAATACCTGAAAGATCTTTTTTCTTGGACAACGCCCACATTATATCTTTTTCAGTCAAAATACCTTTTAAAAATCCGTTTTCTTCCAGAATTAAACTTCCGACCCTTTTTTTAACCATAAGTTTAACAGCCGAAAGAACAGGCATTTCAGGTTTTATAGAAACAAAGCTTCTTGTCATTACATCGCCGACTTGGATACCTATCTTCATAGATTATTAACAAAAAAGAAATATTTATAGTTAATTATGCTGGGTTATATGTTTATTCTAAAGTATATTTTACAGTATAATAAAAAAGAGCTTAAGATAATACAAGTTCAATCATAACAATACTTAAAAATACCTCTGGTTATTACTAAATTATTAAACAAAAAGAAGTCACAATGTCAGATAAACAACCAATATACATACTTCCAGAAAATATTGAAAGAACAATTGGAAAAGATGCTCAAAGAAATAATATTTTGGCAGCAAAACTAGTTGCAGAAGCAGTTAAAACTACTCTAGGTCCAAAAGGAATGGATAAAATGCTAGTTGATGCTCTTGGAGATATCACTGTTACAAATGATGGAGTTACAATTCTAGAAAAAATGGAAATAGAACATCCTGCAGCAAAAATGATGGTTGAAATTGCAAAAACTCAAGAGTCAGAAGTTGGGGATGGAACAACCACTGCAGTAATGCTTGCTGGAAAACTTCTTGAAAATGCAGAAAAATTACTTAACATGAAAATACATCCAACTGTAATCACAAAAGGTTATAATTTAGCTTCTGAAAAAGCAAAAGAATTTTTAAGAGAACAAAGTATTGATGTGACTCCTGAAAGAACAGACCTCTTAAAGAGTGTTGTTATGACTGCCATGACTGGAAAAGGTGCAGAATCTGAAAAAGGAAAGTTTTCAGAAATAATCGTTGAAGCAATTCAGCAAATAACTGAAAATGGAACTGTTAATTTAAACAATGTCAAAATAATAAAAAGTAAAAGTGGAGGTCTGGAAGATACTAAATTAATAAAGGGAATTATAATTGACAAAGAAAGAGTTTCAATGGACATGCCCATCCGAATTGAAAATGCAAAAATACTTCTTATCTCTGATGCACTTGAAATTAAAAACCCTGAAGCAGAAACTAAAATCACAGTTACTTCTCCAAGTCAGTTGCAGGAATTTATTGAAAGAGAAGAAGTTTTGCTAAAAAAAATTGTTGAAAAAATAAAGCTATCTAATGCAAATGTTATTTTTTGCCAAAAAGGCATTGATGATGTTGTTCAATATTATCTTGCCAAAGAGTCAATTTATGCTTGCAGAAGAGTTGGAAAAACAGACATGGAAAATCTTGCCTCTGCAACAGGAGCAAAAATTATTTCAAATCTTAATGAACTCTCAGGTAGCGAACTTGGGAAAGCAAGTATTGTTGAAGAAGTAAAACAAGGAGAAGAATCCATGACTTATGTTAAAGGATGTGAAAATCCTAAATCTCTTACTATTCTAATTCAAGGTGGTAGCGATCATGTTCTAGATGAAATAGAAAGAGCATTTAAAGATGGTCTTGGGGATGTTGCAACGGTTATTCGAGATAAAAAAGTAGTTGCAGGAGCAGGCGCAATTGAGATGGAACTCTCAAAAAAAATAAAAGAGTTTGCAAATACTCTTTCAGGAAGAGAGCAGCTCGCAGTAATTGAATTTGCAAATGCATTTGAATTTATTCCTTCGACTCTTGCTGAAAACGCAGGGCTTGACCCTATTGACGTATTAACTGAACTTAAATCAAGACATGACAAAGGAGAAAATTATGCAGGAATTAATATTTTTAATGATAAAGTTGAAAATGTAGTTGAAAAAGGAATAATTGAACCTGCAAAAATAAAAAGACAGGCAATTAATTCTGCAACAGAAGTTGCAATTATGATCCTAAGAATTGATGATGTTCTTGCATCAAGAACTTCTTCAAAAAATAGTCCTAGAATGAATCCTGATTATATGCAGGGAATGGAATAAGGATTTTTTAGATAAACTCTTGTTTAAAACTAAAAAATGTACAGCTTAATTATAAAATTATTCTCCACAAATAAGTTCTGAATAACCTAGTGAAGGCAAGGGAGGTTTATTCGGGCTTTTCTTAGAAGTTTTAACCGCTGGAACTGACATGATTCTTTCTGCAAGTCCTCCGCAATCACATGTATCATTGTCCTTTAATTCTCTTTGAATCCGTTCATATATTCCACATTTAGGACATTGATATTCATAGATTGGCATAACTAAAAAATTAATGTTTAATTTATAAAAATATGTATAATTTAAATTAGGATAATTAATTATTTGGAGCAGCTCTTTTTTGTTTTTCCAGTTTTACTATTTTTTCAGCAATATAGTGTGGAACTGGTATTGCCATGCTAATAACTAAACCCTCCAAATGACCACTCATACCACCAGGGCATTCAGAACTCTCGAATTTAGCTGAACTATATCCTTTACTAGAACTATCACTGTTTGCATTTCCAATAGAAGGAGCACTCATAAGTCTTTCTGCACGACTGCCGCAGTCTATGCAAGGTTGTATTTTAGGAGCAGTGCTAGGTTCAAGTTGGTCATACATTCTTCTGCATGATTCATTTGTGCATTGATATTCATATATTGGCATTGTAAAAAATTAAAATAAAGTTCATTTAAAAACTTTACTATTTTATAGTTGCTACAAATTCCTCTTTCTAAAACCCTGGCCTGTAACAATTAGCACATTGATTTTTTCTTGTAGTCATATCTCTTTTTGAGCACTTTGGACAGATTTCCTTTCCACAAGTACTACATTTTGAAAACATCATTTTATCACTAAACTTTCCACATACCTGACAATATTTAGAACATTTAGTGCAAATAGGCTTGTAGGTAAAAGCATCTTTTGAAATATCCGCAGAACAGCAATAATTAAGGCATTTCGAACATTTTACCTTGCATTTATCACAAATATCTCTTCCACATGCATGGCAGGTTATTTTAGCACAACTTACACATTTTAAATTTCTGCAATCATTGCAAACTCTCATGCATTTTTCACAATTAATATGTCCAGAACTACAAACAAATATCTCATCTATTTCACTTTTGCAAGAATCACAAAATAATTTTTCTATTGAATTATTCATAGGGTCATAAATTATTTCTACATGCCTTGAACTTATGTTCTTTTTAACGAGTCCAAATTTTAAGCGGTAAACTGGATAATAAATTATTGTGGTATTCATTACAGTATTAGATATATTGAGGCTGTGTTTGTGCTTTTCATCATTGATAAAAAATATTTCTTCTTTTGAAAGTTTTTCACGTTCTCCATCATTTTTAAGATTCTCTATTACAATTTTTATTCTTTCGATTTTGTCCTGTATGCTTTTTTTGTCATTATCATTTGCTTTTAAAAGTTTTTTTTCAAGAGATTTGATATTTTCTGTATTTTTATCAAGTTCTTTATTGATTTCATCAATCTGGTGAAGATAATGAGATTTTATTCTTCTGGTTTCAATTTCCAGTGATTGATTAAGTTCTTTGCTTATCTCTTCTGTTTTTTTACTTATTAATTCTTTTAATTTTTCTTTGGCAATACCATATTTATCTTTAACCTCTGGAAGTTTTATTTCTTCTTTTTTACCATCAGTTGTATCATAGTTTTCAGGATGAAACTCAATAATGGAATCGTCCTTAACATAAATTGAATTTATCAGCTGTTCTCTCTCATTAAGATATTGGAAGTTCGTAAGAAACGTAAACCTAAAGATTAGGTCATTTCTTATTTTAGTAGAAATTCCAGTTAGTTCATGTCCATTTAAATTAAATCTCTCAGATATTTCTTTTTTAAAATCCGGATTAAAATTTATTTTAAGCAGGCTCATTTGAGCCTTGTTATCAAGATAACCTGCCATTATTTTAAGTAATGAACTTCCTTTTGCAACAAGTTCATTTTCAGAGTTTAAATGTTCTTTTTCAAAAACAAGCTTGTAGGGAGATTTTTTCCCATATAGTTTTTCAATGTCTGCAGGGACATTTTCGATTAATAGAGCATTGCCCTCAGAGCTAACTTTGCATTTTAAATTATTAAAAAATACTTCTGTAAAATTTTTTAAATTAGTTTCATTCTGCATTTTTATCAAGTACCTCTGAACTAATCGCCTTGGATTGGTTATAGGAATTTATTCCCTCGTTTATTATTTCTGCAATCTCTCCAACTTCTTTTGAGAATATTTCAAGATTGTTTTTTGAGTCTATAAACTTATTCATAAGCATTTCTTCTATCTTATTCATTCCAAATTCCCCGCTCCCATCGAGTCCTAGATTAAACAGAATTATTGGAAGTTCTCCAATAACAAGACCAATACAGCACATTTTATTGATTATGAGGTCAACTACATGTTCTTCCATTGTTCCTTTGGTGGCAAGGCTATAAATGTTAATGTCCCTTTTTTGACCGATTCGGTCCAACCTTCCAATCCTCTGTTCAACTGACATGGGATTCCAAGGAAGATCATAATTAATTAGGTTGTTGCAAAATTGAAAATTAAGCCCCTCTGCTCCGGTTTCAGTAGAAATCATTATATGAGCATCACCCTTAAATTGTTTTATTAATTCAGTTTTTTCTTCTCTAGTGAGCCCTCCTGTAAACTGGACTATTTTAAGTCCATGTGGAGAAAGTTTTTCAGCAATATATCTTTGAGTTGCAGGATATTTAGTATAGATCAAAGTTTTTTGAGTAGGATCTTCTTTCATTATCTCTTTTACTATTTCAACTAATTTTTCAATTTTTGAATCTATTTTTATGCTCTTATAACCTTCAACTATTCTTCTTGCCATTTCTTTAGTATCTCCATGATATTTATCATCCTCAATTATTTTAGTCAACGATTCAATTGCAGACCTGGATGAACTTGTAACTTTTGGAAGGAGAGCATAGATTGCAAGTTTTCCATTGATTTCATTTCCTCCTGCAGCAAAATATCTTGTTTTAAGCATCTCACATATTGTTTCATATATTTCAAATTCTTCTTTGGATAATTCAACGCTTATTATTTTTGGAATTCTTTTTTTATAGTCTACCTTTGTTTCACTTCTTTTTCGCCTTACCATGACTTCATCAAGTTTTCTTTTGAGGTCGCGAGGATTAAGGGGAATTCTTTTGTTCCCTCTGTCCATAAAATTCTTTCGAAATTCATTCATGGTTCCAAGATGTCCTCTTTTTAAGAGATGGAGAAGATTATATAGCTCCATTAAATCATTTTGAAAGGGAGTAGCAGTGAGTATCAAAAATCTTTTTTTCTGTATTCTGTCAACAAATTTATATCTCATGGTTCTTCTATCTTTGAGTTTATGCGCTTCATCAACAATTAATATATCCCATGAACTAGAATGGGCCTTTTCATGTCTAAACTTTCGAAGGGCTCGGTCATAAGTCTTGACACGGTCTAATGAAGCAATAACAAAATCATTGTTCCAGTCTTTTTCATGTTCAATTATTGTAAAATCAAGTTCAAATTTTTCTTTAAGTTCAGCTACCCACTGGTCAACAAGTGAAGGAGGAGTTAGTATCAATGCTTTTTTTACAAATCCTCTGTCAATACATTCTCGAAGTACAAGCCCTGTTGTAATTGTTTTTCCAAGTCCAACTTCATCTGCAAGTAATGCATTTCCATTAAAATCTCGAAGTATTCTAAGGGCCCCTTCGGGTTGGTGGGGAAGTTCGTAAGTTAAATTCTTTTTTATTGAACTATATGAGATAAGTTCAGTTATCTCACTGTCCTTTGAAATTTCATTTGCCTCTATTTTTAATTTCAATATCTCTTCTGAACCAAAATCCTTATTTTTTATATTATCAAATAAAAATTCTTCGTCTGAAAAAGATTCATTTACAAATATGTCATCAGTCAATTTAATCACCTCTTGAAATTATCAAGTCTTTTGGAATTGTGTATCTGTTTTGGACTTGATAGAACAGGACTTTTAAATCCAAGTAATATCTCGCTGTACTCTCATTGAATTTTTGACCTGTATTGTTTTAGAATTTTTAACAGAAGGCTTACTATTTAAGCATTATGATATCAGTTAACTTGATCATAAAATATTAGGATTTCATCTTTATTTTGTAAAAACATTTAAAAAGTTTAGACCTGTATTAAATTAAAGCGGAGGAATCATGGCAAAAGAAGAGTTTAAAGATAACGAAGAAGAATTTGAAGACGACGGTTTTGATGATGACGATTTTGAAGACGAGATTTATGATAATAGTCTAAAATAATTTAGAATTTTTTCGTTTCACTATAAGACCTATTTATTTCTGGAGTATAGATTATTCCTATTTTTAATTAAAATTTAAACATATTTTTTAATTATCTCTGCAACCATTTTAGGTGCTTTATACGGAATTGTATGATCTAAATCGAGTTTATCTGATGTTACTTGCCCTGCTGCTAATTCTTTTATCATTTCAGCTGCAAATGGCATTACCATAAAGTCCTTAGAACCATGAATTAAATGAATTGGGGTTGTTACTTTTCCGAGTTGTTCACTAACATCCCAGCGGGTAATTCCTCTGTTTGTTAAGAAATGAGTTAGCGCCTGTTTTAACGGAATATCATTTATTGCAAATAAATAACTATTTGCACCTTTTCCTTCTAGATTTGATTGATCAGGATAATTCGGTCGAACTTGCCCCCTTAACTTATGAACTCCATAACAAAAAAGACTGGATAAACAATCTGTAATCGGAAGTAAATTTCCAAACGCCCAAGCTCCTCCTCTAAATGTTGTTTTTGCAAAATTATGCGAAACACATGCACCAGTAATCTCTTTTGCATTTTGTGTTCTTGCAACATAATCCACTGTTGGCATAAATCCAAAACTATGTGCAAAAAAAGAGGGTCTTTCAAGTCCTTCCTGTTCAACAATTTTTTGCAAGTCTTTTGAATAAGCTTTGAGAGTATAAAATTCAGGTTTGTTTGGTGCTTGTGAATATCCTGCCCCCCTAGGGTCAAGTGTAATTGTTGGATAGCCTTTTTCATTTAGTGCTTTTTCAAGCGGCAAATAAGAAGAGTGATTAAATCCTCCGCCTGGATGCATAATCACTGTTGGTTTATTCATCCCAGGAGTATAATTATGCCAATAAAAAACATCTACCCCATCATCTCCAGTTGCTATTTTTGCTGTTGATTTTTGTCTTATCATATTGTTTTTATGATGGCTTTTTAGTATATAAATCTTATCATTTGTTACTACTTAAAAGTAAATATATATTCTAAAGTTAAAAACTAATATTATCTTAATTCAATAAGAATGGGTGTAGCTTTATCCAGTCTACAAATATAAGCAAAAATAGCAACATTTCTAGGAGATATATCTTTAGGTAATTTTATCTGCTGCATCTCTTTTGCAGTTGTGTAAATATATTCTTCTCCAGAAGGACAGGTTCTACCTTCTAATTTTCCTTCGTGATGATATGCAACCACTGAAGTAGTTAGTGGTAAGGAATAAGTCTTTACCATTACATTTGTTCCTTGATGAGTTTCAATAGGGTTTCCATTAGGTCTTGCTATTTGTGAAAAAATATATGAATCTCTATCGCAATTAAGTCTATCAAAGTCTACATCTTGTAATAGCCTAATATCTTCTAAACTACTGATTCTTAAGGGTAATAATGTTAAATCTCTTCCCATAGATTCTTATAGTAATATTGGATTTTTAAATCTTTCTATTATGTTACTACTTAGAAGTAAATAAATGCGCCACCCGTATACTGCATAGTTTTGGCAGAGTCCTAGGATTTTTTTAATATTATAATCTATTATGATTTATTCATGCTGTTTTGATTTATAAATTTTGTCGAGATTGAGTGGATGTATTTATTAAACTAGTTTAAAAGTCCAAGAAATAGCTTTAGCCATATCTCCAATTTCTCCGGCTGTTTGACCAGCTTGGTAAGTTTTTATATAAGTATCGCAAGAGGGGTAAATATTTGGTTGACTTTTGCAGATACTATTCATTGATTCCAAATATACTTGATCTGGAAGATTCATAACTGTTTGAACCTGATTATTAAGATCTAATATTGCATACGATGTTGGACTATATCCTATTGGATAAAAAAAATGAGCCATACACCAAGTTATTAATAAAACTCCAAGGATAATAATTGTATAGAGTATACCCAATACATTCTCACCAAAACCTTCATCAAAAGAATCATTTTTTATTCTTAAAAAATCTGCGATAATTGCTGGAATTAATAGAATTAGTCCAAAAATAAATATAGCTGCTGAAATCCAGAATAGAATTCTGGCTACAGTTATGATTGCTACAAGTACTGCTAATATCAATAAAAATATTCCTAAAACTGCTGCATTAGTTAATTTTGCCATATTTCAAATAAACATTTCTTTAATTAAAAATTTAATAAAATCCATTTTAACATTTAACATTCTCTTCTTTATTATTATTCAAGTTATCAAGAGCAGTTATTGCTTTATTTAAAATTTGGTCATAAGTTTGAATTTCTATTGCATTCCCTAATGCATTTCTCCATCTTTTAAGATATTCTTCCTCGTCCGAATTAGGATTATAACCAAAAACAATAATACCTCTTGGATAAAATTCCGAGATTTTATATTTTTTGTTTAATCGGGTCTGAGATGAAATATCTAATATCATATCAAAATATCTAAGAGTCTGATCAATAGCTTCGGCAAACTCTTTACTTATCTTTCCCTCCGAATCCATGAATTTGGCATCTGGACGTTTTAATTCAATAACTTCCTCAGAATTATCAAACTTTTTTAAATAAAAATCAAATCTGTTCATTCCTGCAATTTTTTGTGGTGTGAAATCTCTATAATATAATCCTAAAAACCAAGGATGTGATTCAATATATTTTTGTAAGTCTTGTTCTATTGATCTATCCTTTTCAAAATTATCTAACAAAGATTTAAATTCGGAAATATCTTTTTTAAATTTATCAATATTGTCTTTGAATTTTTTATCTCTTTGTTTTCTAAAATCTTCTTCTTTTAGAATTAATTGCCTCGAGAGATCTTTAACTCTCTGTTGAGATTCTGACAAATTGTCCTGGGTTTGTGCAAGTTCAAGAGATAAATCTTCTATATCTCTTGGATTATCTTTCATTTTCTCAAATTCTTCATCTCGTTTTCCTAACAGACTTCCAAAAAATCTTAAAATTCTGAATAATAAAGAAATGTTATCATCTTTTCTAATAGAATATGATTTAGATCCCCCTTTCCTCCTCCAAACATATTTGGATCCTCCTCCTTTTTGAAATTGAGATACCGGCCATTGATCTATTAATCTTATCTTTTTTTCCTTTGTTTTTTTGTCTTCAACAAAAAGTGCGGTTTTTAATCTATTTTTTGGTATACTTACATAATCCTCTCTTTTTAAGATAGTCTCATATTCATCTTCTAATTTTGGAAAATCCTCCAAATCTTTTTTTGAAGGCTTTTTATTATTTTTCTTCATATTCCTCATTTTTGAATTTATTTATTATCATGTTCACTAATAAAAAAATTTAATAGTATTTTCCTGTGCTTCTTAAACAGAACTCTTTTTGAAATCAAAACTAAATGCCCTATATATATTTATCCGACTACTATATAATTACTACAAGTACTACTAAGAAAAATAAAACCATCTTCACCTTTTTAGCCAATCTAAGCTATTTCAAACACTTTTTTTCGTAGAATCTTAAGAACTCTATATTATTTAAAGGTTTGTTTTACTTTTAGAGTAATTATTCTTAATTCTCCTTATACAAAAACATCAATATAGGTATGTTTTCCTCCTTTGTTAATTGTTTAATATTTTTTTCAAGTTCTTCACCAGCTCTGTGAAATACTAACTTATAGGAAAATGAAGATCTTTTTTCTTTTAATTGAGGAAACTCATTTAAGAAATCTTTTTTTAATATAATTAAACTCCAAGCTTGCTGTGACTCATTATAAGTAAGCTTTCCAGCTTGTTCAACAATGTTTCGAGGGGTTAATGTTTTTCTTTCCATTTTAAGATAGTTCTCACTATTGATTTATTCTTATTTTTAAAAATTAGTTTAAGGATACTTTATTTTTCCAGTTGCAATATCACACAACCAGACTTTTTTACAAAGATTTTTTTCAGATAGCCCTAATTCCTTTAACACTTTGACACATTTAGCTTTCTTTTCTTTGATTTCAGATTCTTCTCCATCTGTTTCAATTTCTAAAAAATTTCCAATATCTTTTACTTTGTCAATACTTATTGTAAATTCTTTGTATTTGAAGTTAGTCCTTTTTTTATCAATAACTCCAAGCAAAGGAAAATTTAATCCTTTTAGAATTTGTTTAAATGTTTTAATATCTCCAACAGGAACTTCAAACTCCTTATTTACTCCATCAGCAATATTTACATGAAGAGCAAAAATTCCTGAGTTTTCTCCATTTTTATATCTTAAACGAATATACTCATTTGTTTTTCTTGTGTCTCTGCTTGGATGATTGTAATACTCGTCAATTTGGTGTTTGACTTTTTCTTCTTTTGCTCCAATTGACTTTAAGGATTTCTTTAATTTTTCTTTGTCATCAAAAGTTGCTTTAATTTCTATTTCCATTATGCTGTTACGATTTCAAGACCTCCTTTCATTCCTAATCTTTCAAGATAGTGAGGATCAATTCTAGGATTATGCTCTTGCATCCCAGTTGATTCCGCTATCCTATGATAATAATCAACCATCATTCTTAAGCCATTCGCTCCTAAACTTTTTGGAACTGCAACAGGCAGTTTATGAGTGTATCTAGATAAATTATGAGTTAAGATATTTAATCCTTCTTCATTATCAATTCCACTTCCAGGATGGGGAGTTATAAAAGAAACATAAGTTATAACTCCTTGTCTTTGACCCATTTCTTCAATAAATTCTGCATTTGCAGTAAGGTCTTCCTCAGCTTCTCCAACATAGCCAAACATGTAAACAGGATTTATTTTACATCCATTGTCAAGAACAGTATCAAAAGCTTTTCTTACAGTTTCTTCTTTAACTCCTTTTTTCATTAATCTTTGAGTATTTTCTGAGATTGATTCAATTCCTGTATGAATTGTATCAAGACCTGCTCTTACCATTTGTTTAACAAGCCCATCTTCAATTTTATCAACTCTAGACTTTGCTTTATATCTTAATCCTAAATCTGATTTTTCAATTTCACTAAATAATCCCATTGCCCAGTTGCTATCAATTGTTACAGATTCATCTTTAAAATGAACTTTTCTAAATCCAAATGATTTTAACATTTCAAGTTCACTAATTATATTTCCATAAGATCTTTTTCTTTGCTTAAATCTCCACATTTCATTTAAAGTGCAAAATTTACACAACATAGGACATCCTCTTGTTGAATAAATTGGAGCAGAACTAAATTCCGCATAAGTTCTAACAGGAATTAAATCATAAGCAGGCATTGGTAAAGAGTCTAAATTTTCAACTAGTTTTTGATTAGGATTAGTGATAGTTTTACCATCTCTTTTGTAAGAGATTCCGTTTACTTGGTCTATAGAAACTTTTCCTTCTAATGCATTAATGAGTCCTGAAAAACCTATTTCTCCTTCTCCTCTAACTACATAATCAACATAACCAGTATTCAAAACTCTCTCAACATTGAATGTTGGATAAATACCTCCAATTACGGTTGTTTTGCCCATTCTTTTGGCTTGTCTTAGAATATTTAAGGCATCTGGAGCCTCAACAGTGCAAGCTCCTGTTGCAACAACATCAAACCCATTAAAATCTGCTTCAAGATTTTTAGGTCTTCCTAAAGCTCTGTCTAATCTGTAATCTTTTATAGTAATTTTAGATCCATTATTTTGTCTAGTATATGAAGCTAAATACAATAAACCCAGTGGAATACCTACGTCACCACCATATCCCTGAGTCCTAACAGGATACCTCACATCAGGTTTTACGAGTAATATATTTGTTGTCATTTTATAATAATAGCAAAAGTAAAGTATTTAAACCCAGTTTAACATTTTATTTAACAAAATAAGAAATGTTAAAAGAAATGTAGTTACAAATTTTAGAATTTGTTAAACGATTTGTTTAACACTTTTCAAAAGTATATAATAAAATATACAACAACAAAATGGAATCAACAAACTCTATAGTTCACAAAGAAGATCAGAAAGATTTTGATTTAGAAATAAAACCTGATTGGAAAAATGGAAAACAATTAAATATTTTTTGTTCTTTTACTTATATAACTCCAAATTATTCTATTTTATTTACATTAAATGAACTAAAGAAATTTGTTATTCAGGGAAATTATAGGGTTTTCTTAGTTATATGGGATATGAATACCCTTGCAAATCCATATTTTAAGAGAATGATAACATCAAGAAAAGTAATGAATCCAGACTCTTTTATTGATCAGAGAGTTACTGAATTAAGAGGTCTTGCAGAATCTATTGGTTTTGACAAAGAAAAAATATCAATATACAAATCTTCGGATTTATGGAAAAGAATGATTGCTTATAATGAAGAAAATATTTTCCAGCAATTCTATACAGTTCTTGCAAAAATGAATATAGCAGATTTTGTAGATAATAAAAAAGTATCTCACCTTTTCCAAGTTCCAATGGATATCTTTTTCTGTAATTATTTTCATAAACTATATCCAGAAGACACAAGTAAAGCAATTGACTTAGCTTTCTTTGGACAGGATAAAGAGAGTTTATATTTAGCAACAAGAAAACACATGATTGAAGAAGGTTTAATAGACAATAAAAAGCCAATATTCCTATTAATGAAATATTTCCCTTATTTACTTTACAATCATAATTTACCTGAATGGGATATGAGTTTAAAAGATATTAAAAATATTGTAATTAACTCTCCTATAGACAAAAAAGAGATATTGGATTTATTGAGGCATATTGCAGGTTCTATAAATATAAGTGTAAAAGATAGTGATGAAGAATTAGATTTTAAAGATTTTTACGAATCTCATAAAGATAAGTCTGAAAAAGAATTAAAAGAAATACTTGCAGAAAACTTATACAGATATTTAAAAGAACATAGAAAAAAATTCATTGAAACCAGCGGAAGAATAGAAGAATCAATATTGCATGTAACAAAAAAATCAGATGTTAAAAATATAGGAAAAGTTTTGAAGAGCCAGATTGCCCTTGATATTCTTATTTTAGCAGATGGTTCAAAATCCACCACAGAGATTTCAAAAGAAATAAATAAGTCTGTGGCTACCATTAGCACATACGCAAACAGGCTAAAAAGAATGAACTTAATCAGAGTTCTTGAAAATGGAAACTTAAAGAGAAATATTAAAGGGGTTAAAGTAAATTTTGAATTGGGGCTATAAAATGGAGAGAAAACTTGAAACTGTACTTGAAAGGGATATTGATTTGCTAGTTATTGAAGAATTTTTTTGCTCAGAAGAATTCCAAAATTTCTTTTTAGAAAATACTATCGGGAAAAAGTTAAAATTCTTATTTGCAAAACACAGTGTTACAAATGCAATAGGTGAGTCAGACATAGAAGCAGATTTTATAGATTTTGAGAATAAAATTATTAGATTTTTAATTGAAAATAAAATAAATGCACAATTACAACCAAATCAAATAGAGAGATATCATCAGAGAGGAAAAATAGAAAAAGAAAGTGGTAAAGTATTTGATTTTAAAGTAGTATTAATATGTCCAAAAGATTATATTAAATGTCTAAATAAAAAACCTGATTTTACTTTAACTTATGAAGATATTTTAGACTGGTTTAATTCAAAAAATGATATTAGATCAAAATATAAAGCAGATATAATAAAGATTTCTCTTGAAAAATCTATAAAAAATCCTCTAATAAAAAATGATATAATAACAAATTTCTGGAATCAATATTACGAATTAATAATGAAAATAGCTCCAGAACTTCAAATGAAAAAACCTACGGATAAAGGATCTAAATCCTTTTGGGTTTATCTTAAACCAGCAGGTCTTCCTATAAATTCGAGCATAGTTAACAAGCTAGAAAAAGGGCATATTGATCTAGAAATAAAAAATAAAGCCAGTGAAATAAGATCTTTAAGGCAGATTAAGTTGGATAAAGGAATGTATTGGACAACTGCAGGAAAATCAGCATCAATTCGTATAAATGTTCCAGTTATAGAAATAAAAAAAGATTTTTCAATACAATATGATAAAATCATAGAAGGAATAGGTGCATCCAAAAAGTTGTTAGAGTTTATAAGTAAAAATTCAAATAGAATGGAGATTTAAACTTTTATGAAATTTCAAACAATAAAATTAAAAGTCTTAGTATATTCATCATTTGGAGGTGTTTAAAGCATGGCAACATATTCACATTCCCGAGTATCAACATTTGAAAACTGTCCTTATCAATATAAATTAAGATACATTGATAAAGCAGAACCCGAGATTCCAGAAACTATTGAACTTTTTATGGGAAAAAGAGTTCATGAAACTCTTGAAAAGCTGTATAAAGATAAAAAATTCAAAAAACTTGTTTCTAAAGCAACTTTGATTAAATTCTATAAAGATAATTGGGAAAAGGAATATTCAGAAGATATTTTAGTTGTTAAGGAGGGTTTAACTGCAGAAAATTATAAAAAAATGGGTATTAAATTTATTGAAGATTACTATAACAAATACAAACCTTTTGATCAATTAACAATATTAGGTTTAGAAACAGAAGATAGAATGACTCTGAAAGATGGGAATCAATGGCATGTTAGAATTGATAAGTTTGCTTGCGATGATGAAGGAAATTATTATGTATGCGATTATAAGACTAATGCCACTATGAAAGATCAAGAAGAAGCTGATGCGGATAGGCAACTTGCAATGTATTCTATTTGGGTAAAAGACAGGTTCAAAGATGCTAAATCTGTTAAACTAGTTTGGCATATGTTAGCATTTAACAAAGAAGCAGTTTCTGAGAGAACAAATGAACAATTAAAGAAGTTAGAAGAAGATACAATTAATTTAATTAAAAAAATAGAAAAAGCAGAAAAAGAAAAGGCTTTTCCCACTCATGTTACTGCTCTTTGCAACTATTGCGGTTATAAATCTCAATGCCCTTCTTTTAAGCATGAGGTAATACTTGAAGAAAAACAAGAAAAAAGTATTGAAGTTTTCAAGAAAGATGATGGACTCAAACTCGTAGATGAATTTTCAGAAAAAAGAAACAATAGATTAGAACTTGAAAAGCAAGAAGAAGAATTAAGAGATAAAATAATAAAATATGCAAAACAATTGGGAGTAGATATTGTTTATGGCAGTAATATGAAAGCAGGTGTTAAGAAGTTTGATAAAATAGTTATGCCAGAAGATCCTGAAGAAAAAGAAAAATTTATTAAATTAATGAAAGAAAAAGGAATCTATGAAGAATGTTCAATGGTTTGTTATTCTAAACTTAATAGTAAGGTTCTCAGAGGAGATATTGACAAAGAACTAAAAAATAAAGTTCAGATTGAAAAGGATTTTAGGATAAGTTTAAGCAAAAGAAAGGATTTGGACGAGGAATAATGGAAGATAATAAAGATAGACTCTTAAAAATGATAGAATGGTTGGATCAAAGAAGATGGAATTCTAAAACTAATTATAATATTATTCAAAATAAGGTGTTTAATAAAGAGTTATCTAATTCAGAAAAAATATTAGTTCACTGGTTAAGTTATATTACTGATAGACAAACGCCCTTTGAAAATGTATGGACTAAGGGAGGAATAGTATTCTCAGGGATAGTACTAGATTATCGTAAAGGACATTCTTCTTTTATAGATTCTCCTTTTTTTGATTCTGGCGAGAATGGAAATTCATTTTTTTATAAAGAAAATAAATTTAGCTCGAGGTTTATTACCACCGATTTTAAATCCATTTTACTGACTTTAAAGGTGCTTGAGGGTTATAACAGAAATATCATAGAATACATAAATAAAACCTATAATAAATATTCCTATCTTCCTTCACAAATCAAAGAGGGTAATCCCGTTAATTTAATTGCATTTATTTTACATTCTATGTCTTATGTTGGAATAAAGAACAATAAGGGAAAGATCCAGATTAAAGATTATTATCTTGAAGTTGAAAAAGCATCTCAATTAAACTCCGAACTTGTTAGTAATCCTTATATCTTTAAGGAGAAGTATACTGATTTTATTAAGAACCGATTTTCTGGAAAAAAAAGAACTTGGTGTTGCGTGAGGGATTATATGAAAAGTTATTTTAAAACATATTTTTTAGGTGCCTTGAACGAATTAGAAAATCATGAAGATCTAAAAAAGGTTGTCAATGACGGTAATCAATTACAATATTTAGAACTGCCTGGAGATGTATGGAATCTTAATTCAGACTTCAGAGAGAGTTTATTAGAACCTTCGATGGGAAAATTATCAAAAAAGAATCTACCTAAAGAGCTTCGAGAGAAAATGAATAAACCATTTTATCCAGAACAATTCGATCTAACTTTTGATTTTGTTCCTAGGATGTGTAGTCATCCAAATAACAAGATTAATAGGGCTATGTGTAAAATATGCATTTTTGGAAAATCTGGAATGAACCAATATTGCCATAGCAATTCTGAGCTATTATGTCCTATTACAATGATTTGTTGTGGTTATGAAAATATGTGCGATCCGAAAAACTGTCTAATTAAAAAAGAAATGGGAAAAGGACTATGTAATGGATTAAAAGAATATTCTCATAAAGATCAAACAAAAAGGAAAGATTTGGAGGAAGAATAGATAAACTTAAAATCTAAAGAATTCTTGTAAGATTATGGTTTTAAATAAGAAACAAATGTCTGAAACCGAGATATGTACTAATTTTATTACGCCTGCACTTGAAAAGTCAAGTTGGATTAAAAAGCAAGTAAGAATGAATGTGTATTTTACTGATGGGAGAATAATAGTTGCAGGAAAAACTGTAAAAAGAGGGAGAAGAAACTTTGCAGACTATATATTAGAGTATAAACCCAATGTTCCTTTAGCAGTAATCGAGGCAAAAGATAACAACCATGCTATTGGTGATGGAATGCAACAGGGTTTAGAGTATGCAGAGAAATTAGACTTACCTTTTGTGTTTAGTTCTAATGGAGATGGATTTATTTTTCATGACAGAGAAACAGGAAAAGAAATAAATCTTTCATTAGACAAGTTTCCAACTCCAAAAGAATTATGGGAGAAGTATAAAAAATATAAGGGAATTACAGAAAAGATTGAAGATACAGTAACTTCTGATTATTTCTATGAGCCTGGTTTCAAACAACCAAGATATTATCAAAGAATTGCAATTAACAGAACTATTGAAGCAGTTGCAAAAGGCATAAAAAGAGCTCTTCTTGTTATGGCAACAGGAACAGGAAAAACCTATGTTGCTTTTCAAACAATCTGGAGATTAAGAGAAGCAGGACTTGCTAAAAGAGTTTTATATCTAGCTGATAGAAATATTTTGATTGATCAGCCAAAGAATAATGATCTAAAACCCCTATCTAAAATTATTACAAAAATATCTAACAGAAAAGCAGATCCATCTTATGAAGTTTATCTTGCCTTATATCAGGCTGTTTCAGGAGAAGAAGATATTAAAAATATCTATAAACAGTTTTCTCCAGAGTTTTTTGATTTAATAATTGTTGATGAGTGCCATAGGGGAAGTGCAAAAGCAGATTCTCAATGGAGAGAAATTTTAGATTATTTTAAACCAGCTGTTCAAGTTGGTATGACTGCAACCCCCAAAGAAACTAAAGATACTTCAAATATAGATTATTTTGGAAAACCTCTTTACACTTACTCGTTAAGAGAAGGAATCGAAGATGGTTTTCTTGCACCATATAAGGTTGTGAAAGTTGCAATAGATAAAGATGTTCATGGATATAGACCTAAGAAAGGAGAAATAGATAAGTTTGGACATGAGATACCTGATTTTGTTTATACAAATCGAGAGTTTGATAAAACTTTAGTTATTGATGAAAGGACAGAAGTTGTAGCCAAGAAAATTACAGAGTTTCTAAAAAATACAGATAGATTCTCTAAGACTATTGTTTTTTGTGTGGATATTGAACATGCAGAAAGGATGAGACAAGCATTAGTAAATGAAAATTCAGATTTATATAAAGAAAATTCAAAATATATAATGAGAATTACTGGTGATAATAATATTGGTAAAAAACAATTAGGTAATTTTATTGATCCTGCTGAAAAATATCCTGTAATTGTAACAACTTCTAAACTAATGAATACTGGAGTTGATGCACAAACTTGTAAATTAATTGTTTTAGACTCGCCAATACAATCAATGACAGAGTTTAAACAAATTATTGGAAGGGGAACAAGAATAAAAGAAGATTATGGAAAGCATTATTTTACCATTATGGACTTTAGAAATGTTACAAATAAGTTTGCTGATCCAGATTTTGATGGAGAGCCTGTTCAAATTTATACTATAAAGGAAAACCAAGAAGTCACAGAACAAGAGACAAAAGACCAAAAATTAGAAGATGGAGAAAGGATTCTTGTTTCTCCAACTATTGCCTATTCTGAAGAAGAAGAAAAGGTAAGAAAGTTTTACGTAAGAGGTGCAGAAGTCAAGGTGATAAATGAAAGAGTTCAATATCATGATCCTCAAGGCAAACTTATAACTGAGTCATTGACAGATTATACTAAAAAAAATGTAAACAAAGAATTTAGAAGTTTAAACGAATTTATTCAAAAATGGAATATAGTTGATCAAAAAAAAGTTATTATTGAAGAGCTGGAAAATCAAGGACTTTTAATTGATGCTTTAAGGGAAGAAATTCCTAATGGAAAAGAATATGATCCATTTGATTTGATTGTCCACATTGCTTACGGACAAAAACCCCTAACAAGAAGCCAAAGAGCAATGAAGGTTCAGAAAGACGCTTATTTCAATAAATATGGAGAAAAAGCAAGAAAAGTTATTGAAGTTCTCTTAACAAAATATGAAGATGAAGGAATAGAAGAAATGGAAAATTCAGAGATCTTAAAAGTTTCACCGATTAACAAATTAGGCAGACCTTTAGAAATAATGAAACTCTTCGGAGGAGTTGTTGGTTATAAGAAAATGATTAAAGAGATTGAAGCGAGATTATATAAAAGTTAAATTGCAATTTTATTCCGATTTTCTTGGATTAGTCATTCCATTATACATCCTAGTATCTATGCCATCTAAAATTGTTTCAATCTCTTGAGAGCTTAAAGCATGATATTGAGCCTTGAATTTCTGATTTACACAATCTTCTATAGTTTTATGATTCTCTATATCAAAAACAAAATTAAATAATTCAATAGGTTCTTGAAATTCATCCAAATAATTTTTAAATACAATAGAGCATTCTATTCCGAAAAACCTCTTATTATTCTTTTTCATTATTTCAATTAATTGATCAAAAGTTAAAGATCTACCATTAGTTCCTAGCATAAATTTACCTTCTTTATAATAAAAAAAGTTAAATTTAGGCACGAATTCGAGTGAAATTATTTCTTTTGGTCTAAGGACTATCCTATTCTTATTAGTATTCCAATTAACAAATCCATTATCAAATATTTTTCTCTTTTTTCCATCAAAGTCATCTATCAATTGCGAGGGATCAAAACTAAATGAAATAAAATTTTGTTTACCCCGTTTTTCAACATGAGGAACAGCAAGAGTAAATCTTGTTTCAAGACCTATTTGAAAAATTGATTGCTCTCCAATATTTTCTAAGTCTAACTTTATATGATTTTTCTCAACTTTATATCTAATTAACTTCAAAAGCAGAGGTTTATCATGTTTTAGTCTTCTAGTTTGTTCTTTCAATAGTTTTAATTGCTCTTTACTCTGCCTTACAGTTTTATAGGTGACTCCTGCAAGAATTAATGTTCCGATTGCAGTTGCAATTTGTGATCCAATTAAAAGATTATTTTCTATTGTCATTTAACAACCTCCAGGAATTTCTTGGGGTTTTCATCAATAGTTCCATCTTTATAATATTTTTGATAAAAATCTTCTATTCCTCTAATAGCATTTAATCTTTCTTTATCTAGCTTATTTAATAAACTATTATTTAATTCCAGGATATCATTCTTTGTTGTATAAGTTGTCCTCTTTCTAAGTCTTAAGGGTTTATCAAACATTTTTTCAGCTTGCCAATGAGCAACTTTATTTCTTGTTTCCTGAACAAACCTAATCGACTTTATAACGCCCTCAATTTTTTTATGATTAAATTTTTCTCTTTTACATATCTCACTAAAGATTTGGAGTTTTCTCTCAAATGTAGATTTAATCATAAAAATATCATTAAAAAAATGGGTTTTTGCATTTTGAGGTTTTACAAAATAATTAGAAATAAAGAACTCTAATGTTGTTTCAATATGAAGAGCTATACTCAAGACTTCTCCAGCTTTTCTAGTAAATTCATCGTGTTCTTTTATTGTGTCTTCCATAAATTATTTTAATAAGCTAAAAAATAATGGAACATATTTAATAGCAACTCCTCCTACCTTTTTTATTAACTCTAGAGCATTTTCTCCACTTTCCTTTAGTGTATTAAATTTTTCAAGAATATCAAATAACTTCTTTTTTTTAGGTTCATCTAAATCTTCATCCTCTTCAATTAATTTTTTTAGAACATTAATTTGAGAATTGTCTATAATTTGGGATATTGAAGTATTGTCTCCTGTTGTTTGAGCAACTTGATTTTGATTACCTTGAATTATTGCCTGATTATGAATTGTTTGATTAATCTTATCGTTTTCATCAAAGTATTCTCTTTTACCTAAAACAACTTCCATACCCTTATGAGATAGTTTTATCTCGTCATCAGAAATATGATGCTCATTAATAAATAAGGCATTCTTCCAAATGATATATTCTTTTTTTATTAGATATTTTAGCAACTCTCGTAATTCATTCCCCTTTATCTCTGACCTTTCTTCTAATTGTTTAAATGAAATTTCTCCAATTTCATCTAGCGTAACTAATAATTCTTCACCGGAAATTAATGTTTCAGATTTCATTTTTCAAAGCTCTCTTTCAAAACAGCCAACATTAACTTCTCACTATTTCCCTGATTCTCTTTGACTTGCTTTTCCAGATTATCACAATAAGTCATTAACTTATCAACTTTTTCTACTATCCGTTTTTGCTCTGCAAGTGGTGGAAGAGAAATTGGCATTTCTGCAACTCGGTTTATATTTAAGTTCCTAACTCCAGTTCCACTTGCTTTTTGTTCATAATATACTTGTTGTGACAAAAGAAGATAATAAAGATAGTCAGTATTCAATAGTTTTTTATTAAAGCTAAGATATAACCAACCGTCATGAATACATCCATCGATACCAAGCACATAAGGTTTTCCGAAACTCATACTATTAGACATTATCAAATCTCCTTTTGTAACCCTGACTGATTTTTTAGCACCCTCTAAGGTAATTTTCTGTCTTGTTTTATAAACATATTTCGAATCATCCGTATCTCCTATCCTTATCCATGGCACACCAGTATTTGATTCTGTAGTATAGTGATCTATTGGTCTTGGAGATGCTCCTCTTCCTAATGTAAGTATTGAACCAAGTCTTACCCATCCCCACCCTTTAGGTAATTGGTAAGGAATTTCATCTTCTGAAATAGGCTTGAGTGGTTTTTCTTTTCTGACCTTACCTTCTTTTATTAATTTGTCTTTTTCTGCTTTAATCTTTTTCAATAATTCTGACGCAGGTTCGTCTTTTGGATCTTGCTTAACTAATCTGCCTTGAACTGCCTCTTGAAGAATTTGCTGTCTTAATTTAACTATGTAATTTTCATTTTTATTATCGATTGTTAAAAGCTCAGAGATTTCTCCAGAGGAGGAATTAATCTTATTTCTGATTTCTTCTTGAGTTTCTAAATCGGGCAAATTAATTTCTAAAGGTAAAAATTTACTTGCCTTTAATTCTGTTTTAATTCCACTTCTTATTTGGAAATTTATTACATCTCGAAATGCTTTACTTTTTAAAAAAGTTTTAAAATACTCGATATCTATTTTAGTCTCATCAAAAATATAAGCAGAATAATGGATAGTAGCTAAAATGTCTTCTTTACCCTGATAGACTGCAACGGCACCTTTTTCTACATTAATTCCAGAAATAACTAAGTCCCCACTCTTGATTAAAATCATATCAGTGTTTGTGGGTTTATTTACGAGGTGTATCTCTCCAGAAAAGTCTATCTTATTTAATCTCTTTAAACCCATTTTATTTGCTTCTTCAGGTTTAATTCTACTTTCTCTTTCTTTAAGAAAAGATTTAATCTGAACTATTTTCCATTCAGCCATATTTACCACTCTCCTTTGATTTCCTTTAGAATTTCACTTGTTCTTTTAATATTGGCTTCAATATTACTAATAATCTCTTCTTTTGAAAGTTCTTTTTCTTCTTCAGGTTTTGTTGGATTATTTATATCTA
>Ga0265297_10001136_pt1 | contig 65407 bp, 67 predicted proteins | sample Munlanlwell13791_FD_192502 | JGI IMG/M metagenome (GOLD analysis project Ga0265297, IMG submission 192502) | Leachate microbial communities from a municipal landfill in Southern Ontario, Canada - Leachate well 137-91 | ecosystem: Engineered > Solid waste > Landfill > Unclassified | place... | reverse complement strand
TTTAAACCTCCCCTACGACATAAGCGCGTATCTATATGCCCGAACCATTCTTGCTGTATTCGGGACACCCCATCCCTGCCCGCCAGACTTAGCTTGCTGCGATCAGGCGGGCATACTTCGCCCTTTATTGAGAAAAAGTCTGGAAGGAGCATCACCCGTAAAAATTTCCCAACCAGCTCCTCCAATAAAATTTTTCGGGTTCTGCCCTAACCTAAGCTCGAGAAAAATTTTACATACCATTTGACATCGCAGACGATTTAAATTATCTTAATAGGATGCACGCGCTGACACTCATCATAACAAGCCTGCTCGTATTCGCGATCGCGTACCGGTTCTACGCGAAGTTCATCATCACGAAGATACTCGTATTCGACGATAAGATACCCACACCCGCCCACACGTTCAAGGACGGGCGCGACTATCACCCGACGAACAAGTATGTGCTCTTCGGCCACCACTTCGCCGCCATCTCCGGGGCCGGCCCGCTCGTCGGCCCGGTGCTGGCCGCGCAATTCGGCTTCCTCCCGGGATTTCTCTGGATACTCATAGGTGCGGTACTGGGCGGGGCTGTGCACGACATAGTAATACTATTCGCTTCTGTGCGGACGAAAGGATTATCACTCACACGGCTCGCCAGGAAGAACATCGGCAAGACAGCCGGTTTTATCACGGGATTCGCGGTTCTCTTTATCATCGTCACCGCGCTGGCCGGGCTGGCGCTTGTCGTAGTGAACGCCCTGAACGAAAGCTCATGGGCCACATTTACGATCGTTGTGACTATTCCCGCCGCGCTTATCGTAGCGCTCTACATGTACCGCCTGAGGCCCGGAAAGATCGTCGAGGCATCCCTGGTAGGCGTCGTGATAGTGATCGCGGGCGTCGTCCTGGGCGAGCCTTTTTCAAAATCGAGTTTCGGGCACATATTCCTTTTATCAAAACCCGCACTTTCTATAATACTGCCGGTATACGGTTTCATAGCCTCCACGCTTCCCGTGTGGCTCCTCCTCTGCCCCCGCGATTACCTGAGCTCATATATGAAGATCGGGACTATACTCCTTTTGGGAATAGGTATATTCGTCGTAAACCCGAAACTCCAAATGCCCGCGTTCACACCTTATATCCATGGCGGCGGGCCCATAATCCCGGGAAAGGTATGGCCGTTCGTATGCATAACTATCGCGTGCGGCGCAATAAGCGGTTTCCACGCCCTTGTCAGTTCCGGCACCACGCCCAAGATGATAAATAAGGAATCTGATATACGCATGATAGGATTCGGCGCGATGTTGACCGAGGCCGTCGTATCTATAATGGCTCTTATCGCGGCGACCGTCCTTCTACCCGGCGATTATTTCGCCATAAATGTGCCTGTCGAGGTATTCAATAACCTGGGACTGGCCACAACTCAGCTGGCCGATATTGAGAAGATGACCGGTGAGGCGCTCGCCGGCAGGGCCGGTGGCGCGGTATCGCTTGCCGCGGGCATGTCGATGATATTGTCGGCGATCCCGGGGATGAAGCATCTCATGGGATACTGGTATCACTTCGCGATAATGTTCGAGGCGCTCTTCATCCTGACGACGGTCGATACCGGGACGCGCGTGGCCCGCTACATATTCCAGGAGCTGATAAAGACGGCGAACCCCAGGTGGAACGCGATCAATAAGCTTCCGGGTATCATTATCAGCGGAGGAGTTATCAGCCTTCTGTGGGGTTATTTAGTCTATAACGGGGATATTTCCACCATATGGCCTATGTTCGGCGTTGCGAACCAACTGCTCGCCACACTTGCGCTCGCGGTCGGGACACTATACATACTCAAGAAGACTAAAAAATGGCAGTACGGGCTCGTGACATTCCTGCCGGCCGTATTCATGTTCGTTACGACCGTTGTGGCCGGCGTCATGAATGTGACCGATAACTACCTGCCCAAGCATACATTCCAGGGGAACCTGAACGCGGCGCTCTCCTTAATAATGATCGCGCTCGTGGTGATAATATTTATCGACTCCCTGAAGAAGATCTACAGCCTGCGCCGCCGGATATTCCCGGGCGGCAGACAGGCTACTTCTTAGGGCCTTTCAACCTATCGTCCCTCCAGTCAACAAGAGATTTCGCGTTGAGCTGGTACTTATAGAATTTGTCAAATAATGCCCTCCATAAGAAAAATTCCGTATACGGGCGGTCGTCTGTAATGACCGGCGCGCCTTCGACAAATTTCGCCAGTTCCGGGGGTTTCAGCACCAGGAGACGGGACATCGACGGTTTGTCCGATGTATCCCATTCATTCAGGTCATCGACTACATCCTTTTCTTTTTCGTCGCGGATAAGGCGGCTGACGTCGGGCCGGCTTTCGCTCATAAATCCAAGCATAAAAAATCCGCCGTAGTACGGCCCTCCGCACACATAAGTATTCGGAAAGACCGTGTAGAAGGTCTTCATGATCATCCTGACCTCTGTGGCGCTGTCAGGCGGTATCCAGAGGCACATGATACCTTCTTCCTTGAGGCGGCTTCTGCAAAGTTCGAAAAATTCTTTGCTGTAAAGATTTACGCTCCCTGCGCTGTAAAGCGGCGGCGACGGGTCCAGCGTAATGACATCGTATTTCTTGTCCCGCATGAGCAGGAAGTTGCGCCCATCATCGGTAAAATGACGGACCCTGGGATCCGCCAGGATCCGCGGACCGTCGGCGTGAAAATATTTAAAGCATTCATACTCTTCCTCTACCAGTTCGACCACGTCGCATTTAAGCGTCTTATGCGCCCAGGCCGACCTGAGCGCCGTCCCCATGCCGAAACATATCACGAGGACATCTTCCGGATCACGGGCAAGCAGTATAGGGAGATGAGCCATCAGTTTCGTCTCTATGCATAATTTTGTCATCCCGACCCCGTTTATCAATAATTGTTTTGATAAAGGGCCGTGCTTATAACTGAAGACCGTCGTGGTCGCGCGCGCGGCCTCTTTGTGATAGAGGAGCGTAGCTTCATCGGAAGGCCCCCGCAGGAAGATTTTCATCCGTTCATGCACTGCCGTCATGAACGGATCCGGCGACATGGCGCCCAGAATGAGCGCTCCGGACAATAACCCTGCAATGGCAATCTTCATTTTCAGCCCCCTGATCCCGGATGACGCTTTAAAATAGACCGTCACTCCGGCAAAGGCGCCGAGAGCCGATAAGAGCAGTATCGTATTTCGCGTTCCTAGCGACCCTACGAGCGCGAAACCGCATATCAGAGAACCTAATATGCATCCCAGAGTGTTCATGGAATAGAGCAGGCCCACCACCCTGCTGACGCCCGCTTCATCCTTAATATAGATGCGGGATATCACCGGGAAGATAAAACCGGATATAAAAGTAATGGGCACTATGATCAGTTGAGGCATCAGCAGCACATTCGCCGGGATGATCTCAGACCATGAGAACGACGCGCTAAAAACCGTAAATATATATAATCCCGATACGGCGTATGTTGAAATAAATAATTGGGATATGCCGAATACGGCCAACGGGTTATTTATCCTGTTCGCAAACCTGCCTCCGGCGACGCTGCCCAGGGCTATTCCCAGGAGATAGAAAGCAAGCATAAGACTGAACGCGTATATGGAAGTCCCCACCTGGATCTGGAAGATACGCGTCCAGATGACCTCATAAGCCATCATGATAAAACCGTTGAGGCAATATGCCGCGAGGACTAATTTTCTTACGCCGACGCTATGATCAGGCAGGGACGGAGATGAAGACGCCGGAGACGCCCCTTCCTGCGCGCATCGCGCCGCGCCTCCGGATAGATCGTCGTTCCGGGCTATCGCGAAAGCCGTTAAAGCGACGGCCAGGTTTATTAAGGCGCCTATCAACAATGTCCGTGTCTCTCCCGAAGAACCTATCAGGTAAAAACCGGCGGCCAATACGCCGGCGACCGCGCCGAACGTATTCAACCCGTACAGATATCCCAGCCTTTTGGCCAGGGCCTTCTCGCATCTTCTCGTATAAGAACTGATTATGGGAAGCGTCCCTCCCATCAAGATGGTCGGTATAAGGAATATCAGGAACATCGTTATTGATTGGAAGATAGTCAGCCCAAGCCTTTGGCCGCCCGCCATCGAATAGACGGCCTTGTAAACGGGTACGAGCAGATTAAGCAAAAATGTCAGGGCCATCGCCGAGATACCTATGCCGGCTTCCAGCGTAGCGTAAAGGCGCATCTGGTCCTTCACCTTGCCGCCGTACTTGCCGATCAGGTAGCTTCCTATGGCAAGGCCCGCCATAAAAGCCGCGAGGATTATCGAGGTCGCGTATACAGTGCAGCCCAGCACCCTGGTAAGCATCCTCAGCCAAACAACTTCATATATAAGTCCGCTTATGCCTGAAAGGAAAAATATGAGATAGATCCTGGCCAACCTATACCCCCTTAAACATGTTTCGACCGCACATACCGGTCAAATGATTTTATCCTGAACAGGAACCGAAAAGTTCCGACCAATTTCGCTATAGATATTATCCATCTGTACCAGAAAAATTCAGTAAACGTCAGAATTACAAGATACATAATATACCTTAACCGGAAGAGCCTCTGCTCTTCCGTGAAAGTCAGGATAGCTAACAGCGAGGTGAACGCCTGAGAAAGGAGCATGAACGAGAAGAACGCCAGAAAAACATTCCACTGCAGAACGCCTGCCGCCCAGCCCGCGGCCACGAACGCCACACTTACCACTTCAACGAAGACGCCTAAGACTTCATACAGAACAAAATAAGGAAATACGAGGAACCCAAAGCCTCCGAATCTCGGATTGAACATCATGTATTTATATCTCCAGACCGTTTCGTCGGTCACCCTCTGCCATCGCTCGCGCTGGGAAATGAGAGACGTCACATTTGCGGGCCCTTCCGTCCACCCGACGCAATACGGCATCATGAGTATCCTGTATCCCTTATCCTTATGCTTGACGACGTAGTCATGCGCGCGGAACGTAAACTCAATGTCCTCGCATGTAAAGTCGACCGAATATCCGCCGAGCTCATATAGAACGTCTTTGCGCCATACCCCGAAGCCGCCGGCGACATTGGGCATAGCGTTAAACCTGCTCCAGGCCAGCCTGTTGCCCATAAAGGAACGTATGTATTCGACATTCTGAGAAGCCACTATCGGATTGTATGTTGGGCTATGCTCCATTATCCTGCCTTCTTTTATCTTGAAGCCGTTTAATAGCCCGAAGTAACTCCCTATCCCGATTATCTTATCGGGATCCTTAGCGACATGCGCCATGATTCTTAAAATCGCGTCGGGCTCAAAGATTGTATCGGCATCTACAACGCATACATGATTATATTTCGCTATGTTAAGCCCGGCATTCGCGGCGCCGGCTTTTTTGGTCCCTGCCTCTTTGTCTATAACGGTGATGTTCGGATGCAGTTCGCTCTTCAATATCCTGCGCAGCATGCCGTCTTTGTAATGTTTTATATACATTATGTCGCTGGGCCTTAGCTTCAGTAAAGAATCCAGGATATCCATCGTCTTATCCGTAGACCCGTCGTTCACAACTATTATCTCAAATTTCGGATAATTGAGGTTCAAGAGCGACTTTATCGATTCGGCTATCCACTCTTCTTCGTTACGGGCGGGGACTATAAAACTCACCGGGATATTGAAATTCGAAAAATAGACGAGCGAATAATCTTCTTCTTCGCCCTGCAAAGATCTCTTCCTGCCCTCATAAGACCCTATAAGGGCAAGGAACGCATAATATATAGTCAGGAACAGGAAGTACCCCAGGCAGGCGACAAATACCGCATATACTATTTTAGGTGTGAGCATATTAAGGCGCCTTATGTAAATTTTGGGCGGTCTTGCCGTCTATCCCCGAAAGGACTTTGATGGCTTTGGCCCGCTCCGGCCCTTCAAGCGGGGCGATCGCCGCCTCAAGGCCGGAATGGAAACCCGACCTCACAATTCCTTCTAAGACGCCCGAGGCTTTGGCATTCGCCTTGCCGCTTATGACGTCCTTCAATAACTTCGTCAGGTATCCGGAATCCTCTAATGCTAATGCCGCGAACCTCTTCGCGACTACATTGTCGCTTACCAGAAATTTTGCGAGGTAAGGAAGCGCGGCTTCTATGTGGGATGCCATAACTTCCGCCACAGCGCCGCTGACCGACCACGAAGCATCATCGACAAAACCTGTTATTTCGGGAAGCGCGTCATCGCCCATAAGCTTCTCAAGCGCCATTATCGCATGCCTCTTGACCAGCCAGCTGTCGTCCTTAAGGCATCTTAATATCGCCGGTTTTGCCTCTCTTCGGAGGGCTTTACCAAGGCAATCGCACGCGGCCGCCCTTACTTCCGGCGCGGCTTCATGAGTAAGGGTTTCGAGCTTCTTGACGTATCCTCCCACAGGAAACTTCGACAGAAGGACAAGCGCCCAACGCTTAACGTCTTCGCGCGGGTCATTCGTCAGTTGTATGATGTTATCGGAAGCCTCGTCCGGAAAGCCGTCAAAGACCAGAGCTATCTTATAACCGCTTGAGGGGTCCTTGCGCAGATGATCCATAAGAACCTTGGCTGAATGGACTGTCTTTATCTGACCTAAGGCCACGATCGAATAATAGGATATGTCCTCGTCCTTACTCGAAACCAATTTCGCGAGTATATCTACAGCGGAAGGGGCTTGAGAATAGCCGAGACAAAGAATAGCTTCCACTCTTTGCCATTTGTTCCATGAACTTTTAGCGCGCTTTTCAAGCTTCGCTGTCTGTCCGGGACTCACGAAACATTTCTTAAGGAAGGCTATCTCGGCTTCATTAAAAAAAGCGGCGTAGCGCGCTCTATTAGTCTCTACATCTATAAATTGTTCCGGGGTGACATTGATGGGACATACGGAAGAGGGAGCGCCTTCGGACACACCTTTACCCGACATGACGGTTTCATAGACATTCTTTTTTATTCCGAGAAGCCTGGAACGCCGGGCGCCCTGGATGCGGCTTTTTATAAGGACGCAAAAGAATATCACCACGCCCGTAATGATAAGTACGATCAAGAGCGCGGCGTTGACCATCCAGACTATGTCGGCATGGTAACCGTACATTCTACATTTTTACCGACGCGGAGAGATAGTACCCCCGTTTTATGAACTTGGGGGCTTCCTCACCATGGGAATAGCCGGCCTTTATATTTATGTCTTTATAGAGATTCCACGTAATCCCGGTAAAGAGTATAAATCCCCGTTCGGCGTGGGCGTCAAAACCGTTTATGTCATAGAGCCTCTCACCGACCGCTAAACCGCACGACCATCGCAAAAAATTTGTTATTGCGAAATCGCCTCTGACGGAGCCCATATTAGCCGTATCGTGGCCCTCCATGAACGACACGCCGTATTGCGCGCTCATGTAGCTGTCGCCGAAATAGTAGATAAGCATAGGATATACGAGATGAGTATCGTCTGTGCCGTAGGCGCGGTAGGTGTAGCCCATCTGCCAGTGAAGATTCTCGTAAAGCTTGTGGCCGTATTCCGCGATAGATATGAATTTATAGATATAGTCGATATCCCAGCCGAAACCCCCTTCTAAATGCGCGTAGGAGTCTTTAAAACTAAGGTAGGAGCCTATGTTCGCGGTATAGTCCTTATTATCGAATCTCTCTAATTGCGATACTGACAGATAAGGACGGATATTTTGGTGGATATACGCGATACTGGTGGTAAGTTCATCCCAGTTGCCTGTCCTGTTGCCCTGCAATACCTCACTCGGCTCAAAGAAACAGTCAACATACCACTGATCCTTCGCCTCCACTAGATCTTCCACGACTGCGCGAGGCGGGGTCATCCGGCGTATCAGCTGGTCCGTGCCGGCTTCCTCGCGGGCATGGGCGTATAAAGGAAAAGCCGCCAGTAATAGGACAAGTATAAACTTTTTGCTGTTTACACGAAAAATTTTAGGCACTTTTGCCCTTTGCTTTTTCGGCAATGTCTATGAAATCGACTATCTCCTTCACTTTCACGCCCAGGTCTTGCGTTTTGACGATATACCCGGACGCGTTAAGTCCGCCCGCTATCTTTATCCTCTCCTCATTAGAGAACGCTGTAATGAAGAATACCGGAAGCGTAGCGTCCGTCTGGCGTATCCGCTTCAGCACGGTCAGGCCGTCGAGTTCGGGCATCATTATGTCCAGGAGCACCGCGTTGGGCTTGTCTTTCTTTATCCTTTCGAGCGCCTCTTTCCCGTTATTGGCCGTTATGACCTCGCAATTATTCGATTCAAGCCTCACTTTTAATATTTCAATAAAATCTACTTCATCATCGACGATTAAAACTCTTTTCCTGACCATAGATAGCTTCTCCTATCGGCTTATTTTACTCAAAGCTTCTTTTGCCTTTCGGGCGCCGATCTGGTCTTCTTTTAATTTATACAAATCTTCCGCCTTTATCAGGTTCTCCCTGGCCTCTTTGAACTGCCCGAGTTTATTATGCGCAACACCGGCCTCATAATACGCGTCGGCGTAGCTGGGATCCTGGTTAAGCGCTTCGCGGAAATACAGGAGAGCCTGCTGGGCATCGTTCAGCATATTATAGGCGACACCGGTGTCGAAGTACGCGCCGGCAAATCTCAGGTTTATCTGCGACGTCCTCTGGAAATATTTTATCGCGTCCTGATACTTTGCCAGCTTCAGATATATCTTCCCTAATTTGTAGTTAGCATAATAATCGTACGGATTTATCTGCAGGGCCTTTTCCAGGAATGGCACTGCCTGGTCTAGCTTATTATCGGATACGTAGATGTCGGCAAGGCTGTTGTAAGGTATGAAAAATCCGGGATTTATGCTTATTGCTTTTTCAAACGACGCAATCGCGAGTTCCCTGTTTCCCATGGAATAGTATGCCTCGCCCATGGCCTGGTACGCGGCCGAAAAACCCGGATTTAATTCGATCGCCTTCTTAAAATAGTCGACCGCCTCCTGGAACCGGTTCAGTATCACATATACGCATCCCGTCTTAAAGTAAGCGGGGGCATAGCCCGGATCCTGTTTTATGGCCTTTTCGAACTCTGTCAGGGCGTCTCCGAACCTGTTATGATCATACAACTCTACTCCTGACTTGTAATAATCTTCGGGGGTTTCGCAATACGCTTTGTTTGTCAAGACCGTTGCAACGGCCAATAGAAAAACAGCCGCACATATCATAGTCTTTTTCATGCTACACCTCCTGGCAAGGATTATACCTCTTAAAAGCGCAAATCTAAAGCAAAATGTGCGCGGGTCACACAGCCGTTTTCAGAAGAGGGAGCCTGAGCCTGCGGCGGAATGTCTCGCCTTTTAGGAGCGTTGTCTTGCGCCACGCGGTATCGTTCCGTGAATGCGGACGTTTTACAGAGAGCGCCTGATCGGAAGACGCGAGATGAACGGCGTATTTTCCGTATTGCCCGTTTATTTCGTCGACAGCTTTCGATAGGCCCGATATCCTGGCTATCTTAACAGGATCGTCAAAGAGCGTCATCGAGTCTGCGCCCTCAAGGACTATATCTGACAGAACAACTCCTGTGGCTCTATAAACGACCCCTTCCTCAAAGACCTTGTCGAACATGCGGCCGCACAACTGGGTAAAATCGAGCGTCGAAAACGAATGCCTGTCGAGCTCGCCGCTTAAGCCCATACCTTTAAAATCCCTCGTCCTCAGATATATCGACAGCGCCTTGGCGCTCAACTTATGCCGTCTCAATTTTATGAACGCGGATTCGAGGTTGCGCATGAGGTGCGCCTTTACAAGGGCTCTGTCGCTTGAGGCGGGGCTGAAAGTCTTCGTCTTGCTTATGGAGAGATACTTCTCCTTCTTCTCTGCCGATATGCCGTATACCTGTATGCCGCGCAGTTCCTGCCAGAGCTCGCGGCCGACCTTGCCGAGCAGCCTGTCCGCGAAATCGAACGATTTTTCCGCGTAACCAAAGACATCGCATATACCGCATTTATTAAGGAGACTGACCGTGTTCGGCCCGAATCCGCAGACACGGTCCAGCGGTATGCCCTTAAGGAAGCTGTGGAGCTCGCAGCCGGGCGCTGGCGTAAAGCCATCCGGCTTCTTATGCCTGGAGCATATCTTGGCGAGAGTCTTAGTGAGACTAAGACCTACGGAAACCGTTATATCGAGCTCTTTATGTATGGCGTCCTTTATCCGCAGGGCTATCTCCTGATATGACGTTCTGTATAGCCGCCTCAAGCCCGTCAGGTCGCAGAACGCTTCGTCTATGGAAAATTCTTCCACGGTTGGCGTAAAACGCCTTATTATCTCGAACATCCTTTCGGAATATACGCTATACATCTCGTAGTCGCCGGGCAATATCACGAGCTCCGGGCATAAGAGCTTAGCGTCGCGCAGACTCACCCCCCGTTTTATCCCCAGGGCCTTGGCCTTGTAATTCGCGCACGCTATTATTCCCCGCTCTTTGCCTGTAACGACAGGCCTCCCGCGGAGAGACGGGTCGCGCGCCTCTTCACATGAAGCAAAGAAGGCGTCGCAATCTATATGGGCTATGGCTTTGGGATATGAGTGGAGAGTAAAGAATTCTTCCGCCTTATCTGTATTTCCTGACATTGGCTATGACCACTCCGGCTATCGTAAGTTCCTGTTTAGGCGTTATTACAGGATATTTCTTATTGGCCGCTTTCAAAACGACCCGGCCGCCTTTTTTTTCAAAATATTTTAACGTCCATTCATTATCTACATGCGCCACGACTATATCCCCTGTTTTCGGAGTCAGGTTCCTCTGGACCAGGACCAGATCTCCCGGATGCACGCCGGCGTCGATCATAGAGTCGCCGTCCACCTTCAACAGGTAAGTGGCCTGGGGATTCGATATCAGGTACTCGTCAAGGCTCATCGTGTCCGCGAGCTCCTCCTCCGCGGGGCTCGGGAACCCGGCGGCTACGGTTCCTAAAAGGCGCGCGGGCTTGACAAGGCTTCTCGGGATGAGGCGGCCCTTAGCGTCTTTATCGATAAATCCGTTCTTCATAAGCGCCTGGACTCTTTTAAATACCGCGTTCTTCGAGGCGAACCCGAAGATGGACTGCATCTCGGAGTAAGACGGCATCCTCCTGTTCTTCATATAAAAATTATTTATCTTATGCGCGTAGAGTTCCGCGTCTCTTTTAATCATGATAGAGCCCCTTGTTTATGTTACGTAATGTTAGGGAAGGTTAATTAAGGTTACGTAACCTTTTATACATACTATTATAGTGAACAATCGTTCACTATGCAAGTAAAAAAACGGATCCTGGGCAAAATGCGCCCGGGATCCGCATAACAGGTTACTATTATTTTATGATTTCTCTATTTCGTCTTTGCGGTCCTCAAAGACTGGGTACGCGCTTTGGCTGAACCCTCTTCGATCCTGGTTGCCATGTCCTGAAACATACTAACTTTAATCGGCGGAATCTTTACCCTGTTCTTTTCCTTTGCCGGGGGGAACTTAATCGTGCCCTGGATTATCTTAAACAGGTTTTGTTCTTTCTGCGGCTGTTCGGCAAACGCCAGCGTCACGCTTGACGCGAATAACACAGCCATCGCCATTATCGCTATACGCTTCATGCCCGCCTCCTTTTTTATTAAAACCCGTCTTTTAATTATATCATACATTGAAAAAAATGCAAATTCCGGGAACACCTTAAATAATATCCTTCACCAGCTGCAGATGCTTAAAAACACCGTTCTCAAGATCGAGCGGCGGCAGTTCCATCTCCACTTTATAGCCGAGCTTCTTGCGTAAAGAGAGCGCGGCGATATTGTCGTACTTCACGCTCACGACTATCCTCCTGAAGCCTTCGCGCCTGGCCTTCTCCTCGGCTATCCCGAAAAGCCTTTCGCCTAAGCCCTGAGCTCTGAACTTCGGATAGAGGGCGCTGTTGCTGGAATGCAGGTCCCCTTCTCTTGAACCGTTCAATACGCGGCCGGCCCTAAGCAGCGGAATAATATAGCGGAAGAAACTTAATTTCATATATTTAAATATTAAAAATCCGAAACGGAAGAACTCGGTTTTTGTAGTTTTATAATCGTATAACAACGTCATTCCCGCAACCTCGCCGTCCATCTCCATGAAATACGAGTGTTCGTAGCTGAAGTAATTCCTTTTTTCCTTAAATAACCTGCCCAGGACGATCCCGGCATCCTTACCCAGGATCCCTGTATATAGGTCTTCTCCCGTCAACAGCATAAGCCGCGAAAAATCTTCCGAATCTTCGGGGGCGCCGCGGCGTATTACCACGTTATGCATTGCTTAACATCACCTTTTGAGCCGGCCTACTATGGACTCTTTTATTAAATGAAGCGGATACCCGATAACTATCGAAAGCAAACTGAGGATGAGGAGCGGAGTCACGACGATCAGCGTCAGGATCAATAACACCCTGTCATAAATATACGCGGCCATACTATACCTCAGGACTGTTTCATCAGGATAATCAATACAGCGGAAATCATTATGGCTATATTTATGTATAAAAGCCATCTCACATTCGACACCTGCCTGTCCGTATGGGCAAGCGAGCTATGCATCTCCTTTAACTGATGTATTATATGTTCTTCGTGACTCATCGCACACCCCCGATTTGTTGTAGCCTGACTCTGACAAATCGTCCCGTGATTTGCCGTTATTTTGCTCAGGCAAATCATCCCGAGACGCTGTTATCTCACTCCCCCGGCGAGGGAATACCTTAATATATCTAACTCTAAATTTTTGCTACTTCACCCCTCATCTTTAATATCTTTTCGCCTTCCGGATATTTCTCTATTAATAATTCAAATATCTCCGGAATGTAATCCAGGTATTTTCCCCCGATCTCTATGATGGCCTCCTTGAAACTCGTCTCCCTGAACATCTCACTGTATTGATAATCCGACCTTGTGCCTTCTTCTACCATATTGATCCACAATAGCTCGGAGACCTTCCGGTTCGCCTCAAAAGCGGTCTTCCTGTTCTTCTTCAAAGCGGCTATCTGGTCAACGGTCACGCGGCCTTTCATGCGCGCCCATGCCGTATCGGCGCCGGCGCCGTCCTTTTCGGGAAAATCGAATCCGAGGTTTATCTGGTTATCATAAGTCTCATCGTCTACCTTGACTATATCCACCTCGAAGACTATGGAACCCAGGACCTGCTTATTTTCCGGCTTGCTGAACGCGCTCTTCCTGCTGGCATAGGTGATATCTCCCTTGTTTATGAGCGCCAGTTTCAGTTTGCCGGTCTCGTATAATCTGCCGTCGGGCCTCTGGATCAACTCCGAAGCTCCGCGCATATCTCCGGTCAGCCCTTCGATCTCATAGCGGTCCCTTTCCTCCGGCAATGCCGCGGCGCAGGATACGATAACGCAGGATATTGCGATACTGATGAGGGCGCGTATCATGCCGAATACAGTATGGCCGCGCCGATAGCCGCCGGCGCAAGGCCGAGGAGGCGTACAAATAACGGCGGCTTCTGTTCCCACCATCCTAATATAGCCTTTATCCTGGCCGGCCCAAGCGCGAAGACTAGAGCGGCGCCTATGATCATCAATATACCCAGTGCGGTAATGACGACCGGATGCCTGCAGCTCGAGGCGGCCATAAGGAATATGACCCCAAAGATAAGCCTCGCGGCGCCTGCGCCGTATATCCTGTTACCCTCCTTCCAGAAGTTTATCACTATATTTAACACACGCGGATCCGCCGTAATGGTAAGCCCCATCCCTAAAACTATCAGCCCTATAGCCCTTACAAGTGTCAACATCTTCGATACCTCCTTTCACCACCTCTGCATTAACGCCTTCGTATCGACCAATGCCTTTTCATACCTGAGGCGCAGTTTATCCCGGCAGGCATGGCAAAACTCATCTCTCTGTTTATCGATGTCGGCAAGAGTATTTGAAAGGCACATTACACATTTCGGGTTCGTGCAATGCCCGAGGTCCCAGGAATGGCCAAGTTCATGCGCTGCCTCTTTCAGGGCCCTGTTATAATATGCTCTTTTATTCGGTTTCAGGCCGTAGAATTCGTCCTTAAGACGGGCCGAAGATATTACGCAGATCCCTCTTTTCGCGTCGGCGAGCCCGAAGACGAAGTCCGTCTCCGGCATATACAGGTCTACGTCCGTAATAAGGAGCACCCTTTCATTCGCGGTATCGACGGTCACGCGCCGCGAGATCTCTTTTAAAAGGACCCGGGCGTTATACTGCTTTCTCGAGGAATCGTAAGCGGACTCGGGCAGATCCTTCCCGGGGTCCACCAGCGTATTTGAACTCATGGAAAGGAATGAGGGAAGTTTGTCCTTAATCTCGGCTACGACTTTGCTGTCCGCGTCCCCGACAGGGACGATATATATATGTTCGGCTACGGCCTTAGCATGGCCTTCGCACGCGAAATACGCCGACAATGCGATAAGAGCGATCGTTAGCGCCGGTTTAAACATAGGATCGACTTTCAAGAGGTCCTCGTTACCTTCCGCCCGCCTTCATCTTATTTATCTCGTCGGCCGTGGCCTGCAATATTCCCACCTTTTTGAGCGGCTTGCCGTTGACGTCGTAATCTCCGGTTATGAAATCCCCTACCTTCTGGAATATCGTATCCGGCTTCATAGTCATCTGCTCCCTGGACTCGACCCTGTCTTCTTTCACGCTTCCGCATCCAGGGCCTCCGGCAAAAACCGATATTGAGGTAAAGATCAGGAATACCGCCAGCAACAACGCTTTTTTCATCTCACGCCTCCTCTTATTTTTCCTTTAATGGCGCTATGGTCAGGGATATATCTTTCCCCGGCTTAAATGTCATCCCGCGTATCTTTTCGCCGTCACGGTCCCAATCCCCGGCGCGCCCCCACCCGGCGAATTTACCGTCGACAAAATAGAACCAGTAATTATCCCTGTCCCCCGATGAAAGAAGTATCGGCGCCCCGGCGCCTGCTGTCATCGCCGTGAAGAACGATTCCGTCGTCACCTGTTCGAAAGACTTGGCCTTCCCGACCCTATACTCCCAGACTTCGATATTTTCGCCTGCGGTGTTCTTAATATACCCCTTTACAAGCGCGGGGGGGCCTACCCTTTTTATAACATCCGCTTTCGACATGCCTATCGAAGCGCTCTCAAACGCCTTCTCCGACTTCATGGTCGCGCATCCTCCCGCGGCAAGACAACCTATAAGTAAGAATAATACCGTCTTTCTAAGCATAACCGGCTCCTTTGCTAAAATTATACATCCTAAAGCGTCAAATCCCAAGCAAAAAGCACATGATGAACGGCGGTATCAATGTTTCGACGGTTTCTCGATCGCCAGCCTCAAGGGGACGCCTTCGAAATCATAAGCCATCCTTAAAAAATTCTCCGCGAAGCGTTTCAGGTTAGCGTTCATCATCCTGAAATCTTTGGGCCGCGTCATCAGAACGAACGCCGGCGGACGCTGTCCTGTCTGAGCGAGAAAGATAAATTTGACCCGCCTGTTCCTTATCTCCGGCGCGCTGTTCAGCGATTCCAGGATGCCGTGAAGCATACCGGGCCTGATGGTCATACCTGCCTTCTCGTAGATCGGCCATATGAGATCGAGGCTCGATCTGACATTCCTGCCGGATTTGCATGAGATGAATGTCACCGGATAGTTCCTGATGGCGCTCATCTTTTTTATCAGCATATTTTTATATTCCGGCATACCGGCGCCGCGGACCAGGTCCCATTTATTCACCGCGATTATGAGCCCTTTGCCCTCTTCTATTATGAACTCTAATATACGCGCGTCGTCCTCCCTTAAGCCGTCGCAACCGTCTATTATAGCTATGGCCACATCGGAACGCCTTATCGCCTCTTTCGAACGGACGCTCCCGTAGAAATCCGCCGCCTCATTCAGCTTGGTGTTGTGCCTGATGCCCGCGGTATCTATGAGCACATAATCGCGGTCCTTATAATTGAAATCCGTGTCAACGGCGTCCCTGGTGGTCCCTGCTGTAGGATGGACGATTACCCTATCCTCGCTCAGGATGAAATTGATATATGAAGACTTGCCGACGTTAGGCCTCCCGACAATGGCGACCTTCACTCCTTTAGCCGCGCTGACAGCGTCGCTTTTCTCCGTATAACCCGAAAGCTCTTCGAGAAATCTGTCTACACCTGCGCCATTCGCCGCGGAAACGGCGTAAGGCTCGCCCAACCCCAGCTCAAAGAATTCGAGCGCGGATGACATTTTCGAATCATCGTCTATCTTATTCACGACAAGGTATATCTTTTTTGAGGTCTTCCTCAAAGCGGCCGCAAGATCCCTGTCCTGAGGCAATATGCCGGCTGCGCCGTCGGTAACAAAGGCTATTATGTCGGCCTCCTGGATCGCTTTTTCAAGCTGTTTCAGGATGAGCCCGGCCATCTCTCCGGGCTTCGCCTTCTCAAACCCGCCCGTATCTATAAGCGTAAAGGACCTGTCCTTCAACCTGATATCCGCATACAGCCTGTCGCGCGTCGTTCCGCTCTTAGACTCGACTATGGCGGTCCTGGCGCCGACTATCCTGTTAAAGAGAGAGGATTTCCCGACATTAGGCCTGCCGACTATCGCTATTTTCGGTAATTTTGCTTTGACCATAGGGTATATTCTACCACAATACGTCAAATTGGCCTACTTCCATATTTTTTAACATATTACTGGACAACGAATTAAAAAAAGGATATAATATCCGACGATAGTAAATTAGGTAGCACCTGTTATTTACTATTAGTTCGATGGAAGGGAGGTAGTAAATAATGGTAAAAGGGAAAGTGAAATGGTTCAATGACGCCAAAGGCTATGGTTTCATCACGCCTGAGAATGGTAAGGATGTCTTCGTACATCACAGCGCTATTCAGGGTGATGGATTTAAGTCTTTAAAAGAAGGTCAGGATGTCGAGTTCGAGATAACCCAGGGACCTAAGGGCGAACAGGCCACAAACGTAGTGAAGCTGTAAGAAGTATAGCTGCAAAAAAATAAGACCCGGTATAAACCGGGTCTTATTTTTTCATCATCTTGCCGAGGGCTTCGGTCACAACCTCCCGGGCCTTTGCCGCCGCGTACTTTTTGGCTACATACTGCAGATCCGGGATGATATTCACCTCGGGAAGATACCCTTTTACTTTTATCGGTATCTCCAACTGCCCTGATCTATTCATAAGATACTGGAGATCGTTTATGCTCCTCATGAACGCGTTCGAAAGGTCGCTGTTTATCTGCAAGATAACATTTGCGCCTATCGACCGGTCAAATCCGGCCTCGCCGACACCGAAGATATTAAAATGGTCGGTCTTTAGCGACAGTTTTGGGAATTTCAAGAACCTTCCCTCGCATATAAACGGCACTTCAATAGGATATAGGACGGTGTCTTTGGATCGTATCTTAGCGTTATAGGCGTCCGACATCCTGTCCTCGAACAGCTCGACAAGGCCCGGTATCATCGAAATCTGCCGGAAAACGTCACGCACAACATTCATATTAACGATAACTCCGTCGTTGACCGACAGGCTGCCCCGGCCGGTGAGAGAGTCCTGCAGCTCCTCAGCGGTAAACCCACGCGAGCCTCCTTCAAAGACTAGATTCACATGGCCCGACAGGAACGGCTGTCCCTGTGTAGGCTGCGGCAGCATTTTGGCGAGGGCAAGGTCTTTGAGTGACAGCTTTAAAGCCGACCTCTTGGCCCCGGACAGGTCCGAGACGTTGCTCGACCCGGAAATGGCGCCGTCCGCAAATCCCGCTGAGAAGCTATCGACCTTAAGCGTGTCGTTCTTAAGGGCGCCTTTTACCGTAATATTGTTCAGCGCGTCCGGCAGATGGGAAACAGCGATCCTGCCGTTCTTATATTGAAAGGTGAGATCCGATCTTTTAAGAGGCGATGTGAAAGAAAACTTTTTTACATCTAAGCCTATAATGCCTTTCGGGTTCTCCCTGAACCCGGCATTTTTGGCCTCCGGAAAAGCTTTTACGACTTCATAGATATCGATCGCGCCCATATCGATCTTTACATTCCCGTTTATCATATCTATGGGCGACCCTGCCTGCGAGAAATTTACCGACCCTCTTATCTCTACATTCTGCCGCCGGGCGAACAACGCCATTGCGGCGCTAAAAGGGGCCGAGGCGCCCAGGGATACTCCATTTACACGGACATCAATGTGCCGTACGGATACAACTGAAAGCGGCGTTTTCGACATATCGGTAAATATAACCTCACCGTCTTTCAACTCTATCGTCTTTACGAAGAATAGCGGTATGGCCGCCTCACTGCCTCCGGCCTTCTTGGCTGCGGCATCGATCTGCGGTTTCATGCCGGCTATGACTATCGCGCCGTCTGGATTTCGCTGTATCTCGATATGAGGCTTTGAGAGCGCCACAACTCCGAATCTGAACTCTTTTTTCAAGAGCGGCATGAGCTCAACCGAAAAAGACCCTGATTTCGCGCGCGCGCCGGCCTTCTCCTGCTTACCAACGGCGGAATAGATGACAAAGTCTTCAGCCTTGATCGATATCCCGTCTTTCCAGACAAGAGATAGTTTTCCTATTTCCACCCGCGCGCCAATTGCCTTACCTATAGCCTTTGCAAGTGCGGCCCTGTATGAGTCAATATTAAATGTCGCAATAAACAGCGTAACTCCGGCAACAAGCAGGATTATAATAATAAGACTCGCCGCAATGATCCGCTTCATTTTTACTATGCCGATCATGTTGGATCTTACTCACCGAAAGGATTCTTAAAGACGTTCTTTACCGTATCCGCGGTCTGCTTTGCGACATCCTGCGCCTTCGCCGCGGCTTCGGTCGCCGCTTTAGCGGCCTGTTTTGCCGTTTCCTGTGAGGCAGCGACATTCTCCATAACGTTGGCGGCCATCTTATGCGCGGAAGCCAGCGTATCTCCTATAGTGCCCTGCATCCCCCTTAGGTCAAAATTCGTTAGAGACGCTATAGACGTGTTCATCAGGGCCTTTACGACGATCAGGCTTGCCAGCGAATATGGATCATCGACGTTGGTATAACTCTCATTGATATTGACATTGAACTCTTTTACTATCGGCGCGCCGCCTTTTGAGTAATCCCTGTATACGACTTTACCTATACTGAGATTAAGGGAGTCTATCTGTATTTCGGGGGCCTTGCCGGGCGTTTCTTCGGAGGGTGCCTTGCCTTCTTTCTGCGCCCGGACCATCCTTAAGGAATCGAGATTAAGTTTACCGTTGGCGTTCTTCACTACGACAAATTCTCTTAACGCCAGACGGACCTCGGGAAGGTGTATCTTGCCTCCCATAATTGCGGGAAGGTCATAATTTACATATATCTCCGGCATATCTATCATAGTCCTGTCATGGAAACCCGGGGGGTTCAGTAATTTGAGGTTTTTGATATGGACTATTGGCCTGAGGATCCCTACGCTAAGGCCTCCGATATTAAGTTTAAGGCCCATCACGAGCTCAACGCCCTTTTCGACAGACATCTTTATTACAGCGTCTTTGGTAAACGCCGCGACAAAGACCACGACTAAAACAACTGCAGCGATGGTGATAATTTTCTTCATTGTGCCGCCTCCATTTCTTGTACCTTATTATTTACCGTAAATCCATAGGTTTGTCAATTGTTAATAGCTGGATTTTTAAAAAGATAAGCCACGAGGACCCTCACGTCGCGCTTACAGTGAAAAGAAAAATCGATTAAGGTCGCCGAAGGCGACACAACTTTTGGAGGATATGGGTTAGTAAGGGAAAAGGAGGACATTCTCCTCCTTTTCCCTTCTATAGGTTAAGTTTGGTTGTGGCGAGATATTCCTATAAGGAAAAGGGATACAGAGAGCGAGCTATAGATATTGGGTCGGCGAGCGAACGTCATAAGGGGAAAACTACGTTTTCCCCTTTGAACATTTTTTGCCCGGGCTGGCGTCCTTTAGTAGGTAGTCCCTCGTCGCCTCAGTTTAACTACATCTCCTCGGGATCATTTTTTGCCATGACGAAGGTTACAGGCAAAAAATGGTGGGCCACGTTGGACTCGAACCAACCGCAACCACATTAAAAGTGTGGTGCTCTGCCAGATGAGCTAGTGGCCCTAGTGAGTCAAATTGAGTCAGTAATTAAGCGATTATATACTTAAATTGACTTTGGCGATTAAGTTATTAAGTTTAAGGATAAGCTACTTAATCACTTAATTGCTTAATCGCTATCCTTGGATTTCCTTCTCTTTACCGGCGAGGAGGTTATCTATATCTTTAATGTACTTATCGGTGAGCTTCTGGATGTCTTCCTGCCCCTTAAACTTCTCGTCTTCGGTGATCAACTTGTCTTTTTCCGCTTTCCTCACGTGCTCTACCGCGCTGTGCCTTCCGGTGCGGAGCGATACCCTGCCGTCCTCGGCTATCTTCTTCAATATCTTATCCAATTCCTGCTTACGCTCCTGTGTAAGCGACGGGACCGTGAGCCTTAAGACCTTGCCGTCATTTGTTGGAACGATGCCTATTTCCGATTTAAGTATGGCCTTTTCGATCTCCCCCAGCGCGTTCTTGTCCCAGGCCTGTATGACTATATTCTTGGCGTCGGGTGTCGATATCGCGGCCAGCTGTCTTATAGGCGTCAACGTGCCGTAATAATCCACCCTTATGCCTTCTACAAGAGCTGTTGACGCCCTGCCTGTCCTTATTACAGAGAATTCTCTCTGCGTGGCCTCAACGGTCTTCTTCATCTTCATTTCCGTATCGTGAACAATCTCTTTAAGCGTCATATCTTCACCCCGTTAGTTCATCCTTTTACTACAGTCCCTATTTTTTCCCCGAGTAAAACCCTTTTTATGTTCCCTTCCCTGAGAAGATTGAAGACTATTATGGGAAGTTTGTTGTCCATGCACAGGCTTGTGGCCGTCGCGTCCATGACCTTCAATCCTTTTTTCAGGACATCGATATACCTTAAGCTCTCGAATTTCCGGGCCTTCTTGTTCTTGACCGGGTCGGACGAATATATCCCGTCTACTTTAGTGGCTTTCAATATGACATCAGCGCCTATCTCTATCGCTCGCAGCGCCGCCGTAGTATCGGTAGTGAAATAAGGGTTACCGGTGCCGCCGACAAATATCACTACCCTGTTCTTTTCGAGATGTCTTATGGCGCGCCGTCTTATATACGGCTCAGCGAGGGCCTGCATCGCTATAGCGGTCTGTACCCTCGTAAATACCCCGACTTTTTCGAGCGCGTCCTGCAGGGCGAGGCCGTTTATCACCGTCGCGAGCATACCCATATAATCGGCGCTGACCCTGTCTATGCCTTTAACGTTGCCGGAGACCCCGCGGAATATATTGCCGCCGCCGATAACTATAGCTATGTCTACGCCGAGCTTCCTGGCCTCTTTGATCTGGCTGGCGATCGAGGCGATGACTTCGTAATCGATGCCGGAACCCATGCGTCCCTGAAGCGCCTCGCCCGAAAGTTTCAGAACTACACGTTTAAATACTGGCTTGGACATAGTTAGTTGTAAGTCGTAAGTTTTAAGTTGTAAGACAAAAATTTATGACTTACAACTTATAGCTTACAACTGTTTTATAGCTCTTCCCCAACCTGAAATCTCGTGAACCTGCGCACTATGATATTCTCGCCTATCTTGGCGATCATCGACGTCAAGACATCCTTGACCTTCAGGCTTGGGTCCTTTATGAAAGGCTGCTCAAGAAGGCAGACCTCTTCGTAGAATTTAGTCAGCTTGCCGTCTATTATCTTATCCGCGGCGGCGGCCGGTTTACCCACCAGCTGCGCCTTTATTATCTCTGTTTCTTTCTTTATGGCGGCGTCCGACACATCCTCTCTCTTCACATATATCGGATTGGACGCGGCGACCTGCATGGCCAGGTTCTTCACGAATGTCTTGAAGTCGTCGTTCCTCGCTACGAAGTCCGATTCGCAATCTACTTCGACCAGGACCCCTATCTTACCGCCGAGGTGGATATAGCTCTCTATCCGTCCCTCTTTAGCCGCGCGCCCGATCTTCTTGGATGCCAGGGCCACTCCCTGCTTTCTCAATACCTCAACCGCTTTATCGATATCCCCGCCCGATTCGCGGAGCGCCTTTTTGCAATCCACAACGCCGGCGTTCGTCTTTTCCCTGAGTTTCTTTATCGCGTCTATCATCGTTTCTCCTCGTAAAGTTGACTTGGTAATTAAGCGATTCTATGCTTTATATCCTCTCAGCGATTAAGTGATTAAGTAAAACTTAATCGCTTAATAACTTAATTGCTTAATCACTACCTCAGTCATCACGCTTATTTAACTTTCTTCTTCTTCTTTATGGGAACGTCTTTAGGCAGAGACTCGTCTTCTTTTAATTTGAGGTCTCCTTCGACAAGTTCCTCTATCTTCTCATCAACGACCTTTATCCCATCTTCAGCCTCTTCTTCAGCCTCTTCCTTTGCCTTGGCCTCGCTCGCCGCAAAAGCCCGTTTACCTTCCATAAGGCTGTCGGCTATGATGCCGGTGACAAGCTTTATCGAGCGGATCGCGTCGTCATTGCCGGGTATGATGTAATTGACCATATCCGGATCGGAGTTCGTATCGACGAGCGCTATTATAGGGATCTTCAATAACTTCGCCTCTTTTACCGCTATGTCCTCTTTTTTAGAGTCCACGACAAATACGGCCTTTGGCAATTTATCCATGGCCCTGACGCCCTCGAGGTTCTTATTCAGTTTGAACATCTCTTTATTCAGCTTGGAAGCCTCTTTCTTCGACAGCTTGGCAAGGGTGCCATCCTCTTTGAGCCTTTCAATCTCAGTCAGACGCTTGATGCTCTTCTTTATCGTCTGGAAATTGGTCAGCATACCGCCGAGCCACCTCTGGTTCACAAAGAACATGCCGCATCTCGACGCGTCCTCTTTGATTATATCCTGGGCCTGTTTCTTCGTTCCGATAAACAGGACGTAGCCGCCGCTCGTGGCGATGGATCTCAGGAAATCGCATGCCTTCCTTATGCATTCTTCGGTCTTGGAAAGGTCTATGATGTAGATGCCGTTCTTTTCGCCGAATATATACTTCTTCATCTTGGGGTTCCACCTCTTCGTCTCATGACCGAAGTGCACCCCCGCCTCTAATAAGTTCTTCATCAACGCAGATTCTACCATATTTTACTTTCTTTCTCCTTCCTTCTCATTGTGTTATGTCCATTGTATATACTACTTTATGCGATTTTAAGTCTCGATATTATACGCTGTCCGACCCTATTTTGCAAGGATATTTGTGAATGAAATTTTTACAGATACTGCTCTAACCTAAGCCTAGTTATGTGAGCACTGAAAATATTCCCCCTTCAGTATAGCTATAGGGTCGGTCTTTGTTCAGTCGAAAAACGGGAGCCTGCGGCAACTCGGCCGGCGTCCCGCTTTCGGCGGGACGATGATCCGGCCTCGAACAGCCTTGGCTCTTTTAATATGCAAAAATGCTTATATATAACCGTTTTTCTCCATCACAAAGACCTAATATTTTCAATGTGCTCATCATAACGTCGGCTTAGGTTTTAATCTGTTCCCAAGCTAAAATTTTTCGCTACTCAGGTGGCAGAACTTTTGGGCGATTGCCGGAGCGGCTTTTAACCTGCCCCCTCAGCAAAATTTCTTCGCTCTTAACTGCAAGGGCAGATAACGGCAGGTTGCCCTTGAGGCGTTATATTTTGTCGACACCGCACTACACCCAAATTCCTTAAAGCCGTTGTCTGCATAACAGCAAAATAAAAATTAATTACAAACATTGACCTATATACTCTTGACGGCAAAATTAGCCGAAAGGGCGCCTGCCGTTAAGCTGCCCTGTGGCGAGGCGAAAAATTTTACCTCAACACATTATCCCTGAACTGCATGTCATAAAGGCGCTTATAGAGGCCCTCTTTCGCGATAAGCTCCTCATGCGAGCCCTTGTCGACCACCCTGCCGGCGTCCAATACATATATTGATGTGGCGTGTTTTATCGTGCTCAGGCGGTGGGCGATGACGAAGACCGTCCTGCCCTTCATCATCCTGTCTATGGCCTCCTGGACCAGTATCTCGGACTCCGTATCGAGCTGGGAGGTCGCCTCATCGAGTATCAGGATCGGCGGGTCTTTGAAGACGGCCCTGGCTATGGCAAGCCTCTGCTTCTCGCCGCCTGAAAGCCTGAACCCGCGCTCGCCGATCATCGTCTCGTAACCCTTTGGCATCCTCATTATAAAATCGTGGGCGTTAGCTATCTTGGCGGCCCTCATCACGCCGTCCTTATCGAAACTCCTGGTGCCGTAGGCTATGTTCGAGGCGACCGTATCATTAAATAATATCGTCTCCTGCGTAACGATGCCTATCTGGCCCATGAGCGATTTCAGCGTACAATCCCGGACATCTATGCCGTCGACCAGGATTTGCCCCTCAGTAACATCATAAAAACGCGGGACCAGATTGACCAGCGTAGTCTTGCCGACGCCGCTTGGGCCCACAAACGCCGCGATCTCGCCGACCTTCACCTCAATATTTATATCTTTTAATATATCCTTATCCTCGTACCTGAAATAGACGTGTCTCAATGCCACGCGCTCTCTTATCCTTGGCAATTCTACGGCCCCGGGCTTCTCCATTACTGAAGGGTTCGCGTCGAGAGTCTCGAATATCCTGTCGGCGGCCGCAAGCGCTTGCTGGTTTATATTGTATACGTTCGTGAGACGCTTGATTGGCTTCAATATGGAGAGCATGCATGCGAGGAACGTGACAAAAGCGCCCGCAGACAACGCACCCGAGACTATCTCCTTACCCGCTATCCACAGGATCACCGCAACGCAGATCATCCCGACGAATTCCGTCAACGGGCTGACAACGGCCATCCTCTTCACCGATTTCATTTCAAGCTTATAGAAGTAGTTATTCTGGTCGGCGAATTTTTTCGCTTCATAATCTTCCATGGAGAAGGCCTTTACGACACGCACGCCCGATATCGTCTCGTGCAGGGTCGTGGTTATATCCCCCATCTTCTCCTGAGATTTCTTGGATATGGCTTTAAGTTTCTTGCCTATCAGCATCACCGGGTATACCACCAGCAGGAATATCCCTATGCTTATGACTATAAGCACCCAGGATATGGAGAAGTATACCTTTATCCCTATCAACATCGACATGTAGATGATGAGCTGGATAGGCTGGTAAAAAAGGTCCGTGAGGCCCGAGGATATGGAATCCCTTATTATAGCGGCGTCGTATGTCACTCTGGACATCAATTTGCCGGTAGAGTTCCTTGAATAAAAATCCATGGAAAGGGTGAGAAATTTCTTGTATATGGTGTTCTTGACATCCCTTATGACGCGCTGGGATACGTCGTTCATCAGATATGTCTGGTAGAATCCGAAGAAGTTCTTTAATAGCCACAGCACCGTGACAATTATCATCATGCTGTTCAACAACTCCATGGCTGACATAGAGTTAGCTGCATCTAAAAGGTACTGGATCGGGGCAGGCAAAGGCACGTTTCCCGGCACCATTATCTTCTTGCCGGCTATTACCTTATCCACAAGCGGTATTATCATGCTTATGGATACGCCGCCGAATGCGGATGTGATGACCATGCAGACAGCGGCCAGCACAAGCTCCCATGCGTGCGGTATAACGAACCTTACGAGCCTCGCGTATTTATTCATATTTTATCCAATCAGGGGATTCATCCCGCCAATTCAGACCGCAGTCTTTAGGATGCAGGTATTAGGGGCGGGATTTCGCCAGTGCGAATGAAAATTCCAAACTTAGACCACAACGGCTTCATATATTAACACAATGGCACCGGGTTGTCGAGGCAAATTTGAAGATGACCTATCACCTACGAGGTGTGACGAGCCTAAGTAATCCCCGCCCGGAATAAGACTCGGGGCGGGATCCCGCCCCGAGTGAAAGAATCGGCGGGGCACTCCTCGTAGGTCTAACATAGATTATTGGTTAACTTCTTGCAAAAGCGGTACATTAGTGATATAATCCACCCTTGTGTACCTGAGGAAATAGCATGGAAAAGATAAAAATCGGAGTAGTAGGTGTCGGCCGTCTGGGCACATTCCACACCAAGGTCTATTCGAGGCTCGACAACGTAAAACTGGTAGGCATATGCGACTGCAACCTGGAGCAGGCCCTGGAGGCCGGTAAGAAGTACCATACTTCCAGTTATGCCGATTATGAAGAGCTTTTTGATAAGGTCCAAGCCGTAAGTATAGCCGTCCCCACGAGTCTGCATTACAACATAGCCAAAGAGTTCCTGAACCACGACATTCACGTCTTAATAGAAAAACCGATCACAAAGACCCTTTCGGAAGCTGAAGAGCTGGTCCAGATAGCCAGGGACAGGAACCTCATAATCCAGGTGGGCCATATCGAAAGGTTCAATTCGGCGGTCCTCGCGATAGAGCCTTATCTCAAGAAACCGAAATTCATAGAATGCCAGAGGCTTGGGCCGTTTCACAAGAGGGTGAAGGACGTGGGCGTGGTCCTGGACCTCATGATACACGATATAGACATAGTCCTGGGACTGATGGAGCAGGATGTAGTCAATATAGAGGCTGTGGGGCTTAGCACAATATCGGACCATGAAGACGTCGCGAACGTCCGACTGACATTCGAAGACGGGACGATCGCCGACATAACGGCGAGCCGCGTCACAAAAGACGTCGTCAGGAAGATGCGCATATTCCAGGAAGACTCCTACGTTTCGCTGGACTACGTCACCCAGGACGCCGCGATATTCAAAAAGACCGATGATAGGATAATAAAAGAGAAGATAAAGATAAAGAAGAAAGAGGCGTTGAAGCGGGAGTTGAAGTCGTTCATCGAATGCGTAAGGACCGGCAAGCGGCCTAAGGTTTCCGGCGTAGAAGGAAAGCGCGCCCTTCAGGTAGCGCTTCAAATAACGGAAAAGATACTACCTTCCAAGAAACCATGAATATCCTCATAGTGGCCGGAGAACCGTCCGGCGACCTACATGCTTCCAATCTCGTAAAAGACTTAAGATCTATGCGGCAGGGCTTGCGTTTTTTCGGGCCCGGCGGCGAACTCTCCAAAGAGGCCGGCGTTGAAGTCATCTTCGACATATCGAAACTGGCGTTGGTCGGCGCGGTCGAGGTGGTAAAGAACATAGCTACCGTCGGAAAAGCCTATAAGGCGGTCATGTCGAAGATAGAAGCCCAAAAGCCGGACCTGGCCATACTGGTCGACTACCCCGGCTTTAACCTGAGACTGGCAAAAGCCCTGAAGAAGAGGTCGATACCCGTCGTATACTACATAAGCCCGCAGATATGGGCGTGGGGGCTCGACAGGATCGAGATAATTAAGAGATGCGTAAAGAAGATGATCGTATTTTTCAAGTTCGAGGAGGAGCTGTACAAGAGATACGGAGTGGACGCGGAATTTGTGGGCCATCCCCTAGTCGATATAGTTAAGATGACTCTGCCCAAGGATGACGTAATGAAGGCGTACGATCTTTTAAAAGGAAAGAAGACGATCGCCCTCCTGCCCGGCTCGCGCTCTCTCGAGGTAAGGTCTTTCCTTCCGGTGATGCTGTCCGCCGCAGGCATCCTGAACGACAAACTGAAAGGCGCGCAATTCATAATAGCGCGCCATCCCGGCCTTCCCTTACGTTTCTACGAAGAAGCGGTCGGCAATTCAGGCCTCGACGTCAGGATCGCTACAAGCGATACATATAATATCGTGGGCGCCTCCGACTTCGCAATAGTAGCGTCGGGGACGGCAACTCTTGAGACCGCCATAATAGGGACGCCTTTTGTCATGATGTATAAGACAAGCTTCCTGACATATATATTATATAAGGCCGTCATGAAGTCTCCCTTCGTGGGTCTCGTCAATGTCATCGCCGGAAAAGAAGTGGTGCCGGAACTCTTGCAGTACGACGCAACGCCGGCTAATATAGCCGCCAAGTCCGTCGAGATAATGGAAAACGCCGGCAAGATGGCCGCCATGCTAAGCGACCTGCAGGCCGTCAAGGTTTCTTTAGGCGGACCCGGCGCGCGCCTCCGCGCCGCCAAATCCATCCTTCCTCTGCTTCAATAATTCGCTACTATGAAATTTTTACGTATTTAGCTCAAACCTAAGCCTCGTTATGTGAGCACTGAAAATATTCGCTCCTTATGAAATTTTTACACCCTATCCCCAATGGCCATCTCGGCCGTGGGCTTCGCCTAATTTTGCTTTCAAGAATGATCAGTTTTGTAGAAATTAATCCGCTTTATTCAGTTCTTATGGGTGCCCTGCTTCAATATGCTTTGGGTAATAGCTATAATCTTAGCAAAATTTACGGCTCAACCCACATGGCCTCGTGGCCATACAGCATTACCCAGCTGTAAAAATTTCCAACTCGCTCCACCTGGAAAATTTTTCGCTCCCCAGGTGGCAGTGCTTTCGGGCGCTAGCCGAAGCAACTTTTAACCTGCCCCCCAGTAAAATTTCTTCACCCCTGTCTCAGATGGCGCCCGCCTGCCCGACTTAGATTCATGCCGGCGGGCAGGGAACTTTTGGGCGATTGCCGAAGATGCTTCTAACCTGCCACCTCAATAAAATTTCTTCGCTCCGACTGCAGGGGCAGATAACGGCAGGTAGCCCTTGAGGCGTTATATTTTGCCGAGGCCGCACCGCAACACAAACTCTTTTTAAGCCGCTGTCTCCATAACAGCAAGGTGAAAAATTTATTATTAATACTAAACCCAAATACTCTTGACGGCAAAATTAGCCGAAAGGGCGCCTGCCGTTAAGCTGCCCTGTGGTGGAGCAGAAAAATTTTCCCCACTTTACACTTGACAAGTGACAAGCTGTATGATAGACTTGACAATTGTCAAGCAAAGGAGATATTATGGCACAAGGATACATAAGCCCTACACAATTGGCCAAGGTGATGGGTATATCGAGACAGGCCGTCATAGACAGGATAAATAAGGGCACGATAAAAGCTACCAGGGCGGGCAGGCAATATATCATCGACAACGATGAGGCAGCAAAACTTAAAAAGGGCGAAAGCCACCATAAAGAGGCTGATATGAAGAAGATGCTGCGCGGAAAAGGAAGCGAAGCCAAAGTCCTTAAGATGGTAAAGGACAATAACATCAACACCATACAATTATGGTTCGTCGATATCCTCGGCATATTGAAGTGCGTTTCTATAACGCCGAGGGACCTCGAGGAGGCGCTCTACCACGGCAAGGGATTCGACGGCTCTTCGGTGACGGGCTTTGCCGAGGCGCAGGAATCCGATATCATAGCGATGCCTGACCCGGCGACGTTCCAGATACTGCCGTGGGAGGGATCGGCCGAACCGGTAGCAAGGTTATTCTGCGACATACTGAACCCCGATAGGACGCCTTATGCCGGCGACTCCAGATACGCGCTGAAAAGGCAGCTTGATAGGGCCGAAAAGATGGGGCTGACCCTTTACATAGGCCCGGAGCTTGAATATTTCTACTTTAAATCCGAGAAAGCTCCTGAGACCCTGGACGAAGGGACATATTTTGAGCTCATCCCTAATGATATCGCGGACGTCTTGAGGAACAAGACCGTCGGGATACTGGAAAAGATGGGCATACCCATGGAGGCGAGCCACCACGAAGTCGCCCCGTCCCAGCACGAGATAGACTTAAGGTACAGCAAGGCTTTAACTATGGCCGATAATATCATAACGGCCAGATACTGCATAAAGGAAGTGGCAAAGGCTCATGGCGTCTACGCTACCTTCATGCCTAAGCCCATATACGGCGTGGCCGGGAGCGGTATGCACGTCCATCAATCCTTGTTCAAAGGCGACAAGAACGCTTTTTATGACAGAGACGACAAGCACCACCTGTCGGCCATCGCGAAACATTTCATAGCCGGGCAGATAAAACACTCCAGAGAGATATGCGCCCTTACCGCGCAATGGGTCAATTCTTATAAGAGGCTTGTCGCGGGATATGAGGCGCCGGTATACTCGTCATGGGCGCAAAAGAACAGGACGGCGCTTATAAGGGTGCCGGTATACAGGCCCGGGAACGAGAAGGCAACGAGGGCTGAGCTGCGGTGCCCGGACCCGTCAGCCAATCCGTATCTGGCCTTCGCCGTCATGCTGGCCGCCGGACTCGACGGCATAGAGAAACAATATAAGGCGCCTGAGCCGGTCGAGCCGAACATATACAAGATGGAGATGTCCGAGCGGGAACACAGGGGCCTCGTAGCGTTGCCGGGGAATCTCTATCAAGCCATAGCGGAGACTGAAAAGAGCGCCCTGGTAAAAGAGGCGCTCGGAGAGCATATATTCACAAGGTTCCTGATAAATAAGAAGAAGGAGTGGGAGGACTACAGGACGCAGATAACGGGCTACGAGATCAAGAAGTACCTGCCGCTGCTCTAAATTATTACGACGGATATTCCGTTTTCGTCGGCGAGCTTTACAAGACCATCCTTATCCATAAGGATGGTCTTTTTTTCCTCAAGGGCGAGAACGCTGCCGCCTGCCTTTATAAGAGTCATAAGAGTATCCGGCCCGATAAGCGGCACATCGAGCCGCATATCCTGGTTAGGACGCGCGACTTTCACTACGACGAATCCGCCCTTGACAAGGGAGCCGGAGCGGAGGATCGTCTCATCCGTCCCCTCAGCGGCTTCCACGGCGATGACAGACCTGTCTTTCACGGCGATCGTCTGGCCTATATCGAACATGGACATCGTTCTTGCGACAGAACTACCGTATTCTATATCTTCCAGCTCCTTTTTTGTAGGCTCTCTCCTGGTAAGAAGGCCCTTAGAGGGTATAAGGTCTTTAAGATATGTGGTGGAATCGAGGACCTCAACGCCGAATTTACCCAGAAAATCGGCTATCCCGTTAAGTATCTGGTAGTCCTGCTTTCCGTCGATCTTATTCAGGATCGACTTTGCGTCGGCGTCAAGATTCTTGTCGTCTTTAAAGACCGTCTCTTTCTTTACCTTGCCCAGCATTACGATCTTCCTTATCCTCTCGGCAGCCAGCAATAGGACAGCCTTCTTGAGATCGCCCCATTCGAACCAGTGTATCTTGTGGACGTGCTCTTCCAGACCCGAATCGGTCACCCCTTTAAGGGCGAACGCTATCACAATATCCCCTTTGTCTTTCGCCACGCGGGCAAAAACAGAAGGAAGCTTACCTGAACCTGCGACCAGACCTATTCTTGTCATTTTATATTATTTCTTCTCTTCTTCAGACGACCTGATGAACGCGAACATGAGGTCTGCCTCGGCAACCACATCATCACCGACCTTTGCCACCGCATGTACCTGCATGACGCTAAGCTTTGTCTTCAGGAGATCGACCTCTATCCTCAAGACGTCTCCGGGCAGCACCGGCTTCCGAAATCTGGCGTTATTTATGCTTAAAAAATACGCAAGCTTTCCCAGGTTATCTCTCATATTGAGCGCGCCGACGCCGCCTACCTGGGCCATCGCCTCTATGATAAGGACTCCCGGCATTATCGGATGCCCCGGAAAGTGGCCCTGAAAGAAAGGTTCGTTTATAGTGACATTCTTAATGCCGACGACCTTTTTTTCGCTTACTTCGACTATCTTGTCGACGAACAGGAACGGATACCTGTGGGGCAATATCTGCTGTATCTGGTTTATATCCAGCGTCTTCCCTAATATATCAAGCGCTTTTTCACCCATCTATAGCTCACTCCTTTTTAAGTTTCTTCACAAGTTCCATATTCAATTTATGGCCGCTCTTTACAGCTACTACATGACCGATAAGCGGCATACCCAGTATATAGAGGTCTCCTATGAGATCGAGCACTTTATGCCTGACAGGTTCATCGGCGAACCTCAGTTTATTCTTCACCGGGCCCTCTTTACTTATTACAAGGGTGTTATCGTAATTGGCTCCCTTGCCCAACCCCATCTTCAAAAGTATGAGGGCCTCTTCTTTCAGGCAGAACGTCCTTGCCGGCGCTATCTCCTTTTCAAAGGACTTTTCGTTCACGGCTATCTCAAAAAAATGGGTCCCGAGAGACGGGTTCTTGTAAGACATCGTGTACGAGATCTTGAATTCATCGCTCGGAAAGACAGCCAATATATTGTCATCGCCCCTGACCCAAACAGCGTTCTCCGCTTTCAATACCTTCCGGGGCTCGTCCTGCTCCCGCATCCCGGCCTTCTTCAACGCCTCGACAAAGCCTAATGCGCTTCCGTCCAGGCCGGGCAGTTCTACATTATCCAATTCGGCGGTTATATTATCTATACCGAGGCCTGAAAGAGCGGCGAGAAAATGTTCCGTTGTCTGTATCTGGAGTGGGCCTGTGCCCAGAGTAGTCCTGCGTTCCGGGGCCTTGCCATGAACCAGAACTTCGTTCGGTTCATGGCAACTATGAACCGAACCCCCGGAGTGTTTGGGGAGAATGTTCTGGTTCATAGTTGGGCCTAAAGATCGTATGTTTAAAAGGGGTTTATTTGGAAGATCGGTCCTTATGAAATTTACGCCTGAATTTGCGGGGGCGCTGTTAAGCTTTAATGTTATCGGCTTGCCTGTCTGGAGGCCGACGCCTTCCACCACAACCTGATCTTTTATCGTCCTTTGTCTAATAGGGATCACTTCTCTAATTCTTTTATCCTGGATTCCAGCGCGCGGACGCGTTCATAGAGTTTGGGCAAGAGCCCGATAGACGCTATGATATCTCTCGCCTTATCTACCGGTTTTGCCGGATACCAGAACAAAGTAGTGTTGGCGGGAAAAGATTTAGATATGCCGGTCTTGGCGCCGGCGCGGACAAAGTCACCTATCTTAAGATGGTCCGCCACTCCTACCTGGCCCCCGAATATCACGTTCCTGCCAAGTTCGGTGCTCCCGGATATACCTGTTTGAGCCGCTATAACGCAATTCGGGCCCAGGATGACATTGTGCGCTATCTGGACCAGATTGTCTATCTTGGACCCCTTACCTATTACAGTCTTATTAAATCTGGCGCGGTCTATCGTTACGCAGGCGCCCAATTCGACGTCATCTTCCAGGACGACGGTTCCTACCTGCGGTATCTTAAAAAAGGTCCCATCCGGCTGGACATCGTAACCGAACCCGTCGCTTCCGACTATCGTGCCGGAATGTATTATGACTCTATTCCCGATGATCACCTCTTCCCTGACGGTGACATTGGGATATATAATACAGTCTTTACCTACTTTGGCATTTTTGCCTACATAGCAGAATGGATAAATCGCGGTATTATCGCCTATCTCGGCGCCGTCCTCGATGACAGCATACGGCCCCACAGCGGCGTTGCGGGAGAGCCTGGCGCTCTTCGATATCACCGCCGTAGGATGGACACCTTTCGGATGCGGGATCCTTTCCGGGAACAGGACATCGATTATCTTAGAGAAAGCGGTCGACGGGTCATCGACCTTGATAAGAGGTTTCTGACAACTCTTCTTTATGGTCTTCGGCACCACTACGCAGCTGGCGCACGTCTTCTCCAGCAGACCGTCGCATTTAATGTTCAGCAGGAAAGAGAGGTCCCCTTCGCGCGCCTCATTAATGCCGTTTATGCCTTTTATCAAAATCTCGCCGTCGCCGACGACTTCGCCGCCGATGAACCGCGCTATTTCCTTTACTTTTTTAGACATATATTTATCGATGCGGTTTACTTATTCAGCCTTTTGAGTACCTCAGCCGTCACGTCGTACTGTTCTCCGCCGTATAACAGCATGCGCGAATTGAGCACTATGTCGTAACCCGCTTCTTTAGCGTAGTCGCCGATGACCTTTTCTATGTCCTTCATGATGCCGCCAAGAAGATCGTTCCTCTCCTTCATGAGCTCGGCCTGGGCCTTACTATCGAATGCCTGCAGAACTTTTATCTTCTCATCTATGACCTTCTGCTTATCGGCCTTGCCTTTTTCCGAAAGAAGAGCCTGCTCATCCTTGAGTTTCCTCAATTCATCTACCATCTTATTCCGTTCGGCCTCTTTCGCCTTGCCTTTTTCTTCTAGGTTTTTTTCCGAATCCTTAGTCTTCTTATATTCATCAAATACTTTCGCCAGGTCTACATAAGCGAGCTTGTATTCCTTAGCGTAAACCTCTCCCGCCACGCCGGTGAAAAGGCCAAATGCAAAAACTGCCGCTACCGCTAAAACCATCAGCTTCTTCATCTTCTCCCCCTTTTTTAAATTTCGCATCTATTTTTTTATCTTACAACTTAAAACTTACGACTTATAACTACGCCCCTAAAACCCCCTCGACATACTGAAATAGAACTCTCCGGTCCTTTCGTCCTGATAATTCTTATTCAGCGGATAACCGTAATCCACCTTCACGGGACCGACCGGGGTCTTAACCCTTAAGCCGACTCCCGCGCCGGAACGAAATTCCCCGCCTCTGACAAAATCTCCCATCTTACCCCATACATTACCTACGTCATAGAATACCGCCCCTTTTATCACCCTCTCGTATATAGGGAAGGTAAGTTCCGCGTTGCCTATAAGCATGCTCTCGCCTCCTATGGGCTCATTGGACCCGGTATCTCTCGGGCCCACGCGTCTTTCCTTATATCCGCGTATTGTATTCGCTCCGCCGGCGTAGAACCGTTCGTATATGGGCACCTTTGCCGTATCGCTATACGCGCTCTCGAGACCGAGCCTTCCCTTTACCTCGAGGACTATTTTTTGGAAGAATGTATGGTAATACGCCGCCGAGGCGCCGCCTTTTACGAAATCCTTATCGCCCATTATGATGCCGCCGGCGTTCTCTACGTAACCGTTGGCTACGTAACCTCTCATAGGATTGAATATGTTATCCCGGGTATCTACTGTAAGGTCGAACGTCAATTTCGATATCCAATTCTTTCCCGCTTCGTCTTTGAAGTCCTGGGACGCGTTATCGATGACATCCGATATCTGTACTTCCTCTATCCTGTAGTTAAGATCGGCCCTGATATAATCCGTAAACTCTTTTCCCAGCCTCATGTTGAATCCCGTCCTGGACTCATCATACGCCCATCCCAGCTCGCCTTTCTGGTAATGGGTCGTCCTGTAAACGTCGAACCCGAAAAGGTAGGGATATCCGAATATCCACGGCTCTGTCCATGCCAGATCGAAATTATTCCTGACCATGCCTATCTCGGCCTTGATCGACAGGTTCTGTCCGGCGCCGGTAAATGAAGGGAAATTCAAGAGATCGAAATTCCTCTGCGTTATCTCCACGAAGCCCAATAACATATCCACCGAACTATACCCGCCGCCGAAGGAGAATTCGCCGGTCTTCGTCTCTTTGACGTTCACTACGAGATCCTGGACATTCGGATTCCCGGTCGCCTCGGTATCGAAACCGACGTTCTCGAAAAATCCGAGGTTATATATCCTCTCCTTCGAACGCCTTATCTTGTCTCCGTCGAACTTATCTCCGGGGTACAGCCTGACTTCCCTCCTGACCACGACATCCCTGGTCTTCGTATTGCCCTTAACCTCTATCTTGCCGACATACACGATCTCTTTGGCGTCGACATTATATACGATATCGATATCACCCGTATCCTGGTTCAGCTGCCGATCCACATCGACAATGACGTTCATATACCCATATTTATAATAATATTGCCTTACGGCCGAGGAATCATCGCGCAGCATCCTGGTAGAAAAAGGTTTCCCCTTCTTCATCGTTATCCTGCCGTTAACGTCTTTTTCGGGCAGGACGAGGTTGCCTTTTACCGATATGTCGCCGACCTTATACTGCTTGCCTTCTATCACATCCACATTGATGTTGAGTTTAGTGCCGTTCTCTATGTAATCCAATCTCGGCACGGCGTCAACGTCAAGATACCCTATATCGTCGTACATAGCCCTTATCTTGTCGAGGTCCTCCTGTAAAACTTCTTCTTTAAATACTCCCGGGTTGAAGAGCCATGCGGGCTTCGTCCCCAATATCTTCTTTATCTTGTTTGTAGGTACGGCCTTATTGCCGGAGATGTTGATGCTCGCCACCTTTATATGCGTCTTTTCGTCTACCGCGATGTTAATGGTCGCCTTATTGGTCTCTTTATCCACACCAAGCGTATACGCGACCTCCGCGAGCGGATAACCTTTCTTTATATATTGTTCTTTTATTTCGGCTATATCCTGGGCCAGCAAAGTGAGATTAAGCATTTCATTGGGTTTCGATTTCATCGTCGATTTAAGCTTCTGGCTCCGCAGGGCCGTATTGCCCTTAAAAACGATATCTTCGATGACCGGTTTCTCTTCCACAAGGAACGTCACGGCCACGCCGTCGTCGCGCTCTTCCACGTCTATTGATATATCGGTAAAGAACTGCATCGCATAAAGTCTTTTTATATCGTCGTTAACGACATCCTGACTGAATTTTTCCTGCGCCCTCGTCTTTATCTTGGCTAATATGGTCTCGGTGCTGATGACCCTGTTATTCTTTACATTTACGCTTGCAATGGTCCTTCCCTCGTTCCCGGCGGCGCCTTGTGAATAAGAAACGGCCGTAAAAACGCCGCACAGCATCACAGGCAATATAAGGATCGCGATTATTTTGTAGCGTCTCACACTCTCTCCATCTTTTCCATATCCACGTCGACAAAATCTTCCGACTTCTGGGCAATGTTCTCAAAACGCATATACTCTCCGAGAAACGCGAGGTTCAGGCTCCCTACTGGGCCGTTCCTCTGCTTAGCTATTATGACCTCCGCAATACCCTTGTTCTCATCGGTCGGGTTGTAATACTCCTCTCTCAAGAGAAGCAGCACCAGGTCGGCATCCTGTTCAATAGCGCCCGACTCCCTCAAGTCGGAAAGCTGGGGCCTGTGGTCGGACCTTTGCTCCACAGCGCGCGACAACTGGCTTATAGCGATGAGCGGCACCTTCAACTCTTTGGCTATAGCCTTCAGCGACCTGGATATCTCGGATATCTCCTGCTGCCTCGATTCGGATCTAGCGGGCCCCTGCATAAGCTGGAGATAATCGAGCACTATCAATTTAATATCGAACTGGGCCTTTAGCCGCCGTGCCTTAGCCCTCAGCTCCAGGACCGTTATGCCCGGTGAATCATCTATGTAGATAGGCGCTTCCGATAACTTTCCGGCCGCGCTGACGAGCCTCGGCCAATCCGCCTGGGACAGAAAACCCGTCCTGACCTTATGCGCGTCGACTCTCGCGTGCGAACATAGCATCCTCTGGACGAGCTGTTCTTTGGACATTTCAAGGCTGAAGAACGCGACCGGCTCTTTTTCGATAACGCCCGCATGCTCCACTATGCATGAAGCCAGCGCGCTTTTACCCATCGAAGGACGGCCCGCTATAACCACCAGGTCAGAGGGCTGCAGCCCGGCGGTCCTCATATCGAGTTCCCTGTAGCCGGTAGCTATGCCGGTAATATTCTCTTTTCTCTGGTAAAGGTTGTCTATGGTCTCTATGGAATCTTTTATGACTTCTCTAAGGGAGACGAACCTGGATTCCACTTTCTTGGATGTAACGTCGAATATGCGCTGTTCCGCCTTGTCCACAAGCGTATCGGCGTCCATGGTGGTATCATAACATTCGGTGACTATCTGGGTGGCTGTATTAATGAGGTTTCTGAGAAGGGCCTTTTCCTTGACTATCTTAGCGTAATGGACAAAATTTGCTGTGGTAGGGACGGCCGACGCGAGGCTCGATATGTAGGCCGGGCCGCCTGCGTCATCAAGTGAGTTTGTCTTCTTGAGCTCTTCCATGACCGTTATGATGTCGACGGCCTTGTTCTCGTCGAAGAGCCTTAACATCGCGGAGTATAATTTCCTGTGGGATTCTTTATAGAAATAATCCGAATTCAATATCTCTACGGCCTGCGAAATAGCGTCGTGATCTAAGAGCATGGATCCGATGACCGCTATCTCGGCTTCTACGTTTTGCGGCGGGACCTTTTCTATCGACTCTTGAGCCATAGCACTCTCTAACAATTTTGTGTAATGTTAAATGTGTAATGTGTAAAGCGAGTTTAATGGGTTATTGTTTAATGTAAAAAGATTAGACAGAGCGAATTTTCCATTACACATAGCTACATTACACCAACATTACACATTACACATAAAACTTTACACAAAGCTGTCTACTTTTTAACTACCCACACTCTAAGGTTCGCCTTCACTTCCGGATGGACCTTGACTATGACCTGATATACTCCAAGCTTCTTTATGGGCTCTTCCAGCTGGATGCCCCTCTTATCCACCTCTATGCCTTCTCCGGCGAGAGCGGAGGCGATATCGTCATTCGACACAGATCCGAATAATTTTTCTTCTTCGCCCGCCTGCGCGGCTATAGTAAGCGAGAGGTTGGAGATCTTATCGGCTATCTTTTTGGCCGCGTCTATTATCTTAGCCTCTTCCGAGGCTTTCTTCTTCTTCAAAAGATCGAGTATCTTCATGTTCCCCGGAGTGGCTTCTTTTGCCTTGTTACTTGGGATTAGAAAGTTCCTGGCGAAGCCCTCTTTAACCGTAACGACGTCCCCTATAGAACCGATCCTATCGACGTTCTGTGTAAGTATAACTTTCATGTTCTCCTCATTGTATCTATGCTCTAACTCTACTATTCAGCCACAAAAGGCAGCAGCGCCATGATGCGGGCTTTCCTGATGGCCTTCGCAAGCTGTCTCTGGTGTTTTGCGCAGTTTCCCGAGATCCTCGAAGGCATGATCTTGCCTCTCTCAGTCAGGAATTTCTGGAACCTCATATATTCGAGATAATCGAGGTTCTCTACCTTATCATTGCAGAATCTGCACGGCCTCTTCTTAAATATCTTTTTCTTCTTAGGGTCCTTCTTGACGCGCTTACCGTCCCTACCCGTTTTCGGCTTATTGAAAGGTTTAAACATTTTTTCTCCTCGTTATATCCTTGTTAGTTTATTGTGTTCGTTGCGTTTTTTGCGTTCATTGCGTTAACCCAACAAACCCAATAAACGCAATTAACTAAACTCGGTCTGACTCTAAAACGGCACTTCATCGCTTGGGCTTGAATTAGCCTGGCTGGAGGGTTTCCCGTTCGCCTGCGGTTCAGCCTCTTCGCTGAGGTTGATGGTGGCGATATCCTCCGGCATAGGTCCGGGCGCCTCTGAAGTCCCCTGACCCGCGGTTTTGCCCATCCTTAAGAATTGTATATTATCTGCGACGACCTCAACGGTATTCCGCTTCTGGCCGTCCTGCGTTTGCCAATCCCTCGACTGCAGCCGCCCCTCCACGAATACGGGGCTTCCTTTCGACAGATACTCGCCGCACACCTCCGCGCGGCGCCCCCATACTACGACCCTGAGAAAAGAGGTCTGCTCTTTCTTTTCGCCTGTCTGGCTTTTGAATACCCTATTTACGGCTACGGTAAACGTAGCTACGGCCGATCCGCTGGGTATGTAGCGGAGCTCCGGATCCCTTGTTAAATTCCCTATCAGAAAGACCTTATTGAGATTTGCCATAACTATCTCCGCGTTATCATCGTCCTTAATATATCGTCGTTAAGCTTACATACGCCTTCCAGCTTTGAGACAGCGCTTGCGGGAGCCTCAAAATCGAGCTTGTAATAGTAGCCTTCCTTGAGTTTTTTAACCGGATAGACGAGCTGCCGCTTGCCCCAGCTTTCTTCTTTCTTTACATTGCCGCCGTTCTTTACCACGGCGTCGCCTATTGCCTTAAATACGTTCTTGACGTCTTCTTCTTTAAGCTCGGGTTTTATTATGAAAAGCCCTTCGTAATTATTCATTACCTATCCTCTCCTTATTGATCATTCAATGATACTACCACAACATAAACAAGAAATCAAAGACATTCTGCTTCGCTCTTCAACTTCTATGACGTGCCGACTTTCCTTTTATTGAACTTATTCATAGCTATATCGATACCCTTCCCGACAAGGCAGGTAATGGCGTCGGATGCCAACGATATCACATGCGTCACATTACGCATCTCCTTGCGTTTGAAAGGACTAAGGACGTAGTTCGTTATATCGCCTTTGTGAACTTCCGTGGCTATTCCTACGCGCAGGCGCGGAAAATCGTCGCGGCGCAGAGTGGCCACTATCGATTCCAGTCCTTTATGCCCTCCGGAGGATCCGTGCGTCTTAAGCCTTATCTTACCCAACTCCAGGTTTATGTCGTCGCATATGATAATGAGGTCGTTCACGTCTTTTACCTCGCATCTGAAGAGCTCGCCGACAGCATGGCCCGATAGGTTCATGTATGTCTCGGGAAGGACCAGCACTGCATCCTCTCCGGATATTTTTCCTCTGCCCACAAGCGAAAAGTGGAGTTTCTGGTTTATCCTGATATGGTTCTCTTTCGCCAGGGCCTTTACTACCGCAGAACCCATATTGTGTTTTGTGGAACGGTACTCCATCCCCGGATTACCGAGGCCGACTATGAATTTCATACACTTAACCTCTATTTCTTCTCTTCTTTAGCCGGGCCTTTTTCGCCTTCTTTCGGAGCGGCCCCTTCCTCGCCTTCACCGGCTTCTTCCTCTTTCTTCTTGCGGATAAGCTCCGGTTCCGCCGCGCCTTCAGCGGCGACTTCCTCTTTCGGAGCCTCTACCTTAGGAGGCTTCACTATCATGACTATCAATTCCGGATCATTAAGGACCTTGACGCCATCAGGCACCTTTACGCTCTTCACGTACACGGCGTCCCCTATCTTCAACGACGAGATCTCCACCTCTATCTTCTCGGGTATATCTGTAGGCAGACATTCCACCTGCAGTTCTCTCATAACGTGTTCCAGGATACCGCCGTCCACTTTTACGCCGACAGGCTCGCCATGGGCGGTAATGGGAACGTCAACCTTCAACGTCTCTGTCAACGATATCTCATTGAAATCGACATGAAGGACACTGTCCTTTATAGGCTCACGCTGTATCTCCTTTATCAACACGGTCTTATCCTTAATAGTGACCGCGCCTCCGGATATCTTCAGCGTTATGATAACGTTCTCTCCGGCCGACGTATGCAGGACATCCTTCAACTCGACGTTGGCGACCTGGAGGCTCAGCGCCGCCTTGCCTTGCCTGTAAACATTTGCCGGTATAAGGCCTTTTGCCCTAAGGTCTTTCGCTATTCTCTTGCCTGTTTCAGTCCTGACTTCCGCTTTCAGTATCACCTTTTCCATGTGTAACTCTCTCCTTTTTACCCATCAGTGGTAATTTCAGTTAAACAACACGCTTATCGATTCTTCTTCATGTATCCTCTTTATCGCCTCCCCCAGAAGCGGGGCGACAGACAGGACTTTAATGTTCTTAATCGCCTTCTCTTTGCCTATAGGTATGGTATCGGTAACGATCAATTCTTTAAGCGCCGATCTCTTAAGTCTCTCTATTGCCGGGCCGCAAAGGACCGGATGGGTAATAGCCGCGTAAACATCATTGGCCCCTTCCTTCTTCAGCGCTTCGACGGCCTCAACGAGAGAACCTGCGGTAGCCACCATGTCATCCACAAGCACAACGTCCTTACCCTTGACGTCTCCCATTATATGCATCACTTCCGCCTCTTTATCATTGACGCGCCTTTTATCGACGATGGCGAGGTTGCGTTTAAGCCCTTTGGCGTAGGCCCTGGCAGTCTTTATGCCGCCGACGTCGGGCGAGACTACTACGATATTCTTATCCAATTTCATCTTTTTAATATGGTCGGTCATTAATTTAAAAGCGAAGAGGTGGTCGAGCGGTATGTCAAAGAAGCCCTGGATCTGCCCGGCGTGCAGGTCTATCGTAAGCACCCTGTCGGCGCCGGCCTGGGTGAGCAGGTTAGCGACGAGCTTCGCCGTTATCGGGACGCGCGGCTGGTCTTTCCTGTCCTGTCTGGCGTAACCGAAATACGGCAATACCGCGGTTATGCGCCGGGCCGAAGACCGTTTGAGCGCGTCTATCATGATTAGGAGCTCCATGAGATAATCATTCGTCGGGGAACACGTCGACTGGACCACGAATACATCATGTCCGCGGACGTTCTCGTTTATCTTGAATCGGATCTCTCCGTCGGAGAAAGTGTCGAGCGACGCGTCGCCCAGCTCCACCCCCAGATATTTACAGATGTCGACGGTAAGCTTCTTGTTTGAATTACCGCTGAATATTAGCAGGTGATTTTTCATGGTCAAACCCCTTTTTATGTTACGTAATGGTAGTGAAAGTTAATTAAGGTTATGTAAGGTTGCTTGAGTTTTATTAACGTTACGTAACCTTCGCTAACCTTACGTAACGTTATGTAACCTTTTTTTTAATATCCTCGCCGGCACGCCCAACACCGTCGCGCCTTTCGGGACATCGTGGTTCTTAGGCACGACTGCCCCTGCTCCGACGACTGCGCCTTTGCCGATCGACAGGGGCGCTATCAGCCTGGCCCCGACGCCTATGAAAGCTCCGTCTTCTATAATGGTCCTATTCTTATTCTTCCCGTCGTAGTTTGCCGTAATGACGCCGGCGCCGATATTGGCTGACTTCCCTAACTTAGTATCTCCAAGATAAGTATGATGTTTTACCTTTGTATCGTCGCCCACTTCTGTCCTGACAAGCTCCACAAAATTCCCCACCTCAACACGGTTGCCTATACGCACGCCTTTTCTTAGCCGCGTAAAAGGGCCTATAAGGCAGGAGGCGCCTATCTCCACATCCGATTCTATATATGTATTTGCGTAAATGACCGTATCGCGGCCGATCTTCGCGCCCGGATATATTACGGTCGATAGCGGGTCTTCTATCGTAACGCCTGCGTCCATAAGCTCGTTCAATATCCTGCTCTTGACTGTAGCCGTAGCAACAGCCAGGTCTTTTCTCGTATTTATGCCTATCATCTCGCTCGCGTCTTTGGCCGAAACCGCTTCTACCGGCAAACCTTTTTTACCCAGAATTTCTATTACGTCGGTCAGGAAAAATTCTTTCTTCCTGTTATTGGGCCTTATACCGGATAGCGCTTCAAAAAGGTCTTTTGCCTTAAAACAATAAGTGCCGACGTTAATTTCGTTAACAACTTCGCCGTAAGAATGGGCGTCTTCCTCTTCCATGATCTTTACTATCTTGCCGGCGTTCGACCGTATTATCCTGCCGTAGCCTGCGGGATCTTTTAACCTGACCGTCAGAAGGGTGGCGCTTGCCCCGGCGGCCTTATGCCTTTCGATGATATCCTTTATCGTCCGGGGCTTGATAAGCGGCGTATCTCCGCAGATAACGAGGATATCGCCGGGATGTTTCCCAAGGACCCTCTTTGCCGTCTTGACCGCGTCGCCGCTGCCGAGGAGCTTCCTCTGGATAACGACTTTAGTCTCTTCCCCTAACAACTCTTTAAGTCTGTCGATACCGAATCCGGCGACGGTCACCGTCTTGGAAATACCGGCGTCCCCGACAGCGTCAAGCACATAAGAGATGATAGGACGCCCCAGTATCTTATGAAGGACCTTAGGTACGTCGGACTTCATCCTCGTCCCTCTTCCCGCCGCAAGTATAATCGCTGTTATGTTTTTCATAAAATGTTCTTTATTGTTCTTCGACTTCAACAGTTACTCATGAACTGATCAGGTCCTTCGAACGCTCCTATTCGTCGCGTTCTCAGGATCAAATTTCGTCGTAGTCTAACTCAGGCGAAATTTGGTTGCCCAGCCTGGATTCGAACCAGGACCCACAGCTCCAAAGGCTGGTGTGCTACCATTACACCACCGGGCAATCCCATCCAACTTGTTCCTCCGATATAATTTTTCGGCCCGTCAGATGGCAGAACTTTTGGGTCGTTGCTGGAGCGAAATTTTCCTTGTCCTCCCAGACAAAATTTTTTCGCTCTATTATGGCGACGACGGCAACCGGCCACGTGGGTTGCCTGCCCGCCTGAAGCAGTCTCTCGCTGGCAGGCGGGAGCCGTAAATTTTGATAACGTCTTACCAGCCGCCCCGCCTCTCCAGTAAAATTTCTTCACTCTGACTGCAAGGGCAGATAACGGCAGGTAGCCCTTGAGGCGTCATATTTTGCCGAGGCTGCACCATAATCTAAACTCTTTAAACCGTTGTATCCATAACGGCAAGATAAAAAAATATATAACTACTATCAAACTCAAATACTCTTGACGGCAAAATTAGCCGAAAGGGCGCCTGCCGTTAAGCTGCCCTGTGGTGGAGCGAAAAATTTTATCCCTCGGCCATAGGCCTCGGGATGTTGCAAACTGACTTGCTGAACTGTCTTATAACTCTATATCGTTATCCTCCTCGACGTCTCCGATAGCGTGAGGGCCCCTGTGCTGCGGGGCGCTCTGTGGAACGGTTGACGGAGCGCTCGGTCGAGTCGAAGGACCTTTCGTTTTTTCATTCTCGTAAGCATCCAGGACTTTCTTCTGTATGTAGTCCCTGCATTCCGCGGTTATCGGATGCGCGATATCCTTGTGCTCCGACTGTCTTGCCATATCTTCTCCCGGCTGAACCGGCCTGGGCTCGTGGCTCTGCGGGAGGCTACCGCCGCACTGGTTGCAGTATTTGCTCCTCACCGCATTCCTGAAACCGCACTTAGGGCAAGGCTCTTTTATCTTCCTGGAAGGCATAGCGACGAAGAGGCCTTTTGTGCCTTCTATGACCTTCACGTTCCTGACGACGAACGCGTTATCGAGCGTAAGCGTCGCGTAAGCCTTTAGCTTCTTGTCCTGCCCTTCTTTCATAAAAATCTTTATCTCCGTGATCTCCATGGTGTATAAGCTCCTAAATTTTTCGAAGAAAAATTTATGCCGAGGCAATATTTTGATTGCCGAGGCGCAAATTCCTCAAATTAACATTACTTACCTTATTTCTCTGTTTTCGCGACAAATACCTGCCAGCTTGCCCGTTCAGGCGCCGGCAGGCTACCCAAAAGCCTTCTTTTAGCGGCGAGCGCCTCCTTTCCGTCCCTATAGAGACAAAATACGCTTGGCCCGCTTCCCGATACAATCGCTTTCTTGTTTAGAGAAGAAGCCAAGCGTTCTATTACCTTACCGATCGTCTCTTTTTTAGCTATAACCGTCTCTTCAAGGTCGTTGTAAAGCATAGATTCGATCTCGCCAAAGTCCATAGAACCCGCCGATTGACGGATTATTCTATCACCGCAATGGCGTGTTGTCAAGGCCTTCGGCAAATGCTCAGGCCTTGATCCCGAGCCCCGGCGAGGGACCAAGGCCTCTTGATGGGCGTCAAAAGCCTCGTAAACATCCTTTGTGGATACCTTGAAACCGGGATAGATTATCAAGTGCCAGAGGCGTTTTCTTACATCAGCCTTCTCCAGACGCTCTCCCCGGCCCCTGCCGACGGCAAACGGTACGTCCAGGATAAAGAACGGGACGTCGGAACCCAGCCTGGCGGCAAGACTTAACAATCCGGCTCTGCCTATCTTCAACCCGAACAGCCTGTCCATTCCCATAAGGACACTTGCGGCGTCCGAACTGCCTCCGCCAAGGCCGCCCGCTATCGGTATCTTCTTCTTAATGTCTATCTTTACGCCGTATTTCAGCTTATGGCGCCCCAGAAACAGCTTGGCGGCTTTATACACCAGGTTATCTTTAGGGCTACGCGTAATAAATCTATCCGAAGAGACGATAATGCCTTCCCGAATCTTTGTTATCCGTATACGGTCGCAAAGGGATATCTTCTCAAATAGAGTATAGATATTGTGATAGGAGTCTTTTCGCTTGCCGAGGATCTTTAGGACGAGGTTTACTTTAGCAGGCGCAGTTAATTCTATGGATGTCATATCGATCTGTCTACCGCTTTTTTGCGAGGACCTCTCTCGCGGATGATACAATATGTTTCGCCGTAAGGCCGAAGTATTCGAACAGCTCGTCCGGCTCGCCGGATGTGCCGAATTTATCCTTAACGCCGACCATCTTCATCGGTACAGGGCATTCCTGGACCACGATCTCCGCTATGGCGCTGCCCATACCGCCGGCGATCAAATGCTCTTCCGCCGTGACTATGGCCCCCGTATCGCGTGCTGCCTTAATGACGGCGTCCTTGTCTATCGGTTTCGGGGTGTGCAGATTTATAAGCCGCGCGCCTATGCCGTCTTTTTCCAGCATATCGCACGCCAGCATCGACTCGTATACCATCTGGCCGCAGGCAAATATGGTCAGGTCTTTGCCATCCCTCATCATGACCGACTTGCCTATCTTGAATACATCGTCGGGACGCGTAATGACGGGCATCCCGCTTCTGCCCAGCCTTATATATACAGGCCCCCTGGTCCCGGCGGCTTCTATCGTCGCCTTCTTAGCTTCAAGCGCGTCGCACGGGACGATCACGGTCATATTAGGCAGGATCCGCATAAGCGCTATCTCCTCAAGCGCCTGGTGAGTGGCGCCGTCCGGTCCGACGGAGATGCCGCCGTGGGTGCCGGCTATCTTCACGTTAATGTTCATATAAGCGGCCGATATCCTTATCTGGTCCCACGCCCTGCCCGACGCGAAAACCCCGAATGTGCACGCGAACGGGATCTTTCCCATTAGCGCTAATCCGGCCGCGGTTCCGATCATGTCCTGTTCGGCAACACCCATACCGAAGAACCTCTCCGGGAACTGTTTTTTGAACCAGGCCGCCCTTGTCGAATCGGTCAGGTCGGCCGACAGGACGACGACATCCTTATTCCGTTTCCCCAGTTCTATCAGGCCCTCGCCGAAACCGTCTCTCGTCGGGACCATCTTAAAGTTGCCTGCGCTCACATTAGACTCCCCTGTATGCCCTACGCGATACCTTCTATAAGTATATCCTTGAATTTTATCTTTTTCGTCCTGAATCTCTCCGCGTCTTCCCGGGAAACCCTTATCATCTTCTTATCGGCCTGATTGACTATCTCTATGTAATCATAATCTTCGAAGAAGTAACCGCGGAGCACGTTTACGGCGATCTTAAGGGCTTCCTCGAGTATCCTGCCCGGGTAATTTTCATCCACCAACGCTTCGGGCGAACCGGGCCCTATCGACAGGTCGAACTGGAAATAACGTTTGCCGTTTTTGTCCAGATACCGCCCCTTGGACGACTTGACCGAAAACGCGTCCGATAATTTCTTGTCCTCCCTGAAATCTATTTTGATCCTGGAGGCTACCTGTTCCGCCAGGAATTCGGTCATCGCGATATCTTTAACATAAAACCTGTTATTCCAGTACCCGATATCGCTAAGCGCCGTCGGCTCGGCCCTGAAGAAGTCGTTCATCACGTCTTCCTGCCACTTCTTATCGAGGTTCATCTTCTGGAATATCTCTTTTACGGCGCGTTCTTTCTGCGCCTGGGGATTCATGCGCAGGTCTATGAGCATCCTCTTGCCGTATTCTCCCCTGGATATATCGTTCAACATGAACCTCTTCACATCGTCCACGGACTTGATAATAACTATCTGTATCTCCGGGATACGGATATCATGGGCGATGATAACATAAAAGTCATAGTCCGCGTCCGTCGACAACGAGACGCGCGATACGCTAAGCAGCACGTCGTTTATATGCTCGCTCGCCTCTTTTGTTATGGCGAATGTGAAATCGAGCAGATTCTCAAGCGGCAGGTATATCGCCACCGTCTTGCCGGCCGCGCCGACCTTGACGTCTACCTTATATTCCTTTTTACATACCTCAAGTATGCATTCCTTAAATTTCTCTTTAGGGTATGTCGGGGTGCAACCGTTTAAAAAAGTAACCAGTAACCAGTAACCAGTAACCAGTAAAATTAAAGAACAGGTCCGCTTTGTTTTCATTCCCAAGATGCCCGCCTCTTATTTCTTCTGCCATTCGCTGTTCGTGTGCGTCTTGCCGTATTCCTTGAAGATCGCCTCTATATCGTCGTAATCCAGCTCATCTTTCGCGAGGAGTTCTTTGGCAAATCTCTCCGCGATGGTCCATTCGTTCTTCAGCAGCTCTTCGACGCTCTTTACGCATGCCTGCATAATCTTGTCGGTCTCTTTATTCAGGGCGTCTTTCGTATTTTCGGACAATTGTGTTTCCGGGATGAGCGTGTAATCGCCGACGAGGCCGGCGTCGTTCATGCCCCATCTCCAGACCATATTATGGGCTATAGTCATGGCCTGTTTGAAATCCATGTCCACACCGTTCGAGGTCGTATTGAACTTCATCTTCTCTATCACATAACTCGCCAGGCATATCTTGATATCGGCGATAAGCACTTCTCTGGTGTCCACATGCCATTCTTCCCTTAAATTCGAGTGGACGACGCCAAGCGACGATTTCCGCCCTATGATCGAAGCTTTGAAGACATCCTTAGTCGGATGCAGGAGATACGTAGTGACGAGGTGCCCGGTCTCGTGCCAGGCTACCATCTCGCGCTCCCGCGGGGGCATGGTCCGCTTATGTTTCATGCCCATGTCGACCCTCTCGATCGCCTCCGAGATGTCTTCCAGCTTTATGACGTCGCGATTATCTCTTGTGGCGATGAGCGCCGCTTCCTTGATTATATTTTCAATATCTGCCGGAGATTTATATACGGCTTTTCGAGCAAGCCGCGCTACGTCTATCGAAGGATCATGCTGTATCTTATCGAGATAAAACTTGAAGAGCTTCTCCCTATCCTCCAGCCCCGGCTTATCTATATAAAGTTTTCTGTCGAACCTGCCGGGCCTCAAGAGCGCCCGGTCGAGGTTGTCTTCAGGGGCGTTGGTAGCGCCGATGATGATGACGTTCTGCTCAGACGACGGATTTCCGTCTTTATCCTTTATCTCCTGCAGGCCGTCCATCTCGGCGAGAAGCTGGTTCTGCGTGGAGTTCGTCTCTTCCGTCCCGCCGAATACCGAGAATACTCTTTTTCTCGCGATGGCATCGAGTTCGTCTATAAAAACAATGCAGCCGCCGTAACCGTACGCGAGCTCCCTGGCTTTTTTGAACAGCCTTCTCACCCTGGAGGCTCCGACCCCGACAAATATCTCGACGAATTCGCTGCCCGACATCGCCAGGAACGGCAGGCCCGTCTCGGTCGCTATCGCCTTGGCCATATAGGTCTTTCCGCACCCCGGAGGCCCTATCATAAGGATGCCGCGCAGTATCTTCCCGCCTATCTTCTTCAGGCGCGCCCTGTCCGATATGAGCTGGACGACTTCCCTGGCCTCCACCTTTACATCTTCCATGCCGACGACGTCGTCCCATTTCACATTGACGCGCTCGCCCTTTATCGTCGACTTCGACACCTTGGCAAGCCCGCCCTGCATGAACATCATGTACATGAACACGAATATGGTGGCGTTCAGCGCTACCATTATAAGGTTGATCGGCATCGTCGCGAGCGTGATCTTCCTGTAGAAAGACTCGAGCGACATGAGCCCCCACACCGCCAGGAATCCCACCAGGACCACGGCAAGTATGATGACGATCCTCACCCAATACATCTTGATATACATCTTCATTTTTCTGGATAACATAATTAACTCCTTGTAAATTGACTATGGTTTATTGCGTTCATTGAGTTCATTGCGTTTATTGCGTTGAACGCAACAAACGCAAATAACTCAAGAAACTAGAGCCCTTTTAACTGCTTATCCAACTCTTCAATGGCCCGTTCATACTGATCCCTCGACGGGGCTACGCCGTGCCATTCCGCCTTGTTCTCTACAAATGAAACGCCTTTACCTTTTATGGTATGGGCTATGATTATAGTCGGTTTGCCTTTTACGCCGGAGGCCTCATCGAGCGCGTCCATCAGCTTGGCAATATCATGGCCGTCTGTTTCGATGGCATGCCAGCCGAAGTCTTTCCATTTATGGATATACGGCCCCATGTCCATCACGTCGCAGCAAAAACCGTCTATCTGCAGCTTGTTGAAATCTATTATAGCGCATACGTTATCGAGCTTGTAGTGGGCTGACGTCATGGCCGCTTCCCATACCTGGCCCTCGTTCGTCTCGCCGTCGCCCATCAGGCAATACACCCTCATGCCTGTCTTGTCGAGGCGGGAGGCGAGCGCCATACCGTTCGCTATCGACAGCCCCTGCCCCAGAGAACCACTCGACACTTCCACTCCCGGCAGGCCTATCTGGGGGTGGCCCTGCAGTTTACTGCCGAATTTGCGAAGCGTCCAGAGCATATCTTTAGGGAAATATCCTAGATCGGCCAGGACGGCGTAGTGCGCCGGGCATCCGTGCCCTTTTGACAAAAGAAATCTGTCCCGCCCTTGCCAGCCGGGATCTTTTGGATTATGTTTTAATTTATAATAGTATAACGAGATCAATATCTCGACGATGGAAAGGCTGCCGCCAGTATGACCCGAACCGGCAATCATCAACATCTTCAGGATGTCTTTGCGTATATCTACTGCTTTCTTTTTCAGAGTTAATATGTTGGGTTTATTCATGTGGTCTCGCTATTAAAAGGTTACATAAGGCTAGTGAAGGTTAATTAAGGTTACGTAAGGTTAGTAGACTTTTGTAACCTTACGTAACATTCACTAACTTTACGTAACATTACGTAACCTACCTTGCCTTTCTCAGCTTCTCTCTAATTTTATCCTGCATATCCTTGCTGGGTTTAAGTTCGAGCGCCTTCTTCCACTCTTCCCTTGCCCTACCCTTCATACCTTTCTTAAGGTACGCCTCACCGAGATGGTCCCTTATTTCGGGATCGCCCGGTTCCAGCTTTAACGCCTTCTCCAATTCCGTAAGCGCCTCATCCGTCATGCCATTCTTAAAATACGCCCATCCGAGAGAATCTATATAAGCGGCATTATCGGGATCTGTCTCCAGCGCCTTCTTTATAAGGAGGATGGCCTCGTCCAAGGCTCCCCCCTTTTCTACCAGCATGTACCCAAGGTAATTACAGGCGTCCGCGAAATCCGGGTCTAATCTTATCGCTTCCCTGAGTTCTCCGGCGGCCAATTCTTTGTCGCCTCTCTTTTCATAAAGGACTCCGAGATAAAAATGGACTTTCGGGTCATCTCTATCTATCTCAAGCGCCGTGTTATAGAACTTCAGCGCCTCATCGTATCTCTCCAGGACAGTATACGTAAATCCCAGGGCTATATACAGGCTCGCTTCCTTCGAACCCCTCTCCAACGCGGCGTCGAGCGCCTTTATCGCGTCCTGCGGCCTCTTTTCGCCCAGATATATATTCGAAAGCTCTATGTAAGCGTCGAGATCGTTGGGATTATTCTTCAGCAAGAGCTCGTATTTCTTTATCGCCCTGTCTACCTTCTTATCTTTATAGTATAAGATGCCGATGTGGTGATATAGCTTCGTATTCAGAGGATCTTTCTCAAGAGCCGTTTCGAAATTACGGATGGCGCCGGGGAGGTCTTTTTTCATCTCATATAATATGCCGAGCCCTATATACGCCTCGACGTATTCGCCGTCTACCGAGACCGCCTCTTTAAGCATCTCTATGGCCTCGTCGGTCCTCTCCATCCTCGAGTAGATGACCGCAAGGTTGAAATACAGGACGGCGGAGTCTTTCTTATCCTCGAGAAGCTTCTCGTATACAGCGGCAGCCTCAGCCATCTTCTTCTGTAATACAAATATGTCCGCCAAAGAACTTAGCGCCCATATGGAGTTCGGGTCGAGCCGCGCTATCTCTTCGTACTCTCTGCGCGCCTCTTCAAGCATACCCAGCGACGTATATGTCAACGCCAGGAGGAACTTCGGCCTCACGTCGGAGGGGTCAAGCGATTTGGCCGTCTTCAATTCTTCGACGGCGTCGTCTTCTTTCTTAAGAAGTATATAATCTATGGCGAGCCTCGTATGCAGGTAGCTTACGCCGGGCTCGGACTCTATCGCCTCTTTGTATTCCCGGATAGCGTCTTCGGGCTTGGACTCGTTATCGTTGATAACGCCCATCGTGAAATGGGCTAGCGACCTGGAAAACGCATTCGTCGGGCGGACCTTCTGGACGACCGTTTCCCATAACGAGAGCGGATTTTTTTTGGCGGAAATGTCTATTACAGCATCTAAATCGACCGTGGATATTAGAAGTGTAATGAGAACTGCCAGGGAAAATATATATTTTGTCGCGCGCACTATAGTGACTCTTAAACAGAGGTTTAGTTATAAGCTGTAAGTCGTAAGTTGTAAGCTTTTAACTTAAAACTTACAACTTACAGCTTACGACTTATTTCTTTTTATGGCGGTCTCTTCTCATCCTTTTTTTTCTTTTATGCTTCGCCATCTTCGCTCTTTTACGCTTACGTCCGCAAGGCATTGGATATCACCTCCTAGTAAACTATAAATCCGAAATACGAATATCGAAATACGAAACAACATCAAATAACCAAAATTCAAACGACCAAAACAGCAGTTTTGAAAATTCGAAAGATTGAATTTGTTTCGAATTTCGGATTTCGTGCTTAGAATTTATGACTAATAAATCACCTTGTTTAAAGGGTACTCGATGATTCCCTCGGCGCCTGCTTTTTTCAATTTCGGTATCAGGTCCTTCACTACCTTCTCGTCTATTATCGTATCTATATCGACCCAGTCGGAGTCTACAAGGTTCGATATCGTCGGTTTCTTCATCGCCGGCAGAAGCCCCAGAACGACCTTCAGGTCTTTCTTCGCGACGTTCATCTTAAGCCCCACCTTCTCTTCGGCCAGTATCGCGCCCTTCAGGAGCATCGCCAGGTTCTCTATCTTGTCCCTCTTCCACGGTATCATCCAGCTCTTCCTGTTGACGATGAGCTGAGTCGTCGACTCGCACACCGTAGCGATCTCCCTTAATTTGTTCGCCCGAAGCGATGACCCCGTCTCCGTGACCTCTACGATAGCGTCCACTCCGACAATGGCCTTGACTTCGGTCGCGCCCCAGCTGAATTCGACATTCGCCTTCACTTTATTCTTCTTCAAATAGGATTTCGTCACATTGACAAGTTCTGTGGCGATAGATTTGCCCTTAAGGTCTTTTACGCTTTTTATTTTGGAATCCTGGGGGACCGCAAGCACCCATCTCACCGGCCTCATGCTCTGTTTCGCGTATATCAGTTCCGCGACCCTCACGACATTGGAAGAGTTCTCCAGTATCCAGTCGTTGCCCGTTATGCCTACGTCGAGTATGCCATCCTCGACATAGCGGGACATCTCCTGCGCCCTGAAGAGTATGCACTCTATCCGGTCGTCGTCTATTGACGGGAAATAAGACCGTTCGCTTATGCCGACATAGAAGCCGGCCTTGCGGAACATCCTTACGGTAGCCTCCTGGAGGCTACCCTTGGGCAGGCCCAATTTAAGTTTTAAGCTCTTCTCTTTCATATTGAATTATTTTACATAATATGGGTATAAAAGTCAAGGTAAGTTTGGGGACAGAACGGGCAGAAAAATTAGTTATTGAACAAAAAGGTATTATGCCATATAATCGGATGATGTAGATGTAGTTCTATCAAAAACTGTAGCAAATCGGGGGAAGCGATGCTTAAGATATTGAGACAAAAACACATATCGAAGATAGTATTCTGGGCGCTCGTGATACTGATAATGCCGGCATTCGTCCTGTGGGGAACGGGCAACCTTGGCGGCGGGAAAAGTAAAGGGCCGAAATACGCCGGCCTTGTAGACAATAAGAAAGTGACCTTTGATGAGTTCGCCCAAAGTCTCAACTGCGTAAAGGCGCAGATACTTATGAATTACTTCAACCAGCCGCAGGCTCTTGATATGTTCATGAAGGACAAGGATCTGATGGGAAGGCTGGCATGGGACAGGATATTGATGGCCGGGGAAGCGCGGAAGAATAAGATAAAGGTAACAGACGCGGAGGTGATAAAGGCCATAAAGACGCATCCCATGTTCGTCAGGAACGGCAAGTTTGACGACAGGCTGTACGAATATGTCCTGCGTAATAATCTGGGCCTTTACCCTAGGAATTTCGAAGAGGTCATGCGGGAGAACCTCACCATACAGAAGATGCACGACATCGTCGCGAAAGATATTAAGGTGGCCGACGCGGAAGCGCTGGATGACTACCGGAAAAATAACGAAAAATACGCGCTTGTTTACGTCATCATTCCCGCGGAGAATTTCATGGACAAGTCAAAGGTAGAAGACAGCGAGATAAACGATTACTATGAAAAACACGGATCTGAGTTCCTGATGCCGGCGAAGGATCCGGAGACGAAGCAGATCACGTTGAAGACCGCGGAACTCAAGGACGTATACGAAAGCGTAAAGACGCGCCTGGCGCTGGATCGGGCCAAACCTCTTGCGACGGATTACGCGTGGGAACTCCGCGAGAAGATAGTAGAAGAGATGAACATGGATTTTTTGAGCTTCGAGGACGCGGTATCCGAGCTTGGCTTTTCGCTCGAGCAGACGAAACTGTTTTCCAGACCGGACTATGTCGAAGGCATCGGAGAAGGCTCTGCCCTGGTAGACGCCGCGTTTAAATTGAAAAAGAATGAGATATCGGAGGTCGTCGACGCCAGGAAAGGCGCCGTAATATTCAAGATCCTCGAGATAGCACCGTATGACGCTGAAAAATTCGATAAGGAGAAGGAAGAGTATAAGAATAAGCTCATCAACGAAAAGAGGATAGAGGTTTTGGAGGGCTGGATAAATTCACTGAAAAAGAAGGCCAAATTGAATATAGACCTGAGCGATTACGAGAAGTACTACCGATAAAAAGCGTCAGACGTTCCCCACATACACATACTTCAATTTCTTCTTCGCTATCGATTCCGCCCTGCTCAGTGACGTTAAAGACGTCGGCGGCAGGTTCATCCTGTAGCACGGGAAATAACGGGACAGGTGAAGGGGCACATCGCTCCCCAGGTTTGTATATATCCAGTCGACCATCTTCGCGACATCCGCTTCGGAATCGTTAAGGGTAGGTATCAGAAGGTTGGTAAGTTCTACATGGCAACGTTTAGCCGAGGCCTTTATTACATCCAGGACCGGCTTGAGGCTCCCCCTGCATATCTTAGAATAGAACTTCTCGTCGATCGACTTCAGGTCTATGTTCATCGCGTCTATGACCGGAAGCATGCCCTCGAGAGGCCCCATATTGACATACCCGTTCGTCACAAGCACGTTCTTTAATCCGTCCTTCTTCGCCAGGCGCGCGGTGTCGAGGACAAATTCATACCATATGAACGGCTCATTATAGGTATAGGCTATGCCGAACGAGCCGAGGGCCTTAGCCTTCGCGATCACTTCTTCGGATGTGATATTCTGCGTGGGGCTGTCGACCTCCTGCGATATGTGCCAGTTCTGGCAGAAATCGCAGTGGAGATTGCAGCCTTTTGTGCCCAGCGATAGTATATGTTCGCCGGGATGGTAGCGGTACAGCGGTTTCTTTTCTATCGGGTCGAGGGCGACGCCCGTCGTCTTCCCGTATACTTCGGTATACAGCGCGCCTGACTTGTTCATCCTGACGCCGCATGCCCCTCTCCCACCCGGCGGGATCGCACACTCATTGGGGCACAGGTGGCAGTGGACGCGCCGCGCATCGAGCTTTTCGTAATAAAGGGCTTCGCGCATAGTGTCCGCCTCTCACCTCAAAAATTTCTTCAGCTCCTTGACGAACTGGCCCGCATCCCTGAACTGCCTGTACACGGAGGCGAACCTCACATAGGCTATCTCATCCAGCGTTCGCAGCGCCTTCATGACAAGCTCGCCGACCTCTTTAGATCCGGCTTCTCTGTCGTGGTTCTTCTCCAGGTCGCGCTCGATCTCATCCACAAGCTTTTCTATGCGTTTAATGCTTACGGGCCTCTTTTCGCAGGCGACGATGATGCCGTTCATCAGCTTTTCCCTGGAAAAAGGCTCGCGGCGGCCGTCTTTCTTTATTACCATGAGCGGGATATGCTCGACGTGTTCATACGTCGTGAACCGCCTTTTGCACTTAAGGCAATGCCTGCGGCGACGGACATTCAAGCCGTCCTTCGCGGTGCGCGAATCGATAACGCAGTCTCTCCTGCTCCCGCAGTACGGGCAACGCATATGCCCCTCGTCTATTTTAGGTAAGCTTTTATTATCTTCTGTTCGCTGACGGGCTTGTTTACGGCGCCGTTTGTGCGCGTATTCTCTATCTTCTGGACTACGTCATAACCCGAAACGACCTCGCCGAAGATCGTGTGGCGCATGTTAAGCCACGGGGTCTTCGCGGTGGTGATGAAGAACTGGCTGCCGTTCGTGTTAGGCCCGGAATTGGCCATCGCGACCAGCCCCGGCCTGTCGAAAACGACGTCCTTACGCACCTCATCCTGAAATGGTATGCCCCAGATAGACGCGCCGTTCCTGCCGGTCCCTGTAGGGTCGCCGCCCTGTATCATGAATTCCTTGATGACCCTGTGAAAGACCGTCCCGTTGTAATATCCTTTCTCCGCAAGGCCGGCGAAATTTTCACAGGCCTTCGGCGCTACCTCCGGCATAAGTTTTATCTCTATGTTCCCCTGGTTCGTCTCCAGGACGACTGTCTTGTTATCCACGGCAAAGGCTCCTCCTATAAAAAGGTTGGTGACGCATAAGATAAGCATGATCTTGAATATCTTCATCCGTTCTTCCTTTCTCAAAAATGGTTCGTGACTCTGGCTACAGCGTCTCCATCCAGGGTGGCGGTGGTATTTTTATTTAACTCAAGTCCGCCTTCATTCAGCGGGATACCGGAGCATCCTGCCAGGAGCGCGCAAGCAATTAAGAGGAGGGCAAGCCTCTTCATATCGAGGTCACTTCTTTTCGTCTTTCTTTTTTTTCCACGATTTGGGTATCTTCCAGGTTCCCTGCGGCGTCGAATATCAGGTAGATCTTCATTCCGTCAAAAAAAGTGCCGGCAGCGTCCTTATATACCCATTTCTCCTTCCCGGCGTTCGCGTCATTAAATTCTATTACCGGATCCCCGTAAAGCTTGCGTATGCTGTCTTTAGGCATGCCTTTTTTCAGGGCGCCGCGTTCTATCGCGGCCTTAACGCTTTCGTAGTTCCTGGTCTCCTGGGCATGGGACCTGGCTATCTCCCCCTGGCTTTTCCCGACCGCTATAAGCGCGTCCAGGCCGTCCGCTGAGGTCGATTGGCAGAACGCCAGGAAAACTAACGCGGCCCCCAGCATCCTGACCTTTATCTTCGCTTCGCGTAAAAGGCGTTTAGACATCTTATCGGGGTAATCGCCTTTTATGGCTATCTCTTTTATGCCGGCGTTTATTATCATCTTCGCGCATATCACGCACGGCTGGGTGGTGCAATAAAGGGTCGAATCCTTCAGGCTCGTCCCGTGCAGGGCCGCCTGCAGAAACGCGTTTTGCTCCGCGTGGAGCCCGCGGCACAGTTCGTGGCGCTCGCCCGACGGTACCTTCAGTTTCTCCCTGATACATCCAGTCTTATCGCAATGCTCTATCGAACTTGGCGCACCGTTATAGCCGGTCGCGAGTATCCTCTTGTCCTTGACGAGGACCGCGCCTACCCTGCGGCGCAGGCACGTCGATCGTTTTGATACAAGCTCCGCGATGCTCAGAAAATATTCATCCCAGGAAGGCCGTAAATTTTTAGCCATAGGTCATTCCTTCTCCAGTTTTTTTATGAGATCACTATAGAGCGGGAATCTTTTTACGAGCGAGGCCACTTCATCCCTGACGCCCTGCAGTTTCTTCCCGTCTTCCGGAGCCTTCAGGACGGTATCTATAAGGCGCGCTATCTGCCTCATCTCGTCCTCTTTCATGCCGCGCGCCGTAACGGCGGGCGTGCCTATCCTGATCCCGCTCGCCACTGCCGCAGGTTTAGGATCGTACGGTATGAGGTTCTTATTTACGGTGATGCGCGCGCGATCCAGCGCGCCGGCGGCGTCCTTACCGGTCATATCCTTATCCGTAAGATCGACCAGGAAGAGGTGTGTATCGGTACCGCCTGTGCATATCCTGTATCCGAGCTTCGCCATCTCGCCGGCGAAAACCCTGGCATTGGCGACGATCTGTTTTTGATAGACCTTGAATTCCGGCCGCATCGCCTCTTTAAAACATACGGCCTTGGCGGCTATTATATGCATGAGCGGCCCGCCCTGCGCGCCGGGGAAGACCCCGATATCTATGGCCCTGGCGAACTTCTCTTTGCACATTATAAAAGCGCCTCTTGGGCCGCGCAGTGTCTTGTGCGTCGTGGAGGTGACGAACTCCGCGTACGGGACCGGGCTCTGGTGGACGCCTCCGGCGACGAGCCCGGCTATGTGGGCGATGTCGACGAAGAGGAGCGCGCCGACGGAATCGGCTATTGCCCTGAACTTCTTGAAATCTATCTCCCTGGCGTAAGCCGACGCGCCCGCGACTATCATCTTCGGCTTGTGCTCTTTGGCCAGTTCCGCGATCCGGTCGTAATCGAGCATCTCGGTCTTCTTATCGACGCCGTACGGCACGATATTGTAGAGCTTGCCTGAGAAATTGTGCGGGTTGCCGTGCGAAAGGTGCCCGCCGCAGGCCAGATCCATGGCAAGCACGGTATCGCCTACATTAAGCGCAGCGAAATAGACAACCATGTTGGCCGGCGTGCCGGCGTGCGGCTGGACATTGACATGCTCCGCGCCGAAGAGCGACTTCGCCCTCGCTATCGCCAGGTCTTCGACCGTGTCCGCGTTAACGCATCCGTTGTACCATCTCGCGCGCGGATAACCCTCGGCGTATTTATTGGTGAGGACCGAACCTTGCGCCTCCAGCACCTCCTCGCTTACAAAATTCTCGCTCGCGATGAGCTCGAGGTTGCCCGCCTCGCGCCTGGCTTCCTCCAGTATCGCGTCGTATATCTCTTTATCGGACTTCTTTAAATTACCCATTTCAGCGTTCCTTTATTTTTGATGCTTCAACTTCGTCCTTCGACAAACTCAGGGCTAGCCCCGAGCGAAGCCGAGGGACGCTCAGCATCAACCCTGAGCGAATCACCGAATTTTAGGCCGGCGCAGCCGAAGGGTTGATTCGATCTCCCTGATCTGCTTGACCCGCCTGGCGTGGCGGTCCCCCGCGTGATCGGTCTTAAGCCATATCTTCAGTATCTCTTTCGCCTTTTTAAAATCGGTGTAACTGGCGGCGAGGACTATGATGTTGCAGTCGTTGTGCTCTCTCGATGATTTAGCTATATCCGTATCGTAACACGCCGCGGCCCGCACGCCGTGGACCTTGTTCGCTATTATCACCATGCCGACGCCCGTCTTGCATATGAGGATGCCGCGGCCCGCCTTGCCGTCCCCGACGGCTTTCGCCACCTCAAACCCTATCATCGGATAATCGCAGGATTCCTTGGAGTGGGTCCCAATATCTTCCACGCCGTACCCTTCCTCCTTCAGGAAATCCGATATCTTCTGTTTTAATTCATAACCGCCGTGGTCGCTTCCTATCGCTATCTTTTTCATCATAACATCTCCGCAATTTTGTTTATCTCTTTATTGATCACGTCCAGGCACTTTTTATAATAGTCTATCGTATTGCCTATCGGATCGGGCACGCCGGACTCTTTTTCATGCTTGCCGGACTTACCTTTATCGGCGAATTCCTGCAGGATATAGGTCTTGGACGCAGCATCCGGTACGCGTCTTATCACATCGAATTTATGCAGCGGTTCCATGACCAGTATAATGTCGGAGGCCTTTATCATCTCGTCTGTCAGGTTCTTCGACTTGTGGCCGGATACATCCGCGCCCGATTCCTTCATGACGCTGATCGTTTCGTCGGTCGGAGGGAATCCGGCGATCGCCCTTACGCCGGCGGACTTCACCTCTATCCCGGTTTTCCCAAGTTCCTTTAAACGTTTTTTCAGGAGCCCTTCCGCCATTACGGACCTGCATGAGTTTCCGGTGCAGACGAAGAGGACCGATTTAATATTGCTCATGATACCGCTTTCAAAATATCTTCTTTTTTTATCGCTCCTTCGCGCAATATCGTAGGAGGCGTCACTGTCATATCTATCACTGTCGATTCTATCCCTATATCGGCAGGACCTGCGTCGAGTACCATATCGATCTTGCCGCCGAGAGAGCGCAAGACATCTTCCGCGTTGACAGGGGCGCGTCTGCCGCTTATATTGGCGCTGGGCGCAACGACCGGCACACCGGACTTTTTTATCAGCTCGAGCGCCACCCGATGGTCCGGCATCCTGAAGCCGATTTTTTTACCCCGGCGCGATCGCAATATTATAGTAAGAGGGCCGGGCCAGAATTCCTTAATGAGGCGCCGCGCCTCTTTCGTTATCTTGTAACCGGCGTCCCTGACGCAAGCCGGATCCGAAATGTGGACCGTGAACGGCTTGCCGCGCGGACGCTTCTTTACTCTGTAAAGCCGATCGAGCGCTTTTTCATCCAGGAGACTTGCCGCCAGGCCGTAAACTGTCTCCGTAGGGAACGCGACCAGGCCGCCTGACCGTATCACCTTTGCGGCGGCGGCTATCGCCTTCTTATCCGGATGGACCGGATCGATCTTAAGCACTACCGTCTTAAAGTTTTTTATTCTTATTCCTTATATCTTCGACCAGCCGCTTTTTCAGCGCATCGAGCCTCTTCTCCGCGCCCTTGTCGGACAGGCTCAATATCTGCAGAGCGAGTATCGCGGCGTTCTTCGCTCCCGTCTTTCCTATAGTGACTGTAGCGACAGGGATGCCGGACGGCATCTGCACAGTCGAGAGAAGCGAATCTATGCCTTTAAGCTCCCTCGTCTCCATCGGAACGCCTATGACCGGCAGCGTAGTGTGGCTGGCGACGACGCCCGCCAGGTGCGCGGCCCCGCCGGCGCCCGCTATTATGACTTTGATGCCGCGTTTACGCGCTGACTTCGCGAATTTCGCGGCGTCGTCCGGCGAACGGTGAGCCGAGAGTATCTTCAGCTCAAAACCGGCCTTATTCTCTTCCAGTATCTTCGCCGCTTCGGTCATCACCGGTAAATCCGAGTCGCTTCCCATTATGATCGCTACTTTAGTCTTGTTGGACATATCGTTTCCTTTTTTGCTTTTATGCTTTATTAAGCGCCCGATGCCCTATGTCCGTCCTGAAATGCATCTTATCAAAATTGATCTTCCTTACGGCGTTATATACGGTCTCTATAGCGCCTGACATATCCTTGCCCAGCGCTGTTACGTTCAGAACCCTCCCGCCGTTCGTGATGAAGAGGTTCTTGCCGTCGGTAGAGCGGCTTCCCATCTTCGTGCCTGCATGGAAGACGGCCACATCTTTAAGCTTCCTGGCGTCGTTCAGCCCGCGTATCTCTACGCCTTTATCATAATTCCCGGGATAGCCGCCCGACGCCATCACTACGGAGACGCAGGGTCTCGGGTCCCATTCCATCTTATAGCCGCCGAGAGAGCCTGTAACGGCTTTGTCCAGCGCGTCAAGCAGGTCGGACTTCAACCTGGGCATGATCGCCTGCGTTTCAGGATCGCCGAAACGCGCGTTGAACTCCAGGACATACGGTCCGCTCTTCGTCAGCATGATGCCGGCGTAGAGCGCCCCGACATACGGCTTCCCTTCTCTGGAAAGGCCGTTTATTACGGGATGTATCACTGTGTCGAGTATCTTCTTAAAAAGTTCACCGGTGACCACCGGCGCGGGAGAATAAGCGCCCATCCCTCCGGTATTGGCTCCCCTGTCGCTGTTGAACACCCTCTTATGGTCCTGGCTCGAAGCGAGCGGCACAATATTTTTCCCGTCGGAGATGACTATTATCGAAGCCTCTTCGCCGACAAGGCAATCTTCGACGATCACCCTGTCGCCCGACGCGCCGAAGGCCCTGTCGACCATTATGCTCTTTAGCGCGAACCTTGCTTCCTCGATCGTCCCGCAGACCATGACGCCTTTGCCTGCGGCCAGTCCGTCCGCCTTGATCACTACAGGCGGCTCTTTCACCTCCGTCACGTACTTTAAGGCCTCGTCGAATTTACTGAATACCCTGAAATCCGCAGTCGGCACGCCCAGTTTCTTCATCAGCTCTTTCGCGAATACCTTAGAGCCTTCCAGGGCCGCCAGGTCTTTCGAGGGGCCGAATATCTTAAGCCCTTCCTTTTTGAACGCGTCTACTATGCCCTTGACGAGCGGCGCTTCGGGGCCTACAACCGTAAGGTCGATATGTTTATCTTTTGCGAATTTTAGCAGCGCGTCTATGTCATCGACTTTTATATTTACGCACTCGGCGACTTCGGATATGCCGCCGCTACCGGGAGCGCAGTATAGTTTTGCGCATTGGAGGCTCTGGGCTATCTTCCAGCAGAGCGCGTGCTCTCTTCCGCCTGAACCGACAACTAACACTCTCATTTTATTATAACTTCTTTCTTACCCTTGATAACCCTGCCTATTACATACGACTTGAGGCCAGACTTCGATAGAATATCTATTGCCTTGTCGACATCCCGTTTATCCAATACCAGGACCATCCCTATCCCCATATTGAATGTCCTGTACATCTCATGGTCATCGATATTGCCCTTCTTCTTCATTATGGAAAATATAAGAGGCGCTCGCCATGAATATTTATCTATCTCGATCGACATGCCTTTGGGGATTATGCGGGGTATCTTATCGTAAAAGGCCCCGCCCGTTATGTGGGCGATGCCTTTAATCTTAATCTTCTTTTTTAATGCCAGAACAGGCCTCGCGTAAAGACGGGTGGGTTTTAAAAACTCATCCGCGTGGGCTTTAAGTTCCGCCCCACTGAAGACCTTGCGGACCAGGGAATATCCGTTCGAATGGATACCGCTAGACTCCAGGCCGAGCACGATGTCGCCGGGTTTTATCTCTTTTCCGTTTATTACGGACTGCCTGTCGACTATGCCGACGCCGAATCCCGCCAGATCGTACTCGCCCTCTTTGTATATGCCCGGCATCTCCGCCGTCTCTCCGCCGACGAGAGCGAAACCCGCTTCGCGGCAGCCCTCGGCTATCCCTTTAACTACATCCCTCAGGACGCGCGGCTTGACTTTGCCCGTAGCTATGTAATCGAGGAAAAATAATCCCTCGGCGCCCGAGCACAATATATCGTTCGCGCTCATAGCGACCAGGTCTATCCCGATCGTATCGTGTTTGTCCGCCAGGAACGCAACTTTAAGTTTTGTGCCGACGCCGTCTGTGGAGGAGACTAATACGGGGTCCTTGAACGATTTAAAGTCAGGCCTGAAGAGCGCGCCGAAACTCCCCACGTCGCTCACTACGCCTTTTATCTTCGTCGCGCTCGCGAAACGCTTATAGTCCCTCACGAGCGCGTTCGCTTTATTTATATCGACACCGGCTGATTTGTAAGTAACATGTTTCATATCTTTTAACCTGTTTCTCAAGTAAAATCTTTTCGCTTTATTGTGGCGACGATGGCAAATCGGCCATGTGGGTTGAGCCGTAAATTTTGATAACGTCTAGCTAATACCCAAAGCGCTTTAGCGCCATAGTTACCATAAGAATAAAGCTAACCGATATAACCTAGATAATACCTAAATACCCTTGATATCATCCCGCCGTCGTTTCACTTTGGCGGGACCCCGCCCCCTGTTATGCTCCGGGCGGGGAAATTAGGCGAAGCCCACTGGCCGGTTCGGCCATTGGCGCAAGGATTAAGCGAAAAATTTTCCATCTACTCCATCACTCTTCGCAGCACTTCCTGATAAGCCTCTTCCACGTTGCCGAGGTCCCTGCGGAAACGGTCCTTATCGAGCTTCTCTTTCGTCGTCTTGTCCCAGAGCCTGCAGGTATCGGGCGATATCTCGTCGGCAAGGATAATCTTATTCTTAAATCTGCCGAACTCCAGCTTGAAATCGACCAGGATGAGGCCTTTCGAGTCGAAGAAATCCTTCAGCACGTCGTTTATCTTGAACGAATATTTACTAATATCATCCAGCTCTTTTGCCGTGGCGATATCGAGCGCTTTTATGTGGTAATCGTTTATGAGCGGGTCGTGCAGTTTGTCCTCTTTATAATGGTACTCCAGGACCGGCTCTTTCAGGACGATCCCCTCTTCCAGCCCCAGGAGCTTTGCCATTCCGCCGGCGACGATGTTGCGTATCGTCACCTCGATCGGGACGATCTTCACTTTCTTTATGAGCATGTCCCTGTCGTTAAGGCGCTTCACGAGATGGGTGGGCACGCCCTTCTTCTCCAGCATCGTGAATATCTTCTCGGAGAGTTTATTGTTTATCACCCCTTTGTTCAGGATGGTGCCTCTCTTGGTCGCGTCGAACGCCGTCGCGTCGTCTTTGAATTCCTGGATCAACAGGTCCGCGTCCTCGGTTTCATATAGCTTTTTCGCCTTGCCTTCGTAGATCTGTTTCAGTTTCTGCATGGATTCTCCATTTATTCAATAGTTACCAGTAACCAGAAAGAAAGTAACCAGAAAAAGAAAAAATCGACAGTCTGACCATTCTGGTAACTGGTTTCTGGTTACTTCTTCAAATCCCGACCCGCCCGAATATCCTGTCTACATTCTTCAGATGATATTTGAAATCGAACACGTCCTCTATCTCCTTCGCGCTCAATATCGACCTCATCCCGTCGTTCTTCAATAGCGCTTCCTTAAAATCGAGTTTCTCCTGCTTCGCGAGGAACGCCGCCTTCTGTATCTTATCGTAGGCCTCGTTGCGGGTAAGCCCCTTGTCGATCAGGTCGAGTAGCAGTTTCCCGGAAAATACTATCCCCTGCGACCTGTTAAGATTATCACGCATCCTGTCCTCATGGACGACGAGGTGGGCAACGACCATCATGAATTTGTCCAGCATGTAATCGAGAAGTATGGTCGAATCCGGCAGGACGACGCGTTCGACGGACGAGTGGGAGATATCGCGCTCATGCCATAATACGATGTCTTCCATCGACGCCATGGCGTTGGCCCTCAATATCCTGGCCATCCCGCATATGCGCTCGCATATGATGGGGTTCTTCTTGTGGGGCATGGCACTCGAGCCTTTTTGCGTCGGGGAAAAATATTCCTCGACCTCGCCGATCTCCGTGTGCTGGAGGTTCCTGAATTCCGTAGCGAATTTTTCCAGGGAACTTCCTGTAATGGCGATAGCGTTCAGGAATTCCGCGTGCCGGTCGCGCTGGAGTATCTGGGTCGATATGTGAGCGCTCTTCAGGCCGAGTTTCTTACATGTATATGTCTCGACAAAAGGGTCTATATTGGCATATGTACCGACGGCGCCGGATATCTTTCCGACCGATATCGCTTCGCGGGCGCGTTTTAACCGGTCGAGGTTACGCCTCGTCTCATCGTAATAGAGCGCCATCTTAAGGCCGAATGTCATCGGCTCGGCATGGACCGAATGCGTCCTGCCGATCATGAGGGTCTTTTTATAACGGTTTGCCTTCCTCTTGAGCTGGCCCATCAGCTTCTTTACGTCGTCGATCAGGATGTCGCAGGCCTCCTGCATCTGGACGGATAGAGCCGTATCGAGGACATCACTCGAGGTAAGTCCTTTGTGTATGTATTTCGCGTCGTCGCCGATATTTTCGGAGAGGTTCTTCAGGAAAGCTATTACATCGTGGTTCGTCTCGGCCTCGATCTCTCTGATCCTGTCGACGTCGAATCTGGCCTTTTTCTGTATCTGGAAGAGCGCCCCTTTGGGGATCTTCCCAAGCTTAGCCAGCGCTTCGCACGCGAATAGCTCCACGTCGAGCATCTTCCTGAAGCGG